>ERZ791864.325-NODE-325-length-57722-cov-8.313958_pt1 | contig 57722 bp, 81 predicted proteins | sample MGYA00510282_ERZ791864 | MGnify/ENA primary metagenome ERZ791864 (study PRJEB30046, sample SAMN00792087) | human gut metagenome | study: EMG produced TPA metagenomics assembly of the A metagenome-wide association study of gut microbiota in type 2... | reverse complement strand
AAGAGATTTTTTAAGAAAACAGTTTCAGAAGACCGGCATAAACAGGCCGCATCTGTTTCCGTACCTGAGGGTTTATGGATTAAATGTCCAAAGTGCGGAGAAATGGTTTACAGAGAAGACGTAATATCCAACGCCTATGTGTGCCCGAAATGCGGAGGATATTTCAGAATCAGTGCGAAACGCCGGATCAAAATGATCGCAGATAAAGGAAGTTTTAAAGAGTGGTTCACAGGAATTGACAACAGCAATCCACTGGACTATCCGGATTATCCGCAGAAAATTGAGGATCTGAGAGAAAAAACACACCTTGATGAGGCAATTCTCATCGGAGAAGCCACCATCGGAGGAATCCGTACAGTGATCGGAGCCATGGATACCAGATTTCTCATGGCTTCCATGGGATATGTGGTGGGAGAAAAGATCACCCGCTCATTTGAAGAAGCAACAAAACAGGGACTTCCGGTCATTCTGTTCTGTTGCTCCGGCGGTGCCAGAATGCAGGAAGGAATCGTATCACTGATGCAGATGGCAAAAACCTCCGCAGCCATTAAACGTCACTCCCAGGCAGGGCTTCTCTACACATCTGTGCTGACAGACCCGACTACCGGTGGCGTTACAGCAAGCTTTGCCATGCTTGGAGATATTATCCTTGCAGAACCAGGCTCACTGATCGGATTTGCCGGCCCGAGAGTCATTGAACAGACTATAGGTCAGAAACTGCCGGAGGGCTTCCAGAGACCGGAATTTCTTCTGGAACATGGATTTCTCGACGGAATTGTTGAACGAGGCTCTATGCGGGATGTTCTTTCGCTGATCCTGAAACTGCATGATACCAGAAAATGTTACGGAGAATTTCCACAGGAAACATCTGCCAGATCTTTCGATACTTTTGGCAAAAAGAAAAAGCAGAAGAAACAAAAAAATCTCACAGCCTGGGACAGAGTCCAGATTGCCAGAAGCAGTGACCGTCCGTCAGCAGCGGAATATATTGATGCCATTTTTGATGATTTCATGGAATTTCATGGTGACAGAGGTGTCAGAGACGACAATGCCATCATCGGCGGCATTGCTACACTGGACGGACAGCCCGTTACAGTAATCGGAATCCGTAAAGGGCATACTACAAAAGAAAACATCAGATGTAACTTCGGAATGCCATCACCGGAAGGGTACAAAAAGGCTCTTCGACTGATGAAACAGGCAGAGAAATTCGGACGTGCAGTCATTGCATTTGTAGACACTCCGGGGGCATTCTGTGGACTGGAAGCAGAAGAACGGGGACAGGGCGAAGCCATTGCAAGGAATCTTCTGGAAATGTCCGATTTGAAGGTGCCGGTTCTTTCGGTTGTAATTGGTGAAGGCGGCAGTGGCGGTGCACTTGCACTTGCAGTCGGCAATGAAGTCTGGATGATGGAAAATGCAACCTACACCATCCTTTCACCGGAAGGCTTTGCATCCATTCTCTGGAAAGACAGCAGAAAGGCACCGGAAGCTGCGGAGGTCATGAAAGTAACGGCGGCTCATCTGAAAGAACTGGGAATCATTGAACGGATCATACCGGAGGAATATCCTGCAAGTGAGGAGAATTTGCCGGAAATTGCAGAATATATGAAGATCAGAATGAAGCAGTTCCTGGAGAAACAAGCTGGTAAAAGTGGACTGCAGATTGCACAGGAACGGTATGAGAGGTTTCGTAAGATGTAGCACGATGTTAAAAGGGACGCGCAGAAAAATATTTTATTTGGAGTGCGGTTTCGGGGTCTAAGATATTCTAAGCTCTCAGAAATCTGCTAAAGGCATGAGCCGTCTTGTCAAACTCGCTCCGTTGCAAACTTCGCTCAGACAGTGATGCAGCCGGCTCATAACGCAGATTTCTGAGAACTAAGAATATCTAAGACCCCTGCAAATGCACTCCAAATAAAATATTTTTCTGCGCTGTTTTGTTGCAGGTTGTCATGCACTTTCTTAGGGTTACTATAGTTATGTTGTGTAGCAGATATGTTATTTAGCTAATTGTTCTGTAAAGTCAGGAGTGGTATATTCTTTATTGTTGTACACTAAATATGTTATATAGCCGATAGTCAGCATGGGAAGCAATTATGTTTGGGGGCGAATTTGAGGGTTCATTGTAGTTCTTGGTATTTGGGAAGCCGCGTTATGAGCCGATCGTTTCACTGTCTGAGCGGAGTTTGCAACGGAGCGAGTTTGAGAGAGCGGCTCATGATTTTAGCGGCTTCCCGAATGCCTAGAAATACAATGGTTCCGAAACTGAGCCCCCAAACATAATTGCTTCCCATGCGTCCCTTTCCATAACAAACTTTTTTAAAATTTCCTCCATCCCGACTTGAAATAAGAAAGCCTCTGACGTATAATAAACCCGAAAGTAGAAAGGCGCTGCTTTTAAGCAGGGTCTTTTTTTACAGATTTTGAATATATAAAAAATTCAGGAGTGAAAAAAGTTATGACCAAGATCAGAACAAGATTTGCACCAAGCCCTACAGGCAGAATGCATGTTGGAAATTTAAGAACAGCATTATATGCATACCTTATTACAAAACATGAAGGCGGAGATTTCATCCTCCGTATTGAAGATACAGACCAGGAACGTTACGTAGAAGGCGCTGTAGATATTATCTATCGTACACTTGCAAAAACAGGACTTCTCCATGATGAAGGTCCGGACAAGGACAAAGGCTTTGGACCGTATGTTCAGAGTGAGCGTCAGGCACAGGGAATCTATCTGAAATATGCACAGCAGTTAGTAGAACAGGGTGATGCATACTACTGTTTCTGTAAGAAGGAAGAACTGGAAGGTATGAAACGTGTTGTGGCAGGAAAAGAGATTTCCATTTATGACAAACGCTGCCTTAAACTTTCCAAAGAAGAAGTACAGCGTCGTCTTGATGCAGGAGAACCACACGTAATCCGTTTCAACATGCCGACAGAGGGAACTACAACATTCCATGATGTAATCTACGGAGATATCACAGTAAACAACGAGGAACTGGAAGATCTGATTCTGATCAAATCTGACGGATACCCAACTTATAACTTTGCAAACGTAATCGATGACCATTTAATGGAGATCACACACGTAGTAAGAGGTAACGAGTATCTTTCCTCAGCTCCGAAATACAACCGTATCTACGAAGCTTTCGGATGGGATATCCCGGTTTATGTACATTGTCCGCTGATCACAGATGAGACACACCAGAAGCTTTCCAAACGTTGTGGACATTCCTCTTATGAAGACCTGCTTGATCAGGGATTTGTTTCAGAAGCGATCATCAACTATGTGGCACTTCTCGGATGGAGTCCTTCTGACAACAGAGAGATCTTTACACTGGATGAACTGGTACAGGTATTTGATTATCATCATATCAATAAATCTCCGGCAGTATTTGATATTGCGAAACTTCGTTGGATGAATGGTGAGTATATCAAGAAAATGGATGCGGATGAGTTCTATGAGAGAGCACTTCCGTATATGAAAGAAGTTCTGAAGAAAGACTACAACTTCAAAAAGATTGCAGGAATGGTACAGACCAGAATCGAAACATTCCCTGACATTCCGGCTCTGATTGACTTCTTTGAGGAAGTACCGGAATATGATTCCGCCATGTACTGCCATAAGAAAATGAAGACAAATGAAGAGACTTCTCTTACAGTATTAAAAGAAGTACTTCCGGTTCTGGAAGAACAGGAAGATTATACAAATGATCCGTTATTTGAAACATTAAGTGCATTTGTAAAAGAGCATGGTTATAAGAACGGATATGTAATGTGGCCTCTGCGTACTGCTGTTTCCGGCAAGCAGATGACGCCGGCCGGTGCTACTGAGATCATGGAGATCATCGGTAAAGACGAGACAATCAAACGAGTAAAGGCAGCTATTGAGAAATTAAGCAAATAAATATGAAGAGAAATCCATCTCAACTTCGGGCAATCACTCACCTGTCAGGACCTATGATGGTCCTGGCAGGTCCCGGCTCGGGGAAAACTTCCGTTATTGTGGAGAGAACTGCATACATGATCAATGAGGGGAAGATACCGGCTTCTTCTATTTTGGTTGTAACTTTTTCCAGAGCAGCGGCAACAGAGATGAAAGAACGGTTTTTGAAATTCGTGGGACAGAACAGAAGCGAAGTGACTTTTGGAACTTTCCACGGAATTTTTTATGGGATTTTGAAAGCGGCCTATCATCTGAGTGCGGCCAATATTCTTTCTGAGGAAGAAAAATTCAGTATTCTACGTGAGATGACTGAGAAATATGGCCAGGAAATGGCTCAGGAGGGAGATTTCATTGAAGAAGTTGCCAGGGAAATCAGTGTTGTAAAGGGGAACTGTATTTCTCCGGAGCATTATTATGCATCCTGTTGCTCGGATGAGATATTCAGGGACATTTTTCATGGCTATAAGCAGGCTCTGAAGGCGAAACGCAAGCTGGATTTTGATGATATGATCCTCTGTTGTTATGAACTTTTTTCTCAGAGACAGGATATCCTGAATGCATGGAGAAGAAAATTTGTCTACATTCTGGTGGATGAGTTTCAGGATATCAACAGCTTACAATACAAGATTTTGCAGATGCTGGCGGCACCTGTCAATAACCTGTTTATTGTAGGGGATGATGACCAGTCCATCTATCATTTCCGGGGCGCAAGACCAGAGATTATGTTAAATTTTACAAAGGATTATCCGAAGGCAGAGACAGTCCTTCTGAATGTGAATTACCGGTGCAGTAAGAATATCCTGCGTACAGCCATGGAAGTGATCGGATGTAATACCAGACGTTTCAAAAAGCAGCTGGATACTCCAAATGAAGAAGGGATGCCTGTGACGTGCAAGGAATTTGATAATCCAAGAGAAGAGTATATGTGCGTGGTGGCAGCACTGAAAAAAAGAATGGAGCGCGGCGAGGATCTGCTGAATACGGCAATCCTGCTTCGTACAAATCAGGAATCGGAAGGTCTGATCAATGTGCTGATGGAATATCAGGTTCCTTTTACAATGAAAGAACAGCTTCCCAATCTTTTCCGCCACTGGATCTGCCGGGCGCTTCTGGCTTATCTTGAAATGGCAGCAGGAGACAGGAGCAGGAAGAATTTTCTGGAGATCATGAACCGGCCAAATCGCTATATTTCCAGAGAAGCGTTGAACAGTTCGCAGATTAATTTTAATGAACTTCGGGAATATTATAAAGACAAAGATTGGATGTGCGACAGGATTACCACACTGGAAACGCATCTGAGGATTCTTGGTACTCTTTCCCCTTTTGCTGCGATTAATTTTATCAGAAAAGGAATGGGATTCGAAGAATACTTGCGTGAATATGCACAGTATCGTAAAATAAAACCAGAGGAACTGCTTGAGACCCTGGACCGGATCCATGAGAGTGCAAAAGGCATGAAAACCCTGGCGAAGTGGCAGGCTTACATAGAAGAATATACGAAGCGCCTGAATGAACAGGCAAGGAAACAGCAGGATAAAAAAGAAGGAGTGACTATATCTACACTCCATGCGGTAAAAGGTCTGGAATATGATATTGTGTATATTCTGAATGTTAATGAAGGAAGCATTCCATATCGCAAGGCGGTTTTGGCAGAAGCAGTGGAAGAAGAACGAAGATTGTTTTATGTAGGGATGACCAGGGCGAAAAAGAAGCTGGTGCTTGCCTATGTGAAACGCCAGTATGAGAAGGAACGGGAGCCTTCCCGGTTTCTTGAGGAGACAGGCCTATGAATAAAGGAATTATTTACTGTACAAAAATACGGGAAGAATATGAAGGCGCACATATGGAGCATATGATCGCAGAGAAACTTCTGGAAATCGCACTGAAAAAAGAATATGGAATCAATCTGTACAATGAACCCAGAGCAGAGGGAGAACATGGAAAACCATTCCTTTCCTATCGTCCGTCCCTGCATTATAATATCAGTCATTCCGGAAAATATGTGGTATGTATTCTGGCTGATCAGGAGGTTGGAATTGATGTGCAGATTCATTGCAGAGCCAATTATGAAAGAATGCTCAGACGTATGGTACCCCGGGAACAGTATCTCGAAATTCTTTCAGATATAAATGTGGAAAAGAAATTTTTTGAACAGTGGGTACTGAGGGAAGCTTATATCAAATGGACCGGTGAGGGGCTTTCCAGAGACATGAGGACTATATCCATGGATGAAGGCAGTCATATGCTGCTTGATATGGAAGACGGTTACAGTGGAGCAGTATGGGCAATGAATCCCATGGAAATCAACTGGAAATATGAAGACATCATACTTGGGTAAGACATGAACAGACAAACGAAGAAAGAAATCCGGAGACTGGCAGTGAAGATTCTTGTAGCAGTACTGGCACTTGGACTGGCTTTCTGGGGATATGCTTTCGTATACAGGGGTAAGACGGAACCTCCTGCAAAATATCCGGTAACCAACCAGGATGCTGCAGTGTATTCATTACGTGGACAGATACAGATGCTGTCGCAGCAGGAGGAGTTAAATACCTTTGCCTTTGAGGGCAGAAAAAAAGAAAAAGAGTACGGAACTTATATTATTCCCGGACTGAGATATACAAGAACATTCCTGAATGCAGAGGGTACAAAACAGGCGGTATGTACTTCCATGACTCCTCAGGGACTTGCAGTGACCGATGAGTATGTACTTGTAAGTGCCTATTGTCATACGGAAAAACATAACTCTGTTATTTATGTGATCAACAAAGAAACTCACAGATTTATCAAAGAGGTAGTCCTGCCAGGTCTGCCTCATGTAGGCGGACTTGCCTATGATCAGGAACATGATATGCTGTGGTATTCTTCAAATACCAATGGAATCGCGCAGGCGATCAGCATTAAGATGGATGTGCTGCGTGACTATAATTATGCGGATAACCATATGCCTGTGCAGGTAAATCAGACATGTAGTCTTTATGGAATCGTGAGAGATTCTTTTATGACTTTCTATAAGGGGTGCCTGTATGTAGGATGTTTTAACAAATATACAGAGAGCACCATCGCGAGATATGCGGTGGATTCAAAAGGTGATCTGGTGAATACTTTTAATGAGGAACTTGGCATGATGTTTGAAATGGCGGTTCCGTTGGATTATTCTACAATATCAGAACAGGCACAGGGAATGGCTTTTTATAACGATAAGCTGTTGTTGTCTCATTCTTTTGGTATTCTGCCATCCAGGATTGTTTTTTATGAACAGTCGGATAAACGTCTGTATGTCAATGAAAATTCTGCAAGATCATACAGAATGCCTGAGATGATCGAGCAGATTGTTGTAGAAGGGGATGAACTTTACGTACTCTTTGAATCAGGAGCTTATGCGTACAGGGGGTATGCAGGAAATGTGGTAGACCGGGTTCTGAAGCTGAATCTGATAAAAATGGAAGAGTCTTATCAGGAAGAGTACTAAAATCGGTTTGTCCACATATATTAAGTGTAAAGAGGTGAGACATATAGAAGCGCAGCAGATTGAAAACCTGTTTGCCGGAAATATCCGGAATCTTTTAATGGATGCGAAGCTGGATTATGATAAATTATATGAGATACGCCTTCGTGTAGGGCGTCCGTTGTTTTTAACTTATGACGGAGGAGAGTGTTTTCTGCGAAAACCGGGTCAGGAACAGTATCTGGTGACAACGGAAGATCTGAAAGAAACACTGGAATATGTCACAGGATATTCCCTGTATGCTTATGAGGATGAGATCAGACAGGGATTTATCAGTGTTCAGGGTGGTCACAGAGTAGGTGTGACCGGAAAGGTAGTGCTGGATCGGGGCAGGATCATGGGAATGAAATATATTTCCTGCATCAATGTCCGTCTGGCACATGAGATTCAGGGATGTGCGGATAAGGTGATGCCTTATATCCGTACAGAGAAATGGGTTGCAAATACATTGATCATTTCACCGCCAAGGTGTGGAAAGACTACGCTGCTCAGAGATATTATCAGGCAGCTCAGTAATGGATGGGCCAATACCCAGGGTCTGACAATAGGTGTGGTGGACGAGAGAAGTGAGCTGGCAGGCTGTTATCAGGGAATTCCTCAGAATGATCTGGGAATGCGTACAGATGTGCTGGACTGCTGTCCGAAATCAGAAGGTATGCAGATGCTGGTCCGTTCCATGTCACCGGATGTGGTTGCAGTGGATGAGTTAGGCTGTGAAGAGGATTTCAAGGCAGTTGACTCAGTGATCCACTGCGGATGTAAGCTGATCGCAACTGCACATGGAAGCTGTCTGGAGGATGTTCTGGATCAGCCATTTTTTTATAAGCTCATGGGTGAGAAAGTATTTGAACGTTATATTATCCTGGACAAAAATGCTCAGGCAGGATGTCTGAAAGCTGTATTAGATGAAAATGGAAAAGTATGCTTAGAACAGTAGGATTATGTGTAATTGTAATTTCCGGTATCGGTTGCGGTTTTGCCATGAGCAATGAACTTGGCAGACGCAAAAAGATGATGGAAATGATCTTACGGATGATCATCCTCCTAAGAGGAGAAATACGTTATGGAAATAAATCTCTGTACGATGCCTTTACAGGTGCTTCCGGGAAACTGGAAGGGAAGTACAGAGAATTTTTTATACTTACGGCACAGAAAATGAAAGAAAAAACAGGGGATTCCTTTGGGACAATCTTCAGAGAATCGGCCGGAAAGTGTCTGGATCTGGATTGTCTTTCGCAGGAAGAGAGAGACAGATTTTATTCACTGGGAGATCAGCTTGGTTATCTTGGACTGGATATGCAGCTAAAACAGATGGATCTGATGGAAAAGGAAACAGAATATGCGATCAGGGAACTCAGGAAAGATTTTTGTGAAAAAAGAAAATTATACCGCAGTATGGGAATACTGGGTGGAATATTTGTGGCTGTGTTTTTTTGGTGAGCATGTATTTATAATCTGTTTCTTTACTGTGTAGATTACTGTTTTGCTATATCTGGCAGCAGAAGCCGGAAAGGAGAGACTGTGGAGGTAAGTCTTATTTTTAAAATCGCTGCAGTAGGGATTCTGGTTTCTGTTCTCTGCCAGATCCTAAAACACAGTGGAAGGGATGAACAGGCATTTCTGGTAAGCCTGGCGGGGCTTCTGATGGTGCTGTTCTGGATTGTTCCATATATTTATGAACTGTTTGAAAGTATTCAGCAGTTGTTTGTGCTGTGATTTCAAATCAACTGTTATGGCAGTTGACAGAACAGAAAGAGGTTTGAATGGCATGGATATTGTGAAAGTTTCAATCATGGGTATCTGCGGAATGATGCTTGGTTTTATTCTAAAAGAAACCAGACCGGAATTTGCTGCACTTGTGACCATGATGACGGGTTTTCTGATTCTTGGTCTTGCAGCAGGAAAAGTTTCTTATCTGTTTGAAACCATGAACAGGCTGAGAGAAAGCTTCCCCATAGACAGCAGTTATCTCACAGTTCTGGTTAAGATTATCGGGATTACATATATCGGACAGTTTTCATCTGCAATCTGCAAAGATGCCGGATATCAGATGATCGGAACACAGATCGACCTGTTCTGTAAACTGTCTGTGATGGTTCTGAGTATGCCGGTACTGCTGGCAATTCTGGATACGATTTCGGAGTTTATGATATGAGGCAGGATAAAGAGAGAAGTATCAGGGAACAGGCAGATCTGTGGAAAGGTTACTGGTGTATACTGGCATGTATACTTTTGGTAGGAAGAGTGTCATATCTTACATTCTTTCAGAATCATATAGTATCCGTATATGCCGCTGCGCAGACAGAACAGAAAGAAGATTCTTCAGTACAGATCCTGCAGGAGAATCTAATGGAAGAGATACAGATTGATGATGTGCAGAAAATGTTGGATGAGATCATGGATGACCATGTTTTTTCTGTCAGAGAAGCACTGATGAATATCATAAACGGGGAGGAGCCTGTTTCAAAAGAGACTGTACGGAGCTTTTTGTATAGTCTCTTTTTTTCGGATATAGAGAATGAAAAAGGATTAATACTGAAACTTTTACTTGTGATTTTTATTGCAGCGGTGCTGGCGGAGTTTGCTGATGTTTTCGGAAACGGACAGGCTGGCAGTATCAGCTTTTATATTGTCTATCTTGCGCTGTTTACAATGCTTATGGAGAATTTCTCAAGGCTTGGAAGTACGCTTACAAACTGGCTTCTTGGACTGACGGATTTCATGAAAGTTCTGTCTCCGGCTTATTTTATGACAGTGGCTGCATCAACCGGATCATCAACGGCTGCTGCATTTTATGAAGGAATTTTGCTGATGATCTGGGCGGTTCAGTGGCTTCTTGCAAATCTGTTTCTGCCTGCCGTAAACCTGAGTTTGCTTCTGAAAATGGTTAATTATTTGTCAAAAGAGGAGATGCTTACAAAAATGGCAGAACTTTTGGATGTAGCTGTAAACTGGGGGTTGAAAACTCTTCTGGGAGCTATTGTTGGTCTGCAGATTGTGCGGAATATGGTGAGCCCGGTGATGGATGCCATGAAGCGTTCTGCTGTTGGCAAGGCAGCGAGTGCGATTCCCGGCATTGGAAATGCAGTGACCGCTGTAACAGAATTAGTGCTGACCAGTGCAGTGATGGTGCGAAACAGTTTTGGCGCAGTAATCGTGATCCTTCTGTTGCTGATTGGAGCAGGACCGATTATCCATTATGGAAGTCTTTCTCTGGTTTATCGTTTTCTGGCTGCGATTGCACAGCCAATTTCTGACAAAAGAGTTGTGGGAGCCCTGAGTACAATGGGGGAGGGATGTGCAATGCTTTTAAAGCTTTTGCTGACAGCAGAAGTACTTTGCATGCTGACATTCCTGATAGTTGTAGTTTCTGTATCCTGATGAACTGACAGAAAGATTGCCGGAGGAAACATATGAAAGAAGAGCTGTATTTATGGATTCGGAATCTGGCAGTATTTTATATCTTTTTCACTGCGGTTCTGAATCTGATACCTGACCAGAAGTATGAGAAATATGTACGCTTTTTTATGGGCCTGCTGCTGATTTTTATGATGAGTACCCCGATATTTTCCATTCTTGGAAAAGGTTCGGAACTGACGGAAAGTTTTCTGGATAATTTTTCTGAAGAAAACAGAGAGAAAGAACTCCGGGAATTTCAGAATATTCAGAAAGTCTATCTGGAAAAAGGTTACGAACTGGAACTGGAACAGAAAATCCGGGAAACTCTGGAAAAAAGAGGCATAGAAGTATATAAGGTGAAAGTAAATATAGAAGGGGAGGAGACGCAGGCAAACCTTGTACTGAAGACAGAAATTTCTCAGGAGGAGAGAAAGGAGCTTAAAGATGCGCTGGTGGAAGAGTGGGGACTTAAAGAAAACAGAATTTGTATCCAGATTGTCCGAAATGAATCCGGCAAAATGGGGAATCCTGTTGCTCATCGGAGTACTTCTGGCAGTAGCGGCGATGCCTGTATCCAGTAAGCAGCAAAAGAAAAATACGGCAGGAGAGCAGAGTGAAGATATGCAAAAAAGTGTTCTGGAAGAGAAACTTGAAGCATTTCTTGAAAATACGGAAGGGGTGGGAAAGGCACAGGTTATCCTGATGACAGATGAGAAGAAAGACAGGCAGAGCTTCTATAATTCAGAAACCATACAGGTGACCGGTGTTCTGATTTCTGCGGAAGGCGGAGGAAATCCTGTAGTGGTCCAAAATATTCAGGAGGCGGTCATGGCATTATTTCAGGTGGATGCTCATAGAATTAGAATAATGAAAATGAAATGAAGGAAATCCTTGCAAAATCGCTGAAAACGTTGATTTTAATAGGGTTTCCGGCATTTCGATAATGATATTTCGGTTGTTTTAGAAAGATTAAAAACGATTCCGTTAGTCACAATTAGTCACAAATGGAACTTTTATCTTTTCAATTTCTGTTCGGAGTTCTTCCAACGTCCTGTGTCCATATACCGCGTTTGTAACATCTCCACCAAAAGAGTGACCGAGCATTCGCTTTCGGTCATTCTCCCGGACACCGTATTTTTCACACAGCGCAGAAAAGGTATGTCGACAATCGTGTGGCGTGTGCTTCGGATTGCCGACGATTCCCAAACGTTCCAGTGTAGGATAGAACAATGCTTTTCTATGGTGTTGCTGAGTATATACACATAGTTTTCCATCTTGTGCCAGCACTTTCTGTTCAGCAAAATGGTATATGGCAGAATGTATCGGAACAATTCTGTTTTTACCGGCTTTTGTTTTGATTCCACCTTGGAAGTATTTCTCTTCCAGGTTGGTCGTAAGTTTTAACACTTCACCAATTCTCCAACCAGAATAGCACATAATAAGAATGAGCTGCACTTCTGGATCGTTGGCATTATCCCATAAAGTTTGTAGTTCCTGATCAGAAAATGGCGTTCCATGTTCGGTGTCGTTATCAGCGTTGACATGGACATATAATGCCTTATTTTCCGTTACAATTTCTGAGTAAACTGCATATTTGTACATCTGCTTGAACAGAGTCAAAATAGCCATCTGGCTTTGCTTTTTCAGCTTACAATCATCAATAACCTTTTGCATATCAGGAGCCTTTAAATCTTCGAATATGCGATTGTGCAGAACAGTACAGTTCGTATAAGCTGTCCGGTATGCTTCCTTTGAGCTGTACGACAGTTTTGTCCCCTCTGGGAACTTCCACGCATAAAACTGTTTATATACCTCTGAGAACGTCAATTTCTTGATTTCCGGGTGTTTATCCTCGACACCCTTGATTGTATTGTAGTCGGCAATTAAGCGGCTTATAAGAGTATCTATGTCGGTTGTAGGAGATACCTCAAGAGTCCGCTCCATGCCGGGTTGATACGTGCCGGCTTTGTATGCTGTCAGGACAGTAAAGCCTTTTATCCAGTCATCCACATAGCAGATTGCCGGCGGACGTTTTAGTTTACCATTATCGCCCAGTGTAGCTGGCGGATGCACTGCGAAGCAGTTTCTCCGGTTCTTGCCAAGGTACCGGATAGAGCCAAAGTTATTCGGCAGTTTTGGATATTTCTTTCTTTTCTTCGCCATTTTTATTCCTCTTTTCTTTAAACGGTTGTTTTAGGTATAAAAATAACAGCCGAACAAATTTTCTGTCTTGTTCGACTGCTCCGAAGATGATACAATATGTTTTGCCAGCATACATTTCTTCGGAGATGTATAATCTCCACCTCGGTACGCCAATGCCGGGGTGGTTTTTATTAATTATGCGATTTCCAATTGACTCTCATTACAATTCCTACAATCCAATAAATTCCACCAGTGAAGATTCCTAAAATGAAAATCCAAAACCAACTTAAATACCATGGCATTTTCCGTCTTATATATGGCGTACCTGAACTTGCCGCTGAGGACGCAGAGGAAGACGCAGAATTGTTAATGACGATGTCTCTGTTGTTAGAAGTCAACTGTTCTACTTGCTTTCCGCACTTAGGACACACTACGCAGTCGTCGTCGATAAGTTCTCCACAGTGCTTACAATATTTTTTCTTTTCATTCATGATAAACACCCTCCCGATATGTTTTCACCACGTTTCGCACTTTTTATGCGGATTATGTATTTTGTACCGCTGATTTTGCAATGTTATGTAAAGTACGGTTATATGTGGTATTTTTATTTTATCATTTTAAGAGCGCATTGTAAAGTTTTAGAACGAAATAGAGTGATTTAGATGAAAAAGAAATGTTTTAAGTGCTTTGTACTTCTCTTGCTGATCTATAAGGTATTTAGTCTTGTACATACCCCACAAAAGATAATTTTCAATAATAATCAGAAAGATATGCAGATAGTTCATTCGTATATGGTATACCAGAACTATTCTGTCCAGAAGTATCCGCATGCAGACAACGGTGGTAAAAAAGTCTGCAATTTCGCATTTTTCTTCTGTGAAAGCATAATTTTCTTTGAGATTGCAAAGTTTATGTATGAAATGGTGAAAATCCATGTATATCATTGGCAGTTGCCAAGAGTCGGAATAGGTGGTATAATAGCAAAAAAAACGAACTAATGTTCGGTTCTATTTCCCACAAACCGGGCATATACTGTAGTGTAGGCGGTAGTTGCGACAGGGAGGGTTATTTATGGATTATAAGAAGGAAATTATTGAGATGGTTAAAAAATGTGATAATGAGGGCAAGTTAAAATTTGTCTATACGATTCTTATCAAATATCTAAAATCAAAGAAGCAAGGGGATTAACCCTTGCTCTTTTTGTTTAATGATGAAACTATTTGTTTTATTGCTTTCTTATCTTCTTTATCGAGTGCTTTATATTCCTCGATAAAGTCTAAGACGTCAGGTTCTGACATAAGGTTTCCAATTATGGTTGCATAATCGTCATCGCTTTTAGAACCCACGAGATATGTCGGTGTTACTTCCAGAGCGCCGCATAGAAGTTCGATAGTGTCCATATCTGGTTTGCACTTATCTTTTTCCCAGTCACTAATTGAATTGTGTTTTACATTGATTTTTTCTGCGAGTTGTTTCTGAGTTAATTTCTTTGCTGTTCTGGCTTGCTTGATTTTCTCGCCAAATGTCATTATCGATTTCCTCCTTTCATGATTAATAATAATATAGAAATTTCGAACTGTCAATAAAATAATTTCGATTTTCTCGAAATTTATTCTTGACATTCGAACATTTCGAAGTTATACTGTAATTGTTCGATAAGAACGAAACTTAAATAGAAAGGAGAATTGAAAATGTGTGTTGGTAAGAAAATCAAGTCATACCTTGAGAATAACGGCATAACACAGACATTCGTTGCCAACAAAACTGGTATTCCTGTTCAGAAGCTCAATCTTTCTCTCAATGGAAATCGCAAATTAGATTTCGATGAATACGAATTAATTTGTGGAGCATTATCTGTTGGAACCGATAAGTTTCTTGAACCAAGGTTGCCAGAACGGAAGGGAGCTGATTGATTGAAACGTAAGGAGGTGAGAATACATGAAAGAAAAAACAGTTGCAGGACTTACAGACTATGCTTTAGAGATGCTTGGATATGATAAAGAAAAGATTCTCAAGGCAGTAGAAAATTGCGTAATGGCAATGGGAGAATTGACAATCGAAGAAAGCAAAGTTGCCCGTAAGCATCTGGACTCTGTTATGGAAGAAATGTATAAGCGGAGTCCAGACACCTTAATAAATACTATTCAGCCTCGTTTATAATCTTATTTTCATGAACGACAAAATTATAAGCATAGTTATAGGCTTGAATATATTGGCTGGATAATGACAACACATCGGAAACGATAGCTTCATCTTCACTGTGCAATTTGGTAACCTGTGCAGTCGCTTTGATATAAGCTGAAGCAATATTATGTGCAGCCAATTCAGGATTCACAGTACGAATCTTAGCAAGTTCACAGTGGCTTAATCCAAAATTGTCAAACATAGTAGTGTCCTCCTTTCCTCAATACTCAGCATGCCAGTGCCTGTACTTACAGGATAGGAGAACAAATATAAAAAGTCAAGGTAGGGAGGTGAAAACAATGGACGCATTACAATTTAACAAAGCCGTCAGCCAACGCTGCAAAGAATCTGGTGGAGACTGTTGCAAATGCGACCTACGGCTTTACTGTTACCTATCGCCAAGTGAGCGACCAGATGAGTTAGTGAGCCTGGTTATTGATTTTTTGCATAACCACATTGAAAACCATGGTCATTATACCCATCACAGCGCGGCTTCATTTCCGTGTATTGATGATATGGACATGAGCACCGCAGTAGGCGGCGACTGTTACCAGAAACCTCATACTCTTCATAAACAGTCACATGCTTGTGAATCTTGTGGCAGTGATACAGTCGAGTGAGTGTTTCAACCATATAATTCCCCTTTCGTTATACTCAGCATGTCGGTGCCTGTAAATGCATTATAGGTAGAGGGGAAAGGAAATACAATAGGTTGATGGGAAGACGAAAGATTTTTCTAAAAAAAATAAGAAAGGAGTATGAAATGAGCGAGGTTGATACTTACATCAAAGAAAATGCAGAAGTCCATCAGTTCGCTGCAGAGGTTGCGAGAATCATATCAGGCATTCCACAGATGCCAGAGTTCTCGTCAGAGAATATGACTGTAGCCGACGCGAGTCAACTGATCGGACTTCCTATTACAGCAATCCGGGCAGGGATTGTGTATGGATGGTTGCCGATTGGCGTGGCTGTGCAGAATAACAAGCCAGCAAAAAGCCTTTCCGGTGGACGAATTACATACATCATAAGCCCTAGGAAAGTCTATGAAGTGACTGGACATGTCTGGAAAGGTAAGGCTGCTCTTAATAAGTGAGTGCCCCGGAGGGAGATTGGACCTCCGCCCCGGAGCTTTGCACCACTAAAACACCTTAGTGGATAGATACATTATAGTTCTCTATCTGCTAATTGTAAAGACAAATAAGAAAAAATAAGGAGAAATTAGCACGATATGAGCGAAATTAGAAACGAAAATCAGCCAACATGGGCTGACATCGAAGTAGCACTTGCGACTGAAATTGTCGAAGAAAGCAAGAAGAAGTCAAAAAGATGGTTCACAGCATGGATTGTAACAGCCGCCGCACTGGTAGCGAGCAACCTTGCGTGGATTCTGGGAGAAATGAAATGAAAGAATATATGCTAATTGCTGTTTGCATGCTTGCCGGGAAATATGTGGATGTACCTATCTGGTTAAACATCTTTTTCGGTATCTCGGCAGCATGGGCAGTGCGCCAGATGAAAGCAGACTGGCAGTAGGAAATAAGGAGGATAAGAAAATGTTCGAGAAAGAGATTGATGAAATTTACGAACTCTGCAAAAGAGTTCATAATGAAGTTCCGACAGCAAGTGCCACATTCAACTATTCATTTTATGGCATGAGCGTATTTGGACTCAAAAGGCAGGAAGATATTTGCCTTCCCAAAGACAAATTTAAATGGGATTTGTACCAAAACGTATCTTTTAACCCATTTTACGAGAAAGAAAGTCGTGAAAGTCTCAGAATAATCAAAGCTTTCTTGTTGGAACTTCTGATAGATGGGAAGTGTCCAAATGAGTAAGCAGATAGCGATTATGAAGCTTCTTCCCAGTCTGGAGATAGCAGGATGTATCAATGAACTGCTCAGAGAACTTCAATCCAGAGGTGATTACGTTCTGGACTATGAAAACTGTGACATGTCTTTGGACCATGTGGAGTACCATAAAGCCGAAGATATTGATGGAGAGAAGTCCGGGGATGCTTCAGACAACCTATACTGCTTTTTCAAGGCGGTGTGAACATGGACGAGAGGATTAATGAGGTCCTGAGACTGATTGATATACAGCTTGCCACAGTCCCAGATAACCCCATTGAAGAATCATACAAGGCAAGAACATTGGCGAGCTACGTACAGGCTCTGAACGGGCTTTTAACGGCTCAGAAATCGTATAAGGAGGAAACGAATGAGTGAATTTGAAATCCGTATTCCGGCAAGAAAGAAACAGCCAGCAACTGATAAGGACAACCCGGTCGTGAAAGTTTCGCCAGAAGCATACAACGCACTGGTTGAAATCTATAACGAATCAACCATTTCTATGAAGGATATCGCGAGTTTGCTGATTGTTGAGGGCAGCAAGCATGTGGTTTATGACAAGGAGGAATAGTAATGGCAACACCCGTATTAATTATTGGAAAATCTGGTTCTGGCAAGAGCACCAGTCTTAGAAACTGCCAGAATGAACATTGGAATCTTATTAGAGTATTGAATAAACCGCTTCCGTTTAAAGGAAAGATTAACGGATGGTTTACAGACGATTACCAGCAGGTAATGAAGTGCCTGATTGCATCAAAAGCAGAGTCTATCGTAATTGATGATGCAGGATATCTTATCACAAATCATTTCATGAAGGGACACGCTTCTGCTGGAAAAGGCAATGCAGTGTTCGCTCTGTACAATGATATTGGAGACTATTTCTGGAATCTTATCCAGTTCATTGTAACAAAAGTACCGCAGAATAAAATTGTTTACCTTATGATGCATGAGGAAAAAGATGATTCAGGGGAAGTAAAACCTAAGACAATTGGTAAGCTTCTGGACGAAAAAGTTTGCATCGAGGGCATGTTTACTATCGTTCTTCGCTGCATCGAAGAGAGTGGAAAACATTTATTTGTCACCCAGTCCAGTCAGGGAGCAGTAAGCAAGTCCCCGATCGGGATGTTTGACAGCTTAACTATTGATAACGACCTTGCAGAAGTTGACAAGGTTATTAGAGATTACTACGAATTAGGAAAAGGAGAGAATAAAGATGAATAAACCAACAGCGTATGATACTACACAGGCAGCAGGAGAATTTGAACCAATTAAGCTTGGTGGTCATAAGATGGTAATTAAGCAGATATCAGAGAAAAAAACACAGGGTGGACTCGATATGCTCGTTATCTTGTTTGATTTCGCAGAAGGAGACGAACAGGCCGGCTATTTCATGAAACAGTTTGAGAACGATATCCGTCCAGACAAGAAATATCCGAATGCAGGTACTAATTACATGGTTATTGATGAGGGTGTAGATTATGGTGTCCGTAACCTTAAAACATTTATCACATGCGTAGAAAAATCAAATCCGGGATTTGCCGTTAAGTGGGGCGATAACTTCGGGCAGCAGTTTAAAGGAAAGCTGATCGGTGGAATCTTCCGTCTTGAAAAAGACTGGTACGATAACAAAGAAGTAAAACGTCACAAGCTTGCATGGTTCCGAAGTATTGAGGGAATTAAGGATGCAGATATCCCAGAAGAGCGTACCACAAAAGCCTATGACGATCATCTGAAAGAAGAAGCTATCATGGGAGCAAATCCGTCAGGTACGGACTTCATGAGTATTCCAGACAGCGTGGCAGATGATGTCCTTCCGTTCAATTAAAAGGATGTGTTTTTAATGGTTATACAAGCGGACACAAGAGAACACAAAAAGGAATGGGAACGGATTCAAAAACAGTTTGATGACATTGGAGTACAGTATTTCAGATCAAAGTTATATTGTGGAGATTATCAGTCGCTTGACAACGCAAAGCTCTGTATTGACCGTAAGAAGGATTTACAAGAGCTTTGTGGAAATGTCTGTCAACAACATGAAAGATTCAAGGCAGAACTTATCAGGGCACGTGAAGCCGGTATTCAGCTGATTATCCTATGTGAGCATGGACCAGATATTAAATCAGTTGGCGATGTGTATTTTTGGGAGAACCCAAGGAAACGCAAAGTTATCTGGAGGACGATAAACGGCAAAAAAGTAAAGACTGTAATCTCTGACAAGGCTGTTGATGGCTGCCAGTTGTATAAATCTCTCTGCACAATCAGAGATAGATACGGAGTCCGATTTGAATTCTGCACGAAAGAAGAAACTGGGCGGCGGATCGTGGAGCTGCTGTCATGACTAAGGGAGAAATCAAACAGTCAGTAAAAATGCCAGAAATTCTCTCCAGGTACGGGCTAAGGCCGAATAGAGCAGGATTTATATGTTGCCCTTTTCACAAGGAAAAGTCAGCGTCCTGCAAAATCTACGATGATTCCTTTTACTGTTTCGGCTGTGGAACTGGCGGTGATGTGTTTGATTTTGTGATGCAATACGAATCCGTCCCTTTTAGTACGGCGTTTATTGAGCTGGGTGGCACTTATATATCAAAAAAAGGTAAAAGCCGCAACCAGATCAGACATGAAATGCGAGATATTAAATCAAAAAAACACAACCCTGTTCAGGATCCTAATGAGATTGAGCAGGTAGAAAAGAACATACTTATGTACGAAACAGCACTAAAAACGTTCCCTCCTGATTCAGAAGAGTGGTATATGTGCCAGTTTAATCTTGAGAAAGAAAAAAGCAGATACGAAATGTTATCAGCTAAGTCAGGAGGTGAGAAAAATTCTTGAAAATATTGAAAACTTACAGGCACAAGACTTTATGGAAAAGCAGTTGTATGAAGAGCTTTTTTCAGTAAAAAGTAAAATTGACCGCTCAGAAATCAAGTTTAAGCTGATGGACCGGGCAAAAAGTGTGAAAGCGAAGCATATAGCAGAAGAGTTCATAAAGGAATTCCAGAAAGCAGAACAGGAAAAGGAAAAAGAAGAAAAAGTAAATCGTTCTATGCAGTTAGTTGAAAACATCACAAACTTTTATCCTGATTCTGTTGATAAGGAATATCCTAACATGGCTTGTGGTAGCTGGATAGCTACAGAGAACGGAATATTTTCCTCTGAAACATCTAAGGCAAGAGAACTTGTATGTCACCACCCGATCATGCCGATACGTCGTCTAAAAAACATCGAGACAGGAGAGGAACAGATCACGGTGGCTTTTAAAAGGGATGGATATTGGACAGAAATAACTGTTCCAAAAATTGACATTGTGACTTCCAGGGCAATAACTAATCTTGCAAGGTTCGGGGTGCAGGTCAACTCAGAGAATGCAAGGCTTCTCGTAAAGTATCTGGCGGATGTTGAAATGTACAATGCCGATATGATCGACATACAGCACTCTACAAGCAAACTGGGGTGGCATGGTAATACATTTGTCCCTTACGACCTTTCAATCGTTTTTGACGGTGAATACCGCTTTAAAACGCTATTCCAAAGTATACAGGAAAGTGGAGACTACTTCAAGTGGGTGACTCTGGCTAAGCAGCTACGATCATGTGGACGATTGGAACCGCGAATAGCACTGGCAGCATCTTTTGCGAGTGTTCTTATACAGCCGCTTGATGCGCTACCGTTCATCGTAGATTTCTATGGGCAGACAGGAGGCGGAAAGACGGTAACAATCAATATAGCGGCATCGGTTTGGGGGAATCCGGCACCGGGAGCCTACGTTGGGAATTTTCGTTCAACAGATACATCATTGGAGACAAGGGCAGATATGCTCAATAACTTTCCGATGATTCTGGACGACTCGAAGAATGCTTCTCAGTATATCCGGGATAACTACGAAACATTGATTTACAATCTCTGTTCTGGCAAAGGAAAAGCACGTTCAAATAAGGACCTCGGAGCAGCTAAGGAAAATACATGGAGTAATGTGACTATTTGCAACGGTGAGAACCCTATTTCGGAATTTGCAGATTCCGGCGGAGCTATCAACAGAATTATTGAAATTGAATGTTGTGAGGATATTTACGAGAATCCAGCAGAGATTAACGGCATTGTCGTGAAGAACTACGGCTTTGCTGGAAGAGTGTTCGTTGGAAATCTCAAACAGTTCACATCGGATGATCTGAAAGAAATGAAAGCCGAAATTGAGAAAGGTTTTGACGGATATGACTTTCCAGCAAAGCAGGTAATGGCAATATCTACACTTCTGCTGGCTGACAAATTAGCTACAGATTTCATATTTAAGGATGGACGTGAGCTGACGGTCGAGGACGTTGTAGACATACCTACACGCAAGAAAGATGTATCAGAAGGTCAGAGATGCTATGAATTCATTCTTGAAAGTCTCTCAGTGTACGGACAGCACTTTGATGCGCAATTTAGCTGTGATCAGTGGGGATTCAAGGAAACGCCAGATGAATATGGAGATGTATATGTATATTTTTATCCGAAACCTCTTGAAAACCTTTTGAAGAACAATGGATTCTCCAGAAAAGCCTTTTCGGCCTGGGCGATTAATCGAGAGTTAATCAAGCACACAGGAAAAAGAGATACGGTACTAAAAAGAGACGGTGGAAGTGTAATGAGGCTTATTGCGGTAAAGATTGTTGATATAAAAAGTCTTGAAAACGAGCAAGAAAATGAGGTTATTGAAACTGGTTTTCTGCCAGCTGATGCCGAAACAAATGTTCCGTTTTCGTAATTTGTAACCATGTAACCGTTGTAACACGAAAAAAAACATCCTATAGGAGAAAGTTTGAGAGTGTATAAAAAACATATACTCTAGTGATTCTCCTATATAAAAACCTTGGTTACATTGGTTACACGGTTACACACCTCTGAAGCCCACATAAAATAAGGGTTTGTGGCGTAACCAGTGGATTAAAAAAGCCGGTTACACACGGGTTACAAAATTAAAAAGTATATGCAATTAGATTTATTATAACAAAATTAACTGAATATTGCAAAAATATTCAGTTAACATAATTATTACAAGGAGTGGTTACAAAATGAAAAAAGACGATCTCAATAAAAAGCAAAGATATGCATTAGATACAATGCTGTCTGGCAGTAATGTTTTTCTGACAGGTGACGCAGGAACAGGCAAGACAACGGTTATCCAAACGTTCATCGATGAGGCGGAAAAAGCTGGTAAAAATATTCTGGTATCCGCCACTACTGGAATTGCAGCGGATAATATCGGATATGGGGCAACTACCGTACACCGAGCATTGAATATTTCAATTAAATTTGAGGACTATAAGAAAAAGGTGAAATCCAGAGCTGAACTTCTGAAAGAAGCAGATGTTCTTATCATTGATGAAATCAGCATGTGCCGGTTCGATTTGTTCAATATGATTGCAAAGACGATCATCACGGAGAATGAAGAGAGAGCAGTTGACAGACTTCTGATCGGAGAGGACAAAGAAGACATTCAGTTAATCGTGATAGGTGATTTCTACCAGCTTCCGCCAGTTATTACGACAGACGATCGAAAAATTCTCTGTCGGATGTATGGATCTGATTATGGAAAGGGTGGAAAGTATGAACATGGATATGCTTTCATGTCTGAATACTGGAAAGAAATGGGATTTGAATATATCAAACTTGATGAGGTATGCAGGCAGAATGATGAGGGATTTAAGTATGTGCTGAATGATATTAAATATGGCAACAATATTAGAAAATCCATTGCATATCTGGAGAACAACGAATCAGACAAAGTTATACCGGAAGCGCCGTTCTTGGTTGGCACTAATGCAGAAGCTGACAGAATTAACAATACTTTCCTTGGCAAGTTGGATAAAAAGACCGAAAAAGTGTTTCATGCAGCAGTTGACGGCGAGCTAACATCTGCCGATATTAAGAACATTGCATTTGCCAGAGAGGACTTAATTCTTAACATCGGTGCAAAAGTGATGATTACAGTCAATGATTTGTCTGGAAACTACGTTAATGGAACGATTGGCATCATTCAGAAAATTGTGGAAAACGGAGAATTTGAAGAATCTTATCTGGTTATCAAAACTGATAAGGGCAAAACAGTTAGCTTATATAGATACAATAAAGACATTGAGAAACAGGTTATTGAGGAATCCGAACAAGAAAAGGATGGTCGGAAGATCGTGAAAGAGAAGATTGTCCGTAAGAAAGTAGGCTCTTTCTCTCAGTTCCCGGTAAAACTTGCCTGGGCAATCAGCATTCATAAATCACAGGGACAGACATTTGAAAAAATCAACATTGACCCTTGCTGTTGGGATCCTGGACAGTTCTATGTGGCTGTTTCCCGGGCTAAATCAGCTAACGGCATACATTTTATCAGACCGATAAAACAGAGCTATATAAAGGCGTTTAGCAAGGATAACGAGCGACTTCTTGAACAGAGTTTTGAGGTAGAAGAAGGTGCGTAAGTATGAGAGTGACGCATGAGCAGATACCGAACACCATAAAGTTTTTACAGATTGACTTTCCGGCACTGGTCCTCCAGACTGCCGGAATTGAGGCAAAAGATGAATACTGGCAGCAGGTAGTTGAACAGATCCATGTTGTATCTGAAAAATATAACAAAAATGGATTTGTAGATCACATGCTTGTTGCTTATTCGAATTATCTTTCCAAGATGTTTAATAAGGCAAAAGAATTGGAAAAGGAGAATCAAAATGCCGTACAACACAAAGAATAGATACGAACAGGGACAGGCTCTTAGAAAAGAAATCTACATATATGTAGTAAGCTACTTTAAACTTGTTGGATACGCACCATCGGTCAGCGAGATTTGTGAGAAGGTAGATGCAAGCAGAGCCACCATCTGGAGACATTTGAACCAGCTTATTGATGATGGGTTGCTTAAAACAGCACACCCAAGTACTGATAGAGCCTATGCTCCGACAGGATACGGGTTCGGAAAGGTGAAGAAATGAACAAAATGCGTGAATATGAACGCGGCAGGGAAGATGGTCTTGACCTTGCTAGACGAATCACCAGAGAGGGCGGTCTTGAAGCCCTCGAAAAGGAATGCAGATTCAGGGGAGTAACAGGAATACATACTTCCCTGGCAAGAAAGGATCTGGACAAAGCATCTGAGAAGATCAAACAGCTTGTATCTGAATGCTGCGTGATCATGGCGATAGCTGTCCTGCATGATGAATTTGGATTCGGTCAGAAAAGATGCCAGAAGTTCATGGCAGGCATGGACAAAGCTTCGGACTATATCGACCAGGGCTTGGCTGAATGGATTGATTATGTGCAGGCTATCAAGGAAGAACTGGGAATTGAATTAAGCTTTTCAGGAGAAATAAAAAGACATGCAGAATAACGGACAGGTAGCATTTGGTTAAGAAATCATGGAGGACTGCACAATAGCGTGTCAGTTACTTACATGGGGAAAGTGAGGATGGAAATGAAAAATAATAATTACACTTCATTCTTCAAAACGAAACCAAAGAAAGTAGAGAGATACATCCGTTGCAGAAAATGTGGCGGAAACATGGAATGGAGCAGGGACTTTCCACCACAAATTAAATGTACGAAGTGCGGATATACAGTATATCCAAAACCTTATGAGCCAGATTGTATCAAACTGCCAGAAACATGGGAAGAATATTTTGAATTATATAAGAAAGTGAGGATGAAAAATGGATAAATTAAAACCTTGTCCGTTTTGCGGAGAAGAGGCGCGAATTTTTACCGATGATGAAATGGGATATTTAGGTAATGCTCAGTATCTTGTAAAATGCGGTAACTGTCTTTGCGGTACAGGACATTATAACAATCCCGAATATGCAATAGAAGCATGGAATAAAAGAGTGAACGATAAGGAGGACGCAAAATGTTAATCAGAAGTCAGAATAAGATGTCTCTGGTAAAGTTTGAGAATATTGTTATAAACATCAACAATATCAATGGTAAAGAAATCATTTGTTGGAGCCAGATGAATCCAGGAGAAGACGAATATATTTTATTGGGTCATTATTCTAACAAAGCAAAAGCTATGAAAGTACTGGATATGATTCAGGAAGCCTATGCAGATGCGGCGTTAATTCCAATGGTAGTTCCGAATATCGGAAAGATGTTCGCAGAAGCATCAGCATCAAAAGAGAATGAACTTTTAGCTGAAGCTATTGGTAAAGCACTTACGAATAAAATGGTCTTTCAGATGCCAGCGGATAGTGAGGTGGTTGTATGATTACATTCTTATTAGGATTCACCCTTGGAATCATAGTCGGCGTGACCGGACTTGTATGTGTAGCGATCATGTACGACAAGCACCACCCAGACGAATAGAAAGGAGAACGGTATGCTGACAAGGAATAAAAAGCTGAAGGACTACGGTATTCCGGAAGAGGATATTGAAAAACTGAATACGATGCTGAAAGACTTCCCGGCAGAGTACGGATACCTGCTTTCCGGTGCTGCATTGTCAGCTTGCCCGAAAAACACGGTGATAGCGGATATGGTTATTGAGAATATCTTGCACCGGAAAAGTTACAGGAAAATCAGCAAAGAAAGATATATCCCGATGAATCCAAAAGACTTCTACGGATACAGACGCAAGACCGTCGCTGTACTGTATGAGAGGATGCGGTTGTTGGGAGTGTGGGGAGGAATAAGAGGGCAAAATGGAAAAAAGTTTGTTTAGCAGCAATTCCGATCAATGGGCTACACCTAAATATATTTTCGATGAATTAAACAAAGAGTTTGATTTCACACTAGACCCATGTGCGGACGCAAAAAACCATAAATGCGAGAAATTTTTTACTAAAAATGAAAATGGTCTTATACAGGATTGGGGAGGAATGCGAGTATTTTGCAACCCACCCTACGGAAGAGAAATATATCAATGGGTTGAAAAAAGCTATCAGGAAGGACATAAAGAGAATACGCTCGTTGTTTTACTAGTTCCGGCAAGGACAGACACGAAGTGGTTTCAAGATTTTGTATATCACAGATCTGAGATTAGATTTTTAAGAGGAAGGTTAAAATTCGGAGACAGTAAGAATAGCGCACCGTTTCCGTCAATGATAGTAATTTTTAGAGGACCTAAAATGTAAGCACAGGGAGGAATCAGATGAGTAGACTGATAGATGCAGATAAGTTGAAACATGTAATACATTGTGCATATTCTGATGATTTAGAGATTCTTGAAAAGATTGACGAACAGCCGACAGCTTTTGATGTGGATAAGGTTGTGGAGCGGTTAGAAGAAGAAAAGAAGAGAGCATTTAAACTATGTTTGGGAACTAATGACAGCACGCAAAGACTGAAATACATTGAAAAAGAACAGACGATAGCTTTAGCAATCGAAATCGTGAAAGGCGGTGGAGTAAATGGTAATTAAGCCTATTTTATTTAATACCGAGATGGTGCAAGCAATCATGGACGGAAGAAAGAGCTGCACTCGGCGAGTGGTAAAGCCACAGTGGGAAGAATGCCCACATTGCAAGTATGTGCATAATGAGTACATATACAACGAGATGGCAGAAAATGTATACTGTGCAAGATGTGGTTATCCGTTGGAGCCGGAAAGAAGATCGCCATATCAGCCGGAAGATATCCTGTATGTTCGTGAGACTTGGCACAGATATACAAAGCGGGTTGGAAAAGGTGAAGGATGCCATCTGGAAGAACACTATGGATATAAGGCTAGCATTGCAAATTCTGAAGACGCAGAAGAGCCGTGGAAACCATCCATCCACATGCCGAAAAAAGCAGCGAGAATCTGGTTGAATGTTACGAACGTAAGAGTGGAGCGGTTACAGGATATGACAGACGATGATGCAGAAGCAGAGGGATGTTTCGATTATACATCAACAGCACTTGGTTTTCCTGATGTATGGGATTCCACCATCAAGAAATCTAATCTTGACAGTTACGGCTGGGATGCGAACCCGTGGGTCTGGGTGATTGAGTTTGAGCGGTGTGAAAAACCGAAAGAGGTGTGATATGAGAGAAATTCTTTTCAAGGCAAAGCGGAAAGATGATGGAAAATGGGTCGATGGATGTTATCAGAAAAGATATGACCTTTTAGGCAATGAAGAACATTTAATCTTCCACGCTGATAGTTATAAAGTGTGGGAATATGCGGAAATTGACTCAGAAACCCTCTGCCAGTTCACAGGTCTGACCGACAAGAACGGGCAGAAAATTTGGGAAAATGATATTATCAAATATCATTTCGGAGAAATCTATGCTCCAATCAAATATGGATGCTATCAAAATTGTTTTGATTCTCAGAAAGCGGAACATGTCGGATTCTATGTAGATTGGTCGGATGACAAATGTCTTAGAAAAGATTTAGGGTATTGGATTGACATGGTAGACACTATGCTAGTTGGAAACATTTTCGACAATCCAGAATTGCTACAGGAGGAATCAGATGAGTAAATCAGTATTAGTAATAGATACACCAGAGAATTGCTATGATTGCCCGTTCGGAACTTCATACTGCGGCGAACTTGAATATGAGGGATACTGTGAATTAGCCGATTGTTTAGATTATGATGTAATTCTGATGACAGAAGAACATTATGATTACGAAAGCAAATCAAGACCTGATTGGTGTCCGCTTATGGACTTGCCAGAGAAAGACAATGGAAATTATCCGGCTAATACATTTGATGCAGGATTTGTGGAGGGTTGGAATCAGTGCATTGATGAGATTGCAGGAGGTGAAGTAGATGATTGATTTAGCGAATAAATGCGTATTAATCAGAACGTATGAAGAGTATGAAAATATTCTGAAAGTAGCAAAGAAACAGGGATATAGATGGTACGGCGGAAAAGAAGCGTATCCATATCCCTTTGAAGAGCAGCAGATCCCGGATATATTAAAGTTCTATGGCAATAAAGAACTAACAAGAAATGCCGACCTTGCACCGGGATATGAATTAGTAAAAGCATCAGACGTAATTGAATATGAGAAGGAGCTCAAAGAGGCTATAAGACTTGCTAGAATATTTGTTAAAAACCCAGACAGAACATTGATTGACTCGCTTATTAAGTCCTTAAAGTTGCTTGCAGATACTGTAGAAAGTCAGATGAAAGAGGTGAAGTAGATGGAGAGATTAACAGAAAGAGAAAGAAATGTTGATGGTACAGGAGTTGCAAAAGAAGAAATTACGGATGGATTATTAAAACCGTTTGCGGATAAAATTCTTACGAAACTTGCTGTTTATGAAGACTTAGAAGAACAGGGATTGCTTGTGAGATTGCCGTGTAAGGTTGGAACAGAAGTATATTACATCTTAGGTATTCCAAATAAGACACCATGTACAATCGACAAGTGCGTATTTGAGTTGTCGGATATAGATAAAATCGGTGAATCATTATTTCTCACCCGTGAAGAAGCTGAGAAGAAGTTGGAGGAGATGAAGAATGACAAGGCCTGAGATTACGGCAGAATTATCAACCATGATTGAAAAGAAAATCAATCCGAACAACGATCCTCGTATCTACTGGGCAAAAGAGGTGACGTTTGATTATTCTACAAACCATGCAGTTAGAGTGGACTATATGAAATTTGTTCCAGTGAACAATAGTGTTTCCGGGATAGAAAAAGGTGATTGCTATTGCTATGAAATCAAGTCATCTATTGAAGATTTCAAATCTGGCCATGGATTGAATTTCATTGGAGATTACAATTATTTGGTTATGCCAGGGGAATTAGCTGCAACAGTATTTTTGAAAATCCCGTATCATGTAGGAATATATGTCCCAGAAGGAAACGAACTTATATGTGCCAAGAAAGCCAAACGAGCCAACAGAGCGAGGCCTGTATCTGAAATACTTCTGATGATGTTTCGGTCTGCAAACAGAGATTACAGGAAAACGGTAAAGAAACTGGAGGAGATGAAGAAATGAATAACAAACCTACACCAGACATAACGCCAAACCTTGCTATATCAGCATACCACGTACTACAGCAATATTGTACTGGACAGCCAGCGGATTGCAAAGGCTGCGGATTCTACGAATACTGTCCAGAATGTTTTCAAGGCATACCATGTGACTGGAGCTTGAATGAAGAAGGTGAAATAAATGAAACTGAGAAAGGCAACACTGATTGACTACGGAGTGCCGCCGGATGATATACCGACATTACAAAGTCACTTGCGGAATCTTAGTGAGAGCGATAAATATAATCTGTTACAGGTATCTATCAAATATGCGCCCGGCATCGAATCACAAATCTATGACAGCATTGTGAACAGTATCGGCTATCGAACGATGGAGAAGATCAGAACGGTTCCTGCAACGGAGAATGACTTTTATGGCTACAAACGCAAGGTCATGGCGGAATACTATCATCTGGCCAAATTGATTGGCAGACTTTAAAAAACTTAAAAATTTATAAAAGTGGTAGAGAGCTATGTACGCCCTAGTATGGTATTATAGTATATATAACTATAACTATGCTAGGGGTTTTTGAATTGAGGTGATGATATGGCGAACTTAAAAGCAGTTACAAGAAAACTTCAAAAAGCTATATTATCCACCGGATTAATTATAAAAATTGGAACGTCACAATTTTACAGTAAAGAACAGGAAAGATTAATTACTCTTACCATAATCTCAACGCCCACACTTCATTTGACCAAAAGAAAAGAATGGAAAGATTGTGATTATGAAATATTACGAACTGCATCCCAGTATGATGTAGTCATGTGCTTAAAAGAAATATGGGAGGCGTGCCAAGAATGGAAATAGATAGAGGTGATTAGATGGACTTGACGCCTAAACAGAAAGCGTTTGCAGATGAATATATAAAAAATGGCGGGAATGCATCTGATGCCGCAAGGAAAGCTGGATATAAAAATTATGAAGTGGAAGGCTATAGATCGATAAGAAATGATAAGGTTTTATCTTATATAGCCGAAAAGCAGGCTAAAATCGAGAAACAAAAATGTACCGATATCATGTCTCTGGCAGAAATTCAGCAACGTCGTTCCATGATCGCAAGAGGTGAGCTGACTGATTCATTCGGATTTGCTCCGGACTTCTCCGATCAGCTGAAATCTATGAATGATCTGGAAAAGACACTTGCTATTAAAGAAGCCAGAGAAGAGCAGCGGAAAGCAGAAGAAAAAGCCAGATTACAAAGTGAATATCATATTGATCTGGATATTGTCCCAGACGTATTTCATAAAATGATTAGAGATATCCGGAAAAAGAAACATAGCGAATACATTCTTCCTGGTGGGCGTGGATCCATGAAGTCCTCCACTATATCTCTAATCATACCGGAATTACTGAAGAATAATTCGAACATGCACGCTCTGATTCTGCGAAAAGTCGGAAATACTATCAAAGATTCTGTTTACGCTCAGATGAAATGGGCGATTGATAAATTAGATCTAAATGAGGAATTTACCTGTAAAGTATCTCCCATAGAGATTACATATAAGCCTACTGGGCAGAAGATATACTTTCGTGGCGCTGATGATCCGTTAAAGATTAAGTCCATCAAGCCGGAGTTTGGTTATATCGGCATTGTCTGGTTCGAGGAACTTGATCAATTTGCCGGTCCAGAAGAAATACGAAATATTCAGCAGTCTGCGATTCGTGGTGGTAACGAAGCGTACAAGTTTAAATCATTCAACCCACCGAGAAGCAAGAATAACTGGGCAAATGAATATACGGCAGAAGCAGAAGAAAAGGACGATAGCGCACTAGTTGTACATAGTACATATCTTGATCTTGACATTGAGCAGGAATGGCTCGGAGATATATTCCTTGCAGATGCTGAACATCTAAAAGAAGTAAATCCAGACGCTTATGACAACGAGTATTTAGGGCACGCCAACGGAAATGGTGGAAATATCTTTGAATATATCGAAGAAAGAACTATCACGGACGAAGAAATTAGTCACTTTGATAGAATCTATCAGGGTGTTGACTGGGGATGGTTCCCAGATCCTTATGCATTTGCGCGGCTCTATTATGACCATGCAAGAGAGACAATTTATTTTCTTGATGAAATTGGCGAAAACAAAAAGTCAAATGACTGGACTGCTGCCGAAATCAAGAAGCGTGGTTATGATGACTATGTGATCACTTGTGACAGTGCTGAGAATAAATCTGTAAATGATTACAGGGACGCAGGACTTCCAGCAAGAGGAGCAATCAAGGGACCTGGCAGCGTTGAATACTCAATGAAGTGGTTGCAAAAAAGAAAATTAGTGTTTGACCCTGCTAGAACACCAAAAGCCTTAAAAGAGTTCAAGAAGTACGAATACGAGAGAGACAAGGACGGAAACATTATAAGCGGTTATCCCGACAAAGATAATCACTTTATAGATGCGACCAGATATGCCACAGAGTCAATGTGGACCAGAAGGGGGAACAGTGCATAATGAGTAAAATAGGAATAGAACTACCGAAAGAGTATTCGGACAGATTTGACAAATTACGACAGAATCGAGTGGAAGTCAGCTTTTATAAATATGGCACAGCAGCAGACAACTTTGGAATGAAATTAGTAGATGCACTTGAATCACATGATATGTGCATTAAAAAATATAAAGAAACTGGAAACACGGAATATCTTTGCGATGCAGCAAATTATCTCATGTTTGAATTTATGTATCCGCAGATTCCGAATGCATTTTTCAAAGCAACAGATAGCGGAGAGAGTGCCGGAGTTGCCGGAACACCAATAAATCAGCTAAAAGAAAAATGGTGACTAAATGGGACTTATAACAACACTAAAAAGGTGGTTTAATATGATATTCAAAAAACAAGCCGAAGAGGACTTCAACATTCAGGCAGCAGAATTTCCAGAGATGGAATCGCTGATTAACCGGTGCGCGAACATTTACAGAGGTGCGCCGGAATGGCTGGATGATAAGAATAATATCAAGACGATCAATTTTGCTAAATCTGTCTGCTCAGAAACAGCTCGGCTCGCAACGCTGGCGATCGGCATTCAGATAGACGGTTCTGCAAGGGCTACGTGGCTACAGGAACAGATCGACAAGGTATATTTTCAAATCCGTCACTGGGTAGAATATGGCTGTGCTTATGGAACAGTATTTATTAAGCCAAATGGTGAAAGCATTGACGTATTTACTCCGGCAGATGTGATGATCGTGGACTATGATAATCAGGAAATTAAGGGAATCATATTCAAGGATTCTTATACTGTTGGACGGAAATACTATACACGGCTTGAATATCATAGATTTGTTGAGACTACCGTGGATGGCGTGACGACCTATCCGTACTACGTTTCTAATAGAGCCTATGTGTCAAAATCCCCTCAGTCAATCGGCGATAAGATTGACCTTAAACAGACCAAATGGGCTGACCTTATGGCAGATACGCCGCCGATTCTCAAGGCAAATGGAGAGAAGCTGGACGGGCCTCTGTACGGAGTACTGCGGACGCCGCAAGCGAATAACGTGGATATTAATGCACCATTGGGATTGCCGATTTTTGCCGAAGCTATCGAGGAGTTAAAAGACCTCGACATTGCATACAGCCGTAATGCCGGAGAAATATTTGATTCTCAGAAAATTGTCCTGGCAGATGATAGACTGCTGATGCCAAACGGTACGCCTATGTCAGCCATGTCGCCACAGGGCATGGAGAGCAGGCGCAATGAGATGAGGTTACCGCACTTTGTTAAGAATGTATTCGGTCAGGACGCGAAAGAATTCTACCAAGAAATCAATCCGCAACTCAACACAGATACCCGTATAAGCGGCATAAATGCCCTTTTAAGCCAGTTGGGGTACAAGATTGGATTCTCTAATGGGTATTTCGTATTCAACGAATCTAGCGGCATTCAGACGGCTACAGGAGTAGAAGCGGAACAGCAGAGGACAGTGCAGTTTATTAAAGACGTTCGAGACAAATTAGAATCCTGTCTGGATGAAGTTATTTACGCATTGAACGTTTATGCTGACCTGTACGGGCTTGCGCCTGTTGGAGCATATGAAGTCAATTATGATTTCGGAGACATTCTCTATGTTAGAGAAAACGACCGTGCAAGATGGTGGCAGTATGTGACCACTGGCAAGGTTCCGGCATGGTTGTATTTCGTGAAGTTTGAAGGAATGACTGAGGAAGAAGCAAAAGCAATGGTCGAAGAAGCTCAGCCAGACGAACCGAAATTATTTGGAGAGGAGTAAGAAGATGGCAGACAAACCAGTAACAAGGGAAGAAAAATATCTTGCGTACTTGACAGGTGATTATAAAGGCGAACCCCCAAAGCCAATCACGAGAAAAGAGAAGTATTTATACGAATTATGTTTAAAAGGAATAGGCGGGGAAATCTCACCGGAAGAAATCAAGAATGCAGTAAATGAGTATCTTGAGAAGAATCCAGTCAAGCCCGGAGCCACGACAGAACAGGCGCAGCAGATCGAGCAGAACAAGACAGACATTGCTTCACTAAAGGAAGATTTAGTTGAATTAGGCAATAAAACATTGCATGAAGAATATGCTGATTTATTACACGGGAAAGAACCAAAAGAAAACTGGTATATAGACGCATCAAATGGAACTGGGAGAACATTGTTACAATTTTTTTCTTATATAGATATCAATGTGTCTGAATATATAGGGAAAAAATTATATCCATATACATCACATAAGGGTACAAATGTTTATCACTCATCGAGGAGTGTTGTTTTTTATGATGAAAGCGGCACATTTATTTCAGGAACTGGTATTAGCAGTAATAATCCAATAAATGGAATTGAAGTTCCTGAAAAATCAAAAACAGTATCAGTATGTTTTAATTACGACAGTGATGATAACCAACCAATTAAACCACAAGTTTATTATCTAGCAATTAATAGGGAAAACAAAAATAAGCTGATGCTTAAAAAAGATGTTTTGATAGATTATGAACAAATTCAAAACAAACCTATCATCCCAACAAAAATGAGCGAACTTGAAAATGATATTGTAATAGATAATGTAAATGATGTTCAAACGATACGAAAGCCAACTATTTCATTTATTTTTGATGATGGATTACCGAGTACATCAGATTTGGTCTCATTATTTGATTCATATGGATGGAAATGTGGCTTTGCTATATTAGCAAATTCAAATCTTCCAAATATCAAAGATAATTTCTTATCATATCAATCTAAAGGTTATGAGATACTATCCCATAGTACCGATGGAGTAGCTATGCAAGATGATTCTTTAACGATTGATGATGTGGAAACAAAAATGAAAAAGTCAAAAGAAATCTTGATAAACAATGGATTTAATATAACTGGATGGGTTACACCAAGTACTTGGTTAAACAATAAATATTTTGATAATTTGTGTAAATATTACGAATATGGTTTTGGTCATTTAGATACCAATCAAGTTGTTAGTCATCATGTATTTTATGGTAATGATATCCGCCAACTCGAAAGATGGTCTTTACAATCAAAAACATTAGAGCAAACAAAAGCTGAAATAGACTCAACTATTAATGAATGTGGATATTTATGTTTTTATGCTCATGCATATCCGTCAACTGCAAATGATAATTTTACAATTGAAAATATGAAAATCATCATGGACTATATCAAAAAATATATAGATAACGGAAAGGTACAAGTCTTGATTCCAAGATGCGCAATAAATGATTATTACACGGTAAGACATAGTGATTTGCTTGATTTATATAAAAAAGTAATTAACTAAAGAGGGCTTTAATTAACCATCAAAAGGGCCAAAACATGTACCACGACTTTTATCGAAAGAGGTGATATATTATACTTAGTCCAGAATATTTACGCCGGATAACAGAGGGCAGTGAACAGATTGCGGAAGAATTGCATCAGTATATCATCTCTGAGATTGTGTCGAGAATGGTGGCAAGAATCGGCAGAGGTGAAGACTATATCCTAACCAATGCCGATGCGTGGAGAATCAGAACACTACAGGAATCTGGTGAGCTGCTAGAGGACATTCTGACAGAATTATCCAAATACACCAAACGTGAACAGCGGGAACTCCTTGAAGCGTTTGAAGATGCCGGTATCACTGCGATGAACTACGATGACAAGATATACAAGGCGGCAGGATTAAGCCCTGTACCGCTCGAACAATCCCCGGCTATGATAAGACTCATGGAACGAAATATGAACCACTGTTTAGGAGATTGGAAGAACTTCACACGAACAACCGCAAGTGCCGCTCAGAGGCTCTATATCGAGCAATGCGACCTTGCATATAATCACGTAATGACTGGGGCAGTCGGATATACACAAGCCATCAAAGAGGCAGTTAATAATGTTGTGAGTGATGGCGTATATGTTGAATACATAAATAAAGAGACAGGAAAGAAAAGACGCGATACGATTGAAACAGCAGTAGCACGTTCTGTTAGAACTGGTGTGGCACAGGCTACAGGAGATATATCCCTCAAACGCATGGAAGAAATGAATTGGGATTTAGTTCTGGTCAGTGCTCACATGGGAGCCAGAACAGGTGATGGCGGTGAGAATCCGGGAAATCACTCATGGTGGCAAGGCAAGATATACTCTCGTTCTGGAAAGAGTAAGAAATTTCCGCCATTTTCGTTGACTGGATACGGAACGGCAAGTGGACTATCAGGGGTCAACTGTCGGCATAGTTTTGGAGCCAGTGATGGTGAATTTAATCCTTATGCAGAACTATCAGCACAGGATAAAGCTGACAAAGGCAAACAGTACGAAAAGGAACAGCGGCAACGCACTTATGAGCGAAGAATCCGCAAAACGAAGAGAGAGGTTCTTGGACTGCAAGCAGGAGTTGACAATGCACCAAATGAAAAGGCGAAATTCGCACTCCAACAAGACCTTGACCGGAAGTCTTATCTTTTGCAGAAACAAAATGCTGCATACAAAGATTACTGTAAGCAGAACGGCTTAAGGGAATTGCAAGACCGACTCATGATAGCGAAGTGGAACCGCCAGAACGCCGCAAAAGCCAGAGGAGCGGCAAAACGATATAAGACAGCAAAGGGGATTGACTGATGGATAGATGGGAATATTTCAATCCGAATCCTGCCGGGAATCGAGTCGGAGATTGTGCTGTCCGGGCAATATGCAAAGCAACCGGTTTTGACTGGGAAACGGTATTCGCCGGATTAATGATACAGGCATGTACTCTGTCAGATATGCCGAGCGCAAATTATGTCTGGGGAGCGTACCTCTATAAGCATGGATACAGGCGAAAACTGATTGAGCAGTCGGAGCGATATATTTATACAGTCAATGACTTTTGCGCAGATCATCCAACAGGCACATACATTCTCTGTATAGATGGTCATGTGGTGACAGTGCAGGATGGCAAATATTTCGATACATGGGATTCCGGAAATGAGATCCCGGTATATTACTGGGAAAAGGAGAATAAATGAGCATATCAGAATTTGTACAGATTTTCCTCTCTATCTGCGGAGGGGTGTCCATTGTCGGAGGGGCGGCAGCCGTAATTTTTAAATGGATTACTCCGGCATTTCGACTTAATAAGCGAGTAGAGACACTGGAAGAACATGACAAGCGAGATTACGAGAGTCTTCAGAGGATCGCAGAACGAGATTCATTAATTCTGGAAGTGTTATCAACCATGTTGGACAGTCAGATCAGTGGGAATAATGTGGAGGAATTAAAAAAAACAAAACAGAAGCTTACAAATTATCTTGCACAGAATCAACGTTAATTGCATTAATAAGGGGTATGCTCATGAAGTTATATGTGTTCACAAAGAAAGATATAGACAGATTCTTGATAGAGTGTAATTTTACACCGGACGAAGAAAGACTGTTCCGGCTGAGATGTAAGGAATATACGCTCGAATACTGCGCTGAACAGATGAATGTGAGTATATCCACGGCGAAACGGTTAAGCCGGAGGGTGAATAATAAAATAATTAAAGTGTGTTGATACTTTTTAGACACTAATTAGAGCCAGAAACGAACTGTTTCCGGTTCTTTTTTTATGCAAAAATATAACCAGAAAGGTGGTGCATAAGATGGCATTATACAACAATCCTTATCAATATAGTTTTGGCGTTCCGGGGCAGATGAATCAGTTCCAGCAACAGCCTGTCCAGATGCCAGCTCAACCAGTACAGCAACCTCAGCAGAATAATAACGGAATCCTGTGGGTATCTGGAGAAGTAGGCGCAAAATCCTATCTGGTAGCACCCGGGACAAGTGTTTTACTGATGGATAGTGAAAGTGAAAAGTTCTACATAAAATCCACAGACGTTTCCGGTATGCCACAGCCATTACGGACGTTTGAGTACCACGAAATAGGCACTCAGATGCCACCTAAACAGCCTGCTCAGAACATGGACAGTAAATATGTCACCAGACAGGAATATGACGATTTAAAGGGCAAATACGAAGCTATTATAAACCGATTAAATTCTTTTTCTGAACCTGTTAGAGCTAATACCGCACAGGAATCAGCAGTCAAGGGAGGAAACGCAGATGAGTAATCCATTATTCAATGCCCTCGGTGGTGGGATGCCACAGGGAAACGGGCCAATGCAGATGATGCAGCAGTTTATGCAGTTTAAACAGAATTTTAAGGGAGACCCGAAAGCAGAAGTTGAGAAAATGTTGCAGTCTGGAAAGATTTCTCAACAGCAGCTTAATCAGGTTCAGCAGATGGCAGGACAGTTTCAACACATGTTGAAAGGAATGAAATAGTACATTACAATCTGGCCAGATTGATGTAAATACACAAAAAGGAGATTATATTATGGATGGAAATTATAGCTTAGCAGATATTGCCGCTGCTACTGGAAACGGTAGAAATAATGACGGCATGTTTGGCGGAGATGGTAGCTGGTGGATTATTGTTTTATTCATTTTTGCTTTCTTTGGATGGGGAAACAACGGCTGGGGTAATAACGGCAATGGCGGTGGATATGCAGCCACAGCAGCTACTCAGGCAGACATTCAGAGAGGATTCGACAATTCAGCGGTAATCAGCAAACTTGATGGAATCAACAGTGGCCTGTGCGATGGCTTTTATGCCATGAATAATGGTATGCTTACCGGATTCAATGGAATCAACACAAACATCATGCAGACCGGCTTCGGAATCCAGCAGGCTATTAATGCCGATACTGTGGCTAATATGCAGAATACTAATGCTTTACAGGCACAGCTTGCGAACTGTTGCTGCGAAACCAGAGAAGCAATTCAGGGCGTAAACTACAATATGGCACAGAATACCTGCGCATTACAGAACACAATGAACAGCAATACAAGAGACATTATTGACAGTCAGAACGCTGGAACAAGAGCCATTCTTGACTATCTTTGCAATGAAAAGATTTCTAGTCTGCAGGCTGAGAATAATGATCTCAGACGTGCTGCATCTCAGGATCGCCAGAGCGCACTTCTCACAACTGCAATGGCTTCTCAGACACAGCAGCTCATTAATGCAATCAATCCAGCACCGATTCCGGCATATCAGGTTCCTAACCCGAACACATATTACGGATGTGGATGCGGATGCAACACCGGATGCAATTGCTGATAACTTCATATCGAGAGTATCTTTCGATTGATTCGAATGTCGGCTTATGCCGTATTACACAGAGGGGCAGGCTGAGACCTGTCCTTTTGTGATATGAAAGGGGTAAAAATTATGGCAGAATTTACAAGTGTAGCTGCTCAGACTGTAGCAGCAAATGGAAACGTAGTATTTTCAAATACAGCAGTTAAGGGTTCTAACTGCATTCAGCACAGAGAGGGAAGTGGAATCATCACTCTAAGAGGACTGACTAACCAGTGTAAAGCGAGATTCTTCGTGGATTTTTCTGGTAATATCGCAATTCCAACAGGCGGTACTGTCGGAGCTATCTCACTGGCTATTGCAATTTCTGGTGAGCCGGTTCTTTCTTCCCAGATGATTTCCACACCGGCAGCAGTAAATCAGTACAATAATGTGTCCTCTGGCATCTATATTGATGTGCCTCGCGGATGCTGCGTTAATATCGCGGTAGAAAACACAAGCGATCAGGCTATTTCTGTTGCGAACGCGAACATTGTTGTGACCAGAGAAGCGTAGGAGGTGTGATTATGAGAGATATTAAAGACTTATGCGCAAGAATCGAAGACGAGCTGTCCAAAATTGCTGATAATGGGCTGACCACTGGGAACTTGGAAATGACATACAAACTGATTGATATGTACAAAGATATCAAGAATACGCAGTACTGGGATAAGAAAGTAGAGTACTACAACACTGTCCTTGATGAGATGCGTAGCGGCTACAATGACGATTACAGCGAACGTGGAAGAAAGCGTGATAGCATGGGGAGATACAGCGCAAATGACGGCAGAATGATGCCGGATTATGACCGAGGCAGTTCTTATGCCAGACGTGGTGAGCATTATGTTAGAGGACATTACAGCCGCTCTGACGGACGAGATGCTTATGACGACTATATGACACAGAAACAGAGCTATCGTTCCGGCAAGTCTGAAGACTGCAAAAGAAAGATGCTCGCCGCATTGGAAGAACATCTGGACGAACTTACAACAGAAATGAGTGATATGTCCAAGGATGCAGAGTGCCGGGAAGAACGTGATCTTGTCAAGAGATACGTAGAAAAACTCCGTGATATGCTCTAAAAACACAAAAGTGGTAGAGAGGTAGTTAAAAGAAATCTGTTATAATGTAATTGTGCAGCAGGAAGCACAAGTAAAACGGTTGTTTTTGACATTTTCGTTTTAATCCTCCTTCCTTTAATTTAGTAGCTGGTACGCACGCTTTAACGGAAAGTTGAACAGGTTCGAATCCTGTCGTGCGTATTTGCCATCTGGCACGCAAGATGGCTCACCTCCTTGATTAAGGTTTTTGTTATTCATACTTTTCTTTTAAAAAAGAAATAAATATCCGAAACAACTCGTGGCAGGCATGACACGTTAAACACCTTGCTAACCCGGGAATCCGGGTTATGTGGAATGTACGCTAGTGGAAAACTGACAGAGTCGCACTCTGGTCTCCGGTTCGATTCCGGGCGCTCCGCTTTAATCCGCTTAGAGTTAAGCTGTTTGTATACAGGTGGTCTATGTCTCAGGTGGATTTACGCTATAGCGAAAGAAGTGAAATTCACCCCAGTTTCTTTTTAGAGGGTTGGCCGTTATAGGCGGCATGGAATGTAGCTCAGTGGTAGATCGCACTGTAAATGTGAGGTCGCAGGTTCGATTCCTGCCTTTCCGATTACCTTGCCAGTGGTCTAACTGGCTTAATCCATTTACCTGCGGCGGCAGGTCAATAAACACGACCAGGAGGATGTTATGCAGAAACTTATTGACACTTTAAAATCATTTGGAATTGAAATCCCGGAGGATAAACAGGCAGATGTAAAGAAAGCACTCTCTGAGAATTACAAGAATGCAAAGGAAGTTGCAAAAACTCTGTCAAAAGTCGAGGGAGAACGTGATGACTGGAAAGTACGTGCTGAGACAGCAGAAGAAACCTTAAAAAGTTTTGACGGTATCGACCCGGCAAATATTAAAAGCGAGTTAGAGACTTGGAAACAGAAAGCGGCAGATGCAGAGAAAGAATTCAATGCAAAAATCTACGACCGTGATTTCTCGGATGCTCTGAAAGTGGCACTCGATGACGTTAAGTTTTCCAGCGAAGCGGCAAAGAAATCAGTCATGGCAGACATCAAAGAAGCAGGATTAAAGCTGAAAGACGGCAAAATTCTCGGATTAAATGATCTGATTGAGCAGATGAAACAGTCTGATGCATCCGCTTTTGTGGACGAATCTCAGCAGCAGGCTCAGCAGAACCAGGCAAGATTTACCACTCACGTTGGACAGCAGCAGACACCGGGAAGTATGACCAAAAAAGATATCGAAGCGATCAAAGACCCGTCCGAGAGACAGGCTGCAATTGCTCAGAATATCCAGTTATTCCAGTGATTTTTACACCGACTATACACCAGAGTATAGCCGCTAACCCAATACCTTAACAATTATGGGTAGAAAGGATTTTTTATGCCAGCAAAAACAAATCTTATTATGACTAATGATATCCAGGTAACGGCACGTGAGATTGATTTTGTTACCAGATTCGAAAGAAACTGGGAACACTTGCGTGAGATTCTGGGTATCATGAGACCTATCAAAAAGCAGCCGGGTGCTGTACTCAAGTCCAAATACGCAGAGGGTACTTTACAGCGTGGAAATGTTGGTGAGGGTGAGGAAATCCCTTACAGCAAGTTTACCGTAAAAGAAAAGACCTATGCGGAAATGACTATCGAAAAGTACGCAAAGGCTGTATCTATCGAAGCAATCAAGGACCACGGTTATGAGAACGCCGTTCAGATGACTGATGATGAATTCCTTTTCCAGCTTCAGACTGATGTTACCGGCAGATTTTACGACTATCTGAAAACCGGTACACTTACTTCCACAGAAACTACATTCCAGATGGCTCTGGCAATGGCTAAGGGTCGAGTAGAAAACAAATTCAAGCAGATGCACAGAAATGTGACTGGTGTTGTTGGATTTGTGAATATTCTGGACGTATATGAATATCTCGGAGCAGCTGAGATTACTATTCAGAACCAGTTCGGATTCCAGTATATGAAGGATTTTATGGGATTCAACACAATCTTTTTACTGTCTGACAGCGAAATCCCGAGAGGACAGGTTATTGCTACTCCTGTTGAGAACATTGTCCTGTACTATGTAGACCCGAACGAATCTGACTTCGCAAGAGCAGGACTTGTATACACCGTATCTGGTGAGACAAACCTGATCGGATTCCACACTCAGGGCAACTATCACACAGCAGTGTCCGAAGCGTTCGCAGTTATGGGACTTACTCTTTTTGCGGAGTACATTGACGCAATCGCAGTAATCACCATTGATGAGACACCAACACTTGGTACTCTGACAGTAACATCTGCGGCAGGAACAGTAACTGGTGATACAAAAATCACTGTAAATCCGGCTAAGGAAAACTCCAACAACGTATACAAATACAAAGTTGCAACAGACGCAGTAACTGTTGGATATGGACAGAACCTCAGGAACTGGACTTCTTGGGACGGAAAAGCTGACATCAAGGCGGCAACCGGACAGAAGATCACAGTAGTTGAGTGCGATGGAACATACAAGGCACTGAATGCCGGAAGTGCGAGCGTAACAGCAAAATCATAAACACAGGAGGTAACTGGCATGGCTTACGCAGATTATAAATTCTATACAGAATCATTCGGCAATGTCGTGCCAGAAGCTGACTTTCCACGACTGGCAGAAAGAGCCAGTGATTTTGTGGACACAATGACGTTTGATAGACTGGTGGATGGGCTGCCAACAAATGAACGCTCACAGAAGCGCATCAAAAAGGCAGTTTGTTCATTAGCTGAATTAATGTATCAGATTGAACTTGCTGAGAAGAACGCAATCAATCAGGCTTCGACAAATCTTACCGACACAAATGTCGGGAACATCAAAGCCGGTGCAGTAACCTCTGTATCCTCCGGCAGTGAATCCATTTCCTACGCCACACCTCAGCAGATTGGAGCGAGTGCAAAGGAATGGAGTGCGGTATATGCCGCCGCCGGAGATGCACAGAAAACGAACGACTTGCTTCTTAAGACAGCTTTGCCGCTTCTGATGGGAGTAAGGACGGATGATGGAATACCAATATTGTATGCAGGAGTGTGATAGAAATGATGGAATTAAAACAGACTGTTGAAATGATGAATAGTGCAGATTACAAGGAACGCTTTAAGGCAGAGTATATGCAGGTGGTTATTCGATATAAGAAACTTGCGAATATGCTTGAAAAATGGGATAAAGGAGAACTCCCATTTACTCCTACTTGTCCGAGAAGTACTTACAATATGCAGGTAAGAGCAATGACGGATTATATTGCAGTTCTGGAAGCAAGGGCAGTTATGGAAAATGTGAATCTGGAGGACTAAGCTATGGACATTTCAACATTAGGCTCATGTATAGCAATCGTTATGATTTGCTACATCGTAGGAATGGGCTGTAAAGCATCAAAAAGAATCTCTGATGAATGGATTCCAGTGATCATGGCGGTTATTGGTGGCATTCTCGGAGCTGTCGGGATGGGAGTTATCCCGGACTTCCCGGCAACGGATTATATCACAGCGGTTGCGGTCGGTATGTTTAACGGATTATCGGCTACTGGCGTGAATCAGATTATTAAGCAGACAACGCAGAAAGAATAATATTAAGGAGAGGGTATCATGTACGAAAAAACGGTGACGATTTTTGACTATTACGAATCAGCCACGACAGGAGATGCGTACTGGTATCCTCACGTGCTATCCGGCGTTGATCTCATTACGGACAAGGGAGCAATCCTTAAAAAGTACGGACCAGACGCAACTGACAACGCACAGTTGCACGTTCGTTATGCTGTTCAGAACGGTGATATAACCATTACCGATAAAGATGGCAAGATTCTCCCATGGGTGCCTTCGAAGGAGTGGAAAAGGCAGATTAACAATGCTCTGGAAGATACTATCACATTCTCGGACGAATCATTCTTTTGGGAGGGTGAATGGACTGGTGGAGCAGTAACTGATGGTGATTATCGAAACGGATTCTACCAGTACATGAACGAGAACAAGGATAACGTGTTTAAGGTTACCAGTGTAGGCGGTCCGTACACACTGATTCCACACTTTGAGATTTTGGGTAAGTGATATGAGTAAAATTCATCATTTCAAAGGATTCTCCATAGTCGATGGAGATATGAAAATCAAACTGAATATGGACAGGTTCTCAAGGCAGTATCAAGAAGCCCAGTATCTCCTTGATGGAATGGTTATGGACAGTATGGTGCCGTTTATGCCGATGATTACAGGGGACTTTATCAACCGAACAAGAGTTGAGAGTACATCCTTACAAGGAACTGGGAAAGTATGCGCGGCGGCGGCTCCTTATGGACGTTTTCTGTACGAGGGGAAAGGAATGGTTGATGAAGCAACTGGAAGTCCCTACGCAAGACGTGGAGCAAAGAAAGTTCTCGTTAGTCAGTTTTCTGGTCGGACAGCCGCAAAGGAAAATCTTGAATACACCAAACAGGCTCACCCACGGGCACAGGCAAAGTGGTTTGATGCCGCTAAACGGCAATATGGTGACACATGGGTTCGCAAAGTAAAAGCACAGGCAGGAGGTGGCAGGCATAGCAGATAAACCTATCGGAAAAGACGCAACCGGATACGAAATTCTGACAGATGCCATGAAAGCACTTCTGAACCAGTATCCGGGACTGTATGAAAATGAAACAATCAAGTTTGAAGAACTTGGCAAGGAATCAGGAATTGCGTTCTCGGCAGATAATGGAGCTTTGATTTATTCAGAAAAAGAAGATGTTTGTGGCGTAATGCACCAGGTATGCCAGTACCCATTTTACGTGGTATATCGCACAGCATCTGACAAAGAAAGGCAGAAACTATCTGTTCAGAAGTTCCTTGACAATCTCGGTAAATGGATATGCCGGGAACCAGTTATTATAAATGGCTCTGAGACGCGTTTAAATGTGTTTCCAGAGCTTTCGCAGGGGCGAGTGATAAAACGTATCACCCGTGACAACTCCTATGGTTTAGAACCGCAGGAGAGTGGCGTACAGGATTGGTTGTTACCATTGTCGGTGCGCTACGAAAATACTTACGAAGCAATATAACAAGTAACAACCGGCTATCAATTGGAGATAGTCGCTAACCTACACAGCCTTTTAAAGTTATAGGCAGAAAGGACATTTCTATGCCAGTTACAGGAAAAATTGACCGTAAATATATGGCTCATTATATCGATGCAGGTTCTCTCTGTGGAGGACTGACACCGAAGTATGAACGTCTTGGAAAAGATCTGGAAGAGTACAATGTTGAACTCAATCCAGACACCGAAACCTCTAAAAACATTCTTGGAGAATCCACATTCAAACATAACGGCTACGAAGTTTCTTCTGACGCTGATCCATTCTATGCAGACACTACTTCTGATCTGTTTACAGCATTACAGAAGATTGTAGATGGACGTCTCAAAGACGATAACCTCAAAACAAAAGCAGTTGAGGTTCACCTTTGGACAGAAGCCACAGCAGGCAAGTATGAAGCATATCAGCAGGACTGCTACGTTGTGCCGACCTCCTACGGCGGTGATACATCTGGCTATCAGATTCCGTTTACCGTCAATTATACCGGCGAACGAGTAAAAGGAAAATTTGATATCAGTTCCGGCACATTTACAGCTGACAGCGAATAATTTTTAGGAGGATATAGAAAATGGCAAAAACAATTAATACAAACATTGATGATGGATTTCTTCTTTTCACATTCACAAACAAACAGGGTGAAGTGTTCTCTTCATTTAAGCTGAACCCTACCGACATTAACGTTGCAGCAAGAGCGGAAGAATTGGAAACTTTCTTTGAGCAGGCTCAGGAATCTGTTAAAAATGTTTCTTCCAGCAAAGAGATGGCTGAGATTAATAAGCAGATTGAGGACAAAATCAATTATATGCTCGGATATGAAGCATCTAAGGATTTATTTAAAGAACCAATTACCGCAACAACTGTTTTTGGAAATGGTCAGGTATTCGCTTATATCGTCCTTGACAAAATCAATGAAGCACTTACTCCAGAGATTGAAAAGAGAAAGAAAAAAATGCAGGAAGTGGTCAATAAGTACACGGAGAAGTATACAAAATGACCGCCTATGAGTTGCCCACCTCACTAAATATCAGTGGGGTGGATTTTTCTATCAGAACGGATTTTCGAGTAATTATTGACATTCTGGTCGCCATGAATGACCCAGAATTGGACGAACAGGCGAAAGCTGTTGTTATGTTACAGATTTTGTTTGAGGACTGGCAAAGCATACCCCTGGAACATCTTACAGAAGCTTGTCAGAAAGCTTGCGAGTTTATTGATTGTGGTCAATTCGATGATATCCCGAACAAGCCCAAACCCCGTTTGATGGACTGGGAACAGGATGGAGATATGATCGTTCCGGCTGTGAACAAGGTTGCTGGTAAAGAAATCAGATCAGTACCTTATATGCACTGGTGGACGTTTTTTGGATACTTTATGGAATCTGGCGAGTGCCTGTTCAACACCGTAGTTGGAATCCGGTCAAAAAAAGCAAAGGGCGAAAAGTTCGATAAATGGGAAAAGAAATTCTATCAAGAGAATAAAAACATAATTGACATAAAAACACGTCTCAGCGACGAGGAGCAAGCTTATAAAGATAAGCTGAATGAGATGTTGAACCTCAAATAGTTAGGAGGTGGACACATGGCTGCTGATGGCTCAGTCATTATTGATACCAGAATGGACACATCAGGCGTGCAAAACGGCGTATCAGCAATCAGGCAGTCTTTTAACGGACTTGGCAGCGTAGTAAAAAAAATAGGCGTACTGATTGGCGGAGCATTTGCAATTGGGAAACTGGCCCAGTTTGGGAAAGAGTGCGTAGAACTTGGTTCTAATCTGACAGAAGTCCAGAACGTGGTTGATGTTACATTTACAACCATGTCTGATAAGGTCAATGAATTTGCAAAGAATGCCATGACCTCTGCCGGACTGTCAGAGACAATGGCAAAAAGGTATGTTGGAACGTTCGGAGCAATGTCTAAGTCGTTCGGATTCTCCGAAGCACAGGCTTACGACATGTCAACGGCTCTAACGCAGCTGACTGGTGATGTAGCATCATTCTATAACATCAGTCAGGACGAGGCGTATACGAAACTAAAGTCTGTATTTACGGGCGAGACGGAAACATTGAAAGATTTAGGCGTTGTCCTTACGCAAAATGCACTTGACCAGTATGCGCTGGCAAATGGATATGGGAAAACCACATCTGCCATGACCGAACAGGAGAAAGTGGCTCTCCGTCTGGCTTTTGTACAGAAACAGTTGTCTGCCGCATCTGGTGATTTCATCCGAACATCTGACAGTTGGGCGAACCAGGTGCGAGTGATGCAGTTACAGCTGCAATCTCTCAAGGCGACAGTTGGACAGGGATTAATCAATCTCTTCACTCCTGTTTTGAGAGTTATTAATATTTTGCTGGGCAAACTGGCAACTCTGGCAAATGCTTTCAAGTCATTTACGGAGTTAATCACCGGAAAGAAATCATCTGGCCAGACAGGCACAAGTGGTGCAGGCCTTGCCGGGACAGATGCAATAGCTGATACGGCAGACCAATATGGAGATGCTGCCAACAATGCCGAAAAGCTGGCAGATGCGACAAATGATACAGCAGATGCAACTAAGAAAGCTACTAAGGCGGCAAAAGGATATCTTAGTCCTCTTGACGAAATAAATAATTACTCAACGGATAAAAGCACAGATTCATCGTCAAAAGTACCGGGCGCAACCGGCGGACTTGCAGATCAGATGAAAGATGCTGTACAAAATGTTGATTATGGAAAATTGGCAGAGGGTGAGACAGTTCTTGATAAAATGTCAAAACCGCTAAAAAAGATAATCGACAGATTTAAACAGTTGGCTAAGTTAATCGCAAAAGGATTCTGGGATGGATTAGGAGATTACGAACCAATTCTTGACGGAATAAAAAAGGATCTCGATTCCATATGGAAATCTTTAAAGGATATCTTCACTGATTCAGAAGTTGCTAAAGCAGCAAATAATTTTTTCGATTCATTCGCATATGCAATTGGACAAGTTGCCGGCTCATTTGCCAGAATCGGATTAACAATTGCGCAAAACATTATAGGCGGAATCGAAAAGTTTTTAAAGCAGAACACGCAAAGAATAAAGAACTATCTGATAGATATGTTCAATATCGGCTCTGAAATTGCACAAATAGGCGGAAACCTTGCAGTTGCTTTTGCTGATGTTTTCTCAGTTTTCGGCGAAGAAACTGCGCAGCAGATTACTGCTAATTTAATCGGAATCTTTACTGAAATTGGAATGGTTCTTACGGAAACAGCCGCAAAACTTGGCAGAGACATCCTTAACATGATTGCGCAGCCTTTTATCGACAACAAAGACATTTTGAAGTCAGCAATTGAGGGCAGCCTCGGAGTAATAGAAACTGTAACAAGTGGGGTCTTAACAGTTGTTCAAAACCTTAGTGATGCAATATCGAGGCTATACGATGAGCACGTAAAGCCGTTCTTTGATTCTATAGCGAATGGATTATCAAGCATATTTGAGACTCTGATAACTGGATACAACACCTATGTTCTTCCAGTTTTGCAAGGACTGGCAGAACAGTTCAAAGGGCTATTAGAGGGACCATTAGGGGATGCGATTTTAAAGATAGAAACATTCCTCGGAAAACTCATTGATTCTCTGAAACTTCTGTGGGAGTCGGTATTAGTGCCTTTGATTAACTGGATAATCGCGAATTTGCTTCCGGTCGTGGCAGAAATAATTAACGTTGTAGGCACCGTAGCAATAAAAGTTATGAAATCATTAATTAAAATAATTGGTGATGTAGCAGACACTCTGAGCGGAATCATTGATTTCCTTGTAGGCGTTTTCACAGGAGACTGGGAACTGGCTTGGCAGGGAATAAAAGAGATTGCGGATGGAGCATGGAGTTTTATCAAAGATGTTGTGTCAGGTGCGTGGGAGATAATTAAAACCGTAACAAAAGGCGCGTTGAGTATAATAAAGAGCATCATCAGCACTGCTTGGAATGCGATTAAAGCATTGACTTCAACAATCTGGAACGCAATCAAAAAGACACTTTCTGGCCTTTGGAACTCTCTTAAATCCACAGCCAGCACAGTATTTAATGCAATTAAAACTAAAGTTGTAGGCGTATGGGACAGCGTAAAGAACAAGACATCCCGAACATGGGAAAGCGTAGCTACGTTCGTATCTAATAAAGTAGAAGCGATAAAAAATGCTATCACTAATAAGTTTAATGCCGCCAGAGATGCAGTCAAATCTGCATTTGAAGGTATTGTTAATTTCATTAAAGCTCCGATTAATCAGGCAATCAGCATTGTTAATAATGCAGTTGGGATGATTAATAATGCAATTGGTGGAATTGAATCTGCATTTTCCTTTGGGCCTTGGACTGTTCCAACACCGTTTGGTTCAAAGACTATTGGATTTCATGCAACATTTCCACGTATCGGAACTATCCCATATCTGGCCAGTGGCGCAGTTATTCCACCACGAAGCGAATTCCTTGCGGTATTAGGTGACCAGAAGAAAGGAAATAACCTGGAAGCACCGGAAAGCCTATTACGGCAGATCGTCCGGGAAGAGTCAGGAAAAGGACAGGGAGACGGAAATACCTACAATGTTACAGTTAATGCATCTGGCAGAAAACTGTTAGATATTATTATCAGTGAAGCTGAAATGAGAAGAAACCGGAATGGGAAGAACCCATTTGAGTTAGCGTAAGGAGAAGAATATGCCGCAGGAACAATTTAAAATAGACAACGTTGTTATAAGAGCACCGGATAGTTACAAACCGGTGTTCGCAACCACTTCTACGGAAGACTCTAAAAGAAGTCAGGATTTGATTATGCACAATACACCAATGGGAACAATTGGCGGGTATGACATGCAATGGGGCGAGCTTACATGGGCTGAAATAGCAACCATACTAAATACTGTACTTAACAAAAGTCAATTCACATTCCACCATAAAGACCCAACTGTTCCGGGAAGATGGATAGACAGAACATTCTACGCATCAAATTTCAACATGGCTGCGCAAACTCTGAAAGATGGGGAAGAAAAGTGGACAGATTTGTCTATCAATGTAAGGAGGATTGAGCCGATTTGATAAATGTATCTACTCAGTTAAAGAAAGAATCACTTACAAACAGAAATTATTACGTGACAGCAAATGTTACATTGTCAAATGGTACAACTCTTAAGCTAGGCAAAAAAGACTTTTATCTGTCTGGAAATAGTCTCGTAGATTCAGCAGACTCTGGGGACTTCCCGGTGGGTGTAGCAATAGAAAAAACGGCAAGTTTATCATTGGTAAATGATGACGGGCGCTTTGACGGATATAATTTTAACGCCGCAAGGTTCGTTATCTTTCTCAATGTGCAGTTATCCGACAGGATAGAAGCTATAAAGAGAGGTACTTACATTGTGTCGAAAAAGCCTGCAACGGCGAGCGAAATAAGTCTTTCTCTCTTAGATAAAATGCACAATGCTGATAAGACATATGATTCTAACCTGTCTTTTCCTTGTACAGTCAAGGAACTGCTCTCAGAATGCTGCCAGCAATGTGGAATCACTCTTGGAGATGCAATGTTTCCAAATGCGGACTTTCAGATTCGGAAAGCGCCATCTAATGCGACATACCGTACAGTAATCGGAATGTGTGCCGGGATAGCCGGTGGAAATGCAAGAATCGACGAAAATGACTTACTCAGGATTATTACGTTTGATAAGACATTTACCAATACGACTATTTACGATGGTGGAGCAGTAAAGAACTGGACAAATGGTGATGATCTGGATGGCGGCACGCTTAATCCATGGACAATGGGGACTGTGATTGATGGTGGTACGTTAAGCAATAACGATTATCACGCGTTATTTTCAATTCAGAATCTACAATATGACGTAGACGATGTTATTGTAACAGGTGTCAAATATGTAGAAGATGAGACCGAATATATGTCAGGTCAGGACGGCTATGTGATTACTATTGACAATCAGCTATTGTCGGGCAATGCACAGGCAGGAGTCGAAGCTATTGGAAATCAATTAATCGGTTTGCGAATGCGTCCTTTCTCATGTGACGGAATTGCCAACGGATACGCCACTTTTGGCGATCCAGTTGAATTTATTGATACAAAGAATCGTGTCTTTAGATCGTTTGTGACAGATATAGAGTTCGTGTTCGGCGGTTCAACATCATGGAGTTGTAGCGCAAAGAGTGCTGAAGAAGATGCAAGCGAGTTTATTGGTGATCAGCAAACAGCGGTAGAGCAGTCAAAAAAAGATATAGAAAAGAAACTATCTGCCTATGACGTAAAGCTCAAACAAATGAACGAGCTTGCAGCAAACACGCTAGGTTTCTTCTATACAGAGGGAATACAAGAAGATGATTCCGTAATTACGTACCGGCATGATAAACCTACACTTGCTGATTCTAAAGTAATTTATAAGACAGGTGTCGATGGATTCTTTTTGTCAGTAGATGGGGGTCAGACATGGAAAGCCGGCTTTGATAGTAATGGAGATGCCGTTCTGAATATTCTCTATGCCATCGGTATTCAATCAGAGTGGATTAATACAAGAGGCTTCACAGCGAAAGACAATAACGGGAATACGACATTAAGAATAGATGCTGACACGGGTACTGTCACATTAGAAGTTGAAAACTTTACGCTAAAAAGTAGAACTATTGAACAGATCGCCAAGGATGTTGTGGATGGGACAGTTCAAAATAATGTGACTATCCCGAACTATTATGGCACGTATGTACCAACATTGCAGAACTATCCGGCATCTGAGTGGAAAAGTGAAGAATATAAAAAACATGACGGCTCGATTTTCATGAACTTCTCTACAAGCCAGGTATATATGTTTTCTGGAACTGTTGGCGCTTGGCAGGAACTGGACGCTGAAAAAATTGTCAATTTTGAAAGAGTTTTTAACGCTTTAACGGATAACGGTAAGCAAGAGGGAATTTATATGCAGAACGGACATCTGTATATAAATGCTTCCTATATTAAGTCCGGACAGATTTCAGCTGATTTGATTAATCTGAAGAACATCAACGTTACAAACAGTTCTGGAGTATCAACATTTGCGATTGATAACTACGGAAATGTTACGCTCAGACCTAATACATTCGTGTTAGCAAACGGCGACACAATATATAGTGTTGCGGAAGATAAAGCTTCGACAGCGTTATCGAATGCGAATCGCTATACAGACAATGCACTTAGTGATCTCGACATAGGGAAAATGTCAAAACAAGAGATTATTGATGTGTTAAGCGATAACAGCAGTAATAAAGGTCTGTATCTATCGAATGGTAATGTGTACATGAATGCCGATTATATTAACACAGGTGAATTAGCAGGATGGAAAGTTGGAATTAAAAAGCTTTCAGCAAGTGGCGCGTATGGAGAAGTAACGCTAGATGCTTCAACTGGAGAGATCTATTCAGAGACGAATACAGGAATATATGTACCGGGGTACGGGACATTGTATGGAACGCGTATTAGAGGAATCAATCTTTATACAGGAACCGTACATGCAAGTTCAGCCTCGTTTAATAAAAGCGTTTCGGCGAGCAGCGTTTCGGCAGACAGTGTTTCGGCATCAAAAAAAGTTACAGCAGGTACACATATAGAAGCCAGTGGCCATTTCTATAGCATCGGAACGGGAACAGACCTTGCAGATTTAAGTGTCCGAGGAACAAAGAAAAGAATCCTTCCAACAAAAAACTATGGTACGCAGGCATTTTATTGTTATGAAATGGCGTCCCCCATGTTCGGAGACATCGGAGAAGCATCCGTATCGGAAGACGGCACATGCCTGATAGACATAGATGATATATTCCAAGAATCTACCAATGTAAGGATTGAATATTATGTGTTTTTACAAAAGGAAGGAGATGGAGATTGTTGGGTAGATAAAAAAGAGCAGACATATTTCACTGTAAAAGGTACTCCGGGGCTTAAATTTGCATTTGAAATCAAAGCGCGGCAGGCTGACTATGAACACATGCGTTTTGCTGACGCAAGCGAAACAGCCTACGACAGGGCAATAGACACAGACATGCCAGAACCAGACTACAGTGAAAGCCTTGAAGTATCAGAACCAGATTATGAAAAAGAACTTCTTAATAACAGGGAAAAAATTATTGACGAAATGGGGAAAATATCATGAAAAAAATTTTAACAAGTTTTATGAATCTTAGTACTGGAGAGGGAAGCCGCATTGCTTACACCTATTCAGAAGTAGACGAAAACACAGGAAGTATCATCAGCCAGAACAATAAAGGCAATTTCCTTGTAATGGATGACGATGTACAGAAAAATCTTGATTCTGTAAAGAATTACATAAGGAATAATTTCCTTTTATAAGGAGGTAAGTCTAATATGGCCAATACATACACAATACAATTCCGGCGCGGTATGTACTCCGATTTTGATACGTCGAAAATTCGTCCCGGAGAGCCCGTTGCGATTCTTGGCAATGACCCTTCTGTTCCATCTGGCAAAGCCTTATACATTGCATTTGCGGCTAATGATGTAAGACGATTGTGTTCCATTGAGGATATTTCAGAGATGGTCAATGCCGGAGAATTTGTTGGCCCGCAGGGTCCAAAAGGCGAAAAAGGAGATAAAGGAGAGAAAGGCGCAGAGGGTCCTGCTGGCCCGCAGGGTCCAAGGGGTGAAAAAGGAGATAAAGGTGATCCGGGAGAAAAGGGTGCGGATGGCACCGTAGCATTTGAATCGCTGACACCCGAGCAGAAAGAATCACTAAGGGGTATCTCTATCACAGCGGTCAGTATCGACACAGATGGAAATTTGACAATAACATTTTCAGATGGTGATAGTGAAAATGTTGGTAATATTATAGGGCCTCAAGGTCCGCAGGGACCACAAGGTGAAAAAGGAGATGTTGGTCCACAAGGTCCACAAGGCCCACAAGGAGAAAAGGGTGAACAAGGAAATGATGGAACATCTCTTAATATCCTTGGTACAAAAGAATCTGAGGCAGACCTCCCTTTAAGCGCAGAGAAGAACGACGCGTATTTAATAAATGGAGAAATGTGGGTTTTTAACGGCACAAATTGGAACAATGCTGGCAGGATTCAAGGGCCGCAAGGTCCGCAGGGACCAGTTGGTCCGCAAGGGCCAAAGGGCGACCCGGGACCGCAGGGCATAAAAGGAGACCCCGGAGAAAAAGGAGAGCAGGGAATACAGGGTCTAAAAGGCGATACTGGGCTGCAAGGTCCACAGGGACCAGTTGGTCCAAAAGGCGAGCAAGGCGATGCTGGCGTGCGAGGAATCACCTTTACTCCTGTTGTAGACAGCAGAGGAAATATAAGTTGGAGTAATGACGGGGGACTTGAAAACCCCCAGACAGTAAATATTACCGGACCGCAAGGCGATACGGGCGCAAAAGGAGATACTGGGCCGCGAGGCGATACGGGTGCAAAAGGAGATACTGGACCGCAAGGAGAAAAGGGCACTACATTCATTCCAAGTGTAGACACTGATGGAAACATAAGCTGGAGCAACACAGATGGAATCGCCAATCCCGAGACAGTAAACATCAAAGGGCCAAAAGGAGACAAGGGAAGTGATGCGACTGTCCCAATTGCTACAATCGAAATTCTTGGTAAGGTTAAGCCTGACGGCAAGACAACATTCATAGATGAAGACGGAACGCTCCACGCAAAAGGCGGTGGCGCAACCGTTACCCCAAAACCCGTAAACAACCCAACAATCGAGAATGCAAATGCATCGGTTATAATTAAATGGCAAGACCCAGAAAACACGGTAATCAGTGGTTCAACATTCTCTACATGGGCTGGTACAAAACTTGTAATGAAAGAAACGGGCTATCCCGCAAATCCAGATGATGGAACACTTGTGGTTGATAACACAGTTCGTGATAAATACAAAACCACAGGTTATACAGTTACAGGGCTGACAAACGGCAAACAATATTACTTTACACTGTTCCCATACAACACCGATGGCATATATAACTACGATGCAGGTAACAGACTGATTGGGGAACCAGAGGATTTGAAGATTGTCGCATTTGCCGACGGAACAGACGCAGAGATTGAAAAGATGATTGAAGCGCACTACGCAGGCAAAATCAACATTAGCGACTATTGGGCGGTCGGCGACAAGAGAACCATCCATCACAATGCCATGGATGCAACTGGCGTAAGTGAGTCACACAGAGCGAATGATTATGCCTATGTAATTATCGGAATCGAACATGATGACTTAGTGACTGCTATCAATGGCAAGACTAAAGCTGCTATTACAATTCAGACAGAACGTATGTTGTATTTAGACACTACGACAGAATATAACGCCTCCTATAATGCATCACATGAATGTGGTTATATAAACGGTTCAAGTACAAATAGTGGTGGTTGGGAAGGCTGTGTAAGACGTACGTGGTGCAATAATGTGTACAAGAAATGTTTGCCTACTTATATTCAAAATATGATGAAGCAGGTCGAGAAGTTGACATCTGCAGGAAGTCGAAGCAGTACGATTAAAATCTCAAATGATTATGCGTTTTTACTGTCTGAAATTGAAATTTTTGGCAGTGCAACGTATTCTTACGCAGGCGAAGGAAAGCAATATCAGTATTTTAAGAATGCGACTGCTAATAGATATAAAAAACCACGTTTTGACGATAGCCTTGTATCTGGCCACTATTGGGAACGTTCGCCTTACTCCGGCAGTGAAAGAAAATTCTGTCATGTGGACGTAAGCGGAAACTCGCACTACAACGACGTCAGCAACTCTTATGGCATTGTCCCCTGCTTATGTATCTAAAATCCTAGCAAATCCCATCTACCGCCGTAAGACAGTTAAAAGGATTTGCGGTACTATTTTTAATCAAAGGAGATGATAATTGTGGATAAAAAAGAAATTGTGAACATCTACAAAGCCATCAATCGAGTTTCAAACAGGCTGAATGAGATGTCTGAAAAGTTAGACATTGTGATGCAGATGCTTAATGCGGAATCTAATCGTAAAATTCTAATTAATGGTGATGGCATTGACGGTCTGGCTGAACTTGTATCAACGCATGATTCGGCACTTGACGAACTTGCTACATTAGTTGCAACAATCGGAGGTAAGAATAATGGTTAAATTTTTCGAAGAACGAGTAATCAATGGGCTGAAAAAATGGACAGATGTTCCTGAGCTGTGGAATAAGAAGGTAATTGAAAGACTTCAAAAGGATGGCTACGTACTGAATGAAGATGGGACAGTGGAAAGAGCAAGTTTACCACAGTAAACGCAATATGTGCAGGCAAAATTTAGGAGGGTTTTCGTATGACAAATAATCAAAAAGTAGTTCTTAGGAAGATTATTTACGCAGTTGAAACCGGTGGACAGGTTTATGGACAGCAGGATTATTCGGACTTTACGGAAGCCTACACCAATTCTTCTGAAGAACACGCAATTACAATCGGGGCAGGTCAGTGGTACGGAATCGAAGCAAAAACACTTCTGGAACGAATTTACGATGCTGACCCGGAACAGTGGGAGAAGATAGACAAGGTCAGACTTTTGGAGCAGGTCCAGACCGCAAACTGGGAATGTTTTAATATTTCCAGGGTATCACAGCTCGCAGATGCTATAGTTGCTCTTATTTCGTCCGATTTAGGCGTTAAATGCCAAGATAGCCTTATGGATGAACAATTAGCCACCTACGCAGACGAAGCCCTTAAGCAGGGCGTTACGGATGCTAGAGCGCAAGCTATGTGTGTGAACTTTAGGCACCAAGGCGGACAAGGGGCGGTAACGAGAATTTTGGCAAAGACTCAGAAACCATATACGCTCGATAATCTCTATACAGCCTGCCAGACGGACACAGGGAATCAGGTAGGAACATATAAGGACAGGCAGAGATTTGTTTATAACGCATTAAAGACATATTTTCCAGAAAGCGAGGAAACAGGCATGAACGCAATTGATAAATTAATCCAGATCGCAAAGAATGAAACCGGATATCTTGAAAAGGCAAGTAATAGTCAGCTTGATAGTAAGACAGCAAATGCCGGAGAAAATAATTACACAAAATACTGGCGAGATATTAAACCGGATTACCAAGGACAGCCATGGTGCGCAGCGTTTGTTTCGTGGTGCATGATGAAAGCATTCGGCTTAGACACAGCAAAGAAGCTTTTAAAACACTGGCCATACGTTTACTGCCCGACAATGGCAGATTTGTTTACTTTGAACAGCAATCCAAAAGTTGGAGATATTGTTATTTTTTATCGAAATGGCACATTTACACACACTGGAATCGTAATAAAGGTATCAGGAGATCGGTTCTGGACAGTCGAAGGAAACACTTCTAGTGGCTCTGCAATTATTGCAAATGGCGGTGGTGTATGCCAAAAAAGTTACTATAACAGCAACCTTCCCGGAACAAAATTCTGCACTCCAAACTATAACTTAGTGAAGAATGCAACACCAGTTTCAGATACGGCCAAAAAGCAGAACACTAGAGCCTACATTGCGCAGATTAAAAAAGACACAAAATGTTATACAAAATCAAACAAAAACAGCCCGTCAAAGATGTTCCCAAAACTGAAAAAAGGTGCAGTTGTAGAGGTAATGAAGTACACAGAAACCGACAGTTCAGGGTTGAAATGGTACTTCATCCGGATCCCGCATCCGACAGAAGGGTTTGTTTTTGAATTTGTTCCAAAAGGAACATTCACCAGAATCACAGGAATTTCTAAATGATTGTCCCGGGGAATTAACCCCGGGAGTTTTATCTTTAAACATATTTAGCATCACTTCGGAAGTTTTAGACTGTTATCGTTAGTCACACGTTAGTCACAAACAAAAATATTGTTTCCTAATATAATAGTGCCCAAAATACTGTATTTACAGGCATTTGCACATTCTTCTAAATTTCATTTATTAGTCACAATCAATAAAATTAGAATAATGAAAATGAAATGAAGGAAATCCTTGCAAAATCGCTGAAAACGT
>ERZ791864.317-NODE-317-length-58576-cov-4.105449_pt1 | contig 58576 bp, 54 predicted proteins | sample MGYA00510282_ERZ791864 | MGnify/ENA primary metagenome ERZ791864 (study PRJEB30046, sample SAMN00792087) | human gut metagenome | study: EMG produced TPA metagenomics assembly of the A metagenome-wide association study of gut microbiota in type 2... | reverse complement strand
TCATTCTATTGAACTACCTCTCGATCAGGGACTGTCCGTTTCCACGCCTTCCTCTATATCAGAAGTTGCTCTATGATTTTCAGTGCCGTTCTCAGCGACGAAGATTATCCTATCATAGCGGCTTCTAATTGTCAATGTTTTTTATATATTTCATGCAATTCTGAATATTCTGAAAATTTTGGTTGTTTATCTGACTTCATTTTTATTTAACTGTTCTGATTCTGCATAAATAAAAGCTGCTCATTTTCAGAACAGCCTTTATCATATACGGGTACTTCTTTAATTAAAAACATCTCATTAATAACAGATATTTTCTTCTATGCTTTCTTACTCTTTAATAGAATTTATAAACTCCAGTCAGTTGCAAGAAGCTGCGTCTTTACCATATTACTGTAAATTCCATTTTTCTTTTCCAGTTCGGCCGGACTTCCACTCTCTGCAACAACACCATCTTTCAGTACAACAATCTTATCTGCATCCGCTACTGTTCTCATCCTGTGGGCAATAATCATAACTGTCTTATCTTTAATCAGACGTGACAGCGATTCCTGGATCATCGTTTCGTTATCTACATCCAATGATGCCGTGGCTTCATCCAGCAATATGATCGGTGCATTTTTCAGAAATGCTCTTGCAATAGAAATCCTCTGCCGCTCACCGCCTGAAAGTTCCGAACCATTCTCTCCGATCATTGTATTCCATCCGTCAGAAAGTTTTTCCGCAAATTCATCGCAATGTGCAAGTTTCGCTGCTGCAATCACTTCTTCATCTGTAGCATCCATCTTTCCGATTCTGATATTTTCCATAATTGTATTATTGAATAATGTAACATCCTGAAATACGATCGAATAAAGTGACATCAATGTCTCTGGGTCAACTTTTGAAATATCCATTCCACCTACTGTGATCTTTCCATGATCTACGTCCCAGAATCTTGACGCCAGACGTGAGACGGTTGTCTTTCCTCCACCGGACGGTCCGATCAGTGCAGTTACTTCCCCCTGCTTTGCCACAAATGAAACATCTTTCAATACAGTTTCTCCTGAATCATAAGAGAAACCAACGTTGGAAAATTCAATATCATATCCTTTACAATCCATTTTTTCTGAACCTTCCTGCACCTCATGCGACAGGATTTCATCCAGTCTTGCACTCTGTACTTCAGAAGATATGATTGCCGCAAGATTTTGAAGAGATACCTGCATTGGATCATAAATCCTGGATACAACCAGCAGAAACATAAAGAATGTAAGCACACTGATCTCCCCTTTTGCCAGCAGAGTTCCCCCAACCAGTGCAACCGTGGCAATTCCGAGCTTTAAGATCATCTGAGCACTTCCCACAAAAACTGCTGTTCCAAGTTCTGTAACAACAGCATGCTTCTCTACGGCTTTTATCTTCACATCCAGACCTCTCATATAATCATCCTCTGCATTATATGCATGAAGATCTCTTGCACTTTCCAGGCACTCCTGAATCCCGTCCGCACATGCCATTTTTAATTCCATCTGCTTCTGATTCAGACTTTTCTGAACTTTTCCCGAACAACCTACAATAAGAAATGAAACCGGAAGCACCCAAAGAGCTGCCAATGCCATTCTCCAGTTGAAAAAGAACATTCCCACTGCAACGATTGCTGTAGAAATGCATGCTCCCACCAGTTCCGGAATAAAATGAGAAGACGCAGTTTCCATCTGTGCACAATCCGCCATGATCGTACTCGTCAAATCTGACAGATCTTTTTTGCCAAAGAACGACAACGGAATCTTTCTCAGCTTTTCTGCAAGCGTGATTCTCCGCACACCACTTTCTACATAAGTTGATAAAAATGTTGCATTATATTGTATATAAGTTGTAATTGCGATCAGGGCAAGTGTCACGATAATGCCGGCAATATAAAATCCACCTTTTCCCTGAAGTGTTCCTTCCATATAATCTTTCACTATAAAATACAGCAGCGAAACCGGAATCATCAAAACCAGATCTGATACCGTAACTGACACAAAGGCTTTGAGCATATCCGATGCACCTTGCGGAGAAAGAGCATATTTATGCATCAGTTTTTCTTTTATTTTCATACTTATGCACCTACCTTCCAACAAACCGATTGATTGTACTCTTTCCACATATGTGCATAGAGTCCGTCTGCTTTTTCAAGTTCCTTATGCGTACCACTCTGGCAGATTTCTCCGTCTCTGAGTACAAAGATCCGGTCTGCATCAATGACCGATGAAAGTCTGTGGGCGATCATGATCACAGTTTTTCCCTGAGAAAGTCTGCTGAATGCAGCCTGCACCTTTGCCTCATTATCCGGATCTGCAAATGCTGTTGCTTCATCCAGGATCAGAATCGGAGCATTTTTGATCATCGCTCTTGCGATTGAAATCCGCTGAGCTTCTCCGCCTGACAGATACGTACCTTTTGAGCCGATCACTGTGTCAATCCCGTCCGGAAGTTTCGCTATGATATCCTCACATTGAGCATTCTTTAATGCCTTCACCACCTCTTCACGGGTGGCATTTTTCTTTCCCATGCGTACATTTTCGTAAATAGACATTTTCAGAAGCCGGCTGTCCTGAAATACAAATGATACCATATCCATCAGAGCTTTCTGGTGGATTTCCTTTACATTTGCTCCGCCAATCCTGATCTCACCCTGAGACGCATCTGCAAACCTTGCAACCAGTCTCGCCAGCGTTGTCTTTCCTCCACCGGATGGTCCGACAAAAGCGATATGCTCTCCCGGACGGATCTGAAGACTGATATCGTGCAGGGCATCTTTTTCTGCCCCGTCATACCGGAAAGATACATGTTCAAACTCGATAGAAACATCTTCGGGACTCTTTTCCTCTGCTGCCTGCGGCAATGGTTTTCTTTCTATAATATTGTCAATTCTTGCAAGTGCATCTTCCACAACCATTGTATTCTCACCTGCATACATCATCTTTGTCAATGTAACGGTAATGATCGGGGTGATAATAATATAGAATAACAGGTTTAATAAAAACTCAGGATCTGCAGTTCCGCTTTTCACTCCGCCCAGCAGATAAACCGCTGCGATCAGAATTGCGAAAACTGAATTAATTGCAACCGTATATCCCATCATTGGAAGTCTTAAATCTTTTGTATAGGAAATCGTCCATTTTTCATATTTTTTGATTGAATCCCTGAATCTTTTAAAAGAAAAGACCGACTGTCCAAATGTTTTTACAACCGGAATCCCTCTGACATATTCCACTGCCTCGCCGGACATTTCTTCCAGTGCATTCTGATATTCTTCCATTTTTTTCTTCATGTTCTCTCCCATCATGGCACCCATGACCAGGAAAGCTACAACAACCGGGATAAGACATAAAAGCCCCAGTTTCCAGTCAAAAACCAGCAGAAGTGCCGCCAGGCCGACCGGGGTTGCCGTTGCTACATATTTATCCGGCAACTGATGTGCAAGATAAGTTTCTGTCGCTGCACTGGACTCATTTACAATCTTTCGGATCTTTCCACTTCCCTCATCATCCATAAATCCAATCGGCAGAGATAAGATATGTCGCATCAGTCTTGACCTCATATTTGCCTGCACTCGGAATGCTGCCAAATGAGAACAGATCAATGCCCCGATATAGATCAGCATAGACAGGATTGCAAAACCGACTGCACTCCAGCCATAGGTAGACAGATTCTGTGCCGCACCATAATCCGGTGCAACCCGTAACACCTCTTTTATCAGCCGCCAGATAAAATAGAACGGAACAAGTGCCACAAAGGCACTGACAGCCGCAAGAACCCAGGACGCAACTGCCAGGTATTGAAAACTTCCGGCATACTCCATCAGCCGGCTGACCGGTGTCTGCTTTTTTTCTTTTTGTTTAGCCATTGCTAACCCTCCTTGACATTTTTATTATTAATTAGCCCTTTAGAACTTTTATAAGTTCCAACTAACCAGCATCAAAAGGAAAACGCGATGAAATTTTCCTTTTCATTCATCGCGTTATCAGTCATTGATTGAACAGCATTCTCCGTAGATAATATTCCATCCGGCACTGTGATACTTTTCAAGCATTTCTATATATTCCCATGCTTCCTCTTCTGACATATCATGCCGGATCACTTCAAAAAAGCTCTCAAAAAGTGCTTTATTCATTATGTGCATGAAATTCTTTGTCAGTGGCTTTCCATCCTTAAATCTCAGACCGATCGCCTCCATGAACTTATAAGTATAATCTGTCTCAAGTTCTACAAGATGTTCCACAAAATCCTGAAATCTTGTACCATAAGAGCTTTTCACCAGGATCTGAAATTCTTCCAGATGAGCGTACATATACTTCACAAGCTGCTTCATTCCGTCTTCCGCATAATCATCCAGACTCACTGCCTGCCGATCCGATTCTATCGCATGAAATTTTTCCTGAACTCCGATAAATATCCCTGTAAACTCTTTTGCCACCGGTTCTACGATTGCTGAAAAAAGTCCTTCTTTTCCACCATATCGGGAATAGATCGTTCCGGTCGTCGTTCCCGCCTCCGCAGCAATCGTCCGCAGTGATGCATCTACATAGCCTTTTTCAAGGAACTCTTTCTTTGCACATAATTCTACTTTTTCTGAAATACCTTCTACCTGCTTAGCCACTGACTCCTCCTAGCTTATAACAGTGTCATGTAACACTGTTATAAGTTTAAATCTTAATCTTTTTTCTGTCAATAGTTACCAATGTATCTCTTGCATTACTGATAGATTTTATCACTATCCCTCATTACATCTCAAGACTGATCTGATCTTTATGCACATTCTCCGGCATTTTCAAACTGGGAATTATAAAGATCTGCATAAAATCCACCCTTTGCAAGAAGTTCTTCATGATTTCCCTGCTCCACGATATCTCCGTCTTTCATAACAAGAATCAGATCCGCATCACGGATCGTAGACAGACGGTGTGCGATCACAAAGCTCGTTCTTCCCTTCATCAGATTATCCATCGCTTTCTGAATCAGTACTTCTGTTCTTGTATCGACAGAGCTTGTCGCCTCATCCAGGATCAGGATCTTTGGATCTGCAAGGATTGCACGTGCAATCGTCAGAAGCTGCTTCTGTCCCTGGGAAACGTTGCTTGCTTCTTCGTTCAGTTCCATATCATATCCACCTGGAAGTGTCTTTACAAATCGATGCACATGTGCTGCCTTTGCAGCCTGGATCACTTCTTCATCTGTAGCATCCAGTTTACCATAACGGATATTTTCACGGATGGAGCCATGGAACAGCCATGTATCCTGAAGCACCATTCCGAACATTTCTCTTAATTCACTGCGGTTGAAATCCCGGATATCGTGTCCATCTATTTTTATCGAACCATCATTTACATCATAAAATCTCATTAGCAGCTTGATCATTGTCGTCTTTCCTGCTCCGGTCGGACCAACGATCGCAATCTTCTGTCCTTCTTTTACTTTCGCAGAAAAATCATTGATGATGATCTTATCCGGGTTATATCCGAAATGAACATGGTCAAACTCTACATTTCCTTTCAGATTTTCTACGGACACAGGATGTTCCACTGTCTGATCTTCTTCTTTTTCTTCAAGAAATTCAAAAACCCTCTCGGATGCTGCTGCCGTAGACTGCAACATATTTGCTACCTGTGCCATCTGCTGGATCGGCTGGGTGAAATTACGGACATACTGAATAAATGACTGAATATCTCCGACCTCGATCACATTTTTGATCGTCAGGAATCCTCCAAGGACTGCCACACCTACATAACCAAGATTGCCGATAAACTGCATGACCGGCATCATCATTCCTGAGAAAAACTGAGATTTCCACGCAGAATCATAAAGCTTTCCGTTGGTCTCATTAAATTCTCTGATCACCGCTTCTTCTTTATTAAATGCCTTGATGATATTATGTCCGCTGTAGATTTCCTCTACCTGTCCGTTGACATTTCCAAGATATTCCTGCTGTCCTACGAAATATTTCTGTGAATGTTTCATTACAAATGACAACAGCAGCATGGACAATGGAAGAATCAGCAGTGCTACCAGTGTCATCAGCGGACTGATGGAAAGCATCATCACCAGCACACCGATGATGGTTGTGACCGATGTGATCAACTGAGTTGCACTCTGGTTCAGACTCTGTCCGAGAGTATCCACATCATTTGTCACTCTTGAAAGAACTTCTCCGACCGGTTTCGTATCGAAATAATTCATCGGCATCCGGTTGATCTTCTGTGAGATTTCTTTTCTTAATTTATAAGTTGTCTTCTGCGATACACCTGTCATCAGGAATCCCTGGATCAGGCTGCACGCTGCACTGATCAGATACAGACTCAATGCTGTCGCCAGAATCGTTCCGATTTTTCCAAAATCCATGCCTGATCCGCCTGAAACCTTACTGACAAGACCATTGAAGATTTCTGTTGTCGCCTTTCCGAGAATCTTTGGTCCGGCAATATTAAAAATCGTTCCGCAAATTGCAAAGACTGCTACGAAAAAAATCTGTATTTTAAATGAAGCCATATAGCGGATCAGCTTTTTCATTGTTCCTTTGAAATCTTTTGCCTTTTCGGTCGGTGCAACACCTCGCCCCATTCTACCTCTTCTAGCCATGGATCTTCTCCTCCTTTCCATCTGTCTGAACGGCAGATTCCAGTTCTGCCCTGGAAAGCTGGGACTCTGCGATTTCCCGATATACTTCACAATTTTTCAGCAGTTCTGCATGTGTACCTTTTCCGACAATCTTTCCATCATCCAGGACAAGGATCTGCTCTGCATGCAGAATGGTACTGATTCTCTGTGCTACGATCAAAACTGTACTTTCCCTCGTCTTCTCTGCAAGGGCATGACGCAATGTCACATCCGTCTTATAGTCAAGAGCCGAAAAACTGTCATCAAAAATAAATACCTGTGGATGCTTTGCAATCGCTCTTGCAATCGAAAGTCTCTGCTTCTGACCACCGGATACATTGGAACCGCCCTGAGCGATCGGACTTTCATAGCCTTCCGGTTTAGTCTCGATAAATTCTGTAGCCTGTGCGATCTCTGCCGCTTCTTTCATTTCCTCTTCTGTTCCATCCTGATTTCCGAACATGATATTAGAAGCAATATTTCCTGAGAACAGGACTCCTTTCTGCGGAACATATCCCAGCTTTTCTCTGAGATCATGCTGCTTTATGTCACGGATATCAATTCCATCCAGCGTGATCTTTCCTTCTGTCACATCATAAAACCGTGGGATCAAATTGACCAGTGTTGATTTTCCACTTCCTGTACTTCCAATAATCGCCGTGGTCTGTCCCGGCCGGGCTGTAAATGTGATATCCTGCAGCACATCTTCGTCTGCTCCCGGATATTTAAATGATACATGATCAAAGGAAAGAACTCCTTCTCCCTGCTCCGGCAGTACTTCCGGCCGTTCCGGATCACAGATGATCGTCTCACTCTTCAGCACTTCTTCCACACGGTCAGCCGCTACAGCCGCACGCGGAAGCATGATCGAGATCATGCAAAGCATCAGGAATCCCATGATGATCTGCATGGTATACTGAATAAATGCCATCATATCTCCCACCTGCATCTGACCATCGCTGATTCCATGTGCTCCGGTCCATACAATCAGAACAGAGACTCCGTTCATGACCAGCATCATTGCCGGCATCATAAATGTCATCGCACGATTGACAAAAAGATTCGTCTTTGTCAGTTCTACATTTGCGTCATCAAATCGTTTCTCTTCATGCTTTTCTGTACTAAATGCACGGATAACCGACAGTCCTGTCAGAATTTCTCTGGTCACAAGGTTCAGCTTATCCACAAGCTTCTGAAGCATCTTAAATTTCGGCATTGCCACAACAAAGAGTAATAATACCATGCATGCAATGATGATCACCGCAAGTCCGATGATCCAGGACATCGACACATTTGTCTTCATTACCTGGAATACTCCTCCGATCGCCAGGATTGGTGCATAAAGTACCATTCTCAAAAGCATAACAATCAACATCTGGATCTGCTGGATATCATTCGTACTCCTCGTAATCAGTGAGGCTGTTGAAAACTGGTTGAACTCATGATTGGAAAAGCCCACAACCTTATGGAATACTCTGCCTCTTAAGTCACGTCCTGCTGACGCACCTACTCTTGAAGCCAGGAATCCGACCAGTACACTTGCTGCCATTCCGAGGAATGCCAGTGCAATCATCATTCCCCCGGTCTTTGCAAGATATCCTGTCTGAATCTTTTCCATGTCCATGCCCAGATCCTGATAGACCGATTTGCAATAGCTGACCGCTGCCTGATCCAGAATCGTATCCGGAAGATCATCCATCTGTTCTCCCATCTTTTCCACCATGGCAGTTCTCTGTTCTCCCGGAAGCATCTTCATAATATCAAAGATGGTTGTATCCTCTGAAACTGTCCCATCCGGAAGACTCGACTTTAACTGAGACTCAACTTCTTTCGTCATATCACTGCCGGACTCAAAACCAGTCGTCATCATCATCGGGAGCTTCAGAATATCCTGAAGTTCCTTCATCTGTTCCTCATCCCCGGATACGGATTCTTTCAGGACATACGCATCTTTTTCATAAGATTCCGTATCTTCCTCATAAGCATCCATTACTTTCTGCCCGTCTTCTTCTGATACAAAAAGTAATAATTTATCCATCTCTTCCCGGGCGATCTGCTCCGGTATCTCATCTTCAATACCACCCTGCTGGATTCCAACATTGACAATGTTGGAAGTATATGCAGGTAAAGACAGATCACAGTAAGCCTGAACGAAGAGAATTAACATGATTGCTATCATCGCTTTCCAGTACGATGCAGCGTATTTGAATAAATTCTTCATTTTATCTGTTCCTTTCCTTTTCTACATTTTCACAAATCTGAAATAAAATTCTTCTCAGAAGCATTTTTTCCTCTGGACTGATCCCTGTAAAAGCAATTTCATCCATCTTTTCTGCAATTGCTTTTACATGCTCAATACATGCCTGCCCTTTCTCTGTCAGATCCAGCCGCATCATTCTCTGATCTTTTTCATCAACATTCCTCACGATATATCCCGACTTCTCCATCTTCTGGATCATCGATGTGATCGAAGGTGCACTTACATTCAGCTTCTGTGCCAGTTCTTTCTGTGATATTCTTCCATCTCTGTGAAGCTGAAATAAAATCATTGACTGACTTTTATTCAGATCATATTCAGCATACATAGTCTGTGCCAGCTTTCCGATCTTATGGGCTGTCATCCCAAGAATCCCAAGTGTCGGCATCTCCTGTCCTTTACACGACATAAATACTCTCCTTCCATTAGTTAGTTAATTAACTAATGGAAAATATAGTATAATTCCACTTGTAAGTCAACCTTTAAACTTCTTATTTCACATTTTTTTAATACTTTTTGCACAATTTTTAGTTAATTACTTAAGCAAATCCAAAAACTAAGCCGCTACATAGAAAATTTCCCATGTAACGGCTTTTTGTCCCTTTATTCTACTTTCAATATTCTTTCTTCTCCAGTATTTTTATGCTGCATTGATACGAAACAGTCAGACCGATAACGAGTATCATCATTCCTGCTCCTAGCAGTTGTCCTGCACTCAGTGAAACAATTTTTTGAAATATCCCTGTAGGATTCACGCCCAGTCTTCCGCACATCTTTCCTGTCAACACTCCTGCTCCCCCAAGAAACAATACAATTACCGCTATAATAAGTCTTCCTTTTTCACCGTCAAATTTTAATCGTACCGGTATGTTCAATGCAATAAGAACGACTCCTGCCATCATCCCCCAGGACATTATCATTACCAATTTTTTCAGATCCGTTCCGTAATTTCCTATCATTGAAACTACGGTTGTTATTGTCAGACCAAGTAACCAGACTGCTGCATCCAGAGAAATGCTGAAAATATATTTTTCTCTGACATAATCCTTTTTCGTGACCGGCAACGAAAAAAGATACTGAAACCCATGATCCATTTCATCATATGCAAGCATATTTGCAACATAAATTGCCATCGTGACAGTAATATATATTCCAAAACACGCTGCACTTTCTTCCCGGTCTATCACTGAATTATTCAAGGCTCCAACCATTAAGGCTGCTCCTCCGATCATCACATAAATAATCCCTTTTCCCTGACTTTTTAAAAGTCCCCAATCTTTTAATAACAATCCCTTTTCTGTTCTCATACCGTTTCCCCCTGAATCATCATAACGATCACTTCATCCAGGCTGCCATTTTCAACTGCAACACCCGGATGATTTTCCATATAATATCTCTTTTCTTTTGTCAGACAGGCATATCCATAACTTTCTTTTTTCTTTTTTAATAAGTAAGATTTGTCCAGTTTTTTCCACTGTTCCTCCGTCACTTTAATCACTCCATAATCATTCAGGATCGTATCCATCGTTTCATGCAGGATGATCTTACCCTCGTGGATCATATAAATATCATCACACAGGCCTTCCAGATCTGAAGAAATATGGGAACTGATCACGATACTTCTTCCATCCACTTCGGTCATATACTCCCGCAGTAGATCCAGTACCTGCTCCCGTGCTGTCACATCAAGACCTGCTGTCGGTTCGTCAAGTATCAGGAAAGGAGCCTGGTGTGACACTGCGATCAGTACATTCAGCTTTGCCTTCATTCCGGTGGAAAATTCTTTTAGCTTCTTATCAAGTGAAAGGTTCAATTTTTTGCATGATCCGAGAAACTTTTCTTTTTCAAAAGACGGATATACATTGCTCAAAACCGGAACAATATCTTTAATTCTTAAATATTCATTGAATCCTGCATTTGTAAATGCTACTCCAATCTTCTCTTTATCCTCTCTCGTCAGTTGCTGTGGTTCTTTTCCAAAAAGTGTAATCCGACCGGAATCTCCCTTTACCAGTCCTAAAATTGCTTTAAAAAGCGTACTCTTTCCTGCTCCATTTGCCCCGACGATTCCTGTGATCTGTCCCGGTTCAACGCTCATGGTACAGTCCAATTCAAAATCATCATACCGCTTCCTGAAATTTTCTATTGATAACATAACTACTCCTCCATGATCAGCTCAAATAATTCCTTCAGTTCCTCATCTGTCATTCCGTTCCTTCTGCCTTTCATCACTGCAGCTTCGAGATCCGCTTCTACTTCTCTGCGACGTTCTTCCAGCATAAGTTCCTTATTCGAAGCTGTCACATACGTGCCTTTCCCATGCACGGTTCTCGTCATTCCTTCTTCTTCCAGGTTGTCATACGCCTTTTTCACCGTCAATGCACTGATCTTCAACTCTTTTGCCATCGCCCTTACAGATGGAAGAAGATCACCTTCCTTTAATTCACCGGAAATGACCTGTGCTTTGATCTGCTCCATGATCTGCTCGTAGATCGGCACCATAGATGAATGGTTAATTATAATCTTCATGACCTGCCTCCTTTATGTAAACAGTATATAACAGTATTAAACTGTTGTCAACTGTTATATACTGTTGTGAACTTCCAAAAAAATCTCCCCTAAACAAATTTTAGGGCTGATGAGGAATAAAAAAATATTGAAAATCCGGCGTTTTGTACGCGATTTTGCTTGCAATCGACCGGATTTTATGATAAACAGATCATTATTCAAATGGAGGGATTCCTATGTTCCTGAAATATAAAGTTGACATTCCTGTTGTGCCGGGGAAACTGGTGAGAAAAAACCGTGGCGGGCACACTTATATAGAGTATGAATACGACCGTATTTACGATCCGATTAAGCAGTACACATATCCAAAACGGGCATCTATTAGACGCGTGGATCCGGAAAATCCGACCAGGATGATGCCGAATGAAAACTTTTTAAAGTACTTTCCTGACGCAGAAATCCCGGAAGAAACAGACCGTTCAGAACGGAGCCCGTATTTAAATATCGGTCCGTATGTGGTCCTTCATAAACTCATCCAGGACTGTAAATTAAAAGAAATTTTAGACGAATATATGGAAGAAAAAGATACCGGTTTTTTGCTGGACCTGGCCTGCTACAGCATTATTGAAGAGAATAATGCAGGGCAGTACTATCCGGATTATGCATATGAACACGCCCTTTTTACACCTGATATGAAGATATATACAGACTCAAAAGTATCCGATTTTCTGCATGGATTAAAGCCGGAACAGTCGGTTGGATTCCTGAACAGCTGGAATAAATCAAAGAATAAACGGCAGAAGATTTACCTCTCTTATAATTCCACAAATAAAAACTGCCAGGCTGGTGATATAGACCTTGTGGAATATGGGAATGCCAAAGTAGATGCGGGGCTGCCCATTTTTAATTACTCAGTTTCCTGTGATTCTGCGAACAGGGAACCTCTTTTTTACGAACTGTATCCAGGCAGTCTGAATGATGTTTCCCAGCTGATCTGCATGATCGATAAGGCTCATGGATAAGGTTACAGGAACATTGGATTTATTCTGGACAGAGGCTATTTCAGTAAGAAAAACCTGGCATATATGGATCAGAATGGCTACAGTTTTCTAATTATGGTGAAGGGAATGAAGGATTTTATCCGTGATATCATAGAGAAAAATCAGGGGGATTTTGAGAACAGCCGTGGGAGATATATTGACAGGTATGATGTATACGGTACGACATTGAAGCGTTTTTTATGCGAAGGAGACACGAAAAAAGGAACTTTCATATTTATTACAGTGACGGAAAAGCTTACAGTGAAAAGCAGGAGATCAAGCAGAGGATACACCGTCTGGAAAAATATCTGGACAGTTGTGTTGGAAAAGAATGTGTGCCTTTCGGACCAGAGATCAGGAAGTATTTCCACCTGAATTATAAAAAGGATGGAAAGACACTGAAGCTTGCAGAGGAGAACACTTCCGCAGTGGAAAAGGAGCTGTCCCTGGCAGGATATTTTGCCATTGTTTCCTCAGATAATATGACAGCAAGGGAAGCAATAGAATTATATAAAAGCAGGGATGTTTCGGAAAAATTGTTCCGTAGTGACAAGTCCTATCTTGGAAATAAAAGTATGCGTGTACACAGTGATGAAGCACTGTCATCAAAGGTATTTATCCAGTTTATTGCCCTGATCCTGCGCAGCAGGATCTATATAGCATTGAAAGAAAAAAGTGAAAAAATGCTGAAAAAACCGAACTATCTGACAGTTCCGGCCGCATTAAAGGAACTGAAAAAAATAGTAATGATACGCCAACTTGATGGCGTTTACCGCCTGGACCATGCCGTTACAGCAACCCAAAAAATCATACTGGATGCCTTCGGTTTAAATGAAGGAAATGTTCGGTACCAGGCGAAGGAAATCGAAAATATTTTACAGAAAAAGTAAGAAAAATGAAGGAGAAAAAGAACATGGCAAGGATGAGAAGAAGCAGTAAACAGACACTGGAATATAAGATTGAACAGGCAGAAGCCAAGGTCGCAAAAACAAGAGAAGCACATTAAAAAGCGGTTGATGAGCTGAAAAAACTTTATGATATAAGAAAGGCATATCAGAGAGATGAACTGTTAAAAGCAATGGAAAACAGCATCCGTTCTTATGACGAAATCCTGGCGTTTATTACATCGGAAGATGCATCGAAAGACGAGGAAAAATAGGACTAAGTGATTCCGCTGAAGGGTAGAAACGGCAGATTTAACCAGATAATTTGAGTGTGTTTCTGCCTTTAGGGGATTTATTTTCGGAAGTTCACATTGATTCAGAATGCCGATGAATGGATATAGGCTGGATTTAGTTGTAAAATTTCTGGAAGTTCACATTTAAAAGTAAATCAGAAGCTGCTACGAGCAAGCTCGCACAGCTTCTGGTTTCTTAATGTTTAAGAAGTAAAGATAATACTCGAGGTCGAGCACCTCTTTCATATCGAAATCCAAGAGCATGACGTATGATTTCTGGTAAATAGAGTTTTTCCCCGTCTCGTGTCAGGTAACCTGACTGAATCATGGATTTTTCTTCTGTAGCTGTAAGTGCATCTTCTTCCAGATTCATAGGAAGTGTCTTTTTATCAAATGGTAGATTCTCAAGTTTCTCAAAAATGGGTTTTAGATTTTCATATTCTGCTTTAATCTCTGTAATCTTATCTTTAGAACAATTTGATACCGCATTACGGATTTCGGCAGGCATTAAGATTCTGTCATTGTAAGGCGGTTTTTTTCCATTATACTCCGAAGCATATTTTAAGAAACGGATAATATCTCGAGCCTGCAGCTGGCCATTAAAGTCAGAAAGGGCAGCCAGTATCCAACGGGAAGAATAGGCTTCATTGGAGTCTTTTTTTCCTAATTTTAAGCCCCAGAGTTTTTCAAGATATTGATTAATTACTTCCTGAGAAGCGTTTTCAACAGGTGCGGTTTCCTGATAAAAATCTGATACAGCATGACTTACCAGCCAGACTGCTAATTTCAAAGCTTCATCAGAAGACCATTTTAATTCTGCATAATTGAAGGCTTGTTTAAACTGTTCATAGTTAACAGTGATTGCATTTTGAGCCATATCACTTCGAAGGAAAATAATAAGTCCGATATTTTCGTATTTGGAAGCAATTGTATTAAGAACACCTTGGCATAATACTTCGATGGCTTTTTGCTGATTTTTATTGGAGGAAACTGTTTTCAATATTTCTTCAAGTCCGTCAATTAGAAAAACAATCGTTTTTTGTTCTTTTTTCAACTCTTCATTAAGCTGTGTAAGATTACGGAATATTTCTTTGTTAATTGAATTTACAAACAATTGTTCCCAAAAGCTCATCCAGTCAGTTTCATTATTTGCATTTATATCTAACTTATAGGCATTTTCATTATAAACAGAATAAGAAACCATAGCACAAGGAACGGCTATATTGAATTTATCAATACATTCAGCCAAAACATTTTTGAGTTTGGAGATATTTTGTGGTGCTAAAACTGGAACAAAAAAGCCGTTATCATTACGCCCCCGTGTCTTGTTTATCTCACCACAAAATGAATTCCAATTTCCCTTTTCTATTAATTGGCGATATAAAAATGTTTTTCCAGAACCTTTTGCACCTTGCACAACTGCGATAGGAACCTGGTTGTTAAATCGGGTACAAAGGTTCTTAATTGGCTCTGTTAATAATAATTCTTCTGCACCATTGGCTTCAGCTGTAATCTGATTATCTGCAAAATTATGAATCTGTTTTAAGATTGCTTTATGCTGCTCTTCGGTATAAAATATTTCGTCGGATTTGGTAGGCTGATAATATTGCATAGCTAATTTCTCTATAGCATAATACATGTCCCTGTCTTTTAAAACTGTTAAAATCTGTCGTAGATTAGAAAGATGTATTAATTCGCTAGCAAATGGAAGTTCAATAATCATATTATCCAGAAGCTCTTCTGTAGTTTCGGTTGTCTGGAAACAGCTTATTAGGTTTTCTTTTATTTGATCTTTTTCTGCCGTAGAAAAAGAGTCTGGGATCATGCTTAAGAAAACGGTGGGAAGAAGAGAGTCCTCTTTTACTTCCAGACCTTTGGCGATAAAATTTAAAACTTGTTTTGTCCCCATAATTGACTGAAGCGAGGTGGATGTCACACAATATTTTTTCACTCTTGGGTCAAGCAGCAGAGGAGCAGAATATTCACTTATACCAGCACGTAAATCCACCAGAACAGCAGAAGCTCCTAATTGAGCAGCTAATTCAGAAAGAACCTCAGCCAGAATATATTCTTTATTTCGGCTTATTGTAATGGTCTGTGGGCTTGCATATAAGTCGAATAATTGCTGCTCATATCGATAAGTGGGCAGGAAAAAATGCTCCACTCGCTGCTGGCTGGTCTCAATTGGTAAGGTAAGTGTTCCCATTAAGTCTTCAGAAGTGGAGACAATTTCTTCTATGCTGCTGTTATCCTGGATTAAAGTTAACAGATCTAAGTAGCTGAATGCGGTTTCATTTAAGTTTCCCTGAATTAATGTAAGACCTGGGGCTTCAAGATCAGAGTCTATGATCAGAAGCTTATTTTTCTGCGGATCGTCCTGGATATTTGTCCATGCCTGGGCAAATGCAATCAGAGACAGAGTACGTCCGACACCGCCCTTATAGGAATGAAACGCAATAACTGGACTGCTAAGCTTTTTTAAATTATTTTCCGGATATACGGAATCTTCATAAATTGCTTTTTTAAACAGGGGCATTGTATTTGGCGAAATTGGGTCAGCTTCAAAATCACATGAAATAGATAAAAAAGCGTTCGGGCAATCCAGTTTTAGAGCAGAATAATCCGACAGAACGTTCTTCGGGAAAAGGTTCAATAATGCAGAATGTGCCAAATCTACTGAACATTCCTTGGGATACGCAATAATTTCATCAGGATACACTTCAATATTGTTTAAAGTGTTTTCCCAATCTTTGCGATGCATTAAAACATATCGGTCAATATCTTTCCATGTATAGAATTTCATATTTTATACCACCTCTTTTAACCACTCTTTAATCTGGATGAGAGTGTTATCGAATTCTTTTAAATATGTAATCTTCCGATTGGCAGGAGCAATTAAATACCTGCATAATTGATGATAATCAGAAGATCCAACGTTTTCCCCATATTCCGTAGGAAATTGTTTGAATTTATAGTTCCCGGCCTGTTTGACTTTGCTTAATAAAGTTCTAAAATCGTGGGAATGAAGAACTTTCGCTGTTTCTTCGTTGGCTTGAGAAACTGTATTTATATTATCTGTTTGCATGATCAGACATTTTAATCCACATTCAACGCAGTAGCATAACAGCAGACGACGGCTGTAATCGCTTCCAATATTCCATTTATCATAGGAGTTTGCGTGAGTTGTGAAAGCTTTTTTGTAATTCCTTTTATTAGCGCTTAGTGCCATAGAATCACTCCCTTTTTAAATAATATTTTAACACAAATGTAAGGGAGCGTCCACTTGAAAAATTCTTACATTTCCCACATTTTTCGATATTCCCCAGGTGCAATTCCTTCTATTTTTTTAAATTCTGGAAAAATAATTGGCGTCGTTCATGCCGCATTCCTGACCTATTTTTTCTATAGACAGTTCTGTAAAACGAAGCAGCTGCTTGGCGTGTGTAATACGTATCTGGATTAAGTAGCTGTTGACAGGAAGGCCGAACTGATCTTTAAAACTTCTCGTTAAATAAAATTTGTTAATAAAAAATTTTGACGAAAGCTGATCCAGGGTGATCTTATTTGGGTAATGGGTATCCCTCCATCCGAAAAAATCTTTTATTCCTCATTATCCCTAAAATTTGTTTAGGGGAGATTTTTTTGGAAGTTCACAACTGTTCATATAAATAAAAAATGCAGAAACTGTCTTTTTTACAATTTCTGCACATTCAATCATTATATGATGTCGGGGTCAAAAGCCCCCGACATCATATAATTCCAACTGCTTCATTCACAGTCTTCACACCAACAAGCCGTATTCCCTGAATTTCCTTTACCATCTTCAGTGAAACTTCGGGCAAAATACATGTCTCAAACCCAAGCTTCTTCGCCTCTGCCACACGCTGTTCCGGCATATTCACAGCACGTACTTCTCCACTTAAACCAACCTCTCCAAAGACAATCGTCTTCTCATCAATGGGACGGTTTCGATAACTGGACACCAGTGCCATTACAATCCCAAGATCGATCGCCGGCTCGTTCATCTTGATACCGCCTGCAATATTCACATATGCATCGCAGTTTCCAAGTGACATTCCCAACCTCTTTTCAAGCACTGCCATCAGAAGGTTGACCCGGTTATAATCGGTTCCTGCTGCTGTTCTTCTCGGCATTCCGAAATTTGTTCTGCAGACCAGTGCCTGTATTTCCAAAAGGATCGGTCTTGTTCCTTCCATGGAGCATGCAACAACGGACCCGGAAGCATTCTCCGGTTTCCCACTGAGCATATACTCCGATGGATTTTCCACTTCCACCAGCCCACTCTGCCGCATTTCAAAGACACCAATCTCATTCGTCGAGCCAAAACGGTTCTTCACAGCTCTCAATATCCGGTAAGACGCATGCCGGTCTCCTTCAAAATAAAGTACTGTATCTACCATATGCTCCAATACCCGCGGACCTGCTACCGTTCCCTCTTTCGTTACATGTCCGACAATAAAAATTGGAATGCACAGTCCTTTCGCCAACTGCATAAAAACATTGGTTGACTCCCGCACCTGGGAAACACTTCCCGGTGCCGAAGTCACATCCTCACTGTACATTGTCTGAATAGAGTCAATAATGACCAGTTCCGGCCGCTCTTTTTCTATCACACTGCGGATGATCCCCAGGTTTGTCTCGCAAAGCAGCAGAAGACTAGACGTAAAATTTCCCATCCGGTTCGCACGCAGCTTAATCTGTGCCTGCGACTCCTCTCCGGAAATATACAGGATCTTTTTCATCTGTGCCATTCTTTGACATACCTGTAATAAAAGTGTTGACTTTCCAATTCCCGGATCGCCTCCGACCAGTACCAGTGATCCCGGTACAATCCCGCCTCCGAGAACCCGGTCCAGCTCTTTGATCCCGGTCTCACTCCGTGTATCATCATCTGCGGTCACTTCGGTCAAAGGAACGACCTTTGCCTCGTGAACTGCTCTCGCTGCAACGGTCGTTCCCTTTGTGATCCCACTGTCTATCCGCTCTTCTACAAATGTATTCCACTCTTTACATGCAGGGCATTGACCAAGCCATTTTGCTTCTTCATGCCCGCAATTCTGACAGAAAAATATACTTTTCTTTCCTTTTGCCATCTAGCTTCTCCCAACACTGTACGGATCAGCAGATCAGCACTTTACTACTTTGATCGCTGCACTCTGATCTGCTGAAAGTTCTACACTTACACTGAGCTTTCCGCTCAAATTTGTATTCATCTTTCCTGCAGACTCCCCATCGATCAGTACTTCATACTCACTCTCCGGCTCCAGTTCCAGTGTGAACTGTACATCCTCCGGTGCAGATACTGTAAAAGTAACCTCAGCATCGGTCTCTTTAAAATTTTCAACCGTACTTCCCGGTACAGACTCGTAAACGAACATACCGTTCTTCTCAAGTTTCGTAATCTCTGCAAATGTCTTTACTTTATAAATATCTCCCTCAAATTCAAAGTTATCCTTCTTCGTCTTAGTTGGAAGTGTATAATCTCCAAAACTCAGTGTTCCGTCATTTTCTGCACGCAATAATTCTTTTACTGTTGCCATTTCTTTTTCCTCCTGGGTATTTCAGAATATCTCTTATATAAGATGTTGGGATAAATTGCCCAACTATGATATCTTTGTATCATTATATAATAAATCCATTTCTTTTTCTATACTAATTCCGCTTTCATCCTATGAACTTTTTATGAAAAAACGAATTTCTTTTTTGGATGCTCCTGCCTCCACATGATCTCCCGGCCGGATGTCACCGTTCAGGATCGCATCTGCCAGTTTATCTTCCAGTTCCGTCTGTAATGCACGACGTAGTGGTCTTGCACCATATTTCGTATCAGTTCCCTTTTCAACGATCAGCTCTTTTGCAGAGTTTCTCAGTTTCAGATGAATATTCATCTGCTTCTCAAGCCGTCCGGTAAACTCATTGCACAACAAAGAAACTATTTTCTTCATATTTTCTTTGTCCAGTGTATGGAATACGATCATCTCATCAATTCGGTTCAGAAATTCCGGCCGGAAGATCTGCTTGACCTCTTCCATAACACCCTGCTTCATTTTTTTATAATCTCCGACTTTATCTTCTTTTGCAGCAAAACCCAGCTTTTTCGGATCAATGATCGCTTTTGCACCTGCATTCGACGTCATGATGATCACGGTATTGGAAAAATCTACCTTTCTTCCCTGTGAATCCGTAATATGTCCATCATCCAGAACCTGCAGCAGAACATTGAATACATCCGGATGTGCTTTTTCAATTTCATCAAAAAGGAGAACAGAATACGGATGCGTCCTGACCTGGTCACTGAGCTGTCCACCTTCTTCATGACCGACATATCCCGGAGGGGAACCGATCATCTTTGATACAGAATGCTTTTCCATATACTCCGACATATCAACACGGATCATTGCCTCCTCTTTTCCAAATAAAGCTTCAGCAAGTGCCTTGGAAAGCTCCGTCTTTCCAACTCCGGTCGGACCTAAGAATAAGAACGAACCGATCGGCCGCTTCGGATCTTTCAGACCGACTCTTCCACGTTTCACTGCTCTTGCCACAGCACTGACCGCTTCGTCCTGTCCGATGACTCTCTTCTGAAGAATTTTTTCCAGGTTCTTTAATCTTTCTGTATCACTTTCCGTCAGTTTGCTTACCGGAACTTTTGTCCAGACTGATACTACCTCTGCAACTTCATTTTCCGTAACAGATGGATGAAGTCCCGCCTGCTTTTTATCAAACCGCTTTTTCAGAGCTGACAATTTCTTTCTTGCTTCGTCCTGCTCCTTCTGGATCAGGGATGCCTCTGCGAAATCTCCTGCTACGATGCTATCCTCTTTCTGTTTCTCGAGGTCTTTGATCAGATCTTCCAGACTTCGGAAATTTTCCGGGACTTTGTAGCCTTTCAGACTCACTTTTGAACACGCTTCGTCCAGCACGTCGATCGCCTTATCCGGCAGATGACGATCCGTAATATAACGTTCTGACATAAGTACTGCTGCCTCAAGTGCTTTCTCTTCGATCACTACTTTATGGTGTGTCTCATACTTTTCTTTCAGACCTTCAAGAATTTTCCGGCACTGTTCCTGCGTTGGTTCTTCCACAGAAACAGGCTGGAAACGCCGTTCCAGGGCTGCATCTTTCTCTATATATTTCCTGTATTCTGCAATCGTAGTTGCACCGATCAGTTGCAATTCTCCTCTGGACAGCGACGGCTTCAGGATACTTGAGGCATCAATCGCACCTTCTGCACCTCCCGCACCGATCATCGTATGGATCTCATCCAGGAAAAGAATGATATTCCCCGCTGCCTTTACCTCTGCAACCAGTCCTTTTATTCGCTCTTCAAACTCTCCACGATATTTTGAACCTGCGATCAGTCCTGGAAGATCCAGCGTATAGATCCTCTTTCCTTTCATCTTTTCAGGTACTAACCCGGATGCGATCTGCTGTGCCAGTCCTTCGATAATGGCAGTCTTTCCAACTCCAGGCTCTCCTACCAGACAGGGGTTATTCTTCGTCCTTCTGCTCAGGATCTCCATCAGACGATACATTTCCTGCTCCCTTCCGATGACCGGGTCCAGTTTTCCCTCTTCTGCACGGGCTGTCATATCGGTACAGAACTGTTCCACCATTGCCCCGCCTCCATGAGGCTCATCCTGAAGGCTGTCCTGATATTCTTTGGGATCGATCCCTACTGCGAACATAATATCCTGAAATAACTTCTGAAGATTCACATTCAATGTGATCAGGATCCGCGTCGCTACACAGTCAACATCCCGGATCATTGCCAGCAGCAGATGCTCCGTTCCGACATATTCTGTATGCAGTCTGCCACACTCCTGCTCGCTGCTCTTCAAAAGGAACTGGAATCTCGGACTCTGCTCCGGTCTTGTACTGACCTTCACCTCTTCATCCGGTGCTACCAGTTCATCGATCAGGCGTGAGATCTTTTCTGCATCCACACCGTTCTTTGCAAGCACCTGTCCGGCTACTCCTGAATACTCTTTCCGAAGTGCAAGCAGAAGATGCTCTGTTCCTATATAAGGATGCTTTCTCTCTCTTGCTATTTTCCCGGCCTGCTTTATCACATTCTCCATCGGCTTTGTATAAGGTATCTGCATCTTTACCTCCTCAACTTACTCTTAATCACTCATAATCATCAAATATCTCATCTACCAGCTCATGCACTTCACTTCTTGAGATATTCTTACAACAGCCACGGGCAAGTACAATCCGAAGCTGTCTCCGCATCTCCTCCAACTGCTCCAGCTTATCCACGTCCAGTGCGATCACCGCTCCTCTTCTTTTATCCAGACTAATATAGCCTTCCCTTTTCAGGACGTTATACGCTTTATTCACCGTATGCATATTGACACCGACTGTATCTGCAAGCTGCCTGACTGACGGCAATGAATCTCCTTCATGTATCACCGAGGTAGCAATCCCCATGATGATCTGGTTACAAAGCTGGATATAAATTGCTTCATCACTGTTAAAATCTATTTCTAATATCATGCCGCTTCCCCTTCCTCTGTTGTGTTATATCTATACTAGCACAATCTCCTGTTTCCATCAAGTGCAAAGAAAAAAGGCAAAAGCCCGTTAAAGAACTTCTGCCTTTTTCATTTTTTTCTCTTTCGGGAACCGGATCTCAATCTTTGTTCCCTTGCCCGGTTCACTGCTCACAGTAACCTTCGCTCCATGCAGGATCGCTCCGTGCTTCACAATAGACAAGCCCAGTCCTGTACCGCCACGCTCTTTTGAATGGCTCTTATCCACCCGGTAGAATCGTTCAAAGATCCGTTCCTGATGCTCCTCCGGGATTCCGATCCCCGTATCGCTCACACTAATTTTGGGCCCGTCCAGCGTATTTCCGACCCAGACCGAAACACTTCCACCATCACGGTTATACTTGATCGCATTCTCAGTAATATTATAGATCATCTCATCCAGAATCTGCCGGATTCCATGACAGAATACCGGTTCTCCACTCAAAGCCACTGAAATTTTCTTCTCTGAACACTGTGGGGAAAGACGGCTGACGATCTCACGGGTCAGCTCATAAAGCTCCACATCTTCTTTTTCCAGTTCTACTGATTCTTCATCCAGTTTCGATAATTTAATGATATCTTCCACCAATGTGATCAGCCGACGTGCTTCCTTATAGATCCTTTTTGAAAATCCAGGGATGTCCTCTGCACGTACCAGCCCGTTCATCATGATCTCTGCGTAACCGGAAATCGATGTCAGCGGTGTCTTCAACTCATGGGAAACATTTGCCGAAAATTCCTTTCTCATATTCGCGACCGCTTCTTTTTCTTTATTCTGCCGGTCGATGGCTTCCAGAAGCGGTACCATTTCAGGATAGATCACATTGTCCAGAGGATGCTCCAGATCCAGATGCATCACCGGTTCCATCAGACGCTTCGTCTGCCAGTTTGCAAGGAACAACGCCAGTGCGATACCGATCACAGATAAGACCAGCATAACCGGAAGGATATTCCATGCGGTTCGGATCAGGCTGTCCATCGGTCTGGCAAGCCGCAGCACACTTCCATCATCCAGGCGGATCGCACAGTAGTATAATTCTTTTCCTACCGTATCCGACATACGGATATCCTCCCCCTGTCCTTCCGCCAGTGCCTGCTTTACTTCAGCTCTCGACTTATGGTTCTCCAGCTTTTTACTGCTGTCCGAATCATACAGAACATCTCCACTCTGGGAAATAAATGTAAGACGGGTGTCCTCATCCGCCTTTATCATTGGTTCTAATTTTTTCAGATATTCTTCTCCTGCGACATCCACACCGCTGCTGAGATAGGCCGCTTCCTGCTGTACTTCCTTTTCCAGGATTCCGAGATTTTGATTATACAGAATCACTGTCATGATGACATAGAAAGGAAATAATGTCACCAGCAAGATCAGCATCATACTTTTCTGGATCTTCTGCTTCATTATTCTCCTCCCACACGATAACCTACTCCGCGTACCGTCTGGATCAGATCACCCTTTTCCCCCAGCTTCTGCCGGAGCGTACGCACATGGACATCCACGGTTCTTGTCTCACCGTCAAAATCATATCCCCAGATCTCAGTCAGAAGCTGGTCGCGTGTCAGGACGATTCCCTTATTCAACATCATCTTTTCAAGCAGTTCAAACTCCTTTAATGTGAGAGCTACTTCCTTTCCATTCACCGTAACTTCATGCTTTTTGATATTCATGCAGATTCCGGAAAGCTCAATCTGTGATTTTTCTTCCGTCTTTCTGCTTCTTCTCAGGACTGCCTTGATCCTGGATACAAGCTCCATCATCCCGAATGGTTTCGTCACGTAATCATCCGCTCCCGAATCCAGTCCCATCACCTTGTCATACTCCGAACCTTTCGCAGTCACCATGATCACAGGAATATCCTTTGTCTTTGAAGAAGATTTCAGCTTCTTTAAAAGCACCATTCCATCATCCCCGGGCAGCATAATATCCAGCAGGACCAGCTCCGGTGTATCAAATGCCAGAGCTTCCATAAAAGCAGCTCCGTCCGCAAACCCTTTTGCTTTGAGTCCGGTCGTCTCCAAAGTATAAATTACCAGCTCTCTGATATTATCATCGTCTTCCACGCAATAAATCATCTCAGTACTCTCCTTTAGCTTTCATGCAGTGCAGCACTGTCCTTATGAACACCTGTAATAGAAAATTCCACCCACTCTGCAATATTCGTGGCATGATCTCCGATCCGCTCCAGATATTTTGTCACCATGATCAGATCAAAGATCCGGTTTCCCTGTTCTCCATGCTCTGCTTTGATATAGGCAATCATCTTATCGCGGATCTCATCAAAATACGCATCAATCTTATCATCCGAAGCCATCACTTTCCTTGCAAGCTCCAGATCTTTTTCCACATATGCCACTACACTGTCTCTGACCATCGTACTGACTCCGGTTGCCATTGCACCGATTAAATCAATATCCTGTGCCACATTCTCATATTTTGCAGAAATAATGATCTCTGCGATATCGGAAGTCTGATCCCCGATCCGCTCCATATCTGTGATCATTTTCAGTGCCGCAGAAATTCTTCTTAAATCTTTTGCCACCGGCTGCTGCTGGAGCAGAAGCTTCAGACACAGACGCTCAATCTCTTTCTCCATCTGATCGATCTCTTCATCTTCCGCTACTACGATCCTTGCCTGTCCGGCACTTCCCTCTTTCAGTGCCTGGGTTACCTTTGAAATTGCAATCTCACATAATTCTCCCATATGGGTAAGCTGTTCATCCAGATGATGCAACTGCTGATCAAATCTATTACGCATAATTTAACCGAACCTCCCTGTAATATAATCCTCTGTCTTTTTATTCGCCGGAACGGAGAATAAAGTCTCTGTATTATTATATTCAATGACTTCTCCCAGAAGGAAAAACGCCGTATTGTCAGAGATACGGACTGCCTGCTGCATATTGTGCGTAACCATGACAATAGTATAATCTTTTTTCAGTTCCATCGCAAGGTCTTCAATCTTGGATGTAGAAATCGGATCCAGTGCGGATGTCGGTTCATCCATCAGCAGAACTTCCGGTTCTACCGCCAATGCACGGGCGATACACAGTCTCTGCTGCTGTCCCCCCGACATTCCCAATGCACTCTTTTTCAGACGATCCTTACATTCTTCCCAGATTGCCGCATTTCTCAGTGACTTTTCTACAATATCATCCAGCTTTGCTTTTGACCGGATTCCATGTGTTCTTGGTCCATAAGCAATGTTGTCATAAATGCTCATTGGAAATGGATTTGGCTTCTGGAAAACCATTCCGACTCTTTTTCTGAGCAGATTGACATCCATTCCTTTGAAGATATTCTGTCCGTCAAGAAGAATTTCCCCGTTAATACGACATCCCTCCACAAGGTCATTCATACGGTTGATCGACTTTAACAATGTAGATTTACCACATCCGCTAGGGCCGATAAAAGCAGTGATCTTATTCGCCTCGATTTCGAGATTCACATTCTTGAGAGCTTTAAAATCACCATAATATAAATCCAGATTTTTGATACTTAACTTCGACATTCTTTTTTCCTCTCTATTTTTTCGTCAGCCGCTTTGCGATCATGCCCGATAAAGTATTGATCACGACAACCAGGATCAGCAGGATCACTGCCGTTGCATACGCCTGGTTCATATACAGACCTTCACTGGAAAGCATATACATATGCACTGCCAGCGTACGACCCGACCCAAACGCATTTTTCGGGATCTGTGCTACCGTTCCCGCCGTATAGATCAAGGCTGCTGTCTCTCCCACGATCCTTCCGATGGCAAGGATGACACCTGCCAGGATTCCCGGAACTGCACTTGGAAGTACGATCTTAAATACCGTCCTCAGCTTGCCTGCTCCCAGTCCGAAACTTCCTTCCCGGTAGGAGTCCGGAACCGATTTTAAAGCTTCTTCCGTTGTTCTCATAATTAATGGAAGAATCATAATGGATAAGGTAAACGCTCCTGCCAGGATTGAAAATCCCCAGTGCAGTGCATTCACAAAGAACAACATACCGAACAGGCCATATACGATTGACGGGATTCCCGACAGAGTTTCCGTTGTCAGACGGATCACGTCAATAAATTTGTTTCCTCTTCCTGCATATTCCACCAGAAAAACGGCTGAGAAGATTCCAAACGGAACTGCAATAAGCAAGGAAAGCAGGGTCATCACTACCGTATTAACTAACGCCGGAATAACCGAAGCGTTCTCCGATGTATAATGTAACGAGAACAGGGACGGTTTCATATACGGCAGACCGTTGACCAGAATATAGATAATCAGAAAGATCAGCACTGCAAATGTCACCAAGGCTGCCAGCATGACCAGAAGCATTAGGACGAATGATCCCGGATGCTTCAGGTACGAACGCATCTTGTCGCGTGCCGACAAACAGTTCACAGCATTCTCATTCATGTTCACCCCTCCTCTTCAACAATGCTACACTAAAGTTAATAATCAGGATAAAGACAAATAAGACAACCCCGGTAGCAATCAGTGCTTCTCTGTGCAATCCGGTTGCATAGCCCATTTCAATGACGATATTTCCGGTCAGTGTACGCATTCCCAAAAGCATATTTGAAACCAGTCTCGGCTGATTTCCAACAATCATGATCACTGCCATCGTCTCTCCGATCGCACGTCCGATTCCCAGCACAATTCCTGCGATCACTCCTGATTTTGCGGCCGGGATGATCACGGTAAAAATACTTCTCTCATGCGTTGCTCCCAGAGCCAATGCACCTTCATAATACTGCTCCGGTACAGCCCGCATGGCACTTTCTGTTGTTCCGATGATCGTTGGAAGAATCATCATGCCTAGTATGATCGAAGTTGTCAGCACGCCTTTTCCATCCCCTGATTTCTCTACCAGTCCCATCATTTTCATCCATTTTCCAAAATCGCGGATCATCGGAACTATTACGACCAGTCCGAAAAAACCGTAGACAACCGATGGGATTCCTGCCAGCAGCTCTGTTGCCGCTTTCAGTGGTTTATAAATTTTCTTTGGACAATACATTGCCATAAATACCGAGGTAAGGATTCCGATCGGAACTCCGAAAATGATCGCTCCCGCTGTCACGTAAATACTTCCGATGATCATCGGAAAAATTCCGAACAGCTTATTTCCCGGACGCCAAATATCTCCGGTGATAAATTTTACAAATCCAATTTCTCTGATCGCAGGGATTCCATTTGCAAAAAGAAAGATGCAAATAAGAGCTACCGCCAGCACCGAAGTACAGGCGGCGATAAAGAAGACTCCCTGCATGACCTTCTCAGTCACTGCTTTTGATTTCATTCTTTTTTCCTCTTAATCTGTCAAGATCGTATCAAATTACTTTCTTTGTCAATTATTTTGTAATCTCATCCCATGTAGATACATTTCCCACATAAATATCTTTTACCTGATCGGCTGACAGCTCATCCAGCGGATTTGCATTGTTTACGACTACTGCGATTCCGTCTGTAGCAATCACTGTAGGCTCAAGCTCTGCTGCTTCTTCCTCTTTCAGTTCTCTGGATGCCATACCGATATCATAACTTCCCTCAATCGTAGAAGTCATACCTGTTGTAGAATCGGATGTCTGAAGCTCGATACTTGCATTCGGGTTGACAGCTTTGTAAGCCTCGATCAGTTTCTCCATCAGAGGGGATACAGAAGAAGAACCACCAACTACACAGCTTCCTGAAGGCTTTGTTCCTGCATAATCTTTTACATCTGCAACAGCAATATACTTCTCATCTGCTACTACTTTCTGTCCTTCTGTACTCATGATAAAGCTCATAAAGTCTTTTGCGACTTTGTTATTAAGATCTTTCTTTACTGCGATATTAAACGGTCTGGATACTTTGTATGAACCGTTCTCGATATTCTCTGCAGTTGCTTCTGCTCCGTCAATCTTCAGTGCTTTTACACTGTCATTCAGAGAACCAAGTGACACATAACCGATCGCATACTCATTGTCTGCAACTGTTGTCAGCATAACAGAAGTATTATTTGTGATCTGTGCATCTGTTGTTGTCATGTCAACCTTTGTTCCGTCATCCTGCTTCTCTTCAATTCCGAACAACTCAATGAAGGCTCCTCTTGTACCTGAACCATCCTCACGGGAAACGATCGTAACATCACTTGTCTCATCCCAGTCGGAAGTTGCATCTGACTGATTTGCGTCTGCACCTTTTGTATCTGTGCCATTGCTACTTCCACATCCAACTGCTGTTACTGCTACCATACTTACCATCATTACCGCTGCGGCAATTTTTTTCATTTTCATTTTTTAATCTCCTTTTTCATATCGGACTCTTTTCGTCCCAATCTCTTTTCTGGTCTTTTGGTACTTTTTCATTTTCCCCCTGACCACGATATTTATGATAAAAGACGATTGTTAAATGTAAAATCGGGCGATTGTTAAATCTGGGTAAAGCATGACAGACACGATCCAGCCTTTCAAAAGCAAAGCATGACAGACACGATTCAACTTTTCAAAAAGTAAGAAAGACCACAGATATGGACTCTTCTCTGCTATACATCCTCTTTCCCGGACATCCGGTAAAGGAAGTACTATCACTCCACATCTGCGGTCTTTTTTAAACTCTTTATTTATCTGCCCTGCCATAACAGGGAATTTTTTTATTCGCCTTTGCCGTCACTCTGAAAATTGTCATTCAACCGTAACAGACTTTGCGAGATTTCTCGGCTTATCAACGTCCAGTCCTTTTGCCACACTGACGTAATAACCCATTAGCTGCAACGGTACGATTGCAAGACTGGTTGCAAAGAATGATTCGGTCTGCGGTACATAAACTGCGAAATCTGCCGTATCTTCAATATTATAATTTCCATAGGTCGTCAGCCCCATCAGATAAGCTCCACGGCTCTTGACCTCCACCATATTGCTGATCGTCTTTTCAAAAAGAGCTGCCTGCGTCGCAACACCGACTACCAGGATACCATCCTCGATCAGACTGATCGTTCCATGCTTCAGCTCTCCTGCTGCGTAAGCCTCCGAATGAATATAACTGATCTCCTTCATCTTCAGGCTGCCTTCCATACTGATGGCATAATCAATTCCTCTTCCGATAAAGAAAACATCCTTCGCATTTGCATACTTGCTTGCGAACCACTGGATACGCTCCTTGTCATCCAGCGTCTTCTGTATCTTCTCAGGGAGTGTGCCAAGCTCTTCGATCAGGGCTGCATACCGTTCCTCCGCGATCACATCCTTCACCTTTGCCGCCTGGATTGCCAGCAGATACATTGCGATCAACTGGGTACTGTATGCCTTTGTCGTGGCAACCGAAATCTCAGGGCCTGCATAAGTATAAAGAATATAATCACTTTCTCTGGCAATGCTGGAACCTACTACGTTCACGATACCAAGTACCGGAATCTTGCGTTCTTTCGCAAGGCGGAGTGCTGCAAGGCTGTCTGCCGTCTCGCCGGACTGAGAGACGATCACAACCAGTGAATTTTTCACAAGCTTTGGATTCCGGTAACGAAATTCTGATGCAAGATCAACTTCCACCGGAATATCTGCCAGTTCTTCAATCACATATTTTCCTACCATGCCAACATGATAAGCAGAACCACACGCGACAATATAGATTCTCTCTATCTCCTGCAGCTTTTCATCGGTAAGTCCGGTTTCGGAAAGATCGATCTTTCCATCCTTCACATATGCACCAATCGTATCACGGACTGCTCTCGGCTGCTCATGGATCTCTTTCAGCATAAAATGCTCATATCCGCCCTTTTCTGCCGACTCCGCATCCCACTTGATCTCAACCTGTTCCTTCTGGATCTCTTCTCTGTCGATATTATAAAAATGGATCTCATCCTGAGAAAGCTCCGCAATCTCATGGTTTCCGATATAGTATACATTCCTTGTCTTATCAAGAATTGCCGGAACATCCGATGCGATGAGACATCCGGTCTGACCCTTGCCAATAATCAACGGACTGTCTTTTCTTGCTGCAAATATCTTCCCCGGATGATCATGAAACATAATCCCAAAAGCATAAGATCCTCTGATACGCAGCATTGCTCTGGAAATTGCCTCCAGCGGAGTCCCTGTCTTCCTATAATAATAATCGACCAGCTTCACCGCAATCTCCGTATCAGTCTGGGAATAAAATGCATATCCCGATTTAATCAGCTTATCTTTTAATTCCTGATAATTTTCAATAATACCATTATGAACAAGTACCACCGACTTGTCATCCGTGCAATGCGGATGTGCATTGTTCTCCGATGGTTCTCCGTGCGTTGCCCAGCGTGTATGGCCGATACCACACGTTCCCGGTACTGCACGACCATCATTCGTCTTTTCAGATAAAATTTTCAGGCGGCCCTTTGCTTTGACTACAGTTATATCTCCTGTATCCTCGTTGCGAATGGCAATTCCTGCGGAGTCATATCCACGGTATTCCAGTTTCGACAACCCTGCAAGCAAAATTGGTGCCGCCTGTTCTGTTCCTACATATCCAACTATTCCACACATCTTGAGAATCCTCCTCTATAATAAATTAAGATTAAAGATCCCCCCCTGATTCCCTGTCTCAATCCATAGAACTAACTATTTAAATGATACCAGGGTCAAAAGGTCTGACACCACGTGTGCTCGCACACGAGTGGTAGAATGACCTTGTGACCCGCCCCAATATGAGCATAAAAGTGGGGCGTAAGCACCACGATATGCGAATGTTGGGTAGGATTGTGGGAGCACGTAGTGCGTAACAATCCGTAGGTATCATAGTCGGGGACTTTTGACCCCGACATCTTTAAATTAATAATAAAAAATGATAACAGAAAAGCTGTCAATGACAGCCTTTCTTTTCTTCTTATTCAGATCTTAAATTTCTTTTCTGCTTCTTACTACAGCAAATGCACCGATACCAAGAAGAACTACTGCCATACCTGCAACCGGGATCATAGAGTTCTGTCCTGTCTTCGGAGAAACTGCAGTACCATTTCCTTTGGATGTACCAGTTGTTGTGTTACCATTATTATCATTTCCACCATTTGCAGCCGCCATCTTATAAATCAAAGATACCGGAGTCCCTGCTGAAACTGAGTGGAAGTACGCCGCTACCTGGTTTCCGCTGACTCTCACACCTTTAACCACTTCCCAGCCATGCTCTGCACAATAATAAAGAACATCAACAATCATACCATCTGTCATATTGTTCGCAACAAATGTAACCTTTACAAGGTTGCCCGCTGATGCCTGCACACCTGTCACTCCGAGGTTCATTACCGGAGACAGGAACTTGTATCCTGAAATATCATATCCTTTTACTTCAAGACCTTTCTCCGTATAGTAATCCAGTAATGACGGAAAATTTCCATCAAATGCCTCTTTAACACTTGCACTTAACTTTGCATCATTCATCTTATCTACGACCTTCTGAAGGTCATCATCATAAGTCCCCGGTGCAACCGATTCTAACGAAATCGTTCCTTTATCAGTACTTGCCTTCGGCATATCAATAGCACCTACAATGCTTCCTGCAGCCAACGCACTTACACTCATTGCCAATGCGGTAACAGCAGCAACAACACCCGTCATAAATCTCTTTTTCATTATTCTCCTCCTAGTCTTCCTCATAAAATTCGTTATTGGTATATACATATGTATGAATTATATCATGTGCCTTACAAAACTTCAATTACTCACTTTAAATTTTTTGTCATTTTTCATCAATAAAAGTTAGATTTCATTCCATTTTTTCTACAAGATAGGCCTGCACTACATAACGGTAAGCATCTCCTGCCCGATCGCAGGTTGATAACGTAAGTATCTTACTTTCCGTACTCACCGGAGCCGACTGGTCAAGCATCGCTCCCATTGTCCTCTGATTCAGGATATCATTCAGATACGCCTGCCGGTTATAGTCTTCCGCTCCCAAGTTATAATACAGGAGTATATGCCGGTCATCTGTACGGTAAGCCGCAAAAATCTTATATTTCAAGATTGCATCCGGCGTATAAATAACCAGATCCTTATGGTCATTAAAATATGTATCTTCTTCATATTTATGAAGTCCGGCAAACATTGATCCATCTTTCATATTATGTCCATACAAAAGAGTAATCGGATCATCAAAATTTTTCTTATTATAATTTTCAGAATAAATTGCTCCACTTACACTGTCTGTCTTTTCTGCTGAATGATTCAGATAATAAGCGTTATCTTCACTGCTTTGTACAATCGGATAATCAATTACTGTATCCGGAATCGTGATCCACGCATAAATATCAGGATTCTCTTTCTGCAACGAATCAAAATCTACCGGGATATCTATCTTCTTTTCCTCTTCCGGAACTTTCTGTCTCTTCTCTGCATTTTTTTCCTGCATCGCCAGATACTCTTGTTCGGCCTTTTTTTCCATCCACCATGTTCCCGCAATAAATCCGATCAGCAGTATCGCTGCCGCAAAAGCACAGACTGCAAGAATCATCCACTTTTTCTTATTATTTTTTCTGTCCTGCTTTGCATTTTCCTTTCCGGTCTCCTGCATCACTCTGTATCCTCCCCGGCTGACACTTCATTGTAAAACGTATTCAGGATCAGCTCATAAAGTGCCTGATCGTCCACATACATCTCATCATACACGGTTCCTCTTTTGGCATCTGCCTGCAAGGTAACAATATCGTCTTCACTAAATGACATTGATAATCCTTTTGTTGCAAGATAAACAGCATCATTCAGATCAATATCGGTCACCATCTTACCGGAAAGCTCATGATACAATCTTGCCGGCAGCCCCATATCTGATTTCATCTTTTCAATCGCAGTCTGTGCAAAATTCAGCAGATAGGTCTTCTGACGTGCCATTCGCAGATTATTGCTGAAATCAATCGCTGTATCTCTGGATCTGACAAAACTTAAAGCCTGTTTTCCATTCAACGTCACTGTACTGCCCGCACTGAATTGATTTGGCATCATCTGTGCAAGATCCTCCGGAATCGTCACGGTGACTCCGCCAACTGCATCATTCAACTGCTCAACAGCTTCCATATTCAATGCCACATATGAATTAATAGGGATTCCATAAAAGAGATTGGAAACTGCATCAACCATATACTGACAACTCGTCTCTTTTCCATCTCCAAATGCATAGGCAAGTCCAAGATGATTTTCTGCATCTCCCACATAATTTCCCTTATAATCAAATGTCTTGATCGGTGTCATCGTATCTCTCGACATACCAATAATCCGCACCTTGTTCTTAGTTTCATCCATCACCAGAAGGAAAATGGAATCTGCCTGTCCACTTTCACCGGAAATTCCTTCAATCTGCTGAATTTCTTCACTGTTCTGATCGATTCCCATCACAAGGATCGTAATCACATTTTCATTGTACTGATAAGCTTTCCCATTATACCAGATCAGTCCTGAATCATCGGTCTGTATCCGGTTCTCCACCTCACTGATATTATCCTTTGCATTGAGCTTACCACTGACATGCAGGACATGATAAACTCCAAAAGCACAAATTCCTGCAAGTAGAATCAGTGCAAGCAGGATCATGATTCCACGGATGATATAACGAACCGGCTTATTCTTCTTTGCAAGCAGCCGCCATAATAATACAGATGCCGCTCCAATCAACGTCCAGGGAATATTCAGTAGAAAATGCCTGATATCAAACATTCCTTCCAACAATACCATCTGTACGGTCTGCGTACACAGACTCAGCATCACCGCCGCTCCGGCTGCTTTAAAAATCATCTTTTTCCCAATACACTGCCATGCAAAAAGGATTCCGACCGGCAGGAACAAAAGTCCATAAAAAGAATTACAGATGAGAACCGTTCCACTATACAAAACAATCACGCACCATGCACAGACTCTTCTGACCAGAATCTTTCTTCTTTCCGTAATCTTCAATCTTGAAATCACAATTCCATAAAATGCCAGTAAAACGATGATCAAAATCCCGGCAACCCCATATCCTTCAACCGGAATATGAGCATATGCCTCCGATAACGACTCAAGGAATTTCCCTATACTGCTCACTTCATTCATTTATCTACTCCCTCGTACTTCCTGAAAACCGAGGCTCTTCGCCAGATACTTTTACAATGTATCTTCGGTATTCATCGTTTCTTCATCCAGTTCTGCATATTTTCTGTATTTCTGATATTTACCATATCTTCCATAGCCATATCCATATCCGCTCTGAGAAATATATCCGCCCGTATCACGGTTGATCACATAACCAATCAGCTTCTCTTTTTCTTCAAAAGAATTCATTCCCACCCGGATCTCTTTTGCATCTGCCTTATCAACTCCTACTACATACAAAACTTTATCTGCATAGGATGACAGGATCATCGCATCCGAAAATACATAAGAAGGAGCCGCATCCATCAGGATCACATCATATTCTTTTCTTAATTTTTCCAACAGACTGTTCATTTTTTCCTCATCGATCAGTCCTGAAACCTTTCCCTTTTTCTGACCTGCACGGAAAAATGTTACCCCGTCCTTCACGACCTGAATCTCCTCCGGCGTACTTTCACCTCTGAAATATTCTGTCAATCCTGGTCCTTCCGGGAGCTTCATCAGTTCACTTACGGACGGTTTTCTCAGATCACCGTCAAGCAATGCAACTTTCATCCCTTCCTGTGCAAATGCAAGTGCCATATTCACAGAAGTCATTGTCTTTCCTTCTGCAGGGATCGTACTCGTAATTAACAGGACCTTATCACCTGTACGTCTCATGATCTGCTGCAATCTTGACTGGATCATCAGCATTGACTGCTTAAATCCCCAGTCAATTCTCTTATTTGTGATCAAAAGCTTTAATTTTTTATTATTAGAACGCTTCTTCGGTACAACTTCCGGAATGCAACTGATACATCTCGCAGAAGTGATCCGCTTCATATCACTCTCTTTTCGTACTGTTCTTACACTGAGAAGATACACGGTAGCCAATGCAAAGCATACCACCAGTCCCGCCAGAAATCCTTTTGCAAAAATTGCTGCCAGCGAATTGACATTTACAGGTCTGCCGGAAGATGCCGCCTTATCTACAATCTGCAGTTCCACCGTTCCGGTTGTCTTAGAGACCCATTTCGGATAAACTTTCTGGAATGCCTCAAGCAGCGGATTTACACTTTCATAATCATTCGTTGATATTGTTACAGAAAAGAAATTGGATTCATCCGTATTGCTTGAAACAATTGAAAATTCTCCAGATACTTCCCCATCCACCGCTGAAAGAAGATCCTTTTTAAACTCATCATTCGCAGTCAGTACCAGTATACTCTTGCTCAGCCGCTTCGCAACCGCAGAATTGACTGTCATATATTCGGTTCCTGATGCCGCATATGTAATCTTTGCAGAATAAACCGGTTCATAAGTAAATTCAAAATAAGATACACTAATTCCTGCCACGATCACAAAGATCAGCAAAAACTGCAGCCAGAACTTTTTCAGGCAGCTCAGGTAATCCTGCAGCCAGCTCACAAGATCTATCTTTTCCATCTCTTCTGCTTCTGTAATATTCCTTTGTTCCTCTGTCTGCATCTGCTTACTCCCCTGCATTCTCTATCTTTGCATTTTCTTTATAATACTTACTGTAACCATACCGGTCTTTACTGGTATCACGTTCTCCCTTTGTCATGTTCAGTACACCGCCGATCACTGTCACACCATTTTCTTCCAACAGATCCACCGTATCATTGACAGCGACTGCATGCACCTCATCCTGACGCATGACCATCAACATCGCATCTGCTGTCTCTGATATGATCTCAGCATCACGGATCAGTTCCAATGGCGGAGTGTCCATAACAACATAATCAAACTGCTCTTTCAACTGATCGATCAGCGAAATAAACCGCTCTGATCCTAACAGACGATACGGCTTTGCGACCGCCTTTTTTTGCCAGATACAACCCATCGGATGTGCCTGCACTTCCGTCTGCTTCAGCACTTGATCCAGTTCACATTTTCCAAGCAGATATTCAGAAAACTGCTCTTTTGGATCTACCGTTGCATCAAAAATCTTTGCCAGGGACGGATGCCGCATATCACAGTCAACCAAAACTACTTTCTTTCCTCTTCGTGCAAGATTCAGGGCAATATTAGCTGTCACTGTACTCTTGCCATCATTTTCTTTAACACTTCCAACCATTAAAGTCTTATAACCTTCTGCCGACATCTCTGATCTGATCGATGTTACAATCCGGTCTACTGCTTCTTCATACACATGATCCGTATCCTGGTCTGAGATCAGCAGTGCTTTCTGCCCCGACTTCTTTTTTACATGATCCAAAGAACCGATCATCGGGATATCCAGCAGACGCTTTGCCTGCTCCATACTGTGAATCTTATCTGTAAAAATACATAAGTATACAGTTGCTCCAATGCCTCCTGCCAGCACCAGCAAAATCAAAAGCAACGAATATCTTAAAGTTGCTTTTTCTGTCTTCTGCACATTATTCGCTGAAATACTGCTCAATGGCTGCAATACATACCCTGATTCAAAATAATCCGAAAGCTCCGGATACTGCTGCAATGCTCCTTTCAGCAGTTTATAAGCACTCTCCGCATTCGTTCCCGACGCACTCATTTTGATAATATTCGTATCGGCAACAACTGACGCACTCAGGTTTCCCTTTACACGACTGCTACCGGAAGCTTTCATGATCTGATCTCTCATCGTATCACTGTTCAGAACATTCACACTTCTCTCAAGTGCATTCTCTATATTCGTCTCAGCAAGTTTTTCGCTCGTATTATCCCTCGGAATGACACACAGGTTCACACTCACTGTATAAGTATCCTTCAGGCTGTGATCCAGAATCACATAGGAAAACATTCCTGTCAAACACACACACATCAAAATAAAAACCGCATTTTTCTTAAGGGTTCTGAAAATATATCTCAGATCAATCTGTGAATCTAAACTCTGACTCTTATAACCTTCCTGACTCATATTTCCTCCCCTCACTCAACAACCACGATCAGTTTTGCGGTACAATCCAAACCGCTGGCCGGTGACGTATAAAGATAACTTACTGTATAAACTCCCGGTGTATCGATATCTACTCCTGACTCAACGTAGATCTGCGTAATTGAGATCTGATTATCCGGATCTGCCACATTCTCCGAAAATACAACCTGCTTTACCTTATCGTATTCTTTGATCTGAGTCAGATAACTATTAGGATCAAACTCAGATCCCGCCTGCAGATACACCAGATAGGAACTCAGATTGATCTGCGGACGTGCCGCATTTCCATCGTATACCTCCACCTGAATCGGAAGTGTTACTGTATCGCCTACACTGTTGGTCACACTCACTGTGCAATCATAAAATCCCTGCTGCGGCTTCTTATCAAGAACCGCTGTATCTCCACCGATCGAAATAAAAGGAGTAATATTCCCGTCAATACAATCTGTTGCTGAAAAACAGGACAAAAGATTAATCTGCTTGCTCGCCGGAAACCTCAAAGCATCTGATAATTCAAATTTCGGTGATTCATAATCTGTATAATGAAGAGTCCGCGTCAGCTTTCCAAGATTACTGGAATGGTCGAACCCTACATAAGTAATATCAAAATCACCGCTTCCATCTTCTTTCTTTTTGATATGATCAATCATCACACTCCCAGATACATTGCCATCCTTTTTATCCACTGCAACCACACCGTTCTTGAGTTCCTCATCTGTTGCCTCAATTGATGCTGTCACTTCGGCCTTTTCTGCACTTAATACCGGCGGTGTAGTATCCTTCTGGTATGCGGATATAAAGGCATAAGCCCCTCCACCAACCAGAGAAGCTGCACAGAGTGCCAATGCAACAATCTTACTTTCTTTCATCCTTTAACTCCTTCACTTTATCTTAACCGGATTGTCGGATTTCCTTTTAATATCCTGCTCGGATTTTCCGACAGCCACATTTTTATCTCCATGGAAGTATACCTCTGCTCCAGATAATGGATCAGCTCATCCATCTGAGGTGTACGATGCAGACTGTCATGTGCATCCGACGCAATCACCTGTACAATCCCGTCATCCATCATCCAGATCGCCATCTCTCTGCATTTCTTTCCAAATTCCCCCAGAATACTTCCCTTATTCACCTGCAGCACACAACCTCTTTCTGCCAGATAATATGCCAGTTCCGGATCCTCCTGAATAAAAGTGTATCTTTCAGGATGTGCCAATATAATATTATACTCCATTTGTTGTAAATCCGCAACCATTCTGCAAACTCTTTCAGGCGATTCTCGAAAGTCAAATTCGATCATCAGATACTTTGTATGATTAATAAAAAGAAGCTCCCGATCCAGGATCAGTTGCATTGCCCTTTCGTTCATAAAAATCTCCATAGATGGGAAAATTTTTACCGGAATCTGCTGCCGATTCAACTCTTTCTGAAGCAAACGAAACTTTCTTACATACTCCTGTACCGTATAGTCATAATAATTTCCATGAGAAGAAGCTGCAATATAATTCACTCCGCCTGCTGCTGCCTGACGTGCCATCCGTATCGATTCTTCCATCGAACTGGCACCATCGTCCAGTCCTGGCAAAATATGCATATGCAGATCGACCATTTTCTTCCCCCTCTTCCCTTTATTTACCGAAACCTATTACTATTAACTATACCTAATCTCTAAAAGAGCTTCTAATGAAATCTCACTTTCTATTATCTTAACCCCAATTTCTTCATCATGCCTTCAACATCACTCAATTCTTGTCCCTTCGCATTCGCCTTCAGTTCCTGCACACTCCGATTCCAGCGTCCATCTGCGATCATCTTAAAGAATCTCTTCGCCTCATAATACGGCTGAATATATCTTTTCCCCTCTAACGACGGATAGGACCAACATAATTCTTCATACGGAAGCCATATTCTGCGTATGACACTTTTCAATTTCCCCTGATTCCGAACTTTCTGCACAATTGCCCAGTTTTCAACACTTCCATATACACCTCCGCCAGCCAGAATAAACCGTTCCACCTGATGCGTTAATTCTGTATGCTCTGCCTTTCCGAACCAGACTTCTGTCACCGATCTGACTGCATATTCAAATTCTGCCAGTCCACAACGTTCCAGTTTTTCCTCTCTTTTTTTCTCCTGCTTATCTTTCACAGAATGATTCAAGATCCAGAGATCCAGGAAGAAACGGATTCCACAACCACCTGTCGTAAAATGCTGCTTCATATGCTCCAGATGAAATGCATAGAAATCTGCATCTGACATCCTGCACTCATATCCCGTTCTTTCTACATGCGTCCAGATATACTCCGGGGAAAATTCTACCGTCTGCCCGTCTTTGATAAGATTTAAATGCAGCTCCAGATGCACATGTTCATCTCTGTAGAAATTTGCATTTTTCTTATCTTTTGACTCATACAAAAATCCACATTCTTCTGTCAGAAATTTCTTTGCCTTTTCATAGTCCTCATCTCTGATCAAAATGTCAATATCACTGCTTGTCCTCATCCATGCTTCCGGATAAAAATCCCGGATCACCGCTCCTTTTAAAGGAAGGAAAAAAATCTTCTGCTGCTCAAAAACCGTTCGAATCTCTTCCAATGCCAACTCCTGACACGTATACCGATAGATTGCCAGATTTTCCTGCTGCCGAAACTTCTTCCGATACTTCTCTGATATGATATGGTTCTCACCATTTCCAACTGCTGCTGAGATCAAATGTGCCATATCCTGAGCCAGACTCATCTGATAAAATTTTTCCTGCTCTGTCTCCGACATTGCAATCAGCGGAACATCTTCTCCACAGATCACATTTCGCAGACATTGCAGCAGATTTTGTACTGTCTTTTCCACTTTTCTATCCTCATTATTTCTGTAAACTCATCTTTGCATATGCTGCCAGAGTAAAACCATCCGTAATTTTTCCATCCCGGATCCATTCGCCCAACTGCTCCCAATCCAATGCAATATGTCCTACTATTTCTTCTTCCTGTATCACCTGTGGAGCTTCATTCAACTCTGCCAGAAATACATCTGCCTTTGAACTCATTGCACCACTGTCCGGCACAATTTTTCCGAAACCTTTCCATTTTTCTGCCTGCACACCAAGTTCTTCCCATAATTCTTTTCCCGCATTCTCCTTTGCAGAAATTCCTTCTTCTCCAAAACCTCTTGGGAAACCGTACTGATATTCCCTGAGAGCATGACGATACTGCCGCAGTAAAATATACTTTCCATTATAATATGGAACGATAACAACCGCACCTCTCATAACGCGGTTCATCAGTCTTTCATATGCAAACAGACTTCCATTTTTTGCACGCACAACATCCACAACCATTAAATGGTAATGGCTCTCGTATACAATTCCGATTCTTCTGCCACTTTTTTGTGCAAATGCATACAGTTCCTTCGGGTCAAGTACCAGCGGAAGTTCCTCAGACTGGGCAAAAAGTTCCGGACACGTCCGACTTAATTCCAGATATTTTTCAATCGAATCCATTTCTGTTCCTTTTATTTCCATTCCCTTTCATCCCTATTTCTTACCAACTGCTTGTGAGCAGGTTTTCATTTTTTATTTCAGCCTTTTTCAACTTTCAGGCGTTCCCGACATTTTCTTACGATTTTCAGATCCGCCCACGTTCTTGTCAATTCCTCAATACTGTCTAAAATATCACAACTTGTCCACCAACGGGATATCATACCCGAAACCCATGAACTCAGAATACCAAAAGCTATCACCTGCAAGACCGCCCATCCTATGGTCGCAGCCAATGAAAGCTCCCCTTCTACAGACACAATATCCTGTAGATAGTTCATTCCCAGCTCAATTCCTACAAAGATCACCACCCCAATGAGTGCATCTATGATATTTCTTTTTATTCCTTTATGTATACTTTTATCCCACTCTTTCAGCTCTTCCTCCATCCCCACTTCATAACGGCTTCCCGTCTGTAATTTTTCATTTTCAAGAGCCGGTTTCAGTTCCAGCGTTTCCTGCACATTTTTCATCTGCAAAATCCGAATAGCACAACTCCAGTCCGGGAGTTTTCCTTGATAAAGTTCCCATGTTGTACTATCCTTTGCAGGAAAAACATGGCTCGGAGCAATATCCTTCTCCCAGTAATCCTTCAATTTGCTTTTGAACCATTCACGGCAGGATTCTATATCTTCCGGATCATAATGCCTGGAAATTCCATAAATACTGTCTTCCATTGTAAGATTATAACATAGATCGAGCACCGCTTCTGCATATTCTGCCTTTTCTCCTTTCTCATTTTCGTGGAGATAAATATGCCAGGCACTCCGATATTCCTGACGATTCTGTAAACTTAAATCTTCCTCAACTCTTTTCAGAATTTCTACTGTATCCTGATCAGTAAGCGGATATGCAATTTCATGAAGATATTCTGTCAGTTTCTTTTGCTTTACCTTTTTAGGTGGATTCAAGGAAAATGCATTGACACTCAATGCCAGCAACGTCTTCACATAGCGGATCAAATATTCTATCTTTTCTTCACTATAATTTTCTTCATTATAACCAGATAATTCCCTCAGACACTCCGGGTCACTATAACGCAATGCTTTCAACAACTGTCTCAGCATCACAGCATCATCATGTGCAACGGGAACCCCTGAATAAATAAATGCACTCTTTTCAGACTCGGTTTTCTCTGCCTTCTTCAGAAATTCTTCTATCTTTCCCTGAAAATATTGCGACGGAGTACGCAACGTCCCATACTGCGAAATTCGGATCACCCCCATCTGACATAACTCAAAAAATGGTTCAAATGTATTTTCATTTTCAATCGCAGCAAGAAATGCACGAGAATCCGCTAACTGATTCATGGTCAGGATCACCTGGTTCCCATTCAGTATAATTTCCCGGAACATCCGTTCCTGTGCATATTGAATCTCTTCTTTTGAATTTCTTACAGAATCCAGTTCATATAAATAGACACTCTTATTCATTTCAGTTCCACCTCTACAATTTCAGGAATATTATTAAATCGTGGAATTACTTCTGTATTACTTCCTAATCCTCTCGACAAAATCACTTGCGTATGCCCCTTCTCATAGACACCTGATAATCTTCCCGGGAAATACCCCATATCCGGTGCGTAAAGACCTCCAACAAAGGGAAGGATTGCCTGTCCACCATGCACATGCCCCGTAAAAATCAGATCAAGATCAAAAGTTGCCGCAGTATTGTAATACATCCACGTATTTGGAATATGGGACAACAGGATTTTATATCGCTCTGTATCTTCCATTTCCTTTAAAAACTCTGCCTGTTCTTTTGCATTACCCCATTCATGTACTTCATAATCTTCCGGTATATACACCGTATACAGTCCACCAATCCTGAATTTTTGTCCTTTGACAGTCACATCGACAAATTTTTCTTCTAACACCTTTGCCCCGGCTTTCTCCAACTTTTCTGTAAGATCAATTCCTGTACGCTTTTCATATTCTATCTCATGGTTTCCCAAGGAAAAATAGATTGGTGCAATCTCCCGTAATTTTTTTACCAAATCTAACATCGGACTAATCTCATTTTCATCCGAATTAATCAGATCTCCCGTGATAAAGATCAGATCCGGTTCACACTCCTTTAGTTTCTTTAACAGGCGTTGGTTTTCTTTTCCAAACTCTGCATTATGAATATCTGAAAGCTGTACCAGCTTCACTGATTCCTGAATTTTCTCGTTTTCAAACTCATAATCTGAAACCTCAAGGAAGTAATAAGACGATATGATCCCTGCTCCCAGGGCAAAGATCATCAAAACAAAAACTCCCACAAAAATTCTCTTAATTACCTTTTTCATACTGCTCCTCAATATTAACATTACTTCTGGCAATTTTCTGATGCAGCCATGCACCTGCAAAAGAAATAGCAACACCGATCAAATACAAGAGTACCCAGCTTTTTATGATTCCATCCAGCGAAGAAAGTATCTGACTGATATACATTGAATATACAATCGTATAATAAATCCATACCCCTGCTGCATATTTTCCTAATTTACTCAAAAGCTTCCTCAGCCAGTTCACTTCACTTCCATACTTTACAAACTGTGACAGACTCCAGAGAAAAACCACAGCATAAAGAATATGAATATTCTCGTGCGGCAGGTTCTTCCGCAATTATCCGTTTTTCTCTTGTCTCATATAGCACAGTTTTGCTTCCAGCAACACAGCAACTCTCTGTTACATTTTCCGTACATAGTACGTTTTATCATTTTGAGCCTGCTGTTAGTTCCCTCTACAAAACCATTGCTATAGTCATAAGCTACCGCATTTTCAACGGCATCCAGATCGTTTTCCAAACCTTTAGCAAAACTTCGTAATCCTTTTATACTGCTTTTTTTGTACTTTTCAATAAATAAATAGAGAATTATCACACTCTTTTTCTTGAAAACATTTCGAAACGCTCTAATACATGCATACAGTTCCCATAGGTTTGGAAAGTGACTGTAAATGTAGCTTTTATGCAGATCTGTCAGCTTTATATCCATCCACATATGTCTAAATACGCCTTCTCTTGTGATATAATCTGCTGATTTTCCTTTACTTCCTGTTCTATATTTAAGTGCCTCTGTTTGTGTCCTGATATATGGCTGGAGTTCAAAAGCTTTTCCTTCACACTGCTCTATTTTTACGAGATAATCAAAAGCATTGCTCTTTGAACCGGTGTAACCTTTAGCATATATAGCTTTTACTGTTTTACTTTTACTCTTTCCGGAATACAGACATTCTAGAATGAAGTCGTGATAAATATCCAGTTTGCTTTGATGTATTCCATACATGCTTAATTCTCTGGGTTCACCTGTTCTGTATTTGGCTATTGTATTCCTTCCCACTCCCATACGGCGGGCAATTTCTCTGTAACTACAACTTTCTTTTAATAATTGTTGGATCTGACAGATCATCTTATAACGTTTTTCGGAATAATTTGAGGAGTTATCCACATCCTGTGCAATTTTTTATCGGTCTCACGACTTTCTTCTGGTTCATCGTTATGCGGGATCTTTATAGTGGCAGGTAATTCATGATTTAAGACCTTTTTTATGGCTTCCAGTAAATTTTGATGAAGATGAAAACGGTCTGCCACCTGCATTGCATCCGGCAGTTCTTCTGCTATGACTTTTGCATAAGCACTGGTTGTTTTAGGCATTCCACTAGCAAGACATTCTTTGATGATACTTGTCCATTGTTCACACCGGACTTTATGAGTTATTTTATCCATGAGATTATCCTCCCTCTAAAAAACCTTAGATTTTTTAAAGTAATTATCTTACCCTCATGAAAACTAGCAAAAATCGTGGTACCTACTATTCACCGTTTACTTTTTATCAAAGATTAGTTTCCGGTTTTTCATCAAGAATAGTTTTTATCACCTCCGTTAGCTTTGTACTAGAAATCCCGTCCGTATGAGGCAAGTAAACTATCTCCACCCCTACTGCTGAAAATTGTTTTTCATATAAATTCCATTGCGGTGTACCTTTCCAATCAGAGCCTACGAACATCTTATTAAAATGGTGTTTCTCCCACGCCGCAAATTTATTTTTATCTACTTGCGGAACAACCTCATCAACATATTTTAATGCCGCAATTATTCTTGCTCTTTCTTCATAAGGAATAACAGGTGTTTTATTTTTCTCTTTCTTTACCAATTCATCTGTACTCACGCCAACGATCAAATAATCACATTGTGCCTTTGCTTTTTCAATAATATTCAGATGACCTATATGAAACATGTCATAAACGCCTGTCGTATAACCTATAATTTTAGTTTCCATATTTCTCCCTCAACCTTTCACAATATTGTTAATAAAACTATCAAGTACATCTGTAGAATACATTCAAATTTTTTTACAGAAAAAAATCTTCCTTAAAAATGTTCCTCTTACAATACTAGCGATAATCAGCATGATTACCATAGCAATCATAAATTCTAAAATTATTGCAAGCTCTCCTATGGAAGAAGTTCCTAGAAATACTAGAATATATTTTGCGAGTTCTAATGCCAGATGATTTACACAAACATATATAATAGAATATCTTCCTATATCCACCAACACACTCAATATTTGTTGCATTTTATGTTTTTGCAATTCTAACTCTAACCAGCGAAATATTATCAAAAGAAGTATTGAAAAAATCGTCGCTGCCAAATATGCAAGTGCTGCATTTCCATAGTAACCAACACGCATATTTACTTTTTCATTGAATATAATAATAGTACCCGAAATAACAAACAATATCACTATTATTCTCTTTACTATTGAACTTACATTTCGAACCTTTAAGCTCACCATTATATCTTCTTCATATAATTTAAAGCAATTTCCCAAGTAGTAAAATCCTAATGCGGCCATAGCTGAATTTATCCCCCATGGCAGAACAAAAAGATATTCTGTCCACTTGCACCCTATCATTGAGATAATAAAAACAACTAAAGTCCTAATACCTATATTTTTAACATATCTTTCTAATATACTATACAAACAACATACCCAAAATAAAGCTACTAAAAACCATAAAGCTGATTCCAAAGGAAGCCAATCCGTAGTCTTAATGAATACTCCTATAATATCCTTTCTCAAAACCACACTTCCATGTATCATAACATCTATTATGATATAAAATATTCCCATTATAAAATATGGTAAAAGTAATGTTCGTGCTTTTCTCTGTATATATTGGAACATATTTTTAGGTGTATGATGTAAATATCCAGATAGGAAAAAAAATAACGGCATGTGAAATCCATATATAAATTTCTCAATAAAGTCATTGTAATGCATATGTCCAGCAACCATTAATACAATACCAAAACCTTTTAAGAGATCAATATATCTTAAACGCTTGCCCCCCCCACTAAATTTGAAATATTATGATGATTAAATCTCATCTTTCCCTTTTCATCTCCTTAATTTGATCAGTCTAATGTAGCATTAAAATAAAACCATCAGTATCAATCAACAGTTGTCGATTTTGTTCGCACCTATGCACCAAAAATTTCAAAAGAGTCTACCACAAATATAATCGTACTAGCTATTTGAAATTACTTATTTTTTATAAATTGCTTCATATTTTTTGCTATATTCAATAGATATTTAAATTCTTTAGTTTTACAGTAAAAAGCAAAAAATATCAAATTGCATAATATAAATGTTATCGCTGCTTTAATCAGCCATCCCACTATGCCATTAATCATTATAAAATTTATGGCACACTCACACAATGCACCTGTCATAAAAAGTATCACTAATTTAATAATATAATCCATAAAATACCTAAAAGGATTGACTTTCAGTCCTTTTTTACACACAACATACGGATCATACCACGCATTTGTTGTTAATCTGGTAATCGCAGTTCCCCATAAAATTCCATTCAACCCAAAATATTTCCCTAATATTATAGAAACAATCACATTTTCTAAAGCCGAGATAATTGGGCGCACTTTACCTTCTACAAATAACCCCATCGTTTGCCTATAATTAAATGGAGCAAAAAGCATCCCTGCTATATAAATATTAAAAGCTATAATAAAACTAGATGATCTTCCTAAAATATAGTTTTCACCTAACCAACATTCTCCTATAAATAAATCAATCAAGTTATATATACATATTGCTACAACTCCATAAAGCCAAAACGTGGCAAGGTTAATTACATTGAACATAAACTGTTGCCGCTCTTTACTTTCACTTGCATTTAAATTACCTATACTAGCTGTTAAGTTGCTAAATATAGTTGCCAAAAACCCTGTTACAGATTGTGAAATTAACAAATAATTTGAATATAAACCAACTGTAACAAGCCCTACAAACTTTGAAATAAGAATATTATCTGTTGAATTTAATGATAATGTTCCTATTTTGTAAATAACCAGTGCCTTTACATTGTTCTTAATAGTATTAAACTCTCCACTATCCAGTTTTGAAATGTTTTTTCTTTTTAAAAACGGATATAATTTATCCACTTTATGTGCAACTACAATATTATTTATTATTGTAGATGAAATTTGTATCCCCAAATATAACAAATAATTTTTGAATACCACTAAAGCAATTATTTGTATAATTGATGTTCCAAAAGAAAAACCATACGAAATCAAGGTTGAAATGTAATTTTGTTGGTTTGCCGTTAAAAACGCATTTTTATAAATAAATAAATAAGACGATGCTGAATTAAATACATACATTACATAAATAATTCTAATATAGGGTATTGTTTCTATATCATTAATAATAAATGGCAATATTGGAAGAATTAATACACCAAGCACTAAAACTATCCAAAACAAAGCATGATAGACCTGCTTATATAAATTCATTAAACTACAGATTTTATCTTCGTCATGTTCTGCAATAGGTTTATAAAGGCTAAATATTATTGCTTGCCCTATACCAAGTTCTGCAAAAGACAAAATATTTAAAATATTACCAAACAGGCCACTTATGCCAAGGTATGTAGAACCTAAACTACGAATAAAAACCGTCCTAACTACAAAACCTGTAACTAAAACAATCACCTGACCAATAACGCCTGTTATCATGTTATATATAGATTTTTGTACTCTTGACTGTGACATAATTTTCCTCTCTAAATTTATCTAATATATCTTTGGATTAAATTCTCTATCTGCTCACATGAATGTCCGGTCTCAAAAGATCCTATTTGTGTCAGAAAATCATTTACCGAATCTTTATATTTATCCTCCCTAAATTCCATAACTATTTTATCTAATTCCTCCAAATTTCTAGCTTGAAGAAATGGTAATGCTTCAATATCAAAATAAAGTTGTCTTTCGGAAGAAACATACGTTTCATAATCCGGCATATAAAGTACACATGGTTTATAAATATATGCACAATCAAACATGCATGATGAATAGTCTGTAATAAGCATATCACAAGATATTATTAGCTCTTGTATGTCTCCATAGGATGTTACATTTTTAATTTGTTTACTTTCTCTTATCAAAATTTTTTCGTTTTGAAGATTAGGATGATATTTTATTAAAACATAGCATTTGGTTCCATACTTCTTTTCTAACTGCTTGACTAAGCGTTCATAGTCAATATTATATACCTCCTGCAAATTACCTTTTCTAAACGTTGGAGCATATAATATCACCTTTGCCTCATGTTCAATTCCTATTCTATCTCGTATCTTCTTTCTTGTTTCCTCATGATCCTTTAAAAGAAAATCAATTCTAGGAGTTCCAACTTCTAAAATTTTACCATCATACCAAAAACTATTGTGAAAAATATTACTACTAAATTTGCATCCAGAAACTACATAATCAATTTTTTTTGAGTCTTCAATTGCATTCTGAATATATGAATGTGGTAATTCTTTTTCCGCATCCTTTTCTATCATTTTCAATCTTAAAGAACTATGCCATGTTTGTATATAGACTTGCTGCTTCCTTTTTTTCATATAATAGTGACTAGCTGTTCTTGCATTCCCGACAATAATCTTCGCTGTGGCAATTTCATACAAATATGAAATCGAAAAATATTTTACTACCCTCATGTCTTTTGGAAAATCATTGGGAATTTTACTTAAATCATTAAATACCCAAACAATATCATAATTATATTCTGATTTCAACAAATGCTCTGCCAAATATCGAGGATTGCACGCATAGTTTTTAAAACTATTACTCCACATAATAATTTTGTTCTTTTTAATTGGTAAATGATTGAACAAAAAAACATAAAATTTAATCCTCATTTTTTTTACAAAATCTATCATAATATCCTGTCTCCATCTAGCAAAAAACATCATACAGCATCTGCATTTGTTTCGAATAATTTTGTTTGTTTTCAATTAAATAATTGACACACTCATTTCTCAATTGATTATCATTTATCATTGCTTCAATGCCTTCAGCAATTGCTTCTGGTTTCATGGTTACAATATATCCATTTTTCTTATGGAATATTTTCTCTTTTGCTGCTGGAAAATCCGTTGTTACAATTGGCTTTTTGAATATCATTGCTTCATCTAAGGTTATACAACTTCCTTCATAAATTGAAGTCTGTACATAGTAGTCACAACGCTTTAAATATGGATAAGGATTAATACGTTTTCCTAATAATACCACATTGTTTTCTATTCCAAGTGCTTTAATTTGTAGTTCTAAGCTTTCTCTATCTGAACCTTCGCCAACAATATACCACACAAAATCTAAACCTTGATCTTTTAATAACTTAGCTGCTGATACAGCTAGATGAAAAGCCTTTGCCTCTACTAAACGTCCAATAGAAAGAATCATATTTTTGTTTGTTAAATGTTCCGGTATAGGTTCATTACCTTTTAATTTAATTTCATTTTCATTCAAAATATTTTTAAATACAAAAGTTTTATCTGACATCTCTGGAAATAACCTACATACATTTTTTTTCCCGTTTAGTGAATCAACGAAAATATAGTCAGCACTTAAATAAAACTTTTTCACAAAATCTATATCATAATGTGCCTTTTCTAAATCTGTGTTAAGCCAAAGAATCTTCTTCTTAGCTTTTACCTTATCACAAGCAAAATATGTAGCCATTCCCTGTCCATACCCAATAACAACATCATATTGGGGTTCAAAAGTTGGTATCATATTTTTAAAATATTTCCAATAAAATTTTGAGGTATGTGTATTAGATTTATTATTTTTACATGAAATGCTAAACTTAAATCTATTATATACAAGCCTGAAATTACCTTTACATAATAAAGGAAACATACTTTTCTTCAAAGATTCATTTACGTCAAATTTAAGATATCCATTGATAACATTAGCTTTCTTATGAATCATACTGACATCTATATTTTTCAGTAAAGAAAGCACATCTACATCATACTTATCAAAATCAAATAAATTCACCATTTCTGTTAATGCTTTTTCAGATCCACCTAATCCTAAAGACGCAGTTACAATTAATATTTTTTTCTTCATCTTAATCCTCCAAGGACAGTTTCAAATGTGTAATTGATTGTTTTCTTAATTTATCAATCTTTTCATTTGCTATCTTAAAATCACAATCGGTAATATCATCAATAGATCCGATCATGCTATTTTCCATATTGCAAACATGCAACAATGTTACTATACGCTCATCTAAATTATTATTAAAGGAAACTACCGAAAATGGTGTATTAAAAATAATTGAAAAGGCTGTACCGTGGAATGAACTTGTAAATACATGTTCCGAATTTTTAATCAAATTTAAAAATTGAATTGGTCCTGCTGCATATTCTTTTATTCCTTTTTTAAATAAATTTCTCCACTCTGGCATCAAGATTACCCGCTTACATTTATTCCTCTTTGCATACTCAGCAGATATTTTATCGCCATCAGCTGGCGTTCCACCCGGAAAATAACAAAGAATATATTTTTCTTTTATCAGACGTTCTGTAATTAGTTTTTCCCATCGTGTACGTTCTAACAAAAGTACTGGATCAACATCTACAACAATATCCTGCACAACAAACTTTTCTAAAACATCTTGTGCCGCAGATTCTCTAACAGAAATATGACTAAATTTATTTAAATCATCTATTAACAATCGTATATTTTCTTCTTTTTGTCTTTTAGGTCCACAACTAGCAGCATACGACACTCTTTTTTTTGTAGCAAAATGTAATACATAACTTAGATCAAAATCAATAATTCCTGTGTTCCAAACCTGATCACTTCCACAAACAAATGCATCATATTCTTCATTTAACTCATTCAATTCCTGCGCATATTCAAATCTCGTTTGTGTTAACTTTAATTTATCTATTCTAAATTGCTCATAACGCATTTTACGTTTTTTTAATTTCATATAATACAATATCGAATATATATTCATGACAATATTATATTTACTTGTATTCGGTTTTAATATCTGATAGAGTTTTTTCACTTCTGATTTTCTATAATCAATAATATCACACTCATACCCTTCTTTTTGGATTGCTGTTTGCAACGCATATGCTTGTAATATTGAACCAAAATTATCCGAAAAATGATATGTAATAATTGCTATTTTTTTCAAATAGTTCACCTCATTTCTTAATCAACATCAAAATTCTCCTTTTTAGCAAAAAAATCTTATAATGCCGTGGCAAAAAAACTTTTTTATAGAATTTACTATCAAATCCTCTTTTTCTATATTCTCCATAAAATTCATTTCTTACGTTTTCTAATTTCGGTGGTTCATATAAATGATTATTCTTCTTCGAAAACTTTTCTTCCTCCGTTTCTATTAGAGTTAGTCCTTCTGTCTTTTTTAAATATTTATCCCCTTTTTTAGTATTAACAAGCACCAAAGAAACACCTTGAACTTCTTTTAATTCCGGATGTGCTTCTTCAATCCCCCAATAATCTGCAATCGTAATATCTCCAACTCTTTCAATTTTAGTATACGGACAATAAAAGCAACTATGTCTTTGTAGTCGATTAGTCAAAAAATTCATAATATATGGATCTTCATTTCCATCTATACATATAGTTTTTTTATTATTATTACGATCTAACAACTCTATGCAAGTAGAATAACTAATACCGTTTCCTTTCTTTTCTCTAAAATTGTATTTATAAACTTTACCGTGATATTTCTTCTCTAAAATTTTAATATACCCCTCAAACATTCCAGGTGACGGTACTCCATGACAAACTAAATCAATTGTTATTAAATATTCTGAATCAGTTTTAATATATTTTTTTAGAGCTGCAATTTGACACGGGGTTCCTACCACCATTGTTAATATTTTTTTTTGAATATTATCCATTACGTTTTTATAGACTGTTTTCATATTGCTTTGAAGATATTTAGAACCTCGCAATTTTTCAATATCAGATAGACTATTTATTTTTATATGAAATAATTGCATATCTGTATTAAAAGCTGCTCCAAAGACACTTCCACCATTTTTTATCACTGTCTCAGCTAACTTAGTAAAAACACCTCCCGAAGAACTTTTTCTTCTAACATTTTCATCCTGCGAGTATGCCGCATATGACTTTATATATTTATTTCCGCATAAAGGAGTATCAATTGGACACACAGCATAACATTTACCACAATTAATACAGTTTTTTCCAACTTCAGGAAATAAAAATCCCTCTTTTGACTGTTTCATCTCTATACATTTCACAGGGCAAATTTCAGCACATGCTCCACATCCACAACATTCTTCAATCTCCATAATATTCTTCATTGATAATTAAATTCCTTTCATTTCCTTATTACCTTATGTATTATTAATTTAACCATCATAACAACAGTCAATATTTTCTTCTGAAATGCATAGCTAAGTAATTTTTTTCTATCTCTCTCTTTACAAGGTATACTATGGATAATATAAGAAACAGATAGTTCAAAAGTATGTCGTAATTCTTTATTTGAAAAATACATATTTTTTTTATTATCATCTAATATTTTCTTTAAAAATTTTATATATTCAACTATTTCCTTCTCTGTAAATTTATCATGTCCACCATTGCAATACTTTACTAACAAGTTATATTCATATTCATTTACATCTGCAGAAAATATTGACAGTCTTTCTTTGATAAATTGATTATATTTTTGATAAAATTCTTCACTTCTTGTTTTAGTAATCTGCGATATATGCTTTCTATAATATAGTAGTGGCTCTTTTAATGAATTAACTTCTGCTACTTGTGCAATTCGCCACCACAAAACAAAATCTTCTAATCCATTGTATTCTTCTTCATATGCTAATTTATATTCTGTCAATACACATCTTCGTATCATTACTGTTGGATGAGCTAATGAACTATTGAAAAATAAATCAGCTTTTGCTTGCCTAGAACTTGACGCAAAAGAATATGGCTTTTCATCCATTCCCTCTCCAAATATAATTATCCCTGTACCTAGCACTCCTAGCCTCTTATTTTTTTCCATATAAGCAACTTGTTGTTCAAATCTTTTCGGAAATGCGATATCATCCGCATCCATTCGTGCGATATATTCTCCAGTCGCAAAGTCTAAACCTCTATTTAATGTAACTACAATACCAGAATTTTTCTCATTTTCCAAATAAACGATTCTTGGATCATTATAGGATTTAATAATTTCTTTCGTTCCATCTGTAGAACCATCATTAATAATAATAAACTCAAAATCTTTATATGTTTGATTTAATATACTTTCAATTGCCTCGCATATATATCGTTCTGCATTATAAGCTGGCATTACTACACTTACTTTACTCAATGTACTTCTCCCTGTTATCTAAATATTTTCTACTTTATAAACTGGTACAATCACACTTATCATTTTTCTATCTCCTATGTTTTTTATTTGCTATTTTAGCATATAAAATTAATAAATTTACTTTATTGGTGATAATCCATTTTGCTTGTCTATTTATTAATCCAGTCTTTTCTATTGCCTTTCTTAACATCATGTCTGAACATACTTTCTCAACCGCAACTCTACGTTCTTTTTTTGTGAGTCCCGATGTTTGATAATAATAATTACAAATAGCCATTAATGTGCCACTTATAAACTGCTTTAAATAAGCTGTTTGATAATCTTCCCTATTATTCCATGCATTTTCTATCGCTAATTCTGTTTCTTTTGCAGCTTTTTTACAGGCTTCAAAATAGTCTTCATGAAAACTGTGCACAGCACTCTTTTTATTCATGTACCGATTATAGAATGCTTTTTTTATATAACAAATCTTATTTGCTTGTCCAAAAGCATACAAATTAAAAATTCGATCTTCAGAGAATTTTACGCCAAGCGGAAACAGAAGCGTTTTTTGCTTCTGCAGCTTGTCGTTGTATCTATGGTTTTTATAGATACAACGCCAAGCGGAACCCGCCATCTCTAATAATAGAGATGGCGTAAAATCAGATTTTTGCAAAATCTGATTCCCCGATAACTGTGTTATCGTATCAGCTTGGATTTTTCCATCCTCGTACACAGTTCTTGCATCACACATAACTATATCTGCTGACGCTTGATTAGCCTCTCTTGAAAGACATTCATACATATCCGGCTCTATCCAATCATCAGAATCAACAAACCCAATGTACTCTCCACACGCCTGTTCAATCCCTCTATTTCTTGCTGCGCTAACCCCTGAATTCTCTTGGTGAATCAAGTGAACCCGTTTATCTTGATTTAAATAATTTTTACATATTTCTATACTATTATCTTTTGATCCATCATCTACAAGAATAACTTCAATATTCTTTTCCGTCTGATTTAATACTGAATCAACACATCTTTGCAAATGATCTTCAGCGTTATAAATTGGTATAACAATACTTATTTTTACCATAATTACAATCCCATATTTCCTTGAATACTATTTTCTCTTAAATACTTTATTCTCCCTAGCATTACGCCTAAAACTATATATGGAAGAAGATTAGGCACCTCACAAATCAATCCTAATTCTACAGATTGTTGAATATACATCATAAGGAATGTAATCATACATCCAACAACAATCGAATCCCCCAACCACAATCTTCCTCTTGAAAGAATTCTTTGAAATGCCATAACCCATAATGTACTCCCTATTATCCCATACGCTGTTAGTACCGTTATAATACAATTATGCCAATTTCCTTCCAAATTGCCCCTACCAAACAACAAATTGTTAAATAAAATATTTAACCCATATTCCCATATCTCATCTCTTCCGTTAAAAATAGGTTTTTTAAACTTCTGCAAACTCCATAAATTCAACTGCTGCATATATGTTCCCTGAGATATAATTACTACAAATAAAGCAACAAGTAACGGAATCAGCAGCCATAAATATAATCTACTATCTGTCTTTAAAATAATATTCCTTGGGAGTATTGATAATGCAAACAGAACAGCAATAATAGCAAACCATGTACATGATCTAGAATCTGTTGGTATTATTAAGTAAATATATATCAATGTTAAAACCACAACAATAATTTTGCTTCGAATAGAACCAACATCATGAAAAGAAATCAAAAAAAACAAAAAGCTATATAAGCCTGTCATTCCAATTGTATTTGCATTCCATCCAGAAAGAATTGATCCATAATTATATATGTATAGAACTCCTAATCCCATCACCACATACACTAATCCTGTAAGTTTAACAGTCTTTTCACATACATTTAATTTACTCAAACAATATATTAACAGAAATGCAGTCAGATAGTGTAATCCCATTGCCCCGTTTCCTTTAAACATAGAAACGGCAATAAATATGAATGCCATTCCTCCAAATATAATAAAATCTTGTTTATCTACCCATAAATGATGTTCCCTACATTTCATTAAAATTATAAGTATAACTGCTATATAAATTAAACTTCTGGTTTTCTCTGTAGTTTGATAAACCGTTCCTAATCCTGTACCGTTAAATAAATTCAATATCCATAAAACAATCATAAGCAGGGTATACATAATTGACTTCATTTCATATCCATCCCTTCCAAACTATATGATTTTATAATTTACGTACAAGTTTGTAATAAATCCAAAAAATAATTCCTATTGGATAACAACATATCACCAAACTAGTATATTTTCCTTTATATACAGTTTTCTTTTTTCCTGACAACAAACAAAAGCTCAAATATTTACCAATCATTTCAATTCGTTTTTTCAAATTATTCTGCATATCAATTTTTTGCATAAAATACAGACAATATCCTGCTGGATTCTTTTTCATTATTTTATTCAAATTATTTGAAAGACCTTCTTCTTGATACTCACACACTTCCATTATTTCTGGAAATAACTTCATTCTTAACTCCAGCCTATCATATAAAACACTTTCTGTGATAAATTTCTCTCCCGAATATACTGGAAATTTATTATTTCTCAAAATATGAGTAGGAAAAACAAATGTAAACTCTCCTCGACATTCATATTTCTTTTCAAGCATGTATATGTTGTCAATTCGATCCACTAATGGAAATTCATCACTCAGTAATTTTCCCGATTGGTCACATTTATAAGCAATGATGCCCTCATTATTCTCACATGTATTTATAAAATTTAATAATTTGGCAATTGCCTGATCCTGTAAAAAATCGTCAGAATCCAAACACATAAAGTAATCTCCTTTTGCAATATCAACCGCCAAATTATGTGCAGTATGTTTTCCTCCATTCTCTTTCTTTATATATCGAATATTGCAAACACTTTCATTACAGAATTGTAAAATAACATTTTCTGTAGCATCAGTAGAACCATCATCTACAATTATCCACTCACATTCATCATCTATTTGATTTTTCAAACTTCTATATAATTGTTCTAATTTGTTTCTTCTATTGTACGTCGGAGTAAAGATTGATAATAACATTTTTGTCTCCATATTCCTTATTTTCTTAGTTTTCTCATAATGTCCACACCAAATATTCTATGTAAAGGCTTACTTATTATGGAACGTATTTTCTGATACTTTGACAGGCAACTTCCCATATACCAGTGTATTGACACTGTATTATTTGTTATACGCAAACTTCCTGTCGTACTTTCATAAGGATTAAAATAATCTTTTGGATAAACTGTACCCCATGAAAATTTTTGATAAGAACCATCTCTTTTTAGTCCAATTTTTTCCAGTGCCTGTGTATTTAATTGAGGACACATAACTGTCCCATGCTTTCCATCTAATAATTGCTCATACTCGTCAAGCATTCTCTTTAAGGCGAGGCCGCTCGCGACCGAGCCGTAGGCCAGGCCGCTATTTATATCCGCATTTTTTGGATTTGAAACCTCCGTACCGTCGGTTTCAAATCCGAAAAATGCTTGATTTTTTAACAAAAAATCAGGATTTCGTATCAATTCAACATCTGTATCAAAATACAATCCACCATTCTCATATACAACCAAAAGACGAACATAATCACTTAAAAATGCATATTTCTTATTTTCGTAACACCATTTTGTATAACCATTCAAATTTATATCAAAATTATTTTCATTCCATTCGATAATTTCATAATCAGGGCAATATTTTTTCCAACTAGCAATACATTTCTTTGCTAATTTAGGCTTCTCACTCTTTCCGAACCAGCAATAATGAATTTTTTTAGGTATCATCTATACATCATCCCTTCTACTCTACTTTTGGATTTCTCTTTTATGTAACATTTCATAAATTGAAGTTGGTAGCAAACCCACAATTAAAGGCCGTAAACAATAAATAAGATTTTTCTTTGACAAATTAAACCTCTTTATAATTAAACATCTAACATAAGCTTCATTAATCCTATATTTGTATTTTCTCCGCTTTGATGCATTTCTATCATCTCGCATCATGTACAAAGGTTCCAACAAATTATATCCAACATATCCATTTAAATACATTTTCATCCACAAATGATAATCTTCCATTCTCAATAATTTCTTTTCTACTGTATATCCTTTTACTGTTTTATATGCTTCTGTTTTTACCATACAAGGAGCATGGCAAAATGGCGTGCCTTTTATAAAATCTTCTTTTTTTGGTTTTTCTATGACTTTACTGGTTCCCCAAATTCCATTTTCATCAAAGTAGTACATATTGGTACTTACAATAGAATATTCACTATGTTCAATTAAAAATTTGATTTCTTTTTCAAATCGTTCAGGAAGTGAAATATCATCTCCATCCATTCTTGCAACATATTCCGTATCAACCAATTCCAAGCATTTGTTTAAAGTATAATTTAACCCCATATTATTTTTATTTTTAATTAAAAAAATATTTTTATACTTTTGGGCATATCCTTCTGCTATTGAATATGTATCATCAGAAGATGCATCATCACACATGATCAACTTCCAATTTTTATAAGTTTGATTTAATATTGAATTAATTGCAGCATCTAAAGTTGCAGAGCAATTATATATACCCATTATAATTGAAATTGTATACACTATGTAACATTCCTTTCTTTTAAAATGATTCTTGGTTTATCCATAACTACCGTGCAATTGTCTGGTATATCTTCAACTACAACACAATTAGCACCGATTCTAACATTATTGCCAATATTTATATTACCGATAATTTTAGCACCTGCACCTATATAACAATCATCCCCTATATTTGGTGCCCCCCATGTCCTTCTCCTATAGTAACTTGGTGAAATATAGTACAATTCTTACCGATTTTTGCATTCCTTGAGACAATGATTCCATATAAACCATGTGGAAAATGAGGAATACTTTTAAATAAAGCACCACAATTTAATTGTGTTCCTAAACTTGCATTATTAAAGGCATCCGACCTCTTTATGTAAAACAAAAGAATAATTTTAATAAACTTTGAAATACCGTTCAAAGGATTAATAACTATATCCCTATAATACCAATACCGTTTTTCATTATAGTGTTGTACAATACTTCTGATTTTCTTCTCTAAACTATTCATTTTCAATCAGTTCCTTTTTCCTTTTATAAATATATTCACATAACAATTCACTATTAAAATTATCCTTAACAAA
>ERZ791864.299-NODE-299-length-61394-cov-13.846036_pt1 | contig 61394 bp, 43 predicted proteins | sample MGYA00510282_ERZ791864 | MGnify/ENA primary metagenome ERZ791864 (study PRJEB30046, sample SAMN00792087) | human gut metagenome | study: EMG produced TPA metagenomics assembly of the A metagenome-wide association study of gut microbiota in type 2... | reverse complement strand
TCGCATTTTTAAAGGCTAACGCCGTTGTGTTCAAGCCGCCGAACAGCGAGCTGTTTGGCTATTGTTAGATTGCGTAAGCGGAAAGTATTTGTGGGCTTTGCCCACACCCACGACCTTTGAAAAGGTCGACCAAACTTTTATAATTGTTTGGTAAATCATACCGTTAAACCATAATTTACCCCAACTATTGACATAGAGCCTATAAATTTTATAACAATATAAATAAAAAAAGCAGTATCCTCATTAACTGCAGATACCACTAAAACATATAAGATACTATCAAATTTAAAATTAAATCTCGTTGCCTAACATCTTGTTCCCTCTCTCTTTAAACATCAATATTGCCGATTACTCAATTTTTATAAATCTCAAGATGTCAGGCAGAACGGATTTACATCAGTATGAGGAAATATGAATTTATCAACGCTATGTGCTCCAGTATCTGAAATTTTTTCAGATTATCGGTGTCTTCGTCCCCACCGAGCGCTAATAAAGGCATATAACCAAAACACTCTATATACAACAAATTTCCATGTTCGTTAACAGCTTTATAATACTGATTCAAAGAAAAAAATTCGTTTAAAAAGCTCTTGTCTGCAAGTCTTTTTAAAAAGAAATCAAAATCTTTGAGCATCAGTTCACATTTTCCGTAGCGAAGATACATTATACTTATATACTCGCCGCTTTCCAAGGTAATTATGTCACCAAAGGCAGTTACAAAAATGGGAACTGCGTCTTTATACGGAAAGTATGTATTATCAATTATACTTTGATAATCATCGGGATTAATCACTTTAATATATCCGTTCATAGAAGTGTCTAATCCGTAATTTTGCCAAATTTTAAGCAAATTTTCAGGAATTTTATTCTTGAATTTGTTAATAACATTGTCATTAACTTTTGCATATGATTGAAAATCCTGTAATGCAACTGTATTCAAGAGTATTTCTCCCTTTTTATTTTATACAAACCTCCGTACCGTTGCACAGCACCGCTTTACTTCACACATCATATCGCAGATGTATGAAGTAGCTGTGAAGTGCCATAATCAAAACCGCTAAATACAAAACTTCTAAATGTACTTGTTTTTCCTTTATTTACTGATTTTATTATAGCACAAGGATTTTCATTTGTTACAGTTTGGGCAAAAACGCATTAAAAAAAGTCAAAAGTGATGTTTTTTATATGACAAATTAAAAATTATGTTGTATAATATCTTCTAAAGGGGGAATTTCGGTGCTTAATATTCTGCTTTGTGATGATGATAAATCAATACTCGAAAAAGTACGGTCACTTATAAGTAATCTTCAAAAAAACTATAAAATTGAATTTAATATAGATATGCGTACCTGCGGTGATTTTATATTTAAAGAAAAACATTCTTACGACATCGCTATAGTCGATGTTCAAATGCCTGCCGTAAACGGACTTGAGGTATCGGAAAGATTAAAACAATTAAACCCCGACATTATTATTATGATTCTTACCTCATATCCGGCTTACCTTGACAGTGCAATGAAAATTCAGGTTTTCAGATATCTTTCAAAGCCGATTGACACTGAAAGGTTTAACAGAAATTTTCTTGAAGCCGTTGACTATTACAAGAAAATCAGTAAAAGTATTATAATAGAAAAATATGACGAAATTTTCACCGTAAAAACAAGGGATATTCTCTATATTGAAAACAGAAAACACGGTTCACTTATCGTTACTAAATACAAATCATACGAAACCAATAAGAAACCTGCCGAATGGTACGAAATAATCAATCAGCCTAACTGCTTTGTCCAATCGCATAAAAGCTATATCGTAAACTTACAGAATGTAATTAACTTTGATAAAAGTTCAATTACATTTCAGGGGGCCAATGAGAATCTTATGGAGCATTGCATTTCGCAAAGAAAATACGCAGAATTTAAAAAAGCCTTTTTTGATTTTGCGGGAGGTATTGTATGATAATTTTCAGCTATGCGACGGTAACGGTATTTGAGGCAATCATTTCTTACATATTTATTTCCAGCAAATTTGCTCAGAAAATGAGCAATATGGGTTTATTTTTATGTTTTTCATTGTCTGCTGCACTGCAATTTATAATAAATACGGTAGGTGTGGAATATTCAAATATTGTAGCATTTTTAGCTTGCAATCTGTTGCTGTGTATTTTTTGCTTTAACACAAATGTTTTTCAAGCAATATTTACTTCCATTCTTCTCACATCTATAACTCTCATAACAAAAATGACTCTGCTGTTCCTTGTAATGGTAACTTTTAATATTGATATTAAAGGAATCACTGAGAACGGTATGATATTTTTCTTATTAAGCGGCAGCTCGCAGTTATTTTTCTTCTTTATTGCATACTTTGTATCTAAAATTTCCGTCAAAGAAAATAAAGAAAATTTGAAGCTAAATAAAACAAATATGCTTTTCTTTCTGCCGATGGCGTCAATACTTATAATATGCGGTATGTCATACATTTCGCTTAACTATAAACTTGACGAATTTACATATGTTTTGTTTGCGGTAGGCGCTCTGCTTTTAATGTATTCAAATATAGTTGTTTTTCTTGTACACGAAGACGTATTGAAAACTCAATACGAAAACACGGCGCTAAAGCTGCAAAAGCAAAAATCAGAAATTGATACCGAATATTACTCTATTTTGCAAAATCAATACGAAAATTCTAATATTTTAATTCACGATATAAAACGCCACTTGCTTTCAATAAAAGAACTTTCAAACGAAAAAGACTTTGAAAGCATAAACAAATACATTGACAGTCTGTATGAAGATTATCAGATTAAATACTTAAAGAAATACAGCGATAACAAACTTATAAATGCAATCATAAACAGATATGTCAGTGCTTGCAAAGATAAAGAGATTGACTTCTACTGCGATATTCGAGATATAGATTTTTCTTGCATTTCAAATAACGATATAACATCATTACTTGATAATATTCTTGAAAACGCTCTCGAGGCAACGCAAAATGCCGATAACAAGAAAATTGAGCTTACAGTTAAGCAAACGAACACAAACTATATTGTAATCAACATATGGAATTACTGCGCAACTGCTCCCAATCTTAAGGACGGCAAATTACAGACAACCAAAAGCAATAAATTTATTCACGGCTACGGAATAAAAAGTATAGAACGAATAGCCAAACAATACAACGGTAATGTAAGTCATAATTTTGACCCCGAAAATATGAAATTCACTCTCGCAGTTGTTTTGAAAATTAAATAAAATAATAACACAAAAAAGCGATGACTGATAAAAAGTGGTTCATCACGATTTTTTGTGGGATTGTGAACGGACAGAAGGAATAGAAAGATAGCAAATCAAGGTAAAGAAGAAGCCAGAATTTCACCTCAACAGACGAAGTTATGACAGCGATGAAAGATATGTTCAAGGACATTCTTCAGAAGGTTATGGAATGTGAGCTTGCCGATGAACTCGGCTATGAGAAAAGCGAAAGAACGTCGAATGATGAATGTGGCAATAAGTCGAAAAATTACAGAAACGGCTACTCGAAAAAGACGGTAAAAACGCAGATGGGCGAGCTTGAAATCAAAGTTCTTCAAATAAATCTGTAAAATTCGCATCTTTCTTTCCTATGCTGTCAACAAAATTCTTAAGTTGACTTGCAAGCTCTTCCTTGTAATTAGGGTTATACTTGCCTTTTATACCGTATGTCTGCATTATACTTCCGGCAATTCTTAGGTATTCTTTCTCATCAAGTTTTACATTCTTTCCCTGTGCAAGTCCGCTCTTTGCAGTTTGTGCCGCACTTTTATATATTTTCGCTACTGCTATTACAGGATTTTTTTCAACTGCCTTTTCGTAGTCAATTCCCTGCGGTGTGCTTTCATCATCAAGCCAATCATTAATGGTATCATCTGTTGCGTACTTTATGTCGGAGGTATCTTCATCTAACTGTACTGCGGATACTTCTCCTTTAGCATTTGCATCACTTGTTCCTCTGATGTTGCTTTCTTTATTATATCCGTAACGGCTAAAATCGCCTGGTAATGTTGCTCTAAGCCCTGTGTCATCTCCCCCTTTTTTATAGATATAATCATACGCATTATAGTGTCTGATATTTTCTTCTCCATACACAAATGGAGTAGTTTCCCAGATTTCTTCATACTTTCTTCTACTGTAATTTCTTTGTTCATTGACATAACCAAGAATTTCCTCCTTAACATATTCTGCATATGTTTCATTTTCAGCATTAATAAGAAGCACACTGTAAATTTCAGGATCATTATATGTTCCGCCAATCGACACAATTTTGTTGTTTACCTCAACAATTCTTGTACCGTCAGCATGCATATTATCTGTCTTACCGTTTAAGCGTTTGTCTAATTCACTGAATTTTTCATTAAGCAGCTTCATGTCTTCCCTGTTAAACAATCCATATGCCCATCCACGCTTATTATACACCTTGATTTCTTTATCATCAAGAGTTTCAAGGTTATCATATTTAGTAAAATCTTTATCTGTCAAATACCCTGCATCACCGCTATTAGCAAATACAACATCTTTCCTGTCAATGTCCGGACGGATGTTTTTTCTTTGCTCTGCATTGTAATCTCTTCTGGCAGAAACATCTCTTGCTTCTCTTTCTCCGGCAGTGTTGTAATACATTGCCATTGCTTCTTCATCGCTGTATCCGAGATTTTTCCAGTATTCCAAATTACTTCCGTTCGCAAAATTTTCTATTCCCTGTATTGCGTGCTGAATTTCGTGAATAATCGCTTCTTTCTGCTCATCAATCGTATGCATCGGATTTAACATTATCACATTACCGTTTGAACTGTATACACCTCGATTAACCGAAGAAATCTCGTAATAAACATCTACATTCTTTAGTTGCGGATACGCTTCAAAAAGTTTGGGATGATTTATTACATCACTCAATTTCACTCCTTTTCTGTACTCAATCATTTTTTCGTCAAGATTGTAGTATTCATTTTCCTCTGCTTTTGTTGCTGTATCATTTACAATCTTTTCTTCAAGCTCTGCACTTTTAACTTTCATTTTCGCAAGTTCAATTGCGGCAGCTCTGTTCTTTTCGATATCTGTTTTAAACTCTAATTCGCTGTTATCTATCTCAAATCGCCACTTGCCGTCATATCCCTTAAACCAACCCGTTTCCTTACGGATTTTCTCGGAATCTGTACCGTCCTTTTCAAGCTCCATAGCTTTCTCAAGTGCACTCTTGTCCGCAGTTTCTGCTTTCAATCCTCCCATGCTGTATTTGATATCATTGCTACTTTCGTCATTTTTCGTATTGACATTATTTTCACTTTGAGATATACTGTTAGTGACGAAGTTGGGGTTTATGTGCGAGCTCCTCTTGCCTTTGGCATTTGAGAGCACGACGCCGTACCCAACTTCGTTTATTTTATTTATATCGTAAAGTATATTTCGCCCATCTTTAGACTTTGCAATATTTAATGTTACCGAATATAGCTTGCCATACTTATCCATTACAATAGCATTTCTATATTCCCATCCGTTTTCATCTAACCATTGATGTGAATGTTCTGCATTTTCATTTTGCTTTTCTGAAATATTTATTACTTCATCAGAATGAACGATTACTAACTTACTGTTTCTGTCTGACTTTCTTGATAATTTATCAATAACTTTATGACTGTTGTTAGCACCATTTTTAGTTACTCGTTCATTCGGCTTTGCAAATTCTATAATTTCTTCTTTACCGTTCTCGTCAAATGTTAAAAACTTTTTTCCTGTAAGATGTTTTGAAATAAAATTTCTAAAAGTTTTACCCCAATTGCGTGGTGGAATCCCTTTAAATATGTTTGTATCAAGAACAACCACCTTATCATATATTTCACCTGAAACCTTATTTTTTACATTTTCTTTAATTGAATACTTAACATCTCCACTCTCAACACCCTTACCGGTGTTATTTTTCGTATTGACATTATTTTCACTTTGAGATATACTGTTATTAAAGAATCCATATCTGGTACTGGGTAACGGCAATTTGAGCCTATTAACCGTCAGCCAATTATGGGTTCTTTCTTTATTTGGTTCAACATACAAAATTTTACTTTTATTTATAAAACCTTGTAAATCAACATCTTTGCCGTAAGCACTTGCTACCTTGATAACATTTAAATTTTTTCGCCTCTATCGGTTGGATTTAATTCAAGTGCAACGCGGTAGTTTGCTACCGAACCGTAGTCTTCCTCAATTTGCTGTACATCTCTCGGTTTTATAAGCAGTACTTTGCCTTGGAGCATATCAAGTACAAACTCTCTTTCGTCTTTCATAAGCGTTGTGTCATACTCACCGCTAAGCAAAATACCGCCCTTGCAGTCATTTACAAGTTCTTCAAATAAATCTGTAAAATTCGCATCTTTCTTTCCTATGCTGTCAACAAAATTCTTAAGTTGACTTGCAAGCTCTTCCTTGTAATTAGGGTTATACTTGCCTTTTATACCGTATGTCTGCATTATACTTCCGGCAATTCTTAGGTATTCTTTCTCATCAAGTTTTACATTCTTTCCCTGTGCAAGTCCGCTCTTTGCAGTTTGTGCCGCACTTTTATATATTTTCGCTACTGCTATTACAGGATTTTTTTCAACTGCCTTTTCGTAGTCAATTCCCTGCGGTGTGCTTTCATCATCAAGCCAATCATTAATGGTATCATCTGTTGCGTACTTTATGTCGGAGGTATCTTCATCTAACTGTACTGCGGATACTTCTCCTTTAGCATTTGCATCACTTGTTCCTCTGAGGTTGCTTTCTTTATTATATCCGTAACGGCTAAAATCGCCTGTGGATATAGCTCTCGCTCCTTTTTCAGTTCTTCCCCTAATATAAGAGTAATCTGTGCTTGAATAGAATCTGACATTTTCTTTTCCCTTATAATTTTCGATAAGTTTGCCGAGTTCTTCAAAACTATAACGGTTTCTTCCATTTCCTGTTTGTCCATATTTTATATCATCCTTTATTCTTTCTGCTTCATATTCATGATAAGCATTAATTTCAAATACACTGTAAATTTCAGGATCATTATATGTTCCGCCAATCGACACAATCTTGTTGTTTATTTCAACAACTCTTGTACCGTCAGCAAGCATATTATCTGTCCTACTGTTTAATCGTCTGTCTAATTCACTGAATTTTTCATTAAGCAACTTCATGTCTTCCCTGTTAAACAATCCATATGCCCATCCACGCTTATTATACACCTTGATTTCTTTATCATCAAGAGTTTCAAGGTTGTCATGCTTTTCACTCTGAATCGTATCATCTGTTGCGTACTTTATGTCGGAAATGTTATCATTTTCTTTTATATTGACTTTGTTACCCTCATGTGCTAATATTTTATAGGAAGCTGTACCACTAAGCGTTTCGGACGTTTGCGAGTAGGAAATTTTTCCACTTGGCGTAGTGGCAAGGCTTCCTTTATTTTTGCCCGAATACATTGTTTGAACATTTTCCTCTGCTTTTGTTGCTGTATTATTTACAATCTTTTCTTCAAGCTATGCACTTTTAACTTTCATTTTCGCAAGTTCAATTGCGGCAGCTCTGTTCTTTTCGATATCTGTTTTAAACTCTAATTCGCTGTTATCTATCTCAAATCGCCACTTGCCGTCATATCCCTTAAACCAACCCGTTTCCTTACGGATTTTCTCGGAATCTGTACCGTCCTTTTCAAGCTCCATAGCTTTCTCAAGTGCACTCTTGTCCGCAGTTTCTGCTTTCAATCCTCCCATGCTGTATTTAATATCATTGCTACTTTCGTCATTTTTCGTATTGACATTTTTAGAATTTTGAGATATACTGGTATTAAAGAATCCATATGTGGAACTACTGAGTAACGGCAATTGGAGCCTATTGGCTCTCAGCCACATATGGGTTCTTTTTTTATTTGGTTCAACATACAAAATTTTACTTTTGTTAATAAAGTTTTGCAGATTTTTTTCTTTACCATAAGCACTTGCTACCTTGATAACATTTAAATTTTTTCCGCCTCTATCGGTTGGATTTAACTCAAGTGCAACAAGGACAGGATTGTTTTTGCTGTCATATACATCACCAAATAGAACAAGTCTTCCATTAACGGCTTTGTCAAGAAAAGTGTGTAAGTTTTTTAAAAATCATAAAAATTATGTTAATACTTCAAATCATGTGCTCGTATTTTTCGATACGGGCACTGATTTTTTCATTTGCAGCCAGTTGATTTCTGACCATTGCCCAATTTTGGACCTTACTGCCATTCCACTTTTTGTAAAGCTCGGTTGTGCGTAAATAGAGCAATTTGAGTAGTACATTTTCATTTGGAAAAGCACCATTTTTTGTAACTTTTCTGAAACTTGAATTTATGCTTTCAACCGCATTGGTTGTATACATAACCTTACGAACGGCGCTGCCATAATCGAAAAGCTGCTCGACATGGTTGAAATTTTGTTTCCACACATCAACTGCTCCGGAATATTGCGACCACTCCTGACAGAACTGCTCAAAGGCTTTTCGAGAGGCTGTAAGGCTCGGTGCTCCGTACACTTTCTTTATGCTTTGTGTGAATTTTTTGTAGTCCTTGCTTGGCACATATTTAATTGAATTTCGAACTAAATGTACGATACAACGCTGTACAACAACATCTTTAAATATCGCTTTTGCTCCGTCTTCAAGACCGGAAACACCGTCCATGCAGATAAACAATACATCCTCCATACCGCGTCCTTTTGATTCATCAAATATTTGCATCCATGTGTGTTTGCTTTCGCTTTTATTAAGCCACAAGTCTAAAATGTCTTTTTGTCCATCTAAATCATAGCCTAAAATTGTATATACTGCATAATTCTTGCTCTCATACTCTTTTCTGATAGTGACATACATACAATCGACAAACAGAAATGTATACATCCTTTTCAAAGGCCTGTTTTGCCAATCGTCAAGTTTATCTAAAACGCAATCGGTAATTTGAGATACCATTTCGTGCGAAATTTCAAAGCCGTATATATCCTCAATCGTTTCGGCAATATCACGCTGGCTCATTCCTTTCGCATACATCGCCAAAACCTTTTCTTAAATCTCGGATACATCCTTTTGCCGCTTCGGTATAAGCTGTGGTTCAAAGCTCGAATCACGGTCACGAGGTACTTTGATATCTACTTCGCCGGCACTCGTTTTGACCTTTTTGTTCGTGTAACCGTTGCGTCGATTATCAGTCGTTTTTATGCCGTGGTCGTTGCTCTCATAGCCTAAGTGATTGTTCATTTCGCCTTGCAACATCGCCTCAAACATCGGTCCGAAAATGTCTTTCAAGGCGTCTTGCATATCGGCTACACTTTTTGGTTTGTACTGTTCGATAATTTGCTTTGCGAGGTTCTCACCCGGTGTGCTTTCTCTCTTTTTTGCCATTTCGTTCATTCCTTTTTCCTTTCTTTCATTGTAACACACTTTCCCGAAATTGAAAAAGTGTGCAAGCTATTTTTTAACTTACACACTTTATTTTACAAGCTCATCCAGGGCGGTAATCTTGAAGTCCTCAGGGTTCTACTCGGTCATAGTTCTATCTCAATACTTTTACTGTTTATTTTAATTCTAAGCCAAAAGTGCGTTCTACTCGGTCATAGTTCTATCTCAATCACTCAAATATATATTCATTTGGCTGCACAAATGCAATTAGTTAATAATAGATTTGACAGCCATTTAGACACCTTGACTTAGACACCTTGACTTTTTGGCAAGCAAAAAAGAAAAGCACTGACTATAAAAAATCAGTGCTTTTGGCTGGGCTGGCGGGATTCGAACCCACGCATGACGGAGTCAAAGTCCGTTGCCTTACCGCTTGGCGACAGCCCAATATATAATTTTTGTGTAAAACGCTTATTCTGATTAGCGAGCTTAAAAAAGTTGTTTGTGCAAATTACCGACAGTGTCTTTTACATTTATATAAGTAAAGCCGCAAAGGCATTGTACCTTGCGGCTTTATGGTGACCCATCGGAGATTCGAACTCCGGACACCTTGATTAAAAGTCAAGTGCTCTGCCAACTGAGCTAATGAGTCAAATGGGGTGGAATGACGGATTCGAACCGTCGGTCTCCAGTGCCACAAACTGGCGCGTTAACCAACTACGCTAATCCCACCATGTGGCGCGGCAAAAGGGACTCGAACCCCTGACCTACTGCTTAGAAGGCAGTTGCTCTATCCAGCTGAGCTATTGCCGCATACTTAACTTAAAAATTTGTTTTTCCCTTAAGTCAGCTTCATTATTATACATCAGCAAACTCCATTTGTCAACACTTTTTTTAATTTTTTATAATTATTTTCCTGTTTTAATTTGATGATGAAGTTAATGATATAGGCATTTTAACACATTGCAGATAATAATGTCAATATCACTTGGTATTAATATCGAAATGTTGTTATCAATTAAGTTATCTTAATCAGTCCCTTTATTATGAACCATTCTTTGCGCAAGTGCAATGTTTCTGTATTCGGGTTCGTGACTTACTTCTCTTATAAGTTTAATAAAAGGAGGAAGTTTGTAAGGCTGATCTTCTGACAGCAATTCTATCTCAAGCGTTGCTCTGTCATTCCAAAACGGATATACATCAAGTTCAAAATATTCGTCATCATACACTATGCAATATCTGTCCTTTGAAATAATACCCGTTATACATTCTTTTCTTGAAAGATAATTATTGTATTCGGCTTGTGTCAAATAAGATTCTTTTTCTATCCTTTTCAAATCATTAATCTTGATTTTTACCGTTTTAATATATACTGCGTCTTTGCCGTAACCACGCTTCCGTATTCTGAACATTCCTTCCTCGGGAGTGTTTAAATATGCCTGAGTAATCGCAACCTTTCTGCAAGCAGTCATATTATTAAGATAATCAATATCAGGGTATTCTATCAAAAACTTACGCTCAATTTCAAGAGGTTCCGGAACACCGATGAACCCTAATACTTCTTTAAGCAAATTATCGAGCCTTTTATTAAAATCACTGTTATTTGGTATAACTCGCAGGTGTGATGTGCCTGTCCATATAGAAAGTAATTTTTCGTCAAGTTCCTTGGCGAGCTTTACATCTTCTTTTCTGACAGAATTGCAGTTCTTAATGTAAGTGTTTTCATCTGTACAAGCAACACTTTTTAAATGAAATACAGCATCATACGAATTTCTTAATACATCTTCATTTTTATTACTTATTGAAATATATTTTTTAAATTCGGCATCGGTAACATATGCTTTGCTGTCAAGCAATCCTCTGTCAAATAAAATTACAGCCTTTTCCCCATTGTATGCCTTAGCTTTCTCTTCGAGAGAATTTTCTTCTTTTAATTGAGTTTCAAAAAGTTGTTTATGGAACTCATATACACCAAGTTTTTGTGGAGTAATGCCGTTGCTCAATAAATTATTTGCAATTTCTTCTAATATAAAAACTTTTATATTTAACTTTTCAAGTTCATCTTTCAAAAAATTCAAAGCAGTTGTTTTACCGCCACATGGACCGCCTGTCAAAACTATTTTAATTACCTCAGCCATAAATTCACCTCATTTAATTTATTATAACCTTTGAAATATTTATTATTATTCTGTATTTGAAAAAAGGCGATTGCTAAATTAAAGATGTTTTTTCTTTTTTAAATTTTATTTAAGCAGTATTCGATTCTATTTTTTCAATATTATCATTATATTAAATCAGCAACATATACAAAATTGTATACTTTATAAACAATTTTGTATTAGTATCATATGCATTACAGTGTTAATTTAAATAACATAAAATTAGCTATTCTTTATGTCAATTAGAAAAATATGCATTATTTTATTTATTTTTTGTTTAAATTCATCATTGATTTCAGTTTGATAATATAATATAATTACCTTGCCGGCTAAAATTAACAATAATTTACAATAAATTCACAAGGAGTAATCAACTATGAAAAAGATGACTGAAAACGCAATGAGAATTACAGATGCAGGAACAAGATATCGTTTTGGTTGTAGCGGAGGCAACGTTCATCCTATTAAATTTGGTGGCTGGACAACATTAACTTTAGCAAGAGCTGCTTATCAGACACACAGAAGTCACCACGGCAGTGCTTATGTTGCTGTATATGATGACAGAGGAAGAACAATTATGTCTTCTTTCGTAAAATAAGTTATCTATCAAAACAAACTATTATTGCAAATCGATGGTGGCATATGTCATCATCGATTTGTATTATTTTTATTAAGGGCAGATGATATATGAGGTACCCTCACATTACACAACACGATGAAAAGGATTGCGGAGCAGCCTGCTTATGTATGATTGCTGAATTTTACGGAGGTAAATACACTATTGCAGAAATACGAAATTTAATTAAAGTTGATAACCAAGGTTCAAATATTTACGGTATTGTAAGCGGAGCAAGTAACCTCCACTTAAAAGCAGACGCAATGGAAGGTAATTACGATGAACTTGTTGACGCAATAAGCAAAAATGATATTAAGTTTCCTTTTATTGTAAGAATTATTAATGAAGATAATTTTCAACATTATATTGTTGTTTATAATATAAAAAATAATGTTTTAATTATAGGAGATCCTGCAAAACAAGGTATTACAAAGAAATCTGTTGAAACATTTACCTCTCAATGGCAAGGCCAGATAATAACTTTTGAAAAAGATATTGATTTTACTAAAATTAATAAAAGAAAAGGTATTGTAAAAAAGTATTTTAAATACTTAACAAACCAAAAGAAAAACTTTGCAATAATAATTACAGTATCTTTAATATTATCTTTTATAAGTATTGCTACATCAAATATTTTTAATTATATACTTAACGATTCATCAAATTATGATTTATCAATTAATGATTACAGTGACAGCGACCATGATAATGAATCCGAAGAAAATACAACTGCTGATGACAATGAATACTTCTTTGAAAAAATAGAAAATCAAATCTATGCTTTTTTTGATCCTGCAATAAAAGCTATAACTAAAAATATAGATTCTATTTCATTAGCTATTATTGCACTTGTAATTGTAGGCGGTTTATTACAGCTCATAAGAGGATATATATTATCAATTATTGCGAAAAAAATTGAAGTTCCTTTAACTCTTGACTATCACAAACATCTGATTAACCTGCCGCTAAACTTTTTCGGAACACGAAAAACAGGCGAAGTAATGTCGAGGTTTTCAGATACTTCAAGCATACGAAACGCAATATCCGGTGCAACTCTGACAATTGTTTTAGATTCCTTAATGGCAATAATAATCGGTGTATATTTATTTAGTATAAGTATAACTTTATTTCTTATAACTCTTGTAATTGTTGCACTGTATGCTGTTACTGTTATTGCATACAGAAAGCCGATTAAAAATATAAATCACGAAATTCTCGAGCAGGATGCACAAGTTGAATCATATCTGAAAGAAAGTATAGACGGAATTGAAACCGTTAAGGCTTACCAAATAGAAAATAAAGTAGAAGAAAAAACCGAAACTCTTTTTGTTAAGTTAATAAATAAAGTGGTAAAAGGTTCAATAATCAATGTTTCTTTAGATACAATAGTTTCAACTGTCACAACGATTGGTACTGTATGCCTTTTTTGGGTTGGCACTTATTTATGTCGTGGAAACATAATTGATTTTGGAGAAATGTTTTCTTTTTATTATCTATTAGGCAGTTTTTTAACTCCTGTAGGTAATCTTATAGATTTACAGCCAACTTTCCAAACTGCTCTTGTAGCTGCTGAAAGACTTGAAGATATTGTTTCAATTGATACAGAAAATTCATCTGACAGTGATAACATAGATTTAAACGGAGATATTGAGTTAAGAAATGTAAGTTTCAGATACGGTTTCAGAAACCTAATTCTTAATAATATCAATATGACAATAAAAAAAGGGCAAAAAATTGCTATTATAGGTGAAAGCGGCTGTGGTAAAACTACAATTGCAAAGTTGCTTATGAATTTTTATTCGCCTGAAAGCGGTGAAATAATTATCAACGGAAAAAATATTAATAATTATTCACCAAAAGCCGTAAGAAATCATATTGCCTATATATCTCAAAATACATTCCTTTTTTCTGATACAATAAAAAACAATTTAAAATACGGTAATGAAAACACTACCGATGAGGAAATAGAGCAAATTTGCAAACTTTGTTGTGCAGATAAATTTATTAATGAAATGCCGCTTGGCTACAATACAATGCTTGAAGAAAACGGTGCTAACCTGTCTACAGGTCAAAAGCAGCGCATTGCCATAGCAAGAGCATTGTTAAAAAAGCCCGAAATACTTATTATGGATGAAGCCACAGGCAATCTTGATACGGTAACAGAAGAATGTATAAGTAAAACAATAGATAATATTACCAAAAACATTACTTGTATTGTCATTGCTCACAGATTAAAAACAATAAAAAATTGTGATGATATATATGTAATAAAAGACGGACAAATTGCCGAACACGGCTCTCACTCTGAATTAATAGAAAAGAAATGTATTTATTTTTCATATTGGTCAGAATAATATTTTTATAAAATCAGGCGATTGCAAAATTAATCTGCAATCGCCTTTTTAATATTACTTACTTCGTTTTTTACCGAAAATTATTGTTCCTGCAAAACCTGCTGCACACAAACCGACAAGCACACCTAAGAAAGTGAGATTATCACCTGTTTTTAAGGTAATAGGCTCAACATACTGTGTTTTATAAACCGTTTTTTCCTGAACAACGGTTTTAACTGTAGGAGTCGGCTGTACAGTTGTCGGTTGCGGTTGTGGCTCTGTTTCTGCTATTTTGTCAAACAAATAAACATAAACAACATCTTCAATTCCGGATACAATTTCAGTCGGTTCAACATCCCACTTGCCGTTTTCATAACCGTAATTTGCTGTCATACCTGTAGGAATATTGATTCTTGCAGTACCGTTGACATTCCACTTACCCTCTTTGTCAAGCAAAGTTACATAGTATGAAATATCATTTGAAGTCTTATCTTCCCAAGTACCGTTTACTACTTTAAAGGTAATTTTCTTTTGATATTTATCGGGTATTCCGTCAGGCTTTTCTCCGTTACCTATCTTATCTACTTCCCATATTGCTGTGAAGATATAGGCTACATCGTCTTTGCCTTTCTGCTTATTCCAACCCATAAATACATAATTTGTTCTCGTTGGGTCTTCGAGTTTTATATTCTTTTCAAGAACAAATATTGCTACATCATCACCCGAATAGGTTTTGTTATCGTGAACCCATACACCACCATTCGGCTTTACCTGTATTTTCTTTCCGTAGTCTACTATCTGGGTAGCAGGTGTTGGTTTATCGTTTTCGTTTGGTTCTTTGTAATAAACTTTCGGGTCGGTTTTCTTTGTAAAAGTATAAGTGTAAGTTTCCGCATTTGTTCCCTTTACAGGTGACTTTGGTTCAATGTCCCACTTGCCGTTTTCATAACCGTAATTTGCTGTCATACCTGTTGGAATATTGATTCTTGCAGTACCGTTGACATTCCACTTACCCTCTTTGTCAAGCAAAGTTACATAGTATGAAATATCATTTGAAGTCTTATCTTCCCAAGTACCGTTTACTACTTTAAAGGTAATTTTCTTTTGATATTTATCGGGTATTCCGTCAGGCTTTTCTCCGTTACCTATCTTATCTACTTCCCATATTGCTGTGAAGATATAGGCTACATCGTCTTTGCCTTTCTGCTTATTCCAACCCATAAATACATAATTTGTTCTCGTTGGGTCTTCGAGTTTTATATTCTTTTCAAGAACAAATATTGCTACATCATCACCCGAATAGGTTTTGTTATCGTGAACCCATACACCACCATTCGGCTTTACCTGTATTTTCTTTCCGTAGTCTACTATCTGGGTAGCAGGTGTTGGTTTATCGTTTTCGTTTGGTTCTTTGTAATAAACTTTCGGGTCGGTTTTCTTTGTAAAAGTATAAGTGTAAGTTTCCGCATTTGTTCCCTTTACAGGTGACTTTGGTTCAATGTCCCACTTGCCGTTTTCATAACCGTAATTTGCTGTCATACCTGTTGGAATATTGATTCTTGCAGTACCGTTGACATTCCACTTACCCTCTTTGTCAAGCAAAGTTACATAGTATGAAATATCATTTGCACTCTTATCTTCCCAAGTACCGTTTACTACTTTAAAGGTAATTTTTTTCTGATACTTATCGGGTATTCCGTCAGGCTTTTCTCCGTCGCCTATCTTATCTACTTCCCATATTGCTGTCAATTCATATTTTCTGTCAATTGAATCTGTAATTTGTTGGCTGTTGCTATACGTGCTTTCACCGCACTTCCAGCCGTCAAATACATACTCATACTTAGTTGGTTTATTATCAATTGTTTTTACGAATTCACCCTCACGGTAAACAAATTTTGTATCGCCGTTGAGTGTACCACCATCAAGATTATAAACTACAGAGTAATATTTTATCTCTATGCTGTTATCATCACTGTCAACGGTAAGAACCGCATTATCAATCTGTTTATAATCATTACCGTCTTTTAAAAACACTTTATAATTGCCTTTAGCAAGTTCTGCAGTATAACCGTTATCACCGCTCTGCAAGACAATGTAATCACTGTCAGACTTTACGACAACCTCGTACGGTTTACCGAATATGCTTTCGGTATCCGCTACAGTATCATCAAGTTTGAAAACCACACTTGATGTATAGCAGTCCTTTGTTGTGTCTTTTACATAGGCGTATGCAGTTTTAGTTGTATCGTCCTCGTCAATATAATTGCCCCGTACCTCTATGGTATATTCAGTAGAGGAAGTAAGACTGCTAAAAGTTATTTTGCCGTCAATTACTTCACCCTTAACACCCTCAAGATAATATTCGCATCTGTCATCAAGATTTGTAAGAGTGAGTGTTGTTGCAGTTGTGGAAGTGTTAGGTTTTTTAAATACTATTACGGTTGTAGTCGAACTGTTTTCCGAGTTTTTATGGAATTTGCAGTTCTTCTTTTGAAGATTAATTTTAATTACACCTTTGCCGGCTTTTAAACCGGTTATTGAGTAACCGCTTTCTGACTTGCTTAAACTTATGCAATCGCTGCCGGAAATTATTGTTCCCTGACTTACATAACAGGCAGGACATACAACATGAACAACCGAGCTTTGACCTAAGAGATTAAGAATATCAACGCTCTCACCCTCAAACACACCAAACACTGCGTTTGCCATATCTTTTGACAGGTCATAATTTTTGAAATCGTCATCATACGATGCTGTCGCAATGATATTTCCGTCAGAATCCTTTACTGTTACAGAAATGCCGCCTTTTAATTTTTCAGCGTTAACAGATGCACCGTAAACTGCCGCATAAGCAAAGCCTTTGTGCGAATAGCTGCGGTTATAAGATCTGCCGCTCATATTATCAGATGCGAACAAGCCTTTATCCGAATTGTAAATTTCAATTTCGCTTTTTGTGCCACGCACCACAGCCATATCGTGCTTGTCAAATACATACAGATATGTGCCAAGCTTATTTTTCCATTCGTAAGTCAGCTCTTGAGGATTACCGTCGTAATTGCTTACTTTTGCCATTAAAAGCTCACTTGAACGAAGGTCTTTACTGTCGCCCCTCATAAATCCGACAATTTCTACTGTCGGATTTGCACCGTCAAGCGCAAGTACGGTCGAGGGAACACCCACCGCACCCAAAATTGTTGCTGCCAATATAAAGCAGAAAACTCTCTGCAATGCTGACAACAACGTTTTTTTGTGTTTTTTTAACATTGCCATATATTACCTCCATGCAAATGATTATATGCAGAAGACAGGCAAATAATACACGGCAAAATAAAAAGGGAAAGCTAAACTTCCCCTTGTCCTAAAAAATTCCGTATTTAGTTTTTAATCGCTGCAATTTACTTCCGATTGGTTTTGTAAGCAGCAACAGGAATATTACATTTGAAACCATATAAACAACGGTAAACGGTGCTGCGGTTGTAATGCTTGCCACAAATCTTGCTATATTAAATGTGCCGTCAGCCCAGAGAGTTGTCCATACATCCATTATAAAAGAAAATGCTATGCCCGATAGAGCGCCGTAAATAATAAGCAACACCTTACTCTCAACAAGTTTTTTAGCAAGCAAGCCCGCCAAAAATCCGATAAGTCCCCACGCAAGCATTTGAAACGGAGTCCACGGTCCTTGTCCAAAATAGAAATTTGAAACCACAGCAGAAAAAGATCCTGTAATAAAACCTGCTTCACTGCCAAGATAAATAGCGGTAATAATTACAATTGCAGTAACGGGCTTAAAAAACGGAATGGGAGCAAATACAAACCTGCCCGCTACCGACAATGCCGTCATAACAGCTATTATAACAATTCGGCGTGCATCGTTTTTACCTTTTTCAAAAGAAATAAAAAACGGAATACAGGCAACCACCGACAAAGCAAGCGATATAAAGGCATATTTGCGGTCACCGAAGAAAAACACTCCGCAAAGTACAATAAGCGGCGCAACCACAAAAACACATAAGTATTTTATTATCTTTTTAGCAGTCATTTTACTCCTCCTTAACGGCGGAAATCAACTCTTCCGTTGTTATAATGCCGTCTTTTATACCTCGTGAAATTTTATTTGCAGAAGTCGTATAAAATCGTTTTCCGCAATAAAATTCGTGCGGTTCAAGTCTTTTTGAAAGAGTACCGTTAAAAAGCATTGCACATACAGTGGAAACTTCAGCCGAAAAATCAAGGTCATGTGTAACAAGTAATATTGTAATTTGGTTGTCGGAAAGTTCTTTTAAAGTTTTTGCAAGTTCTGCTTTTGAAAAACTGTCACAACCCTTTGTCGGTTCGTCAAGCAATAATATTTTCGGTTCGAGAAGTAAAAGTTTTACAAAACCTGCACGCTGAATTTCACCTCCGCTAAGGTCATACGGATGGTGATTTAAAAGACGGTGTACATTAAACTTTTCTGACAATTTATTAATTTTTTCCAAATCCCCGCTCACGCTTTTAAAGTCTTCAAGCAAGCTGTCTTTAACAAATAACAATTGTGGATTTTGAGGCATAGTAGCTGTTTTTTCATTTAGTTTCACCTTGCCTCTGTACGGCTTAAGCCTTGCTCCTATTACGGAAAGCAAAGTTGATTTTCCGCTGCCGTTTGCACCGACAACCGAAAAAATCTCTCCTCTGTTTACCGATAAATTAAGACCGAGGAGCACATCATCAGACTTTTTATCATATCTGAAATATACATTTTTAACCGATAATATTTCATCATCGGAATTATTATTCTGCAATGTATGTTCTGTAAAAGAATTATTTTTGCTATATTTTGCAAAAAGTTCTCTGCCTTCTTTGACCGTAACGGGGCATTGCGATTTACAATCCGTTACGGAATAAAGCTGTGCAGGCACGGGCAAAGCGAGCATCATAGGATGATTTTTTGAAATTTTGCTAAGAGCATTGCAAGTATCTTTAGGTGCTGTATCGGTAATTATTTTTCCTTGCTCCATAACAATAATTCTGTCTGCAACGGGAAACAGTTTTTCAAGTCTGTGTTCGGTAATAATTACAGTGATACCCAAGTCTTTATTAAGTTTGTCAAGAATTGTAAAAAAGTTTTCTGCCGATACAGGGTCAAGCTGACTTGCGGGTTCGTCAAGAATTAATACATCAGGCTCGGCAACAGATGCCGCCGCAAGATTAAGAATTTGCATCTGACCGCCAGAAAGTGAGTTCGTCTTTTGTTCTATTATTTTTGAAAGTCCAAAGTAAGTAGCCGTTTCACTTATTTTAATATTTATTTCTTCACTCGACATTCCCATATTCTCAAGCGTAAAGGCAAGTTCATGGAGTACGGTATCGGTTACTGTTTGATTTTCGGGATTTTGCGAAACATAGCCTATTTTAAAAGCCGTATCTTCTTCACTGCATTTTTCAATATTTTCGGAACAGAAAAATATTTCTCCCGTTTTTGTTCCGTGAGGAGCTGCCTGCGGCTTTAAAAGTCTTAGCAGTGTTGTTTTTCCGCAGCCGGACTGACCGCAGATAACACAAAACTCTCCCCTTTTCACAGTGAAATTTACATTATCCAAAGCCTTTTCCTGCATCTGCGGATAAGCAAAACTTAAATTTTTGACAGAGAAAATTTCCATACAAGCTCCTCCTTTAACTCAATGATAAACGGCATAAATGATAGTACACCGAAAGCCGACATTCCGATTACGGATAATATTGTAATATCACACATCTCGATATGCGGATATATAAGAAAATCAAGTTGACCTGTTGCTAAAGCAAACAGCACTGTAGTCAACATTCCCAGAGAAAGTACAGTAAAAACCGTATCTGCTTTTGTAAAAGGGAAGCGGCAGTAAAAACTGCGCTTTTTAACTCCGTATCCTCTTGCGCTCATTGAATCGGCAGTTTGAACCGAACCCTCAAGCATTACGGAAACCGAAGCAGAAAATGCACCTATGTATTGTTTAAATTTATTTTTACCGCAAAAATCGGATTGAGCCGCCAATGTGCGCTTAAACACAAGAATAAATTTAGGCACAAAATGAAGTACCATCGAAAACAATAATGCAAGTCTTGGTAAAAATCTTCCGAAAATATATATAAGTTTTTCGGAATCAAACACGCTGTTGAATACCGAAAACCAAAGTATTACGCTCAAAAGCATCAGTCCGAGCACCGCACCGTAAACTATAGCCTCAAGCGTAATAGGAATATCATTTATAAATATAAGCGGTGTTACTCCCTTGTGTGAGAAAAGCGGATTGGTTATTGTTACAAGTAAAAAAATCAGCACATAACCAAAAAAGGATTTTAAAAATAATTTAAAACCCTTTTGTAATACAGAATAAGCCGCCGCTCCGAAAAGCGACAGCAGTAAAATTATATAATTCCATGTAAACATTGATACCAACAGCACAGATACAAAATATATAAGCTGTGCCAGCGGATTAAAGGAATTAAATCTTAGCATTATTCATCTCCTGTAAATTCGTTTCCGATATCTGCGCCCAAATCGCAGGTATATAAGAATTTAATTGTATCTCCGTCATGTAAATCATAAGAATTGCAGCCTACCGACGGAAAAACATCATTTACGCAGTATTCCCAACCCGAAAGCTGACCGCAAGAAAATTCATAAAGATTTGCAATACCCTCGATATAAATATCTGCGTCCGTTCCCTCGTATTCATATTGAATTTTATTCTGACGGCAGACTTCACTAAGCGCATCATATGCGGTAGCATTTTCGTCAAGAGTAATCTTTGTAGGCTTAAGAATTACGCCGTCACTCGGAACATAGCTTTCAAGACCGCTTTCAAGCTGATCCATATTATTTAAAATGGTTGAGCAGTTGATTGAAAAAGTAACCTCCATTCCCTCTTTTTGAGATGAAGAGGAATAGTAGTCATCGGGAGTCTGAACCGAACAGCCGCATAGCACGGCAGTAATTATCAATACAAGTAATAAAAGTTTTAATTTCATTATTTGTCACCTTTTCTTTTGCCGAATAATCTGAACGGCTCACCGTCTTTTTTCAGCACTGTTAATCTTATAATTAAAAGCACAGCCACTACTGCCACAAGTCCGATAAGAGAAACATAGAAAATAAAATTATTGTCGTCATCCGAATTTGCCGCCGCTACGGAATCCGGAGTAGATGCAAGCGTAAAAGGCTCGTAATTGTCATCCGCCAAAGCCATTACCTGATCATCATAATTTTCCGCATTATTGGATTCGGGCTTTACAGTTGTTTCCTGCTGTCCTTCGTCAACTTGCGAATTATGTTTTTCTGTAATATCACCTGTATTTACAGAATTATTTTTATTGTTGCTGTCTATATTAACCTCAGAACTGTCTGTGTTTGAATTTTCAGTGTTCTGTCGGGAATTTTCGTTATTAGAATTATTTTTCTTTGTATCGTCAAATTCAAAAATCTCGGTATTGCCCTTTGACACATATTTATATAAATCAACAAGTGAGTTTAATGCCTGATAACACGCAATATTATTCGATTTTCCGTTTTCAATATGAGAAAAACCGCCGTCCGAATTTTTGAAAGTCATGAGATTGTCAACAAGAGTGTTGCCGTTTTTAATAAATCTTGAATCCGACTGCACATCTATATCGAGTGCAACAAGCGCAGAAATAACTTGGGAAACACTCTCGGAATTTACTGTGCCGAAAGAAGAATATCCGCCTTTTTCATTTTGTTTTTTAGATAAAACATTAAGTGCTCTGTCAATAGATTCTTTTACCGTACTGTCAGATTTATAAGGAGCAAGTGCCTGTAAGCACATTGCGGTAACATCGGTATCGGCAGACTTTCCCATAAGTGTAAAACCACCGTCCGAAAGCTGTAAGCCTATAATTTTTTTAATAAAATATTCTCTGTCATATTTTGCTTCACTCGGAACTTTTGCATTTGCACAGTCGAGTGACAGCAAGGCATAAACATATGCATTTATACCTTGCTTGTTCACATTTTCACTGTTATAAACTCCGTCACTGAGCAAATTTTTGCCGTTGATATTTTCAGGATTAAGTCCGCAGGCATAAAGTGCAAGTGAGGTACGCTGAAAATCCGTAGCTTTGCTTTTTGATTTATATAACTTTTCGGCAGATTTTATCATAGAACTTTGTACAGCAGTTACATCTGTACCGTATTTTGACAAAGAAATAATATACCACTGTGTTTCCGAATTATCCGTGGTTTCAGAAAGTTTTTGTACAAACGAAGCTGTATCGTCAGCCTTTAAAATTGCCGATTTATACGATATAATTCCGTCTATAGTTTTTGAAATATCTTCTTTTGTGTAGTTTTCAGCCGCATTTACCGTTACCGATAAAGATAACATTACTGCGCATATAAGTAAAGCTGTCAGTTTTTTCAGCATAATTATCATTCCTTATTAGAATTATTCTGTTTCACCCGAAAGAATTGTCTGAAGTGCTGTAACATCATTTACATCAACTTTTCCGTCTTTGTCAATATCGGCAATTCTTTTCTGCTCATCTGTAAGAACAGTATCGACGCAAAGGCTTGTCTGAATAAGTGTTACATCGTTAATATCAACCTCACCGTCAAGGTTTACATCATTGACAATCTTTGTATCTACAAATACTGTGTAGTCATCTGCGTAACGAAGAACTGCAGGAGCACCGCTGTAACCGTACTTTTCAACCTGTAAGCTGTGAGAACCGAATGTAAGCTGATCCTTATCAATTACAACTACACCGTTATAATCTGTTGTGTATTCTTTGCCGTCAAAATATACTGTCATATTATCAATCGGAAGAACAGCGTCACCGAATGTAGCGTTTGCTGTAAATGTAATTTTACCCTCGCTTGTAAGCAATGAAGTATCTGCAATCGGGAGGTAGCAAGGATACTCACCGTAATAAAGAACTACTGTATCATTATTATTAAGTGTATAATCGTTTACTCCTACATTAGGAACTACGCTGTTTACAGCATAATACCAGCCGTCCCAGCCGCCGAATGAACCTGCTGCAATGCCGTTTACCTCTGAAATATAGCCTGCATCTGCACCTACTACTTCGATATTATCAGAAACTTCGTCTGCATATGAGATAAGCTGACCGACATTGCTGTCCTTTGCAATTTCAAATGTGTCTTTAAGGTAGCAAGCCTCCGGGCCTTCAATTCTGAGATTTACATTAATTGTGTTTTCTCTTGCAATATTAACTGTAAAGTCGTCAGCATAACGAAGTACGGCAGGAGCACCGTTTGAATTTTTCTTTTCAACCTGAACACTGTGCTCACCTGATGTAAAATCAGCCTTGCTAAGTGAAATTGTACCGTTTTCATCTGTTGTATAAGTATGACCATCAAAAGTAACTGTCATATCTGCAATAGCAACTGTGCTTACGGTCGGATTCCAGTCGCTGTCATATGTAGTTGACTCTGCATTAAAACTGATTTTTCCGTCACTGTTTAATGCCGAAGTGTCAATCTGCGGAAGAAAACAAGGAAAATCACCGTAATAAAGAACAACTGTATCATTATCACTAAGTGTGTAATCACCTACGCCAACATTTGGTGAAACTGAATTTACAATATACTGCCAGCCGTCCCAGCCGCCGAATTTGCCTGCTGTTTCGCCGTTTACATCTGTTATGTAATTATTTTCGGCGCCTGTTACCGTAACATCATCAGAAAGCTTGTCTGCATACTGAATTAAGTCAGCTGCCGTGCTGCCCTGTGGAATTTCATAATTGTCATAAAGCACACAAGAATCCACACCCTCAATACGGAGTGAAACTGTAATGTCCTTTGTTTCTGCCGCAAATGCCGTAACTGCAGATGCAGAAACAAGCAAAGTAGCAAGTGAAGCAGAAATAAATTTTGCTGTTGTTTTCATAAACATTCTCCTTAAATAAAAAATAGCCCCTTAAAAGAGGCATAGCTATATAAAGGGTAATAATTTACCCAATAACTATTCTCCCACTGCCCAAGAAAGTTTTTCAAACTATGTTATGGCAGGTCTCCTGACTTACAGTCTGCATTAAAGCAGCCAAGGCGCCTTCTCGGTTTCCCAATGGCATGAGCCAAGGCTATAACTGTTTACAGTAATGGCGGTTGTGACGGACTTGCACCGTCTTCCCTATTAATTAAATGAATAAACCATAACAAATATTAAGTTCAAATTAAATTTTATAGCATAATCGGTGTTATGTCAAGTTAATGCCTGTCTTTTTCCTCTTTTGCCTTATTTTTCCGCTTTATCACAGATAAATACAGCATAAAACACAAAACACCGACAGCAAGTCCGCAAATAACTCCAACTATAAGCATAAATACAGTGTTGTCTGAAAATTTGCCGTTTAATGAACCGAGTTCGTCAATACTGCTTTTTTCTGAATTTCCTGTACTTTCATTGCTTTCGGATTTATATTCCGTTGTATCCGATTTTTCATTATCATTTGATTTTTCACTGCCTTGTTTTGTAACACTTACCTTACCGCTTGAACATTGCGAAATTTCAACGCTTTCTGCCGAAGAATTAACACAGTCATAGGCTGTATATTGCAAATTACTCTGACCTTCGGCTGTTGCCTTAAATTCTAAAGTAAGTATTACCGTGTCATTATCAATATTTTTGCCGTCTTTGCAAAGGTAAGATACATTTAATGTACTTCCGTTATCATAAGCATAAGCCAGGCTGTCCGAATCGGTGCTGATTGAACGGTATTCTATTATATTTCTGTCATAAGTAAATTTTAATAATACGGCAGAAATTTTTTCGGACGATTTTGCTTTTACATCAACCTTAAAAATTCTGCCTTTATCACAATTTATATCTTCTGTTTTAAAAGTTACGCCGTTTGTATCGGCGGCAAAAACAGAAACAGCGGAGAAAATTATGAAAAGAACCGTAAACATTAATAATACAAATCTTTTCATATTTTCTCCGCTCCTTTTTAAGCGTGTTCTGCTTTATTAAAATTTTTTTGTTCGGTATCTGACCTTTGTCCCTCTTTTTTGCTCTGCACATTGTAGGAAATGCGTGTAAGCATATTTTCACTCACAAACCGTTGAGCAACTTTTGCTACTTTCATTGTAAAGCCGGGAATAATAACCATTTTGCCTTTCATAGTTTTCTCAATCGCATACTTAGCTACAAAATCCGGCGAAAGTCCGTTAAGGCAAAACTTTACATCCGCAACATTATTAAAATTAGTATTCACAGGACCGGGACAAAGCACGGAAATTTTAACATTACTGCCCTGTCGCCTCAGTTCTTCGTGAACAGCCTCTGTAAGCCTTACAACATAATTTTTTGATGCATAATAACTTGAAAAAGTCGGACCCGCCAAAAAGCCCGCTGACGAGCCTACATTAAGAATGTAGCCTTTATTTTTCTTAACCATATCCCGCAAAAAGCATTTTGTCAGAATATGCACTGCACTTATATTTGTGTGAATTAAATCAAGCTCTTTTTTCAGCGGTACATCCAAAAATCTGCCATATGCGCCAAAGCCTGCATTATTGACGAGAAAATCTATATCCTCGTCTTTTAAATGCTCATACAAATCAATAGCGTCTTGTTCCCGTGACAAATCAATGGTGATTACTCTGACATTTACATTTTTAAGTTCAGCCTTAAGCTCTGTCAGCTTATCATAGTTTCTTGACGCAACTATCAAATCATACCCCATTGCAGCCAAGATTCTCGCAATTTCCTTACCAATCCCCGAACTTGCTCCTGTAATTAAAGCCTTCATATATTCACCTGCTTTTATTTATTTTTTGACACCGATGGCACAAAGCCATGTAGTGCCGTCCTTTTTATGGGTTTCAATGTCTTCAAAGCCTGCCTTTGCAAGCATTTCCCGTATCTCCTCCTCTGTCACTGTTTTTATGCCTACCTTGTCCTCTACAGCCTTCCATTTATCAGGCTCTTCGGGAGTTTTCAGCATTTCAAATACAAGCATAATCCTGCCGTTTTGCTTTAACACTCTATAAATTTCTTTTAAATCATTAAGTTTGTCCGGCCAGAAGTAATAGGTTTCTACCGCAATTACAACATCAAAGCTGCAATCCTCAAACGGCAAAGACGAAACCGAGGCAAGTACGATTTTAACCTTATTACAGAGAATGTTTTTTCTGTTCTGTGCCTTTGAATGTTTGATACAAAGCGCAGAATAATCTATTCCGTAAACCTTGCCGTTACCGATTCTCTCTGCTATTCTCGACACGGTAAGACCGCCGCCACAGCCAACATCAAGCACACGATAATGTCTTTCAAAATTTATATGATCAAGCGCCCAACCGGTAAGCTCGTAATGTCCTTCATTCATGGAACTAATCATTTTTTTGCCCCAAAAGCCCTTCGGCTTCTTGGCATTTTCCAACAGCTTATGATATTTCACAAGAATCTTCCTTTCCGTAAAACACATATTAACTTTATCAAATATATTAATTTTGCTTTAAACTCATTATTGTGCTATCGATTATAACACATATTTATACATTTTACAATTACTTATTGATTTATTTTATTTGATTTTTGTTCATCAATAAGTTCCTGCACCAAATAATCGTCACTCATACAATACATATCCGATATACCCTTTTAGGTTTTATTGTCAAAAGCCAAAATCATATTTAATTTTACAATACTATGTTCTTTCCGTCCCATTCAACCGAAACCGCTTTATTATCATTTTCCGAATTAATTAATAATCCCTCATCAAGATTTTTTGTGGAATGGTGAACGGACAGAAGGAATAGAAAGATAGCGAATCAAGGTAACCGTAGCCGATTCGTTTAGCGACCTTGATCTTGTTGTTGAAGTCTTCGAGCTTGTCGGTGTCATCCGAGATATCGGCTACGCTTTTGGGATTGTACTGTTCAATAATTTGCTTTGCGAGGTTCTCGCCCGGTGTGCTTTCTCTCTTTTTTGCCATTTCGTTCATTCCTTTTTCCTTTCTTTCATTGTAGCACACTTTTTCCCAATTGCAAAAAGTGTGCTAGTTATTTTTCTAACTTACACACTTTATTTTACAAGCTCAGGTGTAGCAATAAAAATTCTACACTTTTATTTTCCCATAAATTAACAAAATCAAAACGGCTTTATTTTGTAAAAAAGCGGAATAAAAGAGATTACAAGTCAAACAATATTAATGCAATATTTTGCAAATATTACAAATTCAGGGGAGTTTTGATATGAAGGCAACAGGTATTGTCAGAAGAATTGACGACCTCGGTCGTGTTGTTATACCAAAAGAAATTCGTCGCACCCTGCGTATTCGTGAGGGCGACCCGCTTGAGATATATACTGCTACCGACGGCGAAGTTATATTTAAAAAATATTCACCTGTAGGAGAATTATCGGCATTTGCCTCACAATATGCGGAAGTTCTCTCAAGAGTAAGCGGTTTACCCGTTATTATTTGCGACAAAGACCATGTTATTGCCGCATCGGGAGTATCTAAAAGAGAATTACTTGAACGACGGGTTTCACCTGTTCTTGAAAATTATATGGAAAGCCGTAAAAGTTATACTGCAACACAGGCAACGGTCGGTGATATTCAACCGGTTGAAGGTGTGGAACACAGAGCGGCAGTCATATACCCTATTATTGCCGCAGGCGATATTACGGGTGCAGTTGTAATGCTGATGGGCGAAGATAATAAAGTTCCTACTGAAACAGAGGTTAAACTTGCTCATTCAGCGGCCGCTTTTTTAGGAAAACAAATGGAAGAATAAAATATAAGGGTTGCCACAGGCTTGTGTGACAACCCTTATTATATGAAAATATGGTTTATCACACGAGTTAAGTGAAATAATAAAAAATTTAGGTCAAGGCTTTTTAAAGACTTGCAGGTTTGAACAAAACCCATAATATCTTCCGATATTACAATTTATCGGGCACAAACAGTGTGGCTGTTCAGCTATCGTTAGATTGCATAAACGGAAAGTATTTGTGGGCTTTGCCCACATCCACAACCTTTGAAAAGGTTGACCAAACTTTTATAATTGACTGACGAAGTATTCTGTTAAACCCTAATTACCCTTTTAAATAAACTTTTTACAATTAAAAACTGCCGCTCATTACAAGCGGCAGTCTTTAAGAAAAAATATGAAATGTATAAGGGATTGGTTAATTTATCAGCCTGCAAGTGCTGCACCGAGTGCATTACAGTTTGCCGTGGCTTCGTCATCGGGAGCATCATTGCAGATAACACTTTCTGCTGTGAGAACTGCGCCTGCCGAATTACAGGTTTCCTCCCATGTTCTCATCCATTCGCCGTCACCCCAGCCGTATGAGCCGAAGAGGGCAATCTTCTTACCGTTGAGCTTTGGTTCACATTCATTGAAAACAGGCTCAAACTCGCTGTCCTCGAGTGTTTCGGCACCCATTGCCGGGCAACCGAATGCAATTGCGTCAAATTCGTCTACTTTATCTGCAGAAAAATCTGTTACATTAAATACAGAAACCTCTGCGCCTGCGCCTTTTGCGCCCTCAGCAACAGCGTCAGCCATTGCCTCTGTGTTGCCTGTTCCACTCCAGAACACTACTGCTATTTTACTCATAAATTAATTACTCCTTTGTAAATTTATACGGTAAGTCGTTTAAGCGACGAACCCTGCAAATATTTTTTGCAGTATACATTAGTACATTTTTTGTACTTTTCAAATGTCTTTTTAGCATTATCTTCATCGTGATATACTTTCCAACATCCGCAGCATTTAAAGTTTTTTCCTTTATTTTCAATAAAACTTATTACATCATCAATCGGATAGCCTAAAAACAATCCTATCTCGTGAGGAAATCCGCCGCAAGAATAAACTCTTGCCGAAAGCTCGTTTATAAGCTCATCATTGGTAGTTCCTCTATACCCTATTGAATTTAAAAACTTTTTGTTTTTGCCGTTTTGCATATCTGCGTTTAATTTTTCCGGACGATAAACATAAATCAACGCTCTTTCGGACGAACAGTACAGTACACGGATTGACACACCTTTTGCGTTGAGAACAGAGTTTAGGGAGATAATATCTTTTTTCAGCCTATATAAGCTGTCAATTCGGCAATTAACCAAATTTCCTGTTTTTATATTCGCCAATGTCGGTGAGCAGTGGCGGACTAAAATTTCTTCAGACATAATGCTCCTTTTAGTTAGCTTTAACTAACTATTATTTCATAATTAACGCCCTTACAGGCGTTGATTTACATTTATTTCTGTAATTATAGAGGCACAATTACAATAATGGAAAGATTCTTGCTTTAAGTTAGTTGTCACTAACCTTTTGCATAATTATAATACAACATCTTCCTCTATTTGTCAACACCTATTTTTAAATTTTTTAAATTTATTTTTTGCTCTTGCATTTTTTGTCGGTACAGTATATACTATATCCATAAATGCATAATATATGTATGGGAATGAGGTTCTCCCACGGATTTTTTCCGAAACCGCTTTTGCTGATGACTTCTGTTTTATACAGGGGCATTGGCTTTTTTTATGCCATTTTTTAATTACAAAATTTTGAGGTGAATTATGAAAAGGAAGTTTGTTGATTTCAAGGTATTGACGGCATCTCTTTGCTGTGCCGTTGTTATGGGCGTAATTTCTTTCGTGTTTTTAAAAATGCTCGGATTATCGTCCGTATTCAGGGAGTATTTCCCTTATTGCATATGGTTCTTGCCACTTTCGGGTATGCTTACCGCTTTTGTATATAAGAAATACGGCGGTGAGTCCTCAAAAGGCAACAATCTTATAATTCAGAGTGCAAACGAGGGTGTAAAAGTACCTAAAAGGCTTGCAGTTCTTACATTCTTCTTTACACTGCTGACACACTTTTCGGGCGGCTCGGCAGGCAGAGAGGGCACTGCCGTTCAAATCGGCGGCACTCTTACAAGCAATGTTGCCGACAAGTTCGGATTTAAAAAAGAGGACAGAAAAACTATCATTTTAAGCGGATTAAGTTCGGCATTCGGCTCCGTATTCGGCACTCCGCTTGCAGGTGCATTCTTCGGTATGGAAGTTTGCTGCATAGGTCAGCTTTCCGCAAGCGCTGTTATTCCATGCTTTTTATCATCTTATCTGGCAAATGCTGTTACGCTTTTGCTCGGCGCAACACACGAAGTACATAATATCGCAAGCGTTCCTAACTTTGATTTTAAACTTATATTGATATTTGTTTCTGCATCTGTATTTTTCGGACTTCTCGGAAAATTATTTGCTCTTGCGGTCAAATATTTAAAATTATTATACGCAAAAATTTTTAAAAATACCGTTCTCTCTGCATTGGCAGGCTCTGTTGTTGTCACATTGCTAATCATTTTATTAAATCTCAACAAATATGAAGGACTTAGCACTTGGCAACAAACAACCGCATTCGAGGGCAATGCAAATTGGTACGATATGCCCGTAAAATTCATTTTGACAACGCTCACACTCGGAGCAGAATTTCAAGGCGGTGAAGTAACTCCGTTGTTTGACATAGGGGCGTCATTCGGCGGCTGGTATGCAAATTTATTCGGCATTGAACCGAGTTTTCTTGCGGCAATTGGCTTAATCTGCGTGTTCGGTTCTGCCGCAAACACACCGATTACCACAATTATGCTCGGTATTGAGCTTTTCGGCGCCGAAGCCGTGCCTTATTTTGTATTTGCAAGTCTGATAAGTTTTATAGCGTCGGGCAAATCGGGAATTTACTCTTCACAGGAAAGAAAGCTAAGTAAAAATCTGTTTTCAGCAAAGGCTGATTTTTCCGAATAAATATGATACAATATAAAAAGAAATAATCGGAGGTGCTGTATGAAAATTTTAGTTGTTTTTACAGGCGGAACTATAGGCAGCTGCTACAATGACGGTGTAATTTCTCCCGATTCAAACACCCGTTACAAGTTAATCGAAATGTACAAACAAAACGGAGGTTATGCTGAATTCGATGCGGTCTCTCCTTACACGGTACTTAGCGAAAACTTAAACGGCGAGTATTTTAATTTACTTTATAATTCCGTCAAAGAAAATATAAATAATTATGACGGCATCATTGTTACCCACGGTACAGATACACTGCAATACACTTCCGCTGTGCTTTCTTATATGTTCGGCTTGTGTAATACTCCTATTGTGCTTGTGTCTGCAAATTATCCGCTCGAGAGCGAAAAATCAAACGGACTCGAGAATTTTTCCGCTGCCGTGGATTTCATTAAATCAGGCAATAATAAAGGTGTATTTGTCGCATACAAAAATAACGGCGAGCATGCAAACATTCACCGTGCCTCTCGCCTGCAAAAACACCTTGCTTATTCGGATAAAATCGAAAGCGTTAATAATATTTACTATGGTGAAATCATTAACGGCAATTTTATTAAGAATATCAATTATACAGAAAAGCAAGATGAAATAAAATTTGAGAATATGCCTGTTTTCAAATCAACTTCCCCTGTACTTAAAATTACACCGTATGTGGGAATGGTTTATCCGCAGCTTAATAAAAATATTAAAGCCGTATTGACGGAAAGCTATCATTCGGGAACTGTAAATACCGCAAGCAAAGATTTGGAGAAATTCTGCAATACAGCCAAACAATTTAACATTCCTGTATTTTTAACAGGCAGTGAGACAGGATTTTTTTACGAAAGCAAAGAACTTTATTCAAAATTAGGCATTCAGGTACTCCCTACTGTCACTCCGATTTCTGCTTATATTAAGCTATGGATATTATGCGAAAACAATGCAAAAGACATTTATAAAGCCTTTTCAAAATCCATCGGCGGAGATATATTATAAATCTATAAACATAAAACTACAGCACCGACAAAGTGATGTGACCTCCAAACAGTTAGATTCTTAGTCTGACTTTTTGGGGACAACTCAAAAAAGCGGTGCTGTTTTGATGTGCGTTATGCCAAAAGGGCCGACACAATTTCTCGTGTCGACCCTCTCGGTTTATGTGAATTAAAAAGGATAGGTAATTTTAATAGGATTACTCAATATCCTGCATTGCATCGTAACCAGTTTCACCGGTTCTTACTTTTACAACATCTTCAACATCATAAATGAAGATCTTGCCGTCACCGATATGACCTGTATAGAGTGCCTTTACAGCGGCATCTACAACAGCCTTTACAGGAACTTTGCAAACTACGATTTCTACCTTCATCTTAGGAAGGAGATTACTTTCAATAGCAACACCACGGTAATACTCTGCCTTACCCTTTTGAGCGCCGCAACCGAGTACCTGTGATACTGTCATACCTGTAATACCGAGTTTATCCATTTCTTCCTTGAGTGCCTCAAGTTTTGACTGCTTAAGGAGAATATCAATCTTAGTAATCTTTGTACCGTCGGTAGCCATATCATACTTGCCTGCAAGCTGAACAGGAACTGCCTTAGTTACAGGAACATTGCCCTCAACATCAAATGTTTCGTCAAGTGAAGCTGTACCAACGCCGATTGGCATAAAGTCTGCATATGCGCTTACAAGACCGTGCTCGCAAATATCAAGGCCCTTCATTTCTTCTTCCTTAGTTACACGAAGACCGATTGTCTTTTTGATGATTGTAAATACGATAATCATACAAACGATTGTCCAAGATGCTACGCAAAGGATACCGAGAGCCTGCTTACCGAGCTGTGCAAAACCGCCGCCGTAGAAAAGACCTGTGATACCGTCCTGACCGTTGCCTGTTGCGAAAAGACCTACTGCAAGGCCGCCCCACATACCGTTTACGCCATGTACTGAGAATGCACCAACCGGGTCATCTATCTTGAGTTTAATATCAACAAATTCTACTGCAACTACTACGAGGATACCTGAAACAATACCGATGATTGCAGAACCGATAGCATCAACATCTGCACAACCTGCTGTTACTGCAACAAGACCTGCAAGTGAAGCGTTAAGACACATTGAAACATCAGGCTTACCGTTCTTAATCCAAGTAAAGAGCATACATGTTACTGTAGCAACAGCCGGAGCGATTGTTGTTGTAAGAAGGATCTGACCGAGTCTTGAACCGTCTTCTGCAGCAGCACCGTTAAAGCCGTACCAAGCAAACCAAAGAATGAATACACCTAAAGCACCGAGTGTGATGCTGTGACCCGGGATAGCGTTTACCTTACCGTTTTTGCCATACTTACCGATACGAGGTCCGAGGATGATTGCGCCTACAAGAGCAGAGATACCGCCAACCATATGAATTACGATTGAACCTGCAAAGTCAATACAACCGAGCTGTGCAAGCCAACCCTGGCCGTTCCATACCCAACCTGCCTCGATAGGATAAACAACCAATGAAATTACTGCACTGTAAACACAGTATGCAGAGAACTTTGTACGCTCTGCCATAGAACCGGAAACAATTGTTGCGGCTGTAGCACAGAATACAAGCTGGAATACAAATGAGTTCCAATCAAAGCTTGCCCAATCTGTAAACATTGTAAGATTAGGAACGCCGATGAAACCTGCAATATAGTTTTCCGACATCATAAGTCCAAAACCAAGCAAACTGAACACTACTGTACCGATACAGAAGTCCATCAGGTTTTTCATAATGATATTACCGGCGTTTTTCGCTCTTGTAAAACCGGTTTCTACCATCGCAAAACCACATTGCATAAAGAATACGAGCAAGGCGCCTATCATATACCATACGCCTGTACTGCCAAAAATCATTTCTGCCATATAGATCTCCCCTTTTTTAAAATAACAAAAATGGCGTGTACCAAACAGTTTTTGTCTGTTCGTTACACGCCATTGTGTCACCAAATTGAAAATTTAAAAATCAGTCAATCGATCATACACCGTAAAGCATTTCGCCGTATGAAGGATATGGCCAGTAATCAGCGGCTGTTTCTGTTTCCATAGCGTCGCCGATTGCACGAAGTTCAGTCATTACCGAGAATACGCTCTCTCTGTAATACTTAGCATAAGCAAGAACATCGCCCTCATATTCGCTTGCGCCGATAACAGCGTTCTCAAGCTCTGCTGTCTTTTTGCTGAAGCAAACAAGTTTGTTTGAAAGACTTGTAATGAGGTCTTCCTCAACTGATGTTGGGATTGCGTCTGAAAGAGCTTTCTTAGCAAGCGCTGTATCTGTAAGCTCTCTTACATATGAAGTAACGGCAGGAATCATATCTTTTTTAGCCATATCAATCATTGTAAGTGCTTCGATATTGATAATCTTAGCATAGTTTTCAAGCTCAATCTCATATCTTGCATGAATTTCATCTACAGAATAAATCTTGTTCTTTGTAAAGAGGTCAATATTCTTCTGATCAATGTAATGCTCAACTGCATCAGGAAGTGATTTAAGGTTAAGAAGACCTCTCTTCTCTGCCTCTTCAACCCATTCAGGTGCATAGTTGTTGCCGTTGAAGATAATTGCCTGATGCTCTGTAAATGTCTTTTTAATAAGAGCCTTAACCGCTGCGTCAAGATCGGATGCGTCTTTCAACTCATCATAGAACTCTGAAAGTTCCTCGGCAACCATTGTGTTAAGCATTATGTTAGGACAAGCAATGTTGAGAGCCGAACCGAGTGCTCTGAACTCAAACTTGTTACCTGTGAAAGCAAACGGTGATGTTCTGTTACGGTCTGATGTGTCTTTCTTGAAGTCAGGAAGAACATCAACACCTGTTGACATCTTAACCTTGCCCTTGCTTATATACTCTGTACCATTGATGATTGATTCAACCAATGCGCCGAGGTCATCACCGAGATACATTGAAATGATTGCAGGCGGTGCTTCGTTAGCGCCAAGACGATGATCGTTACCTGCCGATGCAACAGAGATTCTTAAAAGATCCTGATACTCGTGTACAGCCTTTACGATAGCTGCAAGGAAGAGCTGGAACTGAATATTGTTTTCAGGTGTTTTACCCGGATCAAGGAGATTTTCACCTGTATTAGTAGAAATTGACCAGTTGTTGTGCTTACCTGAACCGTTTACACCTGCAAAAGGCTTTTCGTGAAGGAGGCAAACAAGACCGTGCTTTTCAGCAATCTTCTTCATAACTTCCATTGTAAGTTCGTTGTGGTCGGTTGCGATATTTGTAGTTGTAAAAATAGGAGCAAGCTCGTGCTGCGAAGGAGCAACCTCGTTATGCTTTGTCTTAGCAAGGATACCGAGTTTCCAAAGCTCGTTGTCAAGGTCTGCCATGAAAGCGGCAACTCTTGTCTTGATTGCGCCGAAGTAATGGTCGTCAAGTTCCTGTCCTTTAGGAGCTTTTGCACCAAAGAGTGTTCTGCCTGTGTAGATAAGGTCTTTTCTCTGGTCATAAACATCTTTATCTATAAGGAAGTATTCCTGCTCAGGACCTACTGTTGTTGTAACTCTCGTAACATCTGTTTTGCCGAGAAGATTAAGAACTTTGCAAGCCTCTGTGCTGATTCTCTCCATTGAACGAAGAAGAGGAGTTTTCTTATCGAGAACCTCACCTGTGTATGAACAGAATGCTGTAGGAATGTAAAGTGTACCGTCCTTAGCAAAAGCATATGAAGTCGGGTCCCAAGTTGTATAACCTCTTGCCTCAAAAGTAGCACGAATACCGCCGCTTGGGAAAGAAGATGCATCAGGCTCGCCCTTTACAAGCTCTTTACCTGAAAACTCCATGATAACCTGACCGTCACCGTTCGGTGTGATAAAGCTGTCATGCTTTTCTGCTGTGATACCTGTCATTGGCTGGAACCAGTGTGTATAGTGTGTGCAACCCTTTTCGATAGCCCAATCTTTCATTGCGCTTGCAACTACATTAGCTACGCTCTCGTCGAGAGGCTCACCATTCTGGATTGTTTTCTTAAGTGCCTTGTAAGTAGCCTTAGGAAGACGCTCAAGCATCATTTGATCGTTAAATACCATACTGCCAAATAATTCAGGAACTTTTGCCATTTTAATCTCTCCTATCCGTTTTTAATGAAATCATTTTTTTAGAAAACAAAAAGGCACTGCGAACCTTTCGGCTCACAGCGCCCTTGCTGTTTGTCATTGACTGTAGTATAAACCCTTTTGCGTTATTTGTCAATAGCTTTTTTAAAATTTTTTCAAAAAATATTTCAGCTTTTGCAAGTTTAAGTAATTTTCCTGCACTTATTTTACTTTTAAACATTAGTTTATTGATTTTTCGTTGGGTTTCTTGCAAAATATGAAAGTTTGTTATAAAAAAGTTGCATTTTTCTATTGACAACTATAGTAACAGGCTATATAATAAAGTTATTGCAAATGTGCTGTTTTGCGACAGAATATTTCAAAGCATACATTTTACATATAATTAATATGTTTTAGCAAAAATATAAAATGTATTTAACAGCTCAATCCATTTATCGTACTCCATTTACTATACTATATTATATAGTATGCTGTGTAGAACAAATGTTGAAGAATTGAGCGGGAAAGGGTGAATTAAATTGGAACAAATCTCAAACAGACAAGACTTTAAGGGACTTTACTCTCCTCAGTTTGAGCACGACAACTGCGGTATAGGTGCGGTTGTAAACATTAACGGTATCAAAACTCACGATACGGTTGCAAATGCTCTTACTATAGTAGAAACCCTTGAGCACAGAGCAGGTAAAGACGCCGAAGGCAAAACAGGTGACGGCGTAGGTATTTTGCTCCAGATTTCACACAAGTTTTTCAAAAAAGTAGCCCAGAGAGATCTTGGAATCAAGCTCCTTGCGGAGAGAGATTATGCTGTAGGTATGTTCTTCTTCCCTCAAAACGAGCTTGCAAGAAATCAGGCTAAAAAAATGTTTGAAATTATTGCGGAAAAAGAGGGACTTGAGATTCTCGGCTGGAGAAATGTTCCGTCTAACCCTGATGTGCTTGGCAAAAGAGCAGTTGAATGTATGCCTCACATTATGCAGTGCTTTATCAAGCGTCCGAAAGGCGTTAAGAAAGGCTTGCCTTTTGACCGTAAACTTTATGTTGCAAGACGAGTATTTGAGCAGAGCAACGAAGATACATATGTAGTTTCTCTCTCAAGCAGAACTATTGTATATAAAGGTATGTTCCTTGTAGGCGAGTTAAGAAGATTCTTTACAGACTTGCAGGATCCTGATTATGAATCAGCAATCGCTATGGTTCACTCAAGATTCTCTACCAATACAAACCCAAGCTGGCAGAGAGCGCATCCAAACAGAATGATTGTTCACAACGGTGAAATCAATACAATCAGAGGCAACGCAGACAAAATGCTTGCCCGTGAAGAAACAATGAAGTCGGAGCACCTCAAAGGCGACCTCGACAAGGTTATCCCTGTTGTAAATACCGAGGGTTCTGACTCCGCAATGCTCGACAACACACTTGAATTTTTAGTAATGAGCGGTATGGAGCTTCCTCTTGCCGTTATGATTACAATTCCTGAGCCTTGGGACAGAAACCACACAATTTCTCAGAAAAAGAAAGATTTTTACCAGTACTACGCTACAATGATGGAACCCTGGGACGGCCCTGCATCAATTCTTTTCTCTGACGGTGATATTATGGGTGCGGTTCTTGACAGAAACGGTCTTCGTCCGTCAAGATACTACATTACAGATGACAACAACCTTATCCTTTCATCAGAGGTTGGCGCACTTCCTATTGACCCCGCAAAGATTGTCACTAAGGAAAGACTTCGTCCCGGTAAAATGCTCCTTGTTGATACAGTACAGGGCAAGCTCATTGATGATGACGAGCTTAAGGAATACTACGCATCTAAACAGCCGTACGGCGAGTGGCTCGACAGCAACCTTGTTCGTCTTAAAGACCTCAAGATTCCTAATGTAAAGGTTGAGGAACATTCTTATGACGAAAGACAGCGCCTCCAGAAAGCATTTGGCTATACATATGAAGAGGTTATGACATCTATTCTCCCTATGGCTAAAAATGCAAGAGAACCGATTTCGGCAATGGGTACAGACAGTCCTCTTGCCGTACTTTCAAAAGAGCCGCAGCCGCTTTTCAATTACTTTAAGCAGCTTTTCGCACAGGTTACAAACCCACCTATTGACGCAATTCGTGAGGAAGTTGTAACATCAACAACAATTTATATCGGCGAGGACGGCAACATTCTTGAAGAAAAGCCGGAAAACTGTAAGGTAATTAAGATTCATAATCCAATTCTTACTTCTACAGATATTCTTAAAATCAAAAATATGCATATCAACGGCTTTAAGGTTGCCACCGTTCCGATTCTTTACTATAAAAACACAAGCCTTAAAAAGGCTATTAACAGACTTTTTATTGAAACAGACAAGGCTTTCAGCGAGGGTGCAAACATCATCATCCTCTCGGACAGAGGCGTTGACGAAAACCACCTTGCTATTCCGTCATTGCTTGCGGTTTCGGCAGTTCACCAGCACCTCGTTGTTACCAAGAAAAGAACATCATGCGCTATCATTCTTGAAAGCGGCGAGCCACGAGAGGTACATCATTTTGCTACACTTCTTGGCTACGGTGCAAGTGCTATTAACCCATACCTTGCGCAGGAAACTATCCACGAGCTTATCGCAGATGACCTTCTCGACAAGGATTACTATGCGGCTGTTAATGACTACAATGACGCTATTCTTCATGGCATAGTTAAGATTGCATCTAAAATGGGTATTTCAACAATCCAGTCATACCATGGCTCACAAATTTTCGAGGCAATCGGTATCGGCAAGGATGTTATTGACAATTACTTTACAGGCACAGTCAGCAGAATAGGCGGTATCACATTAAAAGATATCGAAAAGAATGTTGACAGACTTCATACTTCCGCATTTGACCCACTCGGACTTAACACAAACCCTGAACTCGAATCAAGAGGCAGTCATAAGTTCAGAAGCGGTAAGGAAGAACACCTCTACAACCCGCAGACAATTTATATGCTCCAGCAGTCAACAAGAACAGGCGACTATGAGCTTTATAAGAAATATTCGCATATGATTTCAGAGGAAATGGACCCTGTTAATATCAGAGGACTTTTCGATTTTAACTATGCCGAAACTCCTGTTCCGATTGATGAAGTTGAAAGCGTTGATTCAATTGTTCGCAGATTTAAAACAGGCGCTATGTCATACGGTTCAATTTCTCAGGAGGCACACGAGGCTCTTGCTATTGCAATGAACAGATTACACGGCAAATCAAACTCGGGTGAGGGCGGCGAAAGCCTTGAAAGACTTCTCACAAAGGGCACAGCCGACAACCGTTGCTCCGCTATCAAGCAGGTTGCGTCGGGCAGATTCGGTGTAACTTCAAAGTACCTCACATCTGCCGATGAAATTCAGATTAAAATGGCACAGGGTGCTAAGCCGGGCGAGGGCGGACATCTTCCTGGCAAAAAGGTATATCCTTGGATTGCAAAGACAAGACACTCAACTCCGGGTGTATCACTTATCTCCCCTCCTCCTCATCATGATATTTATTCAATAGAAGACCTTGCACAGCTTATTTATGACCTTAAAAATGCTAACACAGACGCAAGAATTTCCGTAAAACTTGTTTCTGAATGTGGTGTAGGTACAGTTGCAGCAGGTGTTGCAAAGGCAGGCGCAGGAGTTATCCTTATTTCGGGTTATGACGGCGGTACAGGTGCTGCTCCGAGAAGCTCAATCTATAATGCAGGTCTTCCATGGGAACTCGGTCTTGCCGAAGCTCATCAGACACTTATTATGAATGACCTTAGAAACAAGGTTGTTATTGAAACAGACGGTAAGCTTATGAACGGCAGAGATGTTGCGATTGCCGCAATTCTCGGTGCAGAAGAATACGGTTTTGCCACTGCCCCACTCGTAACACTCGGCTGTGCTATGATGAGAGTATGTAACCTTGATACTTGCCCGTTTGGTGTTGCTACCCAGAACCCTGAACTCAGAAAGAGATTTATGGGTAAGCCTGAATATGTAATGAACTTTATGCGTTTTGTTGCGCAGGAGTTAAGAGAGTATATGTCAAAGCTCGGTGTTAAAACTATTGATGAGCTTGTCGGCAGAATTGACCTTATCAAGAGAAAAGACGGTATCGAGGGTCAGGCAGCCGAAGTTGACCTTTCAAATATTCTCAACACTGACTTTGTTTCAAATAAGATTGAATATAAAAAGAAAAATCTTTATGACTTTAAGCTTGATTCTACACTTGACGAAAAGGTACTCTTAAAGGAATTTAAGTCTAACCTTGCAAACGGTAAGAGCAAGACAATTACTGTTGATGTTAAGAATACAGACCGTTCATTCGGTACAATTCTCGGTTCTGAAATCACAAAAGCGTTTGACGATAAGCTTGAAGACGATACATTTAAAATTATATGTAACGGTTCTGGCGGACAGAGCTTTGGCGCATTCATTCCAAAGGGACTTACACTTGAACTTATCGGCGACAGCAACGACTACTTTGGTAAAGGCTTATCAGGCGGTAAACTTATTGTATATCCTCCAAAGGGTTCAACCTTTAAGGCTGAAAATAATATCATCATCGGTAATGTTGCTTTCTACGGCGCAACAAGCGGTAAGGCATTTATCAACGGTGTTGCAGGTGAGCGTTTCTGTGTAAGAAACTCCGGTGCCGTAGCAGTTGTTGAGGGTGTAGGCGACCACGGCTGTGAATATATGACAGGCGGCAGAGTTGTAGTTATAGGTAAAACAGGTAAAAACTTCGCCGCAGGTATGTCGGGCGGTGTAGCTTATGTACTTGACGAGGACAGAGATCTTTATACAAAGCTTAACAAAGAAATGGTACTCTTCTCCGAAGTTAAAGAAAAGTACGATATTATAGAGCTTAAATCCCTCATTGAGGAACACACAGCCGCAACAGGCTCAACTAAGGGTAAAGAAATTCTTGATAACTTTGACGAGTATCTTCCAAAGTTCAAGAAAATCGTTCCTCACGATTACAAAGAAATGATGTCTGCGATTGCTTCTATGGAAGAAAAGGGTCTTAGCAGTGAACAGGCTCAAATTGAAGCATTCTATCAGATTATCAACAATAAGTAAGGAGGGCACACAATAATGGGAAAGCCAACAGGTTTTATGGATTATAATCGTGAAGATGCCGAGGCATTTTCAGTCAAAGAAAGAATACAAAACTATAATGAATTTCACACACCTTTAAGCAAAAAGGATCAGGAAAAACAGGGCGCAAGATGTATGGAGTGCGGTGTTCCGTTCTGTCAGGCAGGTATGCAGATTGGCAATGCATTCTCCGGCTGTCCTCTTAACAACCTTATCCCTGAATGGAATGACCTTATTTTCAAAGGTTGTTGGGAACAGGCATATAACAGACTAAAAATTACAAATAACTTCCCGGAGTTTACCTCCCGTGTCTGCCCTGCCCTTTGCGAAAAGGCTTGCACTTGCGGCGCTAACGGTGACGCTGTTACCGTAAGAGCAAACGAGTACGGCATTATCGAAAATGCTTACGAACAGGGACTTGCAGAGGCAAATCCTCCAAAGGTAAGAACGGGTAAAAAAATTGCAATCATCGGCTCAGGTCCTTCGGGACTTGCCGCCGCTGACCAGCTCAATCAGAGAGGTCACTCTGTTACTGTATTCGAGCGTTCCGACCGTGTAGGCGGTTTGCTTATGTACGGTATTCCGAATATGAAACTTGAAAAAGAAGTTATCGACCGCAAAATTTCTATTATGAAAGAAGAGGGCGTTGAATTTAAAACAGGCGTCAATGTAGGCAAAGATGTAAAAGCTAAAAAATTGCTTGACGAATACGACAGAGTTATACTCTGCTGCGGCGCATCCAACCCAAGAGATATTAAGGTTAAAGGCAGAGAAGCTAAAGGCATTTACTTTGCTGTTGATTTTCTTAAATCAACTACTAAAGCATTGCTTGACAACGGCTTAAAGGACGGCACTTATATTTCCGCTAAAGGTAAAAATGTTATGGTTATCGGCGGTGGTGATACAGGTAACGACTGTGTCGGAACTAGTATTCGTCACGGCGCTAAATCAGTTCTCCAGCTTGAGATGATGCCAAAATTACCCGACAAGCGTACTGCCGACAATCCATGGCCGCAGTGGCCGAGAGTTTGTAAAACAGACTACGGTCAGGAAGAGGCTATTGAGGTATTCGGTCATGACCCAAGAGTTTATCAGACAACGGTAAAAGAATTTATCTCCGATGACAAGGGTAACCTCAAAGGCGCAGTTCTTGTTAAGTTAAAGCCTGAAAAGGACGAAAAGACAGGCAGACTTATGATGAAAGAAGTCGAGGGTTCTGAATACACTGTTGATGTTGAGCTTGTACTCATTGCGGCAGGTTTCTTAGGTTCGGAAAGTTATGTTACAAAAGCATTTGGCGTTGAAGTAAACGCAAGAACAAATGTGGCAACCGCAGAAGGCTCTCACGCAACAAATGTTAAAAATGTATTTACAGCCGGAGATATGCACAGAGGACAGTCACTTGTAGTATGGGCAATTCGTGAAGGCAGAGATGTTGCCAAAGAGGTTGATTTAAGCCTTATAGGTTACACAAATCTTTAATTTTAATAATAATTAAATCTTCCATTATCTTAAAAAATGCACAACGGTTTTTATCGTTGTGCATTTGCTTTTTATGATTATAAGAGTGAAACATTGATTATCTTTAGTTTTTAGCAGACTACTTTGCTAAGTGATTATAAAGGTTCTTTATCAAAAGTTGGGGTAAATTATGGTTTAGCGGAGTGTCGGTCGGGGATTGAAATTTAGCTAACGCTAAATTATCCTCCCAAAAACAAAAAGTTTACTCAATTTTTTCAAAAATTGCGGGTATGGGCAGCGCCCATAAAAATCTTCCGATATAACAATTTATCAAGCGCAAACAGCCACGCTGTTTGCGTGCTAAAACTAAGTTTGTTAAAACAGGCGACAGCCTTTTAGAAAAGAAATCATTAACTTTTCATTATATATCGAATAGCTTTCTTGTTGCTATCGCATTTTTAAAGGCTAACGCCGTTGTGTTCAAGCCGCCAAACAGCGAGCTGTTTGGCTATCGTTAGATTGCGTAAGCGGAAAGTATTTGTGGGCTTTGCCCACACCCACGACCTTTGAAAAGGTCGACCAAACTTTTATAATTGTTTGGTAAATCATACCGCTAAACCATAATTTTTCCAAACACTTTTTTATAAATAGACATAATTGTTTGACAAAAATCAGAACAAAGCGTGTTCCTAATTTAAAATACACCAAAAGCAAAAGCCGACCCCTTACGAGGCCGGCTTGAATTATTTTAGATTAAGCAATCGGAACTGCGATTGGTGCATTTGGGTTATTATCCGGATTCTCTGTATAGAATGTGAGGTATGTACCACCCATTACATTAGAGTCATCGATTACAATCCAAAGCTCGTTGTCAATAAAGCCCTTATAGTCAATTGTCTGATTTGTACCTGTGTCAGAAACAATTATATTGTAAGAACCTGCCTTTGTACAAGTGAAGTCTTTAACATACCAACCGTTTTCATCCATTTCTGTAAGTGTATCGCCCGGCCATTCACCTGATGTTGTGTAGTTGTCAGCATCAACACCGTTTGTATCTGAACCCCAGAGCCAAAGTGACGGATTCCAAGTAAGTGAACCATTGTGCTTAACATGGAGTTTAACATCCATGCTTGACGCTACATAGTAGTAATCAACGCTCATATCTACACCATAAGGAATGTGACCGTTTACATTTTCAGGTGTTTTTGTTGAATCAACAGCATAACCGATTGTACGGTAGCTTGTTGTTGTGTATTCATCGCCTACTCTGCCCGAAATTACTGTTGAAGGAGTAATCTTTTTGACTGTGCCGTCCTCAGCTGTGTAGAAATGGTTTACTGTAACACTGCCCGATGATACCGGCTTACCGGTAGTATAAGTCTGAAGAGCTGTAACATCATTTACATCTTTCCTTGTATCGTAGTTTACATCTATCTTTGCATATGTGTCAGCATCTACACTTGCAGGATCTGTAATAATAGACTGCATTAATGTTACATCACGAACATCAACAATACCGTCATTGTTTAAGTCAGCATTTTTAAATGACTCCGGAACATAGTCAGCATAGTAGTATGTTACAACTGCCGGTGTTTCTGAATAAGTGCCTGTTGCAGGACCCTCAACCTTGCTCAATATATATGTATTACTAATGCTTGAGTTTTCGGCTGTTGTATAACCTGTACCGATTGTACCCTGAATTACTTCAGGATCTACGAGGTTTTCGCCGGTCTTTTCGTAAACATAGTTTACAGTTACCTGACCCATACCGTCATCAAGAGCGAGCTTATCAAAGCTTGCCTTGTCAACAGCAATTACTGTTGAAATTGCAGGCACTGTAAATGTTGAACCCGAAACCTCACCAAGGTTCTTTAAGCCGGCTGTCTTATCGTTAGCAATAATTACCCACTCTGTGCAACTTTCATCCTTGAGCTTAACTTCTTCTGCTTTTTTAGCTGAGTTGTGGATAACAGCCATTGTCTGCCACTCGTCAGGCTGATCATTCTTAACAGTAAACGCTACCTGGTTAGAGAATGCACTGCCCATTGACTTGTTAAGTGTGTAAGCTGATGAATATGACTTATCCATTGCTGTGAATGGTGTAAAGTTCTTTCTGATTTCGTAAAGTCCCTTGTAGTAAGATACAAGATCCTGATACTCCAGAATGTTGTTCCAGTTAATCTTGTTGATTTCAGGTGAAGACTTGTAGCTGTTTGTATCGCCGTACTTTGTACGAGCCATTTCCTGACCTGCAAGCATAAATGAAATACCCTGTGAAGTATTTACAATAGCACCTGCCATTTTATTCATCTTAACGAGGTCTTCGTAACGGTTGCCATAGTCACCTGAAGCTGTAGAAGCAACGAGCTGATCGTAAAGAGCAGCGTTGTCGTGGCAGTCAGCGTATGTAACTGACTGTGAAGGAGCTTTAGCTTTCCACTTGTAGTTACCGTTTGAGTTAGCGAACAAGCCGAAAGAAATACCCTTAGCAGCACCCTTTGAGCCCTGAACAAAACCTGTGTTTGCAATGCTCATAGCACCGCCCTTGATAGCGTCACGTACAGAGTCATTGAAGATACCGATTCTCTCGCTAAGTGAGCCTGCGTTTGACTGAATAGCCGGCATAAACTTTGTACCGTCACAAGTGTTTGTTGGGTGGTATGAGTCGCCGCCTGTCCATGCTTCGCCCCACATTGTAACCCTATTATCAACCTGATCAAGAGCATCTCTGATCTGATTCATTGTTTCAACATCCATAATACCCATAAGGTCATAACGGAAGCCGTCAACATGGTACTCATTTACCCAGTAGAGGCAAGACTGAATAACATAGTTTCTGTACATTGCACGCTCTGTTGCACACTCGTTGCCGCAACCCGATCCGTTTGAGAATTTGCCTGCTCTGTTAAGTCTGTAGTAATAGTTAGGAACAGTCTTCTGGAAGCAAGAGTCTGTTGAATATGTATGGTTGTAAACAACATCCATTACAACGCTGATGCCTGCATCATGGAGTGCCTGAATCATTTCCTTACATTCCTTAATTCTTACATTACCGTCATATGGATTTGAAGAATAAGAGCCTTCAGGAACATTGTAGTTCTGTGGGTCATAGCCCCAGTTAAACTGCTCATCGTTGCCTGCCTCGTTTACTGAAGCATAGTCATAGAATGGATTGAGCTGTACTGTATTAACACCAAGTTCTTTTAGATAGTCAATACATGTAGAAATGTTGCCCTCACTGTTAAGTGTTGTGCCGTTTTCTGTAAATGCAAGGTACTTACCGCGGTTTTCTTCAGATACACCTGAAGAAGCGTCATATGAGAAGTCCTTTACATGGAGTTCCCAAACAGTGCTGTCTGTAACCTCATTCTGGAATACATGAGTGTCCTTGTCCCAACCGTCAGGGTCTGTAGAGTCGAGATCAACAATCATTGAACGGTTACCGTTTACACCGACTGCCTTTGAGTATACATCCTGTGTTTCACTTGTTGTTGTTTCGCCTGTTGTAGGATTAACTACTGTGATTGTGTAGGTGTAGTAGTAGTCTTTCCATTCGCCAGTAAGCTTAATCTTCCAAATGCCTGTAGCGTCTTCTTTCTCAAGCCGGTAAGAGGCTACCTTAGTTGCTCCCTGTTCATCGTCTGAACCTTTTGTAAAAATATTTACCTTAATTTCAGTTGCTGTAGGTGACCAAACTTTGAAAGTTGTGGCATCTTTAGTGTATGTAACGCCGAGGTCATCTCCATCATATCTGTAATTTGCGTCAAGTTCTTCGAGTGCTTTTGTAGCAGTTGTATCTACTGCTACAGAACCGCCTGATACTGTTTCCGCATCGGTTGTTGCAGCCATTGAAGTAACTGCTGTTGTTGTACCGAGCATACAAAATGCAAGGACAACAGATACAAATTTCTTTGTATTTTTCATAGTTTTATTTCCTCCTTTTATTTTTATAATCTATCCCTTGTGGGAATAACTACCTAAAATCATTCGTCTATATCCATAGACTCGGCAAAAGCCTTTTTCCTTTTAATATTTGTATAAAGAGTGCTTGCAACGCATCCTGCAAGAATTAGACCTGCAGCAATATATACAACAACCATAACCGACTTAAGGGGGTCAGGGTCGTTTGAATATGAATAAATTACATTAATTTCTGTTTTTGTAAAATTACCGTTCGCATTTGACGGAACAAATCTTAATGTCATATCTTCAAATTCTTTTTCTTCTGCCGTATAAGCCTCTCCTTCTGCACCTGTAAGAGTTGTCTTTTCAACAACCTTACCGCTGCCGTCCATATAAATTACATTTACTCTGCATTCGTCCTTTGACTTGTCATCATCCGCAATCTTTTCGTATTTAAAGGTTACATCAAAATCTTTGTTAGGAAGAACACCGGAAGCATTGTTCGGAAGTTCGTCGAGTATAAGTCTGTAATTTTCAATACCGGGAATTTCGGGAGTGTAATACTCAACCCCTGTTCTGTTTTTAATTGAATAGCTGTCAACTAAATCTTTACCGCTCTCTTTATCAACAAAGTGGTAAGTAACTGTTGAAAAAGTGCCATCGTACTTTTCAACATAAACCTTAGCGTGAAGAACTCCGTCTGTAAAGAACCCTTTTGCGTCACCGTCGGTTTTCTTTATGTCATAGTTAAGAGTAAAAGCATTTTCAGCAAGGTCATAAGCCTTACCGATACCGCCTGTTACGGTTTGGGTAGAAATAAGGTCATGTGTTTTATTGTCATAATAACTTACAACTACCGCACCCTCACGGATTGTAAGCTGTGCATTGTCAAAGCCCTGCTTATCAGCCATAACAACAGCCGAATGAGCTTTAACCTCTACACTGCCGTTAACTTCACCGAGGTTTCTTAATCCTGCTGTTTCGTTGTCCGCAACGATTACCCACTTGCCGTCAACTTTAACATTCTGTGACTCATCACCGCCGTTAAAGAGAACGCAAACTTGATTCCATTTGCCCTGCTCTGTGTTGTTAAGTTTGTAACCTACAACTGTTTTTGGCAAGTCGTTTAAATAATCAATTGCATTTGCACTCTGTGTCGTGCAATCTTTAAATGCCGCAAATTCTTCTCTGATTTGCATTAAACCTCTGTAATACTCAACAATATCGCTGTATTCATTGATATTGTTCCAATCAAGCATATTTTTTTCACGGCTTGACGCATAGGAATTTTCGTCACCGTCTTTGCTTCTTGCAAATTCCTCACCGGCAAGCATAAACGGAATACCTTGAGATGTCATTACAATAGCGGCTGAAAGTTTATTCATTGCCACCAAATCTTCATAACGCTTTCTGTATTCGGAATCTCTGCCGTAAACCGAATCAACAAGTTTATCATAAAGACAAAGGTTATCATGACAAGACGCATATGTTACACACTGTGACGGAACATTTGCCCAACCCGAAGTACGGTCGGACTGACCCGATATGCCAATCTTAAGGTTAGATTTTTTGCTTGCCTCCTGTACGAAAGCGCCGTCTGTACCGCCTGTACTGCCCTTGATTGCATCACGGATAGTATCGTCAAAAGCACCTATACGGTCGTTAAGCTGCTTGAGGTTACCCTGATTAGCCATTACCGTGCCTTCATTGCAAGCAGTCGGCATATTCCAAGCCTCACCGTACATAATAATCTTTTTGCCGATGTCGTTGTCATAGAGTTTGTCAAGCGCATCTCTTACCTGATTAAGTGTTTCAACATCGTGAAGACCCATAAGGTCAAAACGGAAACCGTCAATATGATATTCCTTTGCCCAATAAGTAACAGAATCAATCATATACTTGCGGAACATCTTGTGTTCGGATGCAGTATCGTTGCCGCAGCCCGAACCGTTTGAGAATGTACCGTCCTCGTTCATTCTGTAATAATAGTTAGGAACTGTATTTTGGAATACGGAATCCGTTGAATAAGTATGATTGTAAACAACATCCATAATTACGCCGATACCTGCATTATGAAGTGCCTGTATCATCTGCTTACATTCTTTGATACGAACATTACCGTCATAAGGATTTGTAGAATACGAACCCTCGGGACAGTTATAGTTTACAGGGTCATAGCCCCAATTGTATTGCGACATAATGTCTTTTGATTCGTCAACAGAGCCAAAATCGCAGAAAGGCATAATCTGAACATACTTAACACCGAGTTTTTTAAGATAATCAACGCATGTCGGTGTACCGCCCTGAATACCGTTTACAGTTGTACCTTCCTCTGTAAAAGCAAGGAATTTACCTCTGTTTGATTTAGATACGCCGCTTGATTCCGAAGATGAAAAATCGGCAACGGAAACTTCCCATACAGATGCCTCGGTAGGATTTGAAACAGTTACATGAACATCGTTTTCCCAACCATCCGGATTTGTACTGTTAAGGTTTACTACCATACTGCGCTTGCCGTTTACACCGCAGGCTTTTGCATAAACATCTCCTGTTTCGGTAACCGTATCGCCGTTTTTAACGCTGTAAGTATAATACTTTCCCGCAAGATTACCGCTTACTTTTATGCTCCATACGCCTGTTTTTTTGTCAAGCTCCATTGTTTTTGTGGCAATAGAACCGCCATCGCCCTCTTCGTCACTGCCGTGCTCGTAAAGATTTAACTTTACCGTAGCAGCCTTAGGCGCCCAAACTTTAAAAGTAGTTGAATCTTCAGACCAAACCGCACCGAGGTCACTGCCCGAATAAGCTGTTTTATCAAGTTCGGCTGCATAAGTCTGATAATTAACCTTTTTGTTTTCAACTTTCTTTTCTTCCGCCGCACTGATTGCCGATGCGCACATACCTGCCATAATCATTGCCGTTAATACTCCTGTAATTAATCTTTTTAATAACAATAAAAATGCCTCCTGACTCTGCGGCAATACCTTTCAGAATTCTTGTCTGCTTACCAAGCCGCTATCAGAAACAAAATATTCAGTTTTAGTATTGACCAAAATCATACTGTTTAATATACGAACAGTATTGAACATAATAAATAATTATATTTTCTTTTATATAATTTTAACATAATTTCCAAGTGATTTTATATCTTTTAAAGAATTATATTTTAAATATGAGGATTCACGATGTAGAATTTTAAACACTTTTATTGTGCAACTTGCTACATATCAACTCAAATTTTTATGCATTTTTTCAAATAAAGTCCCAAATAACAAAATAAGGACAAAAAAGGTTATTCGATTCGTACAATAATCGAATAACCTTTTAATATTGACAAAATTTTGACAATTATTATATTTTAAAGCCCATATACGGACGAACCTTTAAATAGACTTTCAATTCTTAATAATCTGTTATATTTACATACTCGGTCGGTACGGCAAGGTGCTCCCGTTTTTATCTGCCCGGCATTTACCGCAACCGCAATATCCGCAATTGTAGTATCTTCGGTTTCACCGCTTCTATGCGAAATCACCGTTGTGTAACCCGCCTTTTGTGCCATATCAATCGCCCCAAAAGTTTCTGTAAGAGTTCCGATTTGATTCATTTTTATCAAAATAGAATTACCTGCGCCGACACAAATGCCCTTGTAAAGTCTTTCTGAATTTGTAACAAATAAATCGTCGCCTACAAGCTGAACTTTTTTACCGATGCGATCCGTGATTTCTTTCCAACCCTCCCAATCGTATTCCGAAAGAGGGTCTTCGATTGAAAATATCGGATATTTGTCGCAAAGTTTTTCAAAATAATTAATAAGGTCGCTTGTCTTGAGTACGGATTTTCTTTTCGGCAAGTGATAAACGCCGTCGTTAAACCATTCGGATGCCGCCGCATCAATTGCAATCTTAGTATTCTCTGTATTGTATCCCGCATCACAAACCGCCTGAATAATCAACTCAATTGCCTCTTCGTCGGTCTCAAGATTCGGTGCAAAACCGCCCTCGTCGCCAACAGAAGTAGCCATACCTTTCTGTGAAAGAATTTTGCCAAGACTGTGGTATATTTCACAGCATTGCTGCAAACCGTCGGAAAAAGTATTCGCACCTACAGGCATAATCATAAATTCCTGTATATCAATGTTATTTGCTGCATGAGCGCCGCCGTTGAGAATATTCATCATAGGCACGGGAAGTTTTACCGAATAAATACCTCCGAGATAACGGTAAAGCGGAAGTCTTAGCGATTTTGCCGCTGCCTTTGCAACTGCGACTGACACGGCAAGTATCGCATTTGCACCAAGATTTTTCTTATTTTTGCTCCCGTCAAGCTCTGATAATTTGTTATCGACTGCACATTGGTCAAACGGCGACATACCGCAAAGTTCGGGTGAAATAATTTTGCTGATATTTGTAACTGCTTTTTTTACTCCCTTGCCGTTAAATCTATCACCGCCGTCACGCAATTCAACAGCTTCATAAGCACCTGTTGATGCTCCCGACGGTACTGCCGCATTTGCAAAAGTTCCGTCTGTCAGTCCTACGGTAGCCTCTACGGTAGGATTACCCCTTGAATCAATAATTTCTCTGCCGACTACAGAATTAATGGTTATTTTCATTTTATTACCTCCAAATATATTTTGCCGTAACTGTCAAAAAATATTCAGAGCAGTGGCACGGAGGTGAAAAAAGCATATTATATTAAAAAAAGCAAAGGAGGAAATAATTTGGATATTGTTTACTATACTGTCAGACCTGGAAATACTTTGTTTGGCATTGCGCAATTTTTTCAAACTACGGTAAACGACATTTTAAGATATAACAACATTGCTGACGCAAACAGAATTTATGTAGGTGAAACTCTGGCAATTCCGGCAGGAACTTCACAGTCGCCACGCACACATATTGTAAGACCGGGAGAATCCCTTTGGTATATCTCAAAGATGTACAATATGACGGTAGAGGATCTTATGAATAAAAACAATCTCGGCAATCCCAATGTTCTCTATCCGGGACAAATATTGAATGTGTAAATATTATTAAATTAGCTTTTAAAAGAATATCTTACCAAACATTTATAAAAATTTGGTCAACATTTAAAAAGACTTGACCTGAATTTTCAAATTATTTAACACAAACTTTTTGCAAACCATAACTCACCACAACACTTTACAAAAAGCAAAAGCTGTACCGATAAATTCGATACAGCTTTTATGTATTATCCGGTTATACCGTTACTTCTAAGATATGATTCTATCTGTTCATCATCGCAGATTCCGAGGTCATCACAACCTGCAAGATGTTCGTTATGATGCTTTACTTCATGGTGCATTATTTTCTCAAGCTCCGTGTACAGCTTGTCATTTGACAAACCTCCGTACACCTTCATAATACTGCCGTAGTAAAACACAATTGAGTTGCCTATTGAATTTCTTACATACTCTCCGAGGATATACAGCTCTCCCCTCACGCTTTGCGGATGTAACTTTGCTTGCGGTTCAAGCGACATTCCCGCATTAAGGTCACGGAAAAGTTCCTGCGGCATTGAGTCTGCAATTTCATCAAGCATTTGAGCACATTCTTCAAAAGTAACCATAATCAATACCTAATTAATAATCAAGATAATCCTTAAGTTTTCTGCTTCTTGACGGATGTCTTAGCTTTCTTAATGCCTTTGCCTCAATCTGACGGATACGCTCACGGGTTACATTAAACTCTTTGCCTACCTCTTCAAGAGTTCTGCTTCTGCCGTCTTCAAGACCGAAACGAAGTCTTAAAACCTTTTCCTCTCTCGGAGTAAGAGTTGAAAGAACATCCGAAAGCTGTTCTCTTAACATTGTGTGTGAAGCGGCATCGGCAGGTGCGGGTGCACCGTCATCCGGAATAAAGTCGCCGAGGTGGCTGTCTTCCTCTTCACCGATAGGTGTTTCGAGAGATACAGGTTCTTGAGCCACACGCATAATTTCTCTTACCTTATCAACAGGCAAGTCAAGCTCGTCTGCAATTTCATCGGGAGTAGGCTCATGACCGTTCTGGTGCAAAAGCTGGCTCTGAACTTTTTTTACCTTATTGATAGTTTCAACCATATGAACAGGAATACGAATTGTTCTTGCCTGGTCGGCAATGGCTCTTGTGATTGCCTGTCTGATCCACCATGTGGCATATGTTGAGAACTTAAATCCCTTTGTATAATCAAACTTGTCAACCGCCTTGATAAGGCCGAGGTTGCCCTCCTGAATAAGGTCGAGAAACTGCATACCTCTGCCAAGGTAACGCTTTGCAATGCTTACAACAAGACGAAGGTTTGCCTCTGAAAGTCGCTGTTTTGCCTGTACATCGCCGTTGGCAATTCTGATGGCAAGGTCAATTTCTTCTTCGGATGAAAGGAGCGGTACTCTGCCGATTTCTTTCAAATATACTTTAACAGGATCGTCAACGGTGACAGCACCGTCTGCAACAAAATCAGAATCCTTGCCTTCGCCGAGGTCAATATCATCAATCTTGATGTCGCCCATATCCTCAACGATTTCAATACCCTGCTGTTCAAGGTTGTCATAAAGTTTTTCGAGCTGTTCGGGGTCAAAGTCAATCTCACCGATAGCATCAAGAATATCCTGATTGTTAAGCTGTCCCTTTTGTTTGCCAAGCTCTAAAAGCTCTTTTACAACTGATTTTTTGTCCTGAGGTGCGTTCATACTCATTTTCCTTTCTGAATGTACAAAAGATTATATATTAAAAAACAAAATAAATATTCCTATTTTTTATTTTGTTTCAGCTTCATTATGTAATCGTTAATGTCATCTGCCGACATATCGGCAAGCTTGTCCGAAGTCAGCTTGTTACTCTCTTCATTAATTACATTAATATATTCCTCTACCGCCTCTCTTGTGGATGCGGCGGGAATTGTGGTGGAAATCAGTTTATAAAGATACGAAACTTCGTCGGAATTAAAATCCGAAGATACGCTTGTAAGCGGCTCGTATCCGCTTTTTATTTTGCTAAGTACATACTCATAATAGCGTTTTATAAGCGAATTTGAAAATTTATCGGGTGTAACCCTTTCCGAAATGCTGTTTGCGTAGTCGGGATTATTGATTAAATAAACGAGCAGAGCCTCTTCGGCACTTGAACTTCTCGGTTTTTTGTAGTGCTCTCTGTTTATCTTGTCGTTCTGACCGTTAAGTTCTGCCTGTATCTGACGGGTTTCCTTTTTAATATTCTCCCGTCTGCCCCGCCTTTTGACCTTTGAAATCTGCTCGAGAAAAGCATTTTTATCAATCTCAAGTTCGGCGCAAAGTTTCGATGCAAAAACATCTCTTTCAATCGGGCTTTCAATTGTCGCAACTATTTTTACAGCTTCGTTTAAAAAAGCTACCTTGCCGTCAGTTGTGTTGAGATTGTAATTTTCTTTTAATTTCATAAGTCGATATTCAATATCGTTGCCGCATTTTTCTATTAAAAGTTTAAATGCCGCAGGGCCGTTTTCACCTTTTGAACGGATAAACTCGTCAGGGTCTTTACCGCTCGGCACAGTGAGGATTTTAATCGGCAGTCCTGCGTTTCGCAAGATGTCTATTGCTCTTGCCGTAGCTTTTTGACCTGCGCCGTCAGCGTCATAACAAATTATAACCTCATCGGCATAGCGTTTCATAAGGACTGCCTGCTCATTTGTAAGAGCAGTGCCGAGTGTTGCGACCGCATTCGTAAAACCCGCCTGATTAAGCGCAATAACATCCATATATCCCTCGCACAGAATCAGTGTGCGTGTACCCGAGCTTTTGGCATTGTTAAGAGAAAACAAGTTTTCGCTCTTTTTAAATACAGGAGTATCGGAAGTATTGAGATACTTAGGCTTTTCGTCGGTCATAATTCTGCCGCCGAAAGCTATAACATTTCCGCGCAAATCTATAATCGGAAACATTACTCTGTTTACAAAGCGGTCATAAATTCCGTTACCGTTTTTTCTTTTGAAAGCAAGGTTTGCGGAGTAAATTTCATATTCCGAAAAGCCTTTGTTTTTCAGATGATTACAAAGCGAGTTCCAATCGTCATCGGCAAAGCCGAGTCCGAAATGCCTTATCGTACGGTCAGATAAAGCTCTGCCTCTAAGATAATTCAGTCCGCTCTGCCCTCTTTGTGAAAGCAGTGTTGCGTGAAAAAACCTCGCTGCCTCACGGTTTGCCTCATAAATTCTCATTCTTAATTTACTTAGGCTGTCATCATAGGTATTTTCAGGCATTTCCATACCCGCCCTTTGTGCAAGGAACTTTACCGCCTCGACATAATCAAGATTTTCAATCTTCATTATAAAGGTAATGACATCGCCGCCGGCACCGCAGCCAAAGCAATAAAACGAGCCGTTTTCGGTGTAAATGTTGAAAGACGGAGTTTTCTCGCCGTGAAACGGACACAATCCAACCATATTTCTGCCGTGGCGCTTAAGATTTACATATGACGAAGCAATTTCCGTTATATCACTTCTAAGCTTTAATTCCTGCAAAAAACTTTCCGGAAAAGGCACAAAACTCCCCCTTTTCTGTTTCCTATTAGCTATTTACGATTTTTTCGCAAATATTCCTTTTTTATTTCAAAAAAATTTTAAATATTTTGTATTATTCATTTATCTGCACAGCAAAATACTGTTCGTCTTTCTGTTCAACCGTAACTCCACCCGATGTTGCGTCCGCAAGTTTTTTATTCAGCGTACCGAGCAAATCGGGTTTAATGTGAAATTTTACAAGTACATCGCTTTCATATACGGTATCATCAACGGCAGCACCCACACCTATTATCAGAGATGATACCTTGCCGTATTGGTTATAAGCGCATCTTGCCTCGCATACAAGGCAATTCTGCATAATTACAGGCTTTGCCGCCTCGACTGCGATTTTTGAACCGTGAGAGTACGCACGCACAAGACCGCCCGTACCAAGGAGTACACCGCCGAAATATCGTGTAACCACAACCACGACATCAAAAATTTCATTTTTTACTATAACATCAAGCACAGGCATACCGGCTGTACCTGAGGGTTCTCCGTCGTCGCTGTAGCGCTTTATGTTGCCCTCTCTCAATGAATAGGCATATACATTATGTGTAGCATTCCAATGTTCACTGCGCTTTTCATTAATAAAATCTATTGCCTCCTGCTCTGTTTTAACAGGTTTGCAATATCCGATAAACCGAGAACGCTTTTCCACAAATTCATCGCTTGCATTTTCAAGCACGGTTTTGTAATCCTTTGCCAACAAGTACACCTCCGTTTTATGTTATTAATTAAGGTTCTATTATAAATGTTTGGGGTAACAATAATAAAATTGTGGTTTAACACACGGGTTAAGCAAAATAATTTAAAAATTTAGGTCAAGCCTTTTTAAAGGCTAACGCCGTTGTGTTCAAGCCGCCAAACAGCAAGCTGTTTGGCTATCGTTAGATTGCGTAAGCGGAAAGTATTTGTGGGCTTTGCCAACACCCACAACCTTATAAAAGGTTGACCAAACTTTTATAATTGATTGGCAAATCAATTTGCTAAACCACAATTCACCCCAACTATTGAAAAATAACCGTCTTTTGGGGATAACAGTCAAAAAGGCGGCACTAAGTGCCGCCTCAACAATTACGATATAAAAAATTATTTGTTCATACCGAAACGCTTCTTGAATCTGTCAACGCGTCCGCCGGTATCAACCAATTTCTGCTTTCCTGTGAAGAATGGGTGGCATTTTGAACAAACTTCAACACGAATGTCCTTCTTTGTTGAACCTGTTTCAATAACATTACCGCAAGCACATGTAATTGTTGTCTGCTGATAATCTGGATGGATGTTCTCTTTCATTTTCCTCACCTGCCTGACTCTGCATAATAACAGATAGATTATACAACAAAAATAAGCAAAATGCAAGTGTTTTTCAAAACTTTTTTCAAAATTTCGCAATATTTTTTATTTTCCTTACTTTTGTAGTTTTTAAATAATATTTACAAATCAAATAATTCTTATTACAAGTTATTTAATTTCCTTTGTAGAAATTTCTTTCTGTGCCATTGCAATAAAGTCCTCAAGTTTCATTGCGCCGAGGTCGCCCTCTTTTCTGTGACGAACAGAAACAGTATTAGCCTCTACATCCTTGTCGCCGATAATGAACATATAAGGAACTTTCTCAAGCTGTGCCTCACGAATCTTATATCCGATTTTCTCACTTCTTGAGTCAACCTCAACACGCATACCGCAAGCGTCAAGAGCCTTTTTGATTTCGTAAACATAGTCAAGGTGTCTGTCTGCAACAGGAAGAAGTTTAACCTGAACAGGAGCAAGCCACATCGGGAATGCACCGGCATATTTCTCAATAAGAAGTGCAAGCGTTCTCTCGTAACAACCGATTGATGTTCTATGAATAATGTAAGGATGTTTCTTTGAACCGTCCTTATCTACATACTCCATACCGAATTTTTCTGCAAGCATCTGGTCAATCTGAATTGTAATAAGTGTATCTTCCTTGCCGTAAACATTCTTAATCTGAATATCAAGTTTAGGACCGTAGAAAGCAGCCTCACCTACGCCGATAGCATAAGGAATTTCAAGGTGGTCAAGGATTTTCTGCATAATGCCCTGTGCTTCGTCCCACTGCTCGGCAGTACCGATATACTTATCTCTGTCCTTAGGATCCCACTGTGAGAATCTGTAAGATACATCTTCATAAAGACCGAGTGTTTTAAGCATATAAATAGCAAGCTCAAGACAGTTTCTGAACTCGTCCTCAAGCTGTTCAGGCAAGCACATAAGATGACCTTCGGAAATTGTGAACTGACGAACTCTGATAAGTCCGTGCATCTCGCCGCTTGCTTCATTTCTGAAAAGTGTTGAAGTTTCATTGTAACGGAGCGGAAGATCTCTGTATGAACGCTGACGATTAAGATAAGCCTGATACTGGAACGGGCAAGTCATAGGACGAAGTGCAAATACTTCATCATCTTTTTCAGGATCACCAAGTACAAACATACCGTCCATATAGTGGTCCCAGTGACCGCTGATTTTGTAAAGGTCGCTCTTAGCCATAAAAGGTGTTTTTGTAAGTAACCAGCCACGACGCTGTTCCTCGTCTTCTACAAATCTCTGTAAAAGCTGAACGATTCTTGCGCCCTTTGGAAGAAGGATAGGAAGACCTTGACCGATTACATCTGATGTTGTGAAAAGCTCAAGTTCTCTGCCGAGCTTGTTATGGTCACGGCTTCTTGCCTCTGCAAGCATTGTGAGGTGTTCCTCAAGCATAGATGCTTTAGGGAACGCTACACCGTAAACTCTGCAAAGCTGATGATTGTTTGCGTCACCTCTCCAATAAGCGCCTGTGCAGTTTGTAAGCTCAACCGCCTTAATCGGAGCAACGCTCATAAGGTGCGGGCCTGCGCAGAGGTCTGTAAAATCGTCCTGCTTGTAAAAGCTGATATGCTCGCCGTTGTCTGAATGTTCCTTAGCAAGTTCAACCTTGTAAGGCTCGTTCATCTCTTCAAGCATTTTTACCGCCTCGTCGGGAGCAAGCTCAAAACGCTCAATCTCAATACCCGACTTAACGATTTTCTTCATCTCTGCCTTGATTTTCTCAAGGTCTTCGGATGTAAACGGCTTTTCAACTTCAAAATCATAGTAAAAACCGTTGTCAACGGCAGGGCCGATAGCGCACTTGGCACTTGGATATAGGCGCTTAACAGCCTGTGCAAGAATGTGTGATGCAGTATGCCAGAACGCTTTTTTACCGTCAGGCTCATCGAAAGTAAGAAGATCTACTCTGCAATCCTTTGTAATAGGTGTACGCAAGTCGACAACATTGCCGTCAACTCTTGCACAGCATACAGACTTATAAAGTCCCATACCGATAGATTTTGCAATTTCAGCAGGAGTTACTCCGCTTTCAAACTCCTTGACTGTACCGCCCTTTAATTCAACATTAATCATATTCATTCTCCTTAATCATAAGAAATAAAAAGCCCGATATTCCAAAAGGAATATCGGGACGAATATACTTCGTGGTTCCACCCAACTTTGGCATAATAACTATGCCCTCTTTACAACCTTAACGCAGTCATACGCCGCACCATTTCCTGTGCAGACTCAAAGGTGGTAGCTTAAAATTACTTATGCGAAAAATCACAGCAAACATTTTCGCTCTCTGAAAAAGTAGGTTTTTAAACCGTGTCCTTATCGAAGTTCTTTATTTTACTTAATATTAACACCGCCGAATTGAAATGTCAAGCATTAATTTTCAAAACTTATTTCTTGTCGTTAAGTTCCTGCTGCTGTTCGTCAAGCTCTGCAAGCAACTTGTCAATCTCGCCCATAAGTTTTTCTTCTTTCTTCTGTCGTCTTGTTTCCAAAATACTATGTGACGAATCATCATCGTCATCATCAGCACCTACGCCAAAGAAAAATCCGCCTGTAATATCGTCTTCCGAATTTTTATCGCCTATAACTTTATGAGCGGAAATATTCGGAACATCGTCGTCAGCCTCATAACCCATAATAAAATCATCGGTATCTGCAGTAGCGTTTTGAGCATAATCCTCGTCTTTTTTCTCTTCATCCGAGAAAACAAGTTCATCGCTCTTGCCGCTGTTATCGGCTGTATCGTCATCATCTGTAAAAGCATCTACAATCTGCACATCATCTTTCTTAAGTGTGCCTCTTGTAAGCTCAATAATATAGAAAAGCTGATACAAAGCAAAAGAAATAAACATTACGCCTGCAATAAGAGCCATACCGTCTGCATTGTCAATAATAACTCGTGCTATAAGGAACGCACCGTACGAAAGTCCGAAAGCGACTGACGGCAAGCCATAGATAAATGTTGCTTTAACAGGGTTTCTTCCGGGAATTTTTGAAATTACCATTGCCTGTGGGAACAAGCTTAAGGTAAGGAAAATAAAGAAGAACAAAAGCGACATATCTGATGCCGATACTGAAAGTTTTGTTGCCTCAAGAAAGCACGAAATCAATTCCGAAACTGCCCAGAGTGTCGGGAAAATATACAGAAAAGCAATATTAGACACCGGAGCAAAACCCGTAAAATGAGTTCTTGCCATAAAAACAAGTCCGATAGCGGCAAGTATTGCAAGGAATGCGCAAATAATGGACATCAGCAAATACTCGCTGTCTTTTCTTGTCAAAATGGTCATTACGGAATATGCAAGCGCAAATGCGGCGGAAAGCACCGAAAAAACACCCGCGGGCACATTTCGTTTTGACTCATAAACCGGTGCGGTTTTTTTGTCCAAAATATTAAAAAATATGCACAGCACAAAAAGAACAAGTGCAACTCCAACTGCTAAATAAGAAAACAACAATGCGTTCATTCCGCTTATCGTTCCTGTATCGTCATTACCGAATACACTTAAAAGTCTAAGCGCAACCATGGCAAGAGCGGCAGGGATAAATGGAATCCATGATAATTTAATCTTCATACTTATCTCCGTTTCTTCAAACAATATAACGGTTATTTTAGCCGAATTTTTTACATATATTATTTTAAGCCAATTACACGCTTATGTCAAGAATTATTAAAGTAAAAATTCACTTTTGCAAAGTTATACGAAAAGAGAGGAATTTATGAGAACAAAAGTTATATTTATAATAATATTTTTGCTTACAATGGCTTTTTTGCCCATAATAATCTCTAAGTGCTCGTCGCCGCAAACCGCTGTCACTTCAAATTCGACTGCGGATAAAGCAACAGAACCCGTTACCGCAAACGAGCCGTCAAAAAACGAAACCATAGTTGAAACTACAACCGAATCTGTCTCAAAAGAAAATTCCGAATCAGAAAAATCGCCGCTCACCGAATCGGACCTTTGCGGTATGGTAGCGGCAAAATACAATGAAAATTACTGCGAAGAAACCTTAAAAGCATTGACAATAATTATTCATACGAATTATAATGTATCTCCCGACAGTTACGATTTGTCGGATATTGACATATGTTTGCCCGAAAGCAAAGCAAAAAATTCCGTTAAAGAAAATTACAATAAAATCAAATCCGCCGTATCTTCCGTATATAAAAAAGCGCTCTGCGCAGACGGCAAAGCGTTTTATATACCTTTTTGCGATTTTACCAACGGCAAAACTTCAACAAACAGCGAATATCCGTACCTTACCGCTGTTGCCTCCCCTTGGGACAGCTATGCAAATGCCGATGACGGGGAATATTACGGTGTAAGCCTTAACGGAATAAATTATCTTTGTAATGACGGATACAGCTACGAAGAGGCTTTGCAATGGTATCTGCCGAATTTTAAAATTCAGATTCTTTAGTTGAAGCAAATTATAGTTTAGCTGATTGCTTTATCAAGCAATTATAAAAGTTTGGTCGACCTTTTCAAAGGTCGTGGGTGTGGGCAAAGCCCACAAATACTTTCCGTTTATGCAATCTGACGATAGCTAAACAGCTCGCTGTTTGGCGGCTTGAACACAACGGCGTTAGCCTTTGCGAGAGCAACAAAAGAAAATACACTTCATTTTCATAGTCAACGCAATGCGTTGACTATGTTTTTAGCATTTCTGTTTATA
>ERZ791864.208-NODE-208-length-79660-cov-30.564449_pt1 | contig 79660 bp, 100 predicted proteins | sample MGYA00510282_ERZ791864 | MGnify/ENA primary metagenome ERZ791864 (study PRJEB30046, sample SAMN00792087) | human gut metagenome | study: EMG produced TPA metagenomics assembly of the A metagenome-wide association study of gut microbiota in type 2... | reverse complement strand
GGTTATTCATGATACTTTAATTATACCACAAAAAAAGACTGCTGTCTTGCTTTTTAGCAAGATCGCAGCCTTTTTTCTTGGGGACTTTTTTTTACAGCCCCTTTTTTGCACAATTTTCAATATCCGCACAACATTATTGTAGGGGCTGGCACCCTTGACAGCCCGCTCGAAGCGACAAGATTTGAATTATCCGGAATTTGTGCAGAGCAACATTGTGCGGATAGCATAAATAAGATTGCAGACGAAATGTCAAGGGGACGTGACGGGCATTTTACGCCATACATTGCAGCATGAGATACACTTGCACCGCTCTTTAAAATGTGTAATTATAACCTGCAATTATCATATCACTATCCAAGCTCATATACAATACATTCCGCATTTATTTTACAATATTTTGACACTATACAGGCACAAAATAGCCGTCTATATGCTCCTTGTCAAGCCCCTCGCCAATGACGATAAACACCGCCTGACCTCGCTCTATAGGCTTAACAGTGATGTTCTTGTGGGTGGCGTTAAGCTCAAGCCACTTGCCCTCAGCGTTTTGCATAAAGCCTTTTACACGGAATATCCTTCCACACTTGCTGTCGCTCATAAGCCTGCTTACAGCATCCTCCATAGCATTGTCAGGAAGCTTCATATTCATAAAATACAAAGAGGTATAAGCTTTATCTTGGTCGAACCACAGCTTTTCGTGGGAATCAGGCTCATAGCCGCTGTTGGCTATCCTTTCCATATCCTCGTCTGTAAGCTCCGACCAATCTTTCATTATTATCTCAGGCTTAGTCATTCTGTGGCAATGGAACTTTTTCTGCACGGCTTCAAGGTGTTTTAGAGTATCCTCAAGCTCCTGCTTTGTGGCTTCCTGACATCTGCTCATGAGAACTATGCCTGCTTCCGAAAGCTGAGAAGCAAGAAGATAATCAGAAGCTTCCGACAAGTTTGTATCAAGGCAGGCATCTGCAATAGTTATAACGCTTCCTATCTCATACCAATTATCAAGAGGTTCTTCTCTGAGCACGTCAAAGAACTCGTCAGCTTCATAGATACCTGACGGCTCCACAATGACCCTGTCAAGACCACGCATACCCATAGCGATAAGCTTAGTCTTAAAACGCCGTCTGTGGCAATCCTTATCAGCCGCCGAGACCATTTCAAGGTCGCAATTCTCGTCCAAAAGCTCCTGCAAAAGAAGCATATCCACATTCACTGCACCGAAATCATTCTCCAGCACGCCAATTTTACAGCCCTTATCCAAAAGATAACGGGCATATTTTTTTATAAAAGTGGTCTTCCCTGCTCCGAGAAACCCCGTCACAAGGTCTACCTTGGTTTTCTTTTTCTCTGTGTTCATAGTTAATGCCTCCTAATGGTCATATTATACCACATTGACAGTGCTTTGGCAATGACAGAAATAAAAAACACGCCTTACACTAAGTAAAGCGTGTTTTATACAGGGACTCGCCCTATATTGTCAAGTTGACAACAAAGCTTGGCAACAAAAAACGCACCCTGCAAGCTCGCAAAGTGCGTAAATACGCTGGTGCGCCAGAAGGGACTCGAACCCCCGACCTACTGGTTCGTAGCCAGTCACTCTATCCAGCTGAGCTACTGGCGCATTCAACTCTAATATTATATCATATGCAAGCACCCTTGTCAACAAGTTAATTGAATTTTACCATTTATTTTACAAAACATTCACATCATTTCTTGAAACTTCACACCTTTATCCACCCTTTAAATGCCATTGTTTTTCACACTTTTTGTCAATCAAGTGTTTGTAATCATTTGTAATACTTTTTCGGCAAACTGCTCTGTTTTTAACCGGAATTTTTGTAGATTATTTATCATTCTATGCCCTTGACTTATATTCTGATTGTGGTATAATAGTAAATGTTCAATATTATGTTGTGATAAAAGCAGACAACCACAATATATAGTGGTTGAGCAGGATAGAATGAAAGGAAGAGTATAGGTGAAGATAATAAAAAGAAGCGGCGCTGAGAATACGTTCGATAAGGAGAAAATAGAAAACGCCGTTGCGAAAGCTAACATCACAGTGGAGGAAAAGGATAGGCTCTCTGAGGGAGAGATAGGAGAGATAGCACAGAATATAGAGGACAAATGCTCTGAAATGAATAGGGCTATGGACGTTGAAACTATTCAGGACTGGGTGGAAGCCGATATCATGCGCCACGGCAAGTATACAGTGGCAAAGCATTATATCACCTACCGCTATGAGCGTTCTATCGTCAGACAGGCTAATACTACTGACAAGCAGATACTTTCTCTTCTTAACTTCGAGAACGAGGAAGTCAAGCAGGAAAATTCCAATAAGAACCCTACTGTTAATTCAGTTCAGAGGGATTATATGGCAGGTGAAGTGAGCAAGGATATCACAAGAAGGTTTTTGCTTCCTGACGATATAGTTGAAGCTCACGAAAAAGGTCTGATACATTTCCACGACGCTGATTATTTCGCTCAGCATATGCACAACTGCTGTCTTGTAAATCTTGAGGATATGCTCCAGAACGGCACTGTCATAAGCGAGGTCATGATAGAAAAGCCACACAGCTTCTCTACAGCCTGCAATATCGCTACACAATCTATCGCTCAGATAGCTTCTTCACAGTATGGCGGACAGAGTATCACACTTTCCCACCTTGCTCCGTTCGTTCAGATATCCCGTGATAAATACCGCCGTGAGGTAAAAAAAGAGTTCGCAGAGCTTAATATCCCTGCCGACGAGGATACTATAAATAAGGTAGCCGAAATGAGAGTAAAGGCTGAGATAGTTCAGGGCGTTCAGATGATACAGTATCAGGTCATCACTCTTATGACAACAAATGGCCAAGCACCTTTCGTTACTGTTTTCATGTATCTTGACGAAGTACCTGAGGGGCAGACAAGAGATGACCTTGCGGCTATCATAGAGGAAATGCTCAGACAGCGTATCCAAGGCGTAAAGAACGAAAAGGGCGTTTACATTACACCTGCGTTCCCTAAGCTAATATATGTCCTTGAAGAGGACAACATAAGAGAAGGCTCAAAATATTGGGAGCTTACAAAGCTTGCTGCAAAGTGTACCGCAAAGAGAATGGTGCCTGACTATATAAGCGAAAAGAAAATGAAGGAGCTTAAGGTAGACAAGAATGGCAATGGTCAGTGCTACCCTTGCATGGGCTGCAGAAGCTTCCTTACAACATATCTTGACGAAAACGGCAAACCTAAATATTACGGCAGATTCAATCAGGGCGTTGTTACAATAAACCTTGTGGACGTTGCCTGCTCGTCATATAAGGATATGGATAAGTTCTGGAAGATATTTGATGAAAGACTTGAGCTTTGCAGACGTGCGCTTATGCTCCGTCACGAAAGACTTAAAGGCACTCCGTCAGACGTTGCGCCTATCCTTTGGCAGAACGGTGCATTGGCAAGACTTAAAAAGGGCGAAACAATCGACAAGCTCCTGTTCGGCGGATATTCCACCATATCACTTGGCTATGCAGGTCTTTGCGAATGCGTAAGATACATGACGGGCAAGTCACACACAGACCCTTCAGCAACGCCTTTTGCACTTGAAGTTATGCAGCACCTTAATGACGCCTGCACAAAGTGGAGAGCAGAAACAAACATAGATTTCAGCCTTTACGGCACGCCATTGGAGTCCACAACATACAAATTTGCAAGATGTTTGCAGAAGCGTTTCGGTGTTATCGAGGGTGTAACAGACAGAAACTACATCACAAACAGCTATCATATCCATGTTACCGAGAACATCGACGCATTTGACAAGCTCACCTTTGAGTCACAGTTCCAGGCTCTCTCACCGGGAGGAGCTATCAGCTATGTGGAAGTGCCGAATATGCAGAACAACATAGAGGCTGTTCTTGCAGTTATGCAGCATATTTACGACAACATCATGTATGCAGAGCTTAACACAAAGAGCGACTACTGTCAGAAGTGCGGTTTTGACGGTGAGATAAAGATAGTAGAAGATGACGGCAAGCTTGTATGGGAGTGTCCGAACTGCGGTAACAGAGATCAGAACACTCTGAACGTTGCAAGGCGCACCTGTGGCTACATCGGCACGCAGTTCTGGAATCAGGGCAGGACTCAAGAGATAAAAGAGAGAGTTTTGCATTTGTGATTGAATTTTAACAAACTGTGAATTTTGAATTTAAAATGGAATATATTTAAAAGTTCACAAAATATTCGCTAAAAGTTAGCATATTTTTATGCATGATTTGTTTCTATTTAGTTAGAAAATATCGAATAGCACAAGTCATTTTAAAAATATAAATGGATTTCTTTTAGTGCGACAGTGAAGAGCGATCATGCATTGCGCATGACCGCTCTTTTTTTCGTGGGGTGAATATATGAGCAAACGTATATCCAGAGCAACGAAACTGGCAAGGGGACAAGGATCCGGCGAGGGCGCAACGTATAAACCATATGTTATGACCAATGAGTTCAATAGCTTGGGGACAACTTCCGTCATTAAGGATTGGAAAACAGGACGTGGCGTTCATTGCCTGTCACAGGCAGAAGCTTTATGGTACTACATTCTCCGCTGGGACGATAATAATATAGATATTCGGGAACAATACCCTCTTGACCGAAATATCACACGCAAGATCGCTGACAAATATGGTTTTAAACACCCAGGACATTCTGATCATATTATGACAACCGATTTTCTTGTCACAAAGAAAAATAATAAACTGCACGCATATTCTGTGAAACCTGACCGTAACCTAAGCAAGCGTACCTTGGAAATTCTCTGTATAGAAAAGCTCTACTGGAAACACAACAATATTGAGTTTGATATGCTTTTCAAAGAGGACGTTAACACGATATTGGCGTCAAATATAAGGCTTGTCACAGAATATTATGACGAAAGCCGTGTCTTTGATAGGTATAGTAATATAAGACATAATATCGCCACGAAAAAAATCAGCTGCGACATGGAATATAAAATTCTAACCAATGACGATTTAGATAAAATATGGGGTGAATACTGCGATGAATGAGCCAATTTTTGCCGTGGGCAATATCTTATCTAACAAATATAATCATACTAGATATAGAGTGATCTCTATCCTTGGTGATACCGTGGTCTTATGTTTAATGGATACATCAAAATTTGAATTAGCCTTTTTTGATATCGAAATGGTAACAGATAGTATCAATGATGAAAGCATTATCATTGAAAAAGATGAAGATGCAATAATATTTGATAGTAATGTTCTTTCAAAATCAGCAAGAAAAAAGTTTGAAACCAAATTTAAGCTCTTACAGGAAGTTGTAAACATATATGGCCCGTCATATGCAAGACTCTATGGAAAACATGACAAACCAGAATTAAAAGAGCTCTTGAACAAATATGATATTGCGAAGAACTCTTTTTGGAGGCTATGTACCAGATACTTTCAAAGCGGTATGAAACCATATTCCCTGCTTGACAAAAAGAGTTTTGGCGTCAACAAAGGCAAAACATATCAGTACACAAATAAACCGGGACAGAAGTCCAAATATGTTGAATCAAATATATATTTAGACGAACAAACACTATCAAGATTTGAAGAAGCATTAGCAGATTACAAGTCTGGAAGACAAAAGACATTACGCAATTCATTTCAAAAAATGAATATGAAATATTACACAATGACAGAACTCATTGACGGAGTATCGTCATATATCTTTATGCCTGAGTCAGAACGTCCAACGTTGGGTCAGTTTTACTATTACGCCCAAAAACATCTGACAAAGGAAGAAAAAGATCTGATAAAAACCTCTGCAGCTGAACAGCGAAACAACAAAAGACTTCTCATAAGCGATTCATTGAAAGACGTTTATGGACCTGCGGATATGGTCGAGATAGACGCTTGTGAGGCTGATGTTTCTCTGGTATCTGAGCTTGACCCTGACCAGGCAATAGGCCGCCCTATCGTGTATTTTATGATAGACGTATATTCTAGGATAATACTTGCGGTGTCAGTTGCATTTGACAATAACTCTATTCTCGGCATAACAAATCTGTTTTTGAATCTAGCTGACGATAAGCAGGAATATTGTAAAAAATACGGTATCGAATTTAATGACAAAAGACTATGGCCGTCAGGTGTTATCCCCAAAAGAATAAGAGTTGACCGTGGAAGCGAATTTAAAAGCTATGAGTTTGACAGGATATGCAACGAACTCGGAATTGAAAAACAAATAGTCAGCGGTGCGTCAGGCTCTCTCAAGAGCGTTGTTGAGCAAGCCTTTCATCAAATGCACGCCAAGCAAAATGTACACCTTGAAAACCACGGACTTATCGAGAAAAGATATGATTCTCTTCATCACAAAGAAGCTTCTCTCACCATACACGATTACACCCGAATGGTGATAAACTTTGTGTTAGCACATAATCAGCAGCACCTTGAAACATACCCTCTCACAAAAGAAATGATAGAAAAGAACATAGCTCCTGTTCCTGCGATATTGTGGGAATACGGCTCAAAAAAATATGGAATGCCGCAGCCGATACCTGTTTTTGAACAATACCTTTATAGCCTGATGACGCCTATCAAAGCCAAGATATCAAAACGAGGCATAAGCTACAAAGGCTTGTGGTACTTTGCACCTAACGATAAACGGCTGATGTCAGAGATGTATGCCGCAGGCACAAGGCGTATGCCATTTGAAGTGAGAATGGATATGCGTGATGTGGGTGCCATATACTACATCAGAAATTCCAAGCTGGTAAAGATACCACTAAACGTCCTCATTACAGGCAACAGCGACTATAAGGGACTTACAATGAAACAATATGAAGAATATTATAGTGCAAAAAAGAAAATGCAGGCTAAAGGCAGGATAGACAACGAAAAAATAGACTCTGCCGTGTATGCAAACAACGAGAGTATCGTTAAGTCAGCAAAGAAAAACGTTCACTCACGAACAACGGACATACGAAGCTCCCGTGAGATCGACAAGCAAAAAGTATCTTATGAGGGCAAGATAAGCACAAGACTTGAAAACAAAGATGAAACGTCCAAAAACATTTCAGCAGATGAACAAAAAGAAAACGGTGTGACCGAGTATCGGGATTATGCAAGCTTTGAAGAAGCTTTGCAGGACTTTTATGACAACAACTGATGTCAAACTTGGGGAGATAACGAATGGCAAAATATAATTATGTAACATGTGAAGAAGGCGTGTCACAGTATGATGATTACGATCTGAACGAACATCGGATAGTTCCTGCACGATATGTTGAAGCCAAACTAGCAATAGACGCTGGCAATCCATACATAGAAGCTCTACCATATCCGAGAACAGGAAGAAACATCATATCGTCATATAGCCAAACTATGGCCGATTTTGATTACGATAAAATAAAGAGTATGTCAACCATTGATAAGATACTTCAGATAAGATCTCTGAGGAGCATACGCTTTCCGCTTCCATTTCATGCAGAGCTTGAGCTTTCTTTCTACAATGCCTTGATAACATCATACAGATCACGTCACATTCTTCATTCTGACAATGATAAGGTATCTTATTCCGTGGAAAACCAGGAATTCGCCGCATCAAATATTTTGATAGGCGATTCAAGTGCTTCCACAGACGCAGGCTTTTCTCTTATCGGATATTCAGGCTGCGGCAAAAGCTCTGCAATACAAATGCTTGTATCATACTATCCGCAAGCTATTATGCACACAACAGAAAACGGAGAGTATTTTCCTCAGATAACATATCTTGTTGTCAACTGTATCCCAAACAGCAATTTTTCTGCCTTGTATGACGGCATAGGTGACGCTATCGATAAAGCGTTGGGAAATATCAAACCCATATATTCCGCAGAGATAATGAAAATAAGGACATTAGGTGCAAAAGCAGAGCGTATCCGTGAATATGTAGAAAAGTTCGCTATTGGAATCATCATTTTCGACGAAATACAGCTAATAGATTTTTCGCACACACGAGAAAACTCTTTCGATTCTCTGCTTACACTCTCAAACAGAACTAAGGTCGCAACAGCTATTGTGGGTACAGAAGACGCAAAAGCCAAAATGTTTAAAACACTCAGAACAGCTCGAAGAGTCGGCAATGTCATTAATGGGAATATGTATTGTACGGACAGAAATTTCTTTTACTTTCTTGTAAACGAACTTTTCCGATACCAATGGTTTGATAAACCTGTTACAGTTTCAGAGGAGATAACAGACGCTTTGTATGATGTTACAAAGGGGATCGTAGACCAGCTTATCAGCATATATTGACAAAATTAGTGTGGAAATGTATAATATAGGTGTAATATCTTATTTGAGTACTTATGCTCGGCCTGTTTTCAACGGAGGTTGTTCTATGCCAATAGTGATATGTCCTAAATGTAAAAAAAGATTCAATGATATAGCTACTTACTGTCCTTCTTGTGGCTACCCCACAAAAAAAAGCTAAAGCATTAGCGAAGGCAATGACATATCTTAAATCTTCAGCCTATTCGTATAGGGGGCTAAAAAAACAATTAGAAGATTGTGGCTACACAGAATCGCAGGCTCAATATGGGGCGCATTTATGTGGTGCTAATTGGTATGAACAAGCTATCAAATCAGCTAAAATGCATCTTAAAAGTGAACCTTTTTCATATGATGGATTATACGATCAACTGATATATGATGGCTTTTTACACAATGAAGCTACATGGGGTGTTGATAATTGCGAAGGTAATTGGGAAGAACAAGCAGTTAAATATGCAAAAGCAACTATTAAAAGCAATCCTTTTTCTCTCAATAAATTAATTAGTAAGCTCGAAGATGATGGTTTCACACACTCTCAAGCTATGTATGGTGTTGAAAATTGTGACGCAGATTGGGACAAAGAAGCTGTTAAAGCTGCAAAAGCAACTATTAAAAGCAATCCTTTTTCTCTCAATAAATTAATTAGTAAGCTCGAAGATGATGGTTTCACACACTCTCAAACTATGTATGGTGTTGAAAAATGTGACGCAGATTGGGACAAAGAAGCTGTTAAAGCTGCAACACTCTCTTTAAAAGCAATGACTGATTGTTCAAAAATAAAATTAGAAATACAACTTATGCATGATGGCTTTACATATAAACAAGCAAAATATGGATCAAGCAATTGCAATGTAAATTGGATGCAACAAGCTCTCACATGTGCAAAGCATTATTTAAAAAGCCAACCATTTTCATACGAGGGATTGAAGTGTCAACTTCAATACGAAGGCTTTTTACAGGATCAAGCAATATATGGCGTAATAAATTGTGGTGCAGATTGGAACAAACAGGCTGTTAAATCTGCAAAATCGTTGCTTAGGCATTTACCAGTTTCACATAACGAATTGCTTCTTATGCTAAAAGAAGAAGGTTTTACACATAGCCAAATTCAATATGGCATTAATAATTGTTGTGCAGATTGGGATAACCAAGCCTTAAAAAGAGCAAAAAGTTTTATCAAAGACTTACCATTCACATATAATTTTTTGGTTAATCAGTTAATAGAAATCGGATTTACCACAAGCCAAGCTCAGTATGGCGTAGATAATTGCAAACAATTTCTAGCTGAAAAATCTAAAAAAATTGAAAAACGATTATTAACTGACTTATATTTATGCAATTATTCAACCTATAGAAGTCCCCAATATGACTATATCTACGATTGGAATAACCTAACAGAGAAAGCAATAAGATACTATGTAAGAAAATACTCTTTTTTTCAATATCAATCTCAATATGAAAGAGAAAGTAGTATAGATTTTTCGAAAATAAAATCGCTGGAAGCAGCAAAGTATTACATGGAAACTGACATTTTTTCGTATAATGGATTGGTTGATCAACTCGAGACAGATGGATTTACCTATGAAGATTCCCAATATGGTGCTACGAATTGTGATGTTGATTGGAATGAACAAGCTTTAAAAAAGGCAGAACTCTATTTATCTACAGATTTATTATCATATAACGAACTAATTGAACAACTTGAAGATGATGGCTTTTTACATGAAGAAGCTCAATATGGTGCGGATAATTGTCAGAAATGGTAGTGTTAACACTTTTACAAATACAGTCAAGATGATTTATACAATGTAATTATTATCTGCAGAATGGGAAAGAAGATACGAACAATATAAAAGATATATCCAACAAAATAACGGAAGTTCAGATATTCCAAAACGAACTATTTTTGAGGGTGAAAAACTTGGCGTTTGGGTGGTACTGCAAAGAAGGAACTACAACATAGGAAAGCTAAGTGAAGAACGCTACAAGAAGCTTTGCGATATAAATATGAAGTTTTAATAGGCTGTAATAATTTTTGAGCGGATAACTTTGACCAGACAGTTATCTGCTCAAAATATTTTTTGTAAATGTATAGCTTTTTGAAAGAATAAGTGGTATAATGTAGTAAAACTACTTGTACAAAATATTTAAATTAATTGGAGAAATTACAATGACAGTTGATACAAAAAAAGAACAGGAACGTGATGAACTTCATCGTGCTATATGGGCAATTGCTGATGAACTTCGTGGTGCAGTAGATGGATGGGACTTTAAAAACTATGTCCTAGGCACTATGTTTTACAGATATATTTCTGAAAACATTACTAACTATATTAACTCAGGTGAAATCGAAGCAGGAAATGCTGACTTTGATTATGCACAGATGTCTGACGATGATGCAGAAGAAGCAAGACAGGGTCTTGTCGAAGAAAAAGGTTTCTTTATTCTTCCGTCAGAACTCTTCTGTAATGTAAGATCAGCAGCGAAAAATGATGAAAACCTAAATGAAACGCTTGAAAGAGTATTCCGTCACATTGAAGAATCTGCAAAAGGCAGCGAATCGGAATCAGACTTTGCAGGTCTGTTTGATGACTTTGATGTAAACAGCAACAAGCTTGGCTCAACAGTTGCAAAGAGAAACGAAAAGCTTTGTAAGCTTCTTGACGGCGTGGCAGATATGAACCTAGGTGACGTCAAAGATCACGATATAGATGCATTTGGTGATGCTTATGAATATCTTATGACTATGTATGCTTCCAACGCAGGAAAATCCGGTGGTGAATTCTTCACTCCTGCCGATGTATCAGAACTTCTTACAAGACTTGGCACAGTTGGCAAAACTGAGATCAATAAGGTATATGATCCAGCCTGCGGAAGTGGTTCGCTTCTTTTAAAGGCGGAAAAGGTACTTGGAAAAGATAAGATACGCAACGGCTTTTATGGTCAAGAAATAAATATCACAACCTACAACCTTTGTCGTATCAATATGTTTTTACACGATATTGGTTTTGACAAATTTGATATTGCTTGCGAAGATACTCTTATCGCACCTGCACATTGGGACGATGAGCCGTTTGAACTGATAGTTTCTAATCCACCTTACTCAATAAAATGGGCTGGCGATGACAATCCGCTGCTCATAAACGACCCACGTTTTGCCCCTGCAGGTGTGCTTGCACCAAAAAGCAAAGCAGACCTTGCGTTTATTATGCACAGCCTTTCCTGGCTAGCATCTAACGGAACGGCTGCGATCGTATGCTTCCCTGGAATTATGTATCGTGGCGGTGCTGAGCAGAAGATCCGAAAATACTTGATAGACAATAACTTTGTTGATTGTATAATACAACTTCCTGCAAATCTTTTCTTTGGCACTTCTATTGCCACCTGCATTATGGTGCTGAAAAAATGTAAAACAGACAGCAAAACCTTATTTATTGACGCTACCAATGAATGTATCAAGGTTACGAACAATAATAAGCTTACTCCCGAAAATATAAACAAGATCGTTGGCTGCTTTGCTGAACGCAGCGAGATAAAGCATTTTTCGCATCTTGCCGATTATGATGAGGTCAAGGATAATGACTATAATCTTTCGGTTTCAACATATGTTGAGGCTGAGGACACAAGAGAAAAGATCGATATTGTCAAGCTTAATGCTGAGATCAAAGAGATAGTTGCTCGTGAACAGGTGCTTCGTGATGAAATAGACAAGATCATTGCAGAAATCGAGGTGTAATTATGAAATGTAGAGTAAGAACTCAAAAGCCCAATATTTCAAAAAATAGAATAATAGAAAATATAAAAGAAGTAGTTAATGCTAATGGATACTGTGTTGAGATTGGAGATATAATTGTATCCCTTTACACTTATATGGTCAGCCATAACCTGTTTGGTGGCTGTCACGCCTTATCCTCTGTTTTATATGTAGCACTAAGAGAAATGGGATTCAATCCAATCCTGCTTATCGGTGAATGTCAATTACAAGGGCAAAAACCATTTGACCATTCTTGGCTGAGTATGGACAATAAAATTATAGATTTAGCAATATTTATGCCTCTTACACAGATAGTTAATAGCGTATCTGGTCCAGTTGTATTTGATGAAGATGTTATTACGTTGAGAAAGACAAATCTACAATATGGAATAAATACACATTTACCTCTAAGTGCTGATACTAATAATGTTATTAATCTTCCTTTCTGCGATTATATGGATTATTTTCCGAATGAAACGGAAGGATTGTGGACTGTTTTGAAAAACATAATGCCCCCTTCATATGTCTTTAATTTGTATGATTTAAAAGAAAAATATAAAACTACAACAAGACAATTTGTTAGGTGATAAATATGACTAAACTAGAAGAACTTATAGAAAAATATTGTCCCAATGGCGTACCTCTACAAAAGGTAAAAGATACATATAAACGATTAAAAGGAACACCAATTACGGCAGGAAAGATGAAACAAATTGCCTGCGATAATGGTGAAATTAAAATATTTGCAGGTGGCAAAACTATTATAAACGCTCACGAAAAAGATATTCCCAAAGCAAATATTACAAGAGTACCTGCTGTTCTAGTTCAAAGTAGAGGTATCATCGATGTTGTATATTACGACAAAGCCTTTACATTTAAAAATGAAATGTGGGCATACACATCAGATGATCCCACAAGCACCAAGTATCTGTTTTATGTTTTAAAAAACAATATACAAAAATTTCGTGAAGCAGCTTCTGGAATGGGTTCCTTGCCTCAAATTTCATTAAAGGTCACAGAAGATTTTATAATCCCCGTCCCTCCCCTAGAAGTCCAACGTGAAATTGTCCGAATACTTGACAACTTCACATCGCTTAAAGCGGAGCTGCAAGCGGAGCTGCAAGCGAGAAAGAAACAGTATGAATATTATAGAGATGAGTTGTTAAAGCCAAAGGGAAAAATTCCAATGGTGACACTCAAAGAAATAGCTACTTCCATTTATAGAGGAGCGGGAATCAAACGAGATCAGGTCACAGAAGAGGGTATTCCGTGTGTACGATATGGAGAAATATATACTACATATAACACATGGTTTGATGAGTGCGTATCCCATACAAAAGAGGAATATGTTTCTAGCCCTAAGTATTTTGAACATGGAGATATACTGTTTGCCATTACAGGTGAAAGTGTTGAGGATATAACCAAATCAATAGCCTATGTGGGACACGATAAGTGTTTAGCTGGTGGTGACATTGTAGTAATGAAACATCAGCAGAACCCAAGATATCTTGCTCATGTGCTAAACACAACAATGGTTAAAGAACAAAAAAGAAAAGGCAAAGTTAAGAGCAAAGTGGTTCATTCGAATGTGCCTTCAATTGAGCAAATAAGAATTCCATTGCCTTCTCTTGAAGTTCAAAAACGCTATGCCGATGTTCTTGATAACTTTGAGCAGATTTGTAATGACCTAAATATAGGTTTGCCTGCGGAGATCGAGTCAAGACAAAAACAATATGAGTATTATCGTGACGCACTTCTGTCTTTCGACAATTCATATTTTGTTAACGTAGAGAGAGAGAGAGAGAGAGAGAGAGATGAGTGGCACAGCGGATTGATCAAGCTGTGGCAGTATGTGTTTGGGTACGCACCAGTTAAACTGAAAGATATTGCTACAATTAGTCGTGGCGGTAATTTTCAGAAAAAAGACTTTGTAAAAATAGGAAAACCTTGTATTCACTATGGTCAAATGTACACACATTTTGGTGTTTATGCAGATAAAACATTAACTTTTGTAAATAATGACGTATTTGCAAAGTCAAAAACTGCAAAACCGGGGGACATCGTTATGGCAGTTACAAGCGAGAATGTAGAAGACGTTTGCTCTTGCACTGCATGGCTCGGCAATGAAGAAATTGCTGTCAGCGGTCATACAGCAATAATAAGCCACAATCAAAATGCAAAATATATGTCTTATTTCTTCCATTCTGCTTCTTTTTTTGAGCAGAAGAAACGATTAGCACATGGTACAAAAGTAATCGAAGTAACGCCTGTCAAATTAGGTGATATTAAGATAATGTTGCCAACTTTGAAAGAACAAGAACGAATTGTATCAATTCTCGACAGGTTTGATTCATTGTGCAATGATATTTCATCAGGGTTGCCTGCCGAGATCGAAGCAAGACAAAAACAATATGAATATTATAGAGATAAATTACTCAGCTTTTAGTAATTAAGTAAAGGAGGCGGCTATTGTGCCATATTTCAATATTGTCGCACAGACAACAGAAAACACCGTTGTTACAGAGTATGAGCCGGCAAAAACACGTTCTAGCAACTATCAATCTGAAGCAGCATTGGAAAAAGAATTTATCCATATGCTCACAGAGCAGGGCTATGAATATCTTAAAATTCATCATGAAAAAGATCTTATCGCAAACCTGCGTACTCAGCTTGAAAAGCTCAATGACTATCATTTTACTGAAAACGAATGGGAAAGATTTTTCAAGGATTCAATAGCAAATCAAAACGAGGGTATCGTTGAAAAGACACGAACGATACAAGAAGATAATATCAAGAACTTAAAGCGTGATGACGGAAGCACAAAGAATATTACTATTATTGACAAGAAGAATATCCACAATAACTTTTTGCAGGTAATAAATCAGTATGTCATCGGTACAGCCGAGGGTGCAAAACACGACAATCGTTATGATGTCACTATCCTTGTAAATGGCTTGCCGCTTGTCCACGTTGAGTTAAAACGCAGAGGTGTAGCTATCCGTGAGGCGTTCAATCAGATAAACCGATACCAGCGTGACAGCTTCTGGGCAGGGAGTGGTCTGTTTGAATATACGCAGATTTTCGTTATCTCAAATGGAACAAATACCAAATATTATTCTAACAGCACTCGATTCAATGCAATAAAAGATGCAAATAAGAATTCCGCAAAGAAAGGTAAAACCAGCAATAGTTTTGAGTTTACGTCTTTCTGGGCAGATGCAAACAATCGTGTCATTCCCGACCTGATAGACTTTACAAGAACATTCTTTGCCAAACATACGATCTTGAATATCATTACTAAGTACTGCATATTTACATCAGAAAATATGCTTATGGTAATGCGACCTTATCAAATAACCGCAACAGAACGTATTCTTAACCGAATCGAGATCGCTAATAACTACAAAAAATATGGCACTATCGCTGGTGGCGGTTATATATGGCATACAACAGGTTCTGGAAAGACGCTTACATCATTTAAAACAGCAAGATTAGCTTCATCTCTCCCCTATATTGATAAAGTGCTGTTCGTAGTTGACCGTAAGGATCTTGACTATCAAACGATGAAAGAATATGATCGTTTTGAAAAAGGCGCAGCTAACAGCAATACCTCCACCGCTATTCTGAAAAAACAGTTGGAAGATATTAATGCTCATATTATTATAACCACCATTCAGAAACTTGCAACGTTTATCAAGAAAAACAAAGACCACGAAGTATATAATAAACACGTTGTTATAATCTTCGATGAGTGCCACAGAAGCCAGTTTGGTGATATGCACGCTGCCATTGTAAAAAGCTTCAAAAAATATCACCTATTCGGATTCACTGGAACACCTATCTTTCCTGCCAACACAGGAAGTATTCGCAAGCCACAGTTCTTCACAACTGAGCAGACTTTTGGCGACCAACTCCATACATATACGATCGTTGATGCTATCAATGATAAGAATGTCCTACCATTCAGAGTTGATTATGTAAAAACAATGGATATGGGTGAAGATATTGATGACGAACAGGTGTGGGACATTGCCCGTGAAAAGGCTATGATGGCACCTGAAAGAATAAGTCTTGTCACAAAGTATATTCTTGACAATTTTGATAGGAAGACCTATCGTGGTGATAAAACCTATATCTACAATGCACTTACCAACATATCAGAAGTAGCATCCAGCAAAAATGGCACAGTAGAGGAGATAAAACAAAAGCAACGTATAAGCGGTTTTAATTCTATTTTTGCAGTTGCGTCTGTGCCTATGGCAAAATTATATTATCAAGAATTTAAGAAACAAATGTCAGCTGACCCTACAAAGCAACTCCGTATTGCTACTATTTATAGCTATGGTGCAAATGAAGCTGAATATGACGAAAATACAAGTGGTATTCTTGATGAAGAGAATTCAGAAGATACATCAGCACTTGACCAATCCTCAAGAGACTTCCTTGAATCAGCCATAAAAGACTATAATGAAATGTTCCATACGAACTACTCAACAGATAGTGATAAGTTCCAGAACTATTATAAGGATGTTTCTCTTCGTATGAAGAACAAGGAACTTGATTTACTCATTGTCGTAAATATGTTCCTTACAGGCTTTGATGCCACAACTTTGAATACATTATGGGTTGATAAGAATTTGAAAATGCACGGACTAATTCAGGCATTTTCAAGAACAAACCGAATCCTTAACTCAATTAAGACCTTCGGTAATATTGTGTGCTTTAGAAATCTTCAGAAGCGTGTTGATACTGCTATATCACTTTTCGGAGATAAAAATGCAGGCGGTATCGTACTTATGAAAGGATTCAAAGATTATTATTATGGCTATGAGGGTATTGACGGCAAGCCACACCCTGGCTATATTGATATGGTCGATGAGCTTACATCAAAGTTTCCACTTATAGAGCCACAGATCATAGGCGAACAAAATCAGCGAGATTTTATTTCTCTCTTTGGTGCTATTCTTCGTATGAGAAACCTTTTGTCTGCTTTTGACGAATTTGCAGATAAAGAATTGATCAATGAACGTGATCTGCAAGATTATTTAGGCAGATACCAAGACCTACGAGATGAATGGAATGAAAGACGCAGACGAGGTGAAAGCACAGACATTATTGATGACATTGTATTTGAAGTTGAACTTATCAAACAGATAGAAATCAATATAGATTATATTCTTATACTTGTCAAGAAATATCACGATAGTCACTGTGAAGATAAAGAGGTACTTGTTTCAATCAAGAAAGCCATTGATGCAAGCCCCGAGCTTCGCAGCAAAAAAGCTCTTATTGAAACCTTTATTGCTGGTATAAATGATGTAGAAGATGTTATGTCAGAATGGCACGACTACGTTGTAGATAGACGTGAAGAAGAACTTGTTCAAATCATTAAAGACGAAAAGCTGAAAGAACCTGAAACACGAAAATTTATAGAAAATGCATTCCGTGATGGTGAGATCAAAACAACAGGAACAGACATTGATAAGCTTATGCCTCCTGTATCTCGCTTTGGTGGTGGAAATAGAGCAGTAAAGAAACAAAGTGTTATCGATAAGTTGAAAGCTTTCTTTGAAAAGTTTTTCGGTGTTGGTGGTTCAACAAGATTCACTGATGAAGATGAACCCTAATATAAAGTATGTTCCATTTTAAATTCAAAATAAAATATCGCAACTTCATAAAAAATTAAACTTGTTCCATTTTAAATTCAAAATATTTTGTGTATACTTGTAATAAAATAACGAATGTTCCATTTTAAATTCAAAAAAACTAATAAAATCGGGACAAAAACAGCCCTGTTTGTTCCATTTTAAAATCAAAATAAACATCTCTTTGTGACAAAAAAAGCCAAAATTTTTTCAGCCAAAATCGCAAAATTTTGAACATTATAGCCGTTAAAACTCAAAAGCTCAAAAATCAAAACTCGTCAAAAAAATGAACATTATAGCAAGGAAAACTCAAAAACTCAAAACTGCAAAATCCGAAAATAATGAACATTATTACTGACATAAAACAGCAAACAGCATATAACTATCGGGGCAATACAAAATCGTATTGCCCTGCGTTGTATATAGGAAAGGAGCGGAAAATGAATTATTGTGAGATAAAGAAAACCGATATCGCCAATGGCTCAGGAGTGAGGGTCACGCTGTTCGTATCAGGTTGCAGACACCACTGCAAGGGCTGTTTTCAGCCTGACACTTGGAACTTTGACTACGGCAAGCCTTTCACAGATACCACCGCAGACGAGATACTTAACGCCCTCTCAAGGGGCTATATAAAAGGACTTACTCTCTTAGGCGGCGAGCCTATGGAGCCTGAGAACCAGCCTGAGCTTACAAAACTCCTCCGCCGTGTGAAAACCGAACTTCCTGACAAGGACGTGTGGTGCTACACAGGCTGTACCCTTGAAACTGACCTGCTTGCAGGCTCAAAGTCCCCATACAAAACGCAGTACACAGACGAAATGCTGAGCCTTATCGACTACCTCGTTGACGGCGAATTTGTTCTCGAAAAGAAAAACATCTCCCTGAAATTCAGAGGCTCTGAAAATCAGAGGATACTTCATAAAGAGGACGGGGTTTGGGTGAACAGCGAAGATATGTAAAACAAAACCGCTCCCCGTGACATCACGAAGAGCGGTTATTTTTATTGCGTAGGTGCGACCTAAGGTCGCCCGCCTATGAAACTTTTATAAGATAACTCTACAGCCTTACTTTTCAGACTTTGTAAAGAATATCGCCTTTATAAGCTGGATAACGAGCATAGAGCCAAAGCTTAGAATGTATATCCATGCAAACTGCATACCTGTCATGTCTGCTATCTTGAAAAGTCCCTTGAGTGGTGGAACGAGCAGAACGGAGTTTAAAAATACCATTCCAAGACCGAACGCCATAAGACCAAACTTGTTGTTGAAAAAGTTCTTTGAGAAGATAACAGGACCTTTTTTCTTGCACGAGAATCCGTGGAACAATCTTGCAGAGCAAAGCACTGCGAATGCCATCGTCATACCAAGAGCTGCGCTTGTCTTGTTTCCCATAAGGAAAGCCGAAGCTACCGCTATCGCTATAACTACGCCATACAATGCTATCTCGCCCAGGAAAGGACGTGTGAGTATAGATTCATTTGCGTTTCTTGGCTTGCGTTTCATGACCTCTTCGGAGTGAGGTTCAAGACCCAAACCGATAGCAGGAAGCGAGTCTGTAAGCAGATTAATAAACAGCAAATGTATTGCCGCAAACGGAACAGGAAGTCCAAGCAGTGAGTTGAAAAGCACCACAAGAATTGCCGCAAAGTTGCCCGAAAGCAGGAAGAGTATAGCCTTTTTAATGTTCTCGTAAATGTTTCTGCCGTTTCTTATGGCCTTGACTATAGTTGCAAAGTTATCGTCTGCAAGCACCATTGAGGCAGCGTCCTTTGAAACCTCAGTTCCTGTTATGCCCATTGCAACGCCCACATCAGCCTGCTTTAACGCAGGTGCGTCGTTCACACCGTCGCCTGTCATAGAAACTATACAGCCGTTTGCCTGCCAAGCCTTTACGATCCTTATTTTATGCTCAGGTGTAACACGAGCGTAAACAGCCTTGTCCTTTACAAAGTCAACAAGCTCTTCGTCTGAATAAGCGTCAAGCTCGTGACCCTCGACAGCCTTTGAGTTGTCGTCAAGAATACCTATCTCACGGGCAATAGCCGAAGCCGTAACAATATGGTCGCCTGTTATCATGACTGGCTTTATGCCTGCCTTGCGGCATTCCGCAACAGCCGCCTTTGATTCCTCTCTCGGAGGATCCATCATAGCAATAAGACCGACAAACTCCAATCCGTCCTCGTCCTCTGGACATACGGTATCCTTGTCGAATTTTTTCTCTGCAAATGCAAGTATACGCAGACCTTTTTCCGAAAGCTCTGCCACACGCTGGGTTATAACAGCCTTTTCTTCGTCGCTTGAAGTTATCCTGTTTATAAGAACGTCAGCCGCACCCTTTACATAAAGCACCTTTTCGCCGTCGATAACGTGCAGAGTTGACATAAGCTTTCTGTCTGAATCAAATGGTATCTCAGAAATTCTAGGGAGATCTTCCCTCACCTTGTCAGTGTCGATACCAAGCTTTGTGCCGAAATTGATAAGAGCCGTTTCTGTAGGGTCGCCTATCTCAACGCCGTCCTTACAGCTTGAATCGTTGCAAAGGATCATGGCTCTTGTCATAGTCTTGACCTTTTCATCGTCAATATCAACAGCGTCAGTGTCGATTATCCTGCCGTCTACCATTATTTTTCTGACTGTCATCTTGTTCTGAGTAAGAGTACCGGTCTTGTCAGAGCATATTACAGAAACACTGCCCAAGCCCTCAACAGCTTGAAGCTTTCTTATGATAGCGTTTTCCTTTGACATTTTCTGTGTGCCGAAAGAAAGCACAATAGTAACGATAGAGCTGAGAGCCTCAGGAATAGCCGCAACAGCAAGTGCGATAGCGAACATGAACGAATCCATAAGCTTGCCGCCACGAAGCACACTAAGTCCGAACACTACTGCACAGACAATAAGTATAGCAATGGAAAGCTTCTTGCCGAACTCGTCAAGCGTGTTCTGGAGAGGCGTTTTTCTCTCTGATGCGTTTTGGATAAGCGAGGCTATCTTGCCCACCTCAGTGTCCATACCAACCTCAGTGACAAGCATTTTTCCTCTGCCGTATGTGACAAAAGAGCCTGAATAAACCATGTTAGCACGCTCAGCAAGAGGCTTTTCGCCCTCTATATCGCTCATATCCTTGTCGATATTAACGCTCTCGCCTGTGAGTGCCGACTCGTTCACCTGAACAGAAGCGCACTCTACGAGTCGTCCGTCTGCACATATCTGGTCGCCTGCTTCGATAAGAAGAATGTCGCCCACTGCGATCTCCTCAGATGGGATAATGACCTTTTCGCCGTTACGAAGCGCCTTAGCCGTCGGTGCAGAAAGCTTTTTAAGGTTCGTCAGTGACTTTTCAGCCTTGACGGTCTGAACTGTACCCAAAATAGCGTTCATTGTGATAACAACGAGAATTACCGCACAGCTCTCAACGTCTTTCATGAAAGCTGAAACTATCGCAGCAATAATGAGTATAAGCACAAGGAAGTCCTTATACTGCTCTAAAAAAATCATGGGAATGGACTTTTTCTTGCCCTCCGTGATAACATTTCGTCCGAACTTTTCGCAGTTTTTCACTGCCTGCTCGGTTGAAAGACCATTTTCACCTGATGAAAACTCAGTGTAAAGCTGGTCAAGTTTTTTTTGATACTGCTTCATAAAATACCACCTTTTTTATTTTTCCCTGTAGTCGCTGCCGATATACCCTTCAAAGCCTCCTTTTCTCATAGGCTCAGTAAAATAAACGCATAAAAAAATCGGCAAGACGTTTATTGGGTAAACTGCGCCTGTGGCAATTTAATCAATAAAAGTCTCGCCGTTTAGATATGCAGCGGTCCCTCATCGGAACGTACTGACGCAAACATAAACGGATCTCTCCGCCAGCTACTCTCTTTTACTATGAGGTTATTATAACCTATATTTTTGATTTTGTCAATAGTTTTTTATATATTTTATTGTACAATTGCAACTCATTTGCTTGATCTCATTTTCAAACACTGCCCTTGATTATTATTCCAAAAGGTGCTATAATAGCATTGGTGATAATAATGAAAAGGAAAATACTTGTAGGTCTGCTTACCGCCGTTATCTTTTTGGCTTGCGCCCTTGTGATAAATATAACCCCGAAGGTGGAGAAAGGTTCAGTTGTGCTGACCTGTGACGGAAGCAAATATGAGCTTCCCGGCACTGAAAAGACACGATACTGCAACGGCAAGAGCGAGAGCCTTTCCGCTGAAAAGAGCTTTGAAGATCTGCTCTCCTCTGTACCGTCATTTAATATAAAGGCAGATGTAGATAAGGACGGCAATGTTACCCTTAAAACCCCTATGTCCGTAGAAGCCACAGGGGACAGGCTCGGTGACGTGCTTTACACTGTCTACAGCTATGACGGAAAGGTGCTTGCCAAGGAGTCCAAAAAGCTGGAGCTTCCAAAAGAGGATATTGACGGCTGTCTTGTGAAAATAAAAATTACATGGGGCAAGAAAGACACAAGCTATCTTGAAGAAGATTACTGGTTTGCCGCAATGTACAATACCGAAAGATAAACATAACATCAAGATGTTGGGGCGACCTCTGGTCGCTCACTTTATTTCTGTAAACTTTCAGACAACAAAACGTCGGACGAATTTGAAAACGTCCGACGTTTTTTTTTTTAACATATTTGAAATCCTATTATGCCCGCCATACAAATAACACTGCCGATAAATCTCAGCTTTGTGATAGGCTCTTTTCTTATGAGCGCTATAACAAACAGCGAACACAGTATCATAGGCTGGATAAATGACGCACTCGCAAGGCTCACAGCAATAACAGCGTTCTCCGCAAGCAGACCTGCCACATTCGGGATCTTTGTAAGCACGACCACCCATGCGCCCTTTTGATTTTTCTTGAATATCTCCAAAGGCTTCGCCCTCGGCAGAAGTATGATAGCCATAAGTATAAGCGCAAAGAACAGCGCCATGGTCGAGGATATGTAATTTTCTGACGCTCTTACAACTATTCCGTAGCCGTATCTTGCCAAAAGATAGAACACCAGAGGAACAACTATCCTGCGGTAATTTATATTGCCGCTGTCCGTTCTGCCTGATTTTGCGATAAAAACAAGTCCTGCAACAGTAAGCACGATAAAAAGGAACTTGAAAATGCTCGGCTTTTCACCAAGAAAAATATCCGTTGCATAGGACATGAAAAGGGTGATACCAAGCCAAGCCTTAAGCTCAAAGGCTGATATTTCATCAAGGATAATAGCCGAAAGTTTAAATTCAAGGATCTTCGACAAGCACAGCAGACCTATTGCCGCAAAGGACTGCCAGCTAAAGGTGATAGTCCTGTCGAGGAAAGGCAGACAGCAAGCCATGAAAACAGCCGTTGCCGCCGCCATTAAGAATCCAAGCTCATCGCCGTTGAATTTTGCCGTTGAAACAGCGTACTTGTCACTAAGGGAACATATTGTGTAGCATACAACTACAAGTATAAGCAAAAACATTATTTTTCTTCTTCCTTACTATATGATTTTCTAAGACCTGTATGCTGTGAAACATACGAAATAACGGGCGACCCAAGGTCGCCCCTACGCAAAGCCGATTTATCAGTTCTTTTTATTTTTCACAAGCCATACTACCGCCAAAATACCAAGTATCACTGAGAACAGAGTAGCAATGGCTAGACATATCCAGCTTGCATACTGACTTTGTATAAATTCGTTCTGCGATTGGCTTCCTATAAGGGTATCTACTCCCGATTGCGAGCCTAACGCTGAGAACAGTATTATAAATGCCATTCTCACATTCATTACGCAGGCTATAACGCTGTAAATATGCACTATACCCTGAAAAAGGCACACTCCGCAGTCGTCCTTTACATAGCTTTTCACTCCAAGCACCGCACATACCACCGACACTGCCGTGTAGATAATGAACGTCGCAAAAAGCACTATCGTTGGCACCTTTGCCCCCTCGGTTTTCACTATCATGCTCATAAGCCCAGCCATACACCCCATGAACACAGCCGCTGCCGCAAGCCCTGCAACAGACCATTTTCTGTATAAAAGCTCTGACTTTTTTATCTGCTCTTTCTTTATCTGCTTAGGCATTTTCTTCCTCCGCCTTCTTGCTTTCAAGCTCCTCCTCAGATATCTTGAAGCGTATCCTGTCTATTTTCTGCTCGTCCTCCATTTTCACTGTCATCTCAAAAGGCGGACAGCTTATAACTTCATTCTGCTCAGGAAGTCTGTCAAGCATATCCATTATCCAGCCACCGAGAGATGTTCTTTCGGTTTCGATAGTGTCCTCCGGCAGTCCTATCCTGTCAAGAAAATCCGATACCGAAAGCTCCGCCGACGCTTCGTAAACACCGTCGCTTATTTTCACAAGGGAGGTATCCTCCTCGTCGCTTTCATCATAGATCTCGCCCACAAGCTCCTCTATGATATCCTCAAGGGTACAAATGCCCTCCGTGCCGCCGTATTGGTCGAGCACCACCGCCATATGCACCTTTTTGCGCTGCATCTGCTTCAGGATCTCAGAGATCTTGCGGTTTTCGGTTATGTAAAGTGGCTTGTTCATTATAAGACTTATGTCGGTCTTGCCCTTGAGATACATTTCAAAAAAGTCAGCCTGGTGGATAAGTCCCACAATGTGGTCTATATCCTTGTCATACACAGGAAGCCTTGAAAACTTTGTCTGCACAAAGCGTTTTTTTATGCTCTCCATATCCTCATGAAGCTCAACACCCTCGATATTTACTCTAGGCACAAGTATCTCGCTTATGGTTATCTCGTCAAAATCAAGTGCCGAACGCACAAGCTCCGACTCCTGCTCTTCAAGTACGCCCTCGTCCTGAATCTCGTCTATGATATATTTAAGCTCTTCCTCAGTAACAGACGGCTCGCTGTTCTTGTTGCCCACAATCTTTGAAACACCGCTTTTTATGCCCATAAAGATAGCCGTAATAGGTGTGATGATGAACATGAATGCGGAAAGCGGAGCCGCCATAAGAATAGAAAACCGCTCAGAATTTTCCTTTGCAAGGCTCTTAGGCAAGATCTCACCAAAAATAAGCACAAGCACCGTCATGACTACAGTAGCCAGACCCACGCTTCCCTTGCCGAATTTCTCGGTAAAAAGCACCGTTGCAATAGAAGATGAAGAAATGTTCACCACATTGTTTCCAACAAGTATAGCAGTGAGTGCCTTGTCAAAATTATCGCATATGTTCATTGCCTTCTTTGCAGACTTGTTTCCGTCGTCTGCAAGTTTTTTAAGCCTTATCCTGTTGCATGAAGAAAACGCTGTCTCCGTTGCAGAACAAATAGCAGACAGCATAAGAAGCACAGCGATGATAACAACTTTCATAAAATAAAATTATCCTTTCAGGTCAGAATATAAATTTGCTGCCCTAGTTATAAAAATAGCACTAAAGGCAGTCATGAAAACTGACTACATATAGTTATCATAACATATTTTTTAACCAATTGCAACAGTATTGTTGAAAAAACAATGTAAAAGAGTTATAATATTCTTTGTGTTCATAATATTCATATGCACAAAAGGAGATAACAGAAATGACAAAGAAAGATAAGGACATTTTCGACAAAATAATGGACTGGAAGATATTCGGCTGGTTCAAACCCTTTTACGTCAAAAACAAAGAAATGCTTTTGTATCTGTTTTTCGGCGTACTCACCACCGCAGTCAGCTTTGTGACCGCAGGCATCTCAAAAGTGCTTTTGGAGCAGGCAGGCATAGGCAAGGGCGGTGTTTCCACCACAAGCACCGTCATATCATGGATATGTGCAGTAACATTCGCATACATAACCAACAGGATATGGGTTTTCGAGTCTGAGGCAGAGGGCAAAAAGGCGATAATCTCCGAAGCGGCTTCATTTTACGGCGGAAGGATATTCACACTTCTCGTAGAAATGTTCATGATGTGGCTCGGCTACTCACTTCTCAGCTTCAACTATTGGGTAACAAAGATAGTGGCAAACGTTGTTGTGCTGATACTTAACTATGTCATCAGCAAGCTTGTGGTCTTCAGAAAGAAATAAGCATACAAAAAAAGCTGTCGGCAAAAAATGCTGACAGCTTTTCTTTTGCCCCAGTTGCCACGTTGCAACCGACTAATCTCTGTACATAAGCGTGACCGCCATGCCGTTTATCACGCCCACTACAACTCCGCACACAATGAAAAACACCTTGATAGGCAGGTCAAGCAGAAGCGAGATAAGCCCGAACACGATAACGAACGCCATTGCTCCGCCTATCTGCACAAGAAACTTTCTTTTCACAAGCACAGGAAAACGCTCCGCAAGCTTTGCAGTCTTGTTACCCTTGCGGTCAATTATCCTGTAAATAAGCTGAGTCAGTGCCATTGGTATTCCGATAAATAAAATTGCTGTTATAAGTTTGTCCATTTTAAATTCCTCCATTTTTCACTTAAATTATAGCTTTTTGTATCAAAAGAGGCTGCCCAAGACGCAGTTCGTCCGTGGGCAGCCTCATTGCTGCATATAAAATTTCTTTTATCAACAATTAAAGAACTCTTACGCCAACAACACCCTCGATAGACTTGAAAGCGTCAGCGTCAACGTCGCCTGTAACATCGAGCATTGTGTAAGCCCAGTCTTTCTTAGACTTGTTTACAAGGTTCTCGATATTTGCGCCCTTGTCAGATACAACAGATGTGATCTGTGCGATAAGTGCAGGAACGTTCTTATGAAGCACGCAAACAAGGTGGTCGCCTGTTTTAGCAAGCTCTGCATTAGGGAAGTTTACAGAATTCTTGATAGTTCCCTTCTCGATATAGTCGATAAGCTCGTGAGCCGCCATTGTTGCGCAGTTGTCCTCAGACTCAGGTGTGGAAGCGCCAAGGTGTGGAAGAACGATAACATTCTCCTCGCCAAGAACAACATCATCTGCAAAGTCTGTTACATACTTTGCAACCTTGCCGTCCTTGATAGCCTTTACAACAGCCGCACTGTTGATAAGCTCGCCTCTTGCAAGGTTGATAAGACGAACGCCGTCCTTCATCATTGCTATCTGAGCTTCGTCGATAGTGTTCTTTGTGTCAGGTGTATAAGGAACGTGGATAGTGATATAGTCACTATTCTTGTAAATATCGTTGATATCAGCAGTTACCTTTACAGCAGGCTCAAGCTGGATAGCTGCGTTTACTGAAAGGAATGGGTCGTAGCCGATAACGTCCATGCCAAGTGCAACGGCTGCGTTTGCGATCTTTCCGCCGATAGCACCAAGACCTATAACACCAAGTGTCTTGCCCAATATCTCAGGACCTGCAAACTTAGACTTGCCGCCCTCAACTGTCTTAGGAGCGTCAGGAGTACCCTTAAGTGAAGCAGCCCATGCAGCAGCCTCTGTTATCTTTCTTGAAGCAAGGAGCAGCGCACAAATAGCAAGCTCCTTAACAGCGTTTGAGTTTGCGCCAGGTGTGTTGAATACAACGATTCCCTGCTCTGCGCACTTCTCAACTGGGATATTGTTTACGCCAGCACCTGCTCTTGCAATAGCAAGCAGGCTCTCAGGCATTTCCATATCGTGCATCTTTGCTGAACGTACCATTATAGCGGTAGGATTTTCAGCATTGTCGCTTACTGTGTACTTAGCCTTGTCAAAGATATCAGTACCGCAGGTAGCGATCTTATTTAATGTCTTTATCTCATACATTGTAAATTACCCTCTCTTATAATAAGGTTACGCTTATGCGTTCTCAGCCTCGAACTTCTTCATGAACTCAACAAGCTTTTCAACGCCCTCAATAGGCATTGCGTTGTAGATAGAAGCTCTCATACCGCCAACAGTTCTGTGACCCTTAAGGTTTACAAAGCCTGCTGCTGTAGCCTCAGCAACGAACTTCTTGTCAAGCTCAGCGTCGCCTGTTACGAATGGAACGTTCATAAGAGATCTGTCCTCAGGAACAACAGTGCCCTTGAAGAGCTTGCTCCGGTCAAGATAATCATAGAGTATCTTAGCCTTCTTCTCGTTGTGAGCCTTCATAGCCTCAAGACCGCCCATTTTCTTTATCCACTTGAATACCTTGCCGCAGATGTAAATGCCATAGCAAGGAGGTGTATTGTAAAGAGAGTCAGCGTCAGCCTGAGTTTTCCACTTGAGCATTGTAGGTGTTCCCTCGAGAACGTCATCAGTGATAAGATCTTCTCTGATGATAGCAATAACAACGCCGGCAGGACCAACGTTCTTCTGAACGCCGCCGTAAATAACGCCGTACTTTGTTACGTCAACAGGCTCAGACAGGAAGCAGGAAGAAACGTCTGCAACAAGTGTGTGACCCTTTGTGTTAGGCAGAGTCTTGTACTTTGTACCATAGATAGTATTGTTTTCGCAGATATAAACATAGTCAGCGTCCTCTGGGATATCCAGATCTGAACAATCAGGGATATAAGAGAAAGTCTTGTCAGCAGAAGAAGCCACAGCAACAGCCTCGCCGTATTTCTGAGCCTCCTGATAAGCTTTCTTAGCCCACTGACCTGTGATTATGTAAGCCGCTTTCTTGTTCTTCATAAGATTCATAGGAACGGCTGAGAACTGCTGAGAAGCACCGCCCTGAAGGAACAGCACCTTGTAGTTATCAGGGATACCCATAAGATCTCTGATGTCCTTTTCAGCTTCCTTGATGATGTCATCGAACGCCTTGGAACGGTGGCTCATCTCCATTACGCTCATACCTGTGCCCTTATAATCGAGCATTTCATCGGCAGCTTCCTTAAGCACTTCTTCAGGGAGTACAGCAGGACCTGCGCTGAAGTTATATACTCTACCCATTGTTAAACCCTCCATATAAATTAGTTTCATTATTTATAAAGACTATAAATATATAAATTAATAATATTATTATATGCCTTTTATAAAAAAAAGTCAAGGGCTGTCATATAAAAATACTCACTCGTCATAAGTTTTTGTACATATCAGCACATAAAACAGCCCTAAAAACGTGCATTTTTACACCTTACCTATGCCGTTATATATAATAAGCACTGAAAAGCATGAAAAATCAGAATAATACTAAAACGTTAAAAAGAGGTTAAAATTTTTGGTATTCCTTGAAATCTCCATATTTGTGTAGTATAATGTAATCAATAAAATGCGACAGTTGTAAAAAAGTCGGGGAACAATTGTCACTCTCAGGGAAAGAGGATATATATGCAAAAGATATTTTATGTTTCAAGAAACGAGGACAAAGCCCATGATGGAAAAGCCCCGGATATGGACAGATTTCAGCGAGTTGAAAAGCTCAACAGTCTGATCGCGGCAGGCTGGGCTATAAAGGAAATGAAAAGCGAAAACAACAGCACATTCTTTGTGCTTGAGAAAGCAGACTAGACTTAAAATGGCGGTATAAGACCGTACCCTGCCAATAACGCAGACACGATGTTCCGCCAACAAGTTCGCTAGGTCTTTCAACAAACTTATAGGACGGTAGCCCCACCGTCCTTTTTTATGTGCAGATAAATTTTGCGAAAACGTTTTATGGGTATTGCATTTCAGAGAGAAATATTGTATAATTAATGTAATCGTTTTAGCAAAAACAAATGATACTATACATAATTATAAAGGAGTAAAAAACTATGGCTTATGTAATCGGCGTAGACTGCGGCACAAGCGGCACTAAGACGGTGCTTTTTGACGAAAAGGGCACTGTTATCTCTTCTGTAACTATTGAATATCCTATGTATCAGCCTAAAAACGGCTATGCAGAGCAAGACCCTGCTGATTGGGCAAACGCAATGATAAACACTATCAAGGCTGTTATGACCAAAAGCGGCGTAAATAAAGAGGACGTTGCAGGTGTTGGTATCTCAGGTCAGATGCACGGACTTGTTATGCTCGACAAGGACGACAACGTTCTTAGAAAGTCCATAATATGGTGCGATCAGAGAACTGCCGCAGAAGTTGAAGAAATGAACGAAAAGCTAGGCAGAGAAAAGCTCATCAAGATAACAGCAAATCCTGCCCTCACAGGCTGGACGGCTGCGAAAATTCTGTGGGTAAAGAACAACGAGCCTGATATATATGAAAAGTGCAGACACATTCTTCTGCCAAAGGACTATCTGAGATTTATCCTCACTGGCGAATATGCAACAGAGGTTTCCGACGCAAGCGGTATGCAGCTTCTTGACGTGCCAAACCGCTGCTGGTCAAAGGAAGTCTGCGATACGCTTGGCATTGATATGTCAATGCTGGGCAAGGTTTACGAGTCATGCGAGGTAACAGGCAAGGTCACAAAGAAAATGGCTGAGCTTACAGGACTTAAAGAGGGTACTATAGTAGTAGGCGGAGCAGGCGACAATGCCGCTGCGGCTATCGGAACAGGCGTTGCAGAGGACGGTAAGGCGTTCACAACTATCGGAACATCAGGCGTTGTATTCGCACACACTTCTTCTATCTCTATCGACCCAAAGGGCAGAGTTCACACCTGCTGTGCAGCAGTGCCGAACGCATGGCACGTTATGGGTGTTACACAAGGCGCAGGACTTTCGCTGAAATGGTTTAGGGATAATTTCTGCAATGCAGAGAAAGAAACAGCAAAGTGCATGGGCGTTGACGAATATTATCTCATGGATAAGGAAGCAGAGAAAGTGCCTGTTGGTGCAAACAGACTTCTCTATCTGCCGTATCTCATGGGCGAAAGAACACCGCATCTTGACCCTGACGCAAGAGGAGTATTCTTCGGACTTTCTGCAATGCACACAAAGCGTGATATGCTGAGAGCAGTAATGGAGGGCGTATCATACTCACTGAGAGATTGCGTTGAGGTATTCAGAGAAATGGATATCAACGTATCTGACATGATGGCTTGCGGAGGCGGCGGAAGCTCACCGCTGTGGAGATCAATGCTCGCAGATCTTTACAACTGCCCTGTAAAAACAGCTTCATCGAAAGAAGGTCCAGCCCTTGGCGTAGCACTTCTTGCAGCAACAGGCGCAGGCATTTACTCATCAGTACCGGAAGCTTGTAAGGCAGTAGTAAAGACCGACAAGGTACAGCAGCCTGAAGCAGAGCGAGTACCGGAGTATGAGAAATACTACAAGCTTTACACAGAGATCTATCCTGCACTGAAAGCAGAATTTGCAAAGCTTGCGAAGATGTAATATAAAACCAAAAGCTCCGATTTGCTGTCGGAGCTTTTTTTGTGTTAGAATATTTTGACAACTAAAAAACGGCTCTCCACAATAGCGGAAAGCCGTTTTTACATATTGGTCGGAGTGACCGGATTTGAACCGACGACCTCTACCACCCCAAGCCCACGCATGAAGTGCGTAGGGTGTTTTTTATGCCCGAAGCATTAAATGTTGAGGGTGCAGGGCGCATAAAGCTGTGCTGTGCGCCCTGCCTGCCCCCTGCCTGAGTGGCGGTCGCCAAAGTTTTGAACGCAGTGAAAAACTTTGTGTGACATCGCCACGTGCCCACCTCTGGGGTGCAGGTCTGCACACTGTCGCAAGGCTGTGCGTTCCCTTTGTTCTGATTGTGTTATATCGGAGTGACAAGCAAGCACCGCTTCTCAACTTTAATCCGTAGTGGTCTGCGTTTTGTCTCCTCGCCGATAGGCGACACTCAGAAGTCTTGATAGTCATTCGGCTCTGTGTAGTCCTCTTGCTCCTGTCGGTCTATGTCATTGCTGTCATTGAGGTATTTCAGCTCGTCAAGTATGTCCTCTTGTTGGTCGGAGATGTTTTGCAGTAGCTTGATTATGGTGTCTTGTCCTCTGTCCTGATGTGATTGTCTTATGGATATGTTGAAAACACAAATAATTAAAGCAATAACAATTACAAGCCAAATTATATTCAACCCTATGAATATCGCTGTTGCTGTTTCTGCGTTTTGAAATAATTCCTCTAGCATGATTACCCCTCTTTATCCTGATTAATTTTTATTATTATCTGTCCTATTTTCACAAGCGTTTCATTTTGCTGTTTCAATAGTTCCGTCTGCTCCCTGCTTCTCTTTGATAGATCATTAACAGTTTTGCAAAGGTCAAGAAATTTGCAGATTAGATAAATAATAAGCAAAAAGATTAACGCATCTATGATAATTCGTCCTATAAGTATATATGCTAAAGTCTTGTCTAAACCAAACATTTATTTCTCCTTAATTTTTATAACAGCGCTATTATTGTTCTGCTGTGTTATATTGTATTTGCTGTTGCTGTCGGCTTTATAGCCTATTCCTCTTTTGTCATTCGTAAGTCCTGCTATATAATCAATACTCACTTTATAAAATTTTGCTAACTGTATAACTTTTTCAAATGGGATAGGATATTCACCTGTTTCCCACCTACTATACTGCTTTTGAGAAGTGTCAAGAATTTTCGCTATCATGCTTTGATTTAGTTCCATATCCTCTCTTAAATCTCTAAGTCTTTGATAATAATTAATAAAAATCACCTTACTTATTTGTTTATTCATACAAATTATATCATAGTACATAATTGTTCTATTGACAATAGTACAAAAATGGGGTATATTATATATGTCGATAGTACATTATTGTACTAATCACTCGATAATCGTAAGTGTCCCATGGAATTTTTTTAAATTAAATTTATTTGAGTGAAGCGAAAAGAAATTTAAGTTAAAAAAATAGGCAATGGAATTCATGAGCAAAGCGAATGAAGTCGCTTGCCGTTCCGCCCCAGCGCCAGCAGGGGCAAAAGGGACACGAAAAAGAAACACAAAGGAAAAGGCACGTGGAAAAGCCGAAAAGCCACAGAAAGGAAAAAACATGAAAACAACTATTGTAGGTTGGACAAAAAAGAAAGCATTTAACGGAGTAATCGAGGGCAAGCAGATAAACAGCCCCGAAAAGGTAGTATTTCAGCTTCTGCAGGAAGTTGATAATCCCGACTGTCACGGAAAAATGGTCGATACGCTGAAAATACCGACCGAAAATGCAATCAGACTTAACGGAAATTCTGAGGATTTCAATAAGCTTCTCGGCTGTGATGTAATGCTGAACTATCAGATATTCAACGGACGTTCTCAGCTTGTTGATATTACTGTAATCAATGCAGACGGAACACTTCACCGCAACACAAAATAATTAGCGGTGAAACCGCTGTTATAAAAATTTAATAAGAAAGGAGTTTTGCTAATAATGGAAGCTGTATCAACAATGCTTACAAATGCCGTTACTGTATTTGGTTCTTGTTGGGATGCTATGACAAGCAATGTACCTATTGCAATTCTTGTAGGTCTGTCTCTTCTCGGCTCAGGTGCAGGACTTTTCGCAAAGTTCAGACACGCTGTATAAGCAAAACCATTTACATAAGCGGAGTAATTCAAATTGCTCCGCTTAATTTTTTTGAAAGGAAGTTGATAAATTGAGAAAAAAGATTAAGCAAGTGTTGTGTATAATCTCTGCACTTGTTGTGATGATATGTTGTGTCGTTCCTGCTTTTGCATTAACAAATTCTGATTTGCCAACAGGTAGTTATAACCCCGAATTTGAAGAACGATATAAAACAGCTATAGCAGAGCTTAAATCAAAATATCCTGACAAGTTCAAAAACTATGTCATGATGTTGCCGTATTATGATAGTTCATTTAATCAAATTGGCTTTTATTGGTTTAACTGTGATAATTCCAATAATTTTGAAGTTTATGAAAAAAACAAATCTTATTACATTAAAAATACTGATAGCAAGTCTTTTACATCTTATCGTATTTTCTTAAATACTCGTACGAGTTTATTCAGTGATTTATATGTAAATGGTACATCTTCAACAGATAATTTTGATTATGCTCTTTCATGGCAGATTTATGATACAAACTGTAACGTAAAATTTGGTGATAAGTATGAATTTGGTAAATCTGATTCACCTGCTATCCCTTTTTCTGTTAAATATACACCCGAACTTTCATTGAATATGCAAAATAAAATTTACTATCCGTCAAAGGGCGGTGCTAATGCTGATGAAAACGGACTTGTTTCGGCTGAAAATAATAATATCAATCTTGATATTAAGCTTACACCTGAGTTTTTAAAAACGTTCAATGAAAAAGACTTAGGAAAAGCTTACGGCTCTGGCACTTATGCCGTTTTATGTTGTCTTTCAAAAAATCTTCTTAACGCTGGTGATGATTTGCAACGTTTCTTTGATGAAGATGTTGTGCTTTATGCAATGAACCATGACGGCAATTACTACAAGGGTCAAGATGATGAAAAAATTAAGTCTGACGGTTCTTCTTCTGACGATTTGAATAGTAATGATACTGTTGATACTTTTGAGCCGTATTTAACATTATATCAAGGTCGAACACCTATTTATACTATTCCACGTGACGGCAAACTTTCTGTAGCTTTTGACCTCACTTCTATTGATTATAAAACACATGGTCTTACTGATGATAGCAAGCTTTATGTTAATGTTATCGGTGTTTTTGTAAAGAATAACGGTCATGTTACTCCTCAGAATGGTGAAGAAACAGAAGATACAAATTCTTCAACGTGGCTCGGCTCGTATGCCTATCAAGAAGATTTTACAAACCTTAAGACGTGTGAGAAGATTGATGATTTTGTAAAGTCCGTTGATGAAGAAACAGGCAAGCCTGAAACATTCAAGGCTTATCGTGTTTATTCTGTTATCTCCGACCCATTTTCTTATGAAAAGTTCCCTGATTATGTTCCTAAAGTTTACAAGGATAAGGACGGAAACACTTACAACCCCTCGACTACAAAGCTCAAAGATTTGTGTAATATACCGCCTTCAAAGGTTACTGACGTTGACCTTGCCAAAGGTTCAGACGGTGTTATAAATGATGGTTCATATATGCAACCTGATGATTATAACAAGTATCTCGATAAAAAGAAAATTAATGCTAATTTTGGCTCTGTTGATTTCACGGATATAAAATCTATATTCAGTACAACGGGTACATATTGGGATTTTCTCACCGCTGCTCTTTCCTGTTTGCCGTCATGGTTTTATGCTGTGTTCTCTGCATGGTTTGTGCTGTTCTTAGCTATTGCGCTTATCAAGCTTGTTTTACCTACGTGAGGTGAATTATGGATATAATACATGGTATTGAATTAGTTTTTAAATTCCTGATGAACTGTATGTCTTATACGTTTCCATTTGGAAAATACAGTTTTACTCTCGGCTCGGCTATTATAGGCGGTATGCTTTTATCAATCAGCTTGACGTTATTATATTTTATGCTTAGAAAGTAGGTTTATTATGTTAGTAAATATTGTTTTAGTTGTCCTCGTTGCTCTTATGGTCCTTTCACTTGTATGGCTCGTTAGGAGGTAGAAAAATGCTTAATTTGGTTTTGTTTATACTCGTTGTTTGCTTTTTGGTTTGTACTTTAAGCGGTGTTATAGGTTTCTTCACTGACCTTAGAAACTTTAAAGCTGAACATGAGTTCAGCGGAAACAGAAAACAGCTTATAGAATATCTTATGTTTGGTGAAGATGTTGAAATAAAAGCCGTTCCTGCGGTTGAAACTAATGATAGTGAGGTGAACGATAATGAAAGTACACATAGTGTTTGATGAAAATAATCCATTTTTTCAGCTTTTGAAGTCAATGGGCTGTGATCTCTCGCAAGAAGTTATGAATAGATATGACGCTTTGCTCCTCGGCATGGCTTTTATATTTGCTGTGGTTATGCTCTGTATCTTCTGCAAGTTCTTTTATAATGTGATGATATGTATGACACGTTGTGCAAGTGCGGTATAGGTGATTTGTTATGATTATATTTGATTACATAAAACAAATACCGCCCTTTATCGCCTATGAGGTATATGACCACCTTTTCGGTGCATACTTCAATAATTCTGCTATTTTTCAAGGTTGGGGTATACACCTCTATACCGGTAAATTCGGCACCGGTAAAACGTCAACCCTCGCTCAGATAGCATATAACTATTGCGTGCGTTATCCTCAGTTGTCTATACTTACAAATATCAATCTTCAAAACTTCCCTGAGTGGACGAATATATACAAGCTTAATTCCGCACAAGATATCCTGCACGCTCCTAAAAATTGCATTGTGGTGATTGATGAGATAGGTACTATCTTTAATTCTCGTGATTTCTCAGGTGGTAAAAGAGCCGTTCCTAAACCGCTTTTTCAACACCTCTGCCAGTGCAGAAAGCGCAAAATGATGATACTTGCTACAGTGCAACGCTTCAATCTGCTTGATAAACAGATACGAGATATAACGGCTACTGTGTCAACGTGCCGTGCTACATTCCGTCACCCTTATACACGTCTTATTAAGGTCAAGACCTATGATATAGATGAGTTTGAAGCGTATACGGAGAATAAGTCATATATGCCGAAAAAGCTTTACAGCCGTTTGTATTTGCAGACTAATCAGAGTCGACAACTATATGATACTTCTCAGCTTGTAGATAATATGCTTGATAAGGAGTATATCAGCGATACGGAAATACTTGCCAATCGTGGAGTAGATGTCACAAGTGACATAATGCACGATAGAAAGACAAGCAGAAGCCTGCGAAAAAGACGTGGCATATAGCCACGAGCGACCGCAGGGGCGAGCGCTTGCGCCGCCCTGCGGTGCGTGTGGCTATTACTTGATATTAGCCACAAAAAGTACTCACTTTTAAAAATGAGGTGTTAAAAATGCCCCTAAAAACTTCATCTAAAGAGGTCAAGTGCAATACAAAGATAAAGGAATATCGTGACGGCAGTTACACTATAACACGTTCTGACCGACACATTTTTAAAGACCCTGCATTTGAGTATCACTGCAAGCATGAGCATAGTATTGACGAACGTTCAAGACAAGAGCAACTTAAAACGGCTCGTGAAAATTATATATGTTATTTTGAGTATGAGGACGAAAACGGAAACATAATGTTTGATATGCTTGATACGAGAAAATTTAAGGATAAGCAAGAGCGTAGTGGTGAAGTTCGTCTTGATAGTTTGCAACGTGCTAAGCAAAGTATTTTTGATATCGTATATCAAAACGATTGGATGTACTTTCTTACTATTACATTCAGCGGTAAAGATTTTGACCGCTCCGACCCTCGTGAAGTCTTTAAGCCCTTGAAACGATGGTTTGATAATGCTGTTCAACGTAAAGGCTTGCGTTATGTTCTTGTTCCTGAGTATCACAAAAAAGGCGGTATACATTGCCACGCTCTTATAAACGATTGTGACTTTAAGTTCGTTGATAGTGGTACACGTCTTGTTAATGGTCATGACAAGCCCCTTAAAATAGATACTATAAAGCGCCTGCATATATGTGATAAGCTTGGTTGTGATATATCTGATTTGCCTGTTGTTTATAATGTTTCTGATTGGAAATATGGATTTTCAACCGCTATTCAGACTTACGGGCAGATGTCAAACCTAGCTTTTTACGTCACAAAGTACATTACTAAGGACGTAAAGAAAATCTTCGGTAAATTCTTCTGGAGCAGTAAGAACATAGTCCGTAAAACTAAAGAGATCTATTGCAATTCAGACTTTAAAGATGATTTACCGATAGTTTCTCCCCCTCGTGCTAATGTCTGTTATCAGTATGAAAGTAGTTTCACCTTTTCAAGTCAAGTCGAAAAGAACTGCAATGATATACTTCAATATCTTAAAGAGAATGGAAATGATGATGTCCTATGATTTTTAAAGAATGGTTTGAGATGTTCTATAACGCATACTGCGTTGATGTGATAGCCTATGATTGCTATAAGGACTATTACTATATAAATCAAAAACACTTCGGTTATATAGCCGATATGGAGCTTCTGAGCGTAAAGCCTATTGATATTCAGAATTGTCTTAAATCCACCCTATCTTACAGTAATGACCGCCAAAGACGTTCATATTTCTTACTTAAACGTGTATTTCGTGAAGCTATAGTTAATGGCTATTGTGACAAAAACCCTTGCGACTATGTTAAACCTCCAAAACGTATAAAAAAAGAAGCTGAATATTTCAGCCCCGATAATCTCGTACACCTTTTTGATGATGATAGTAGTGTTTGCAGAATGTTTCAGCTTGACTTGTGGACAGGTCTCCGCCGTGGTGAACTTCTCGCCCTTAGTTGGGATAACATTGACCTTGATAATAGATATCTTAAAGTCTGTCAGACACTCGTACATACTTCATGCGGTGATAGGATTGTACAGACCACAAAATCTCGCCGTGATAGGCTTATCCCTCTGCATAGTAATGCTATTGCTATACTTAATCATATACGCTCTCAGGACGTCTCAGACGGCTTTCTGTTCGTTTCACCTATAACTCATACAGTTATATCCCTTAGACGTTATAACAGGCTCTACAGAGCGTTCTATGAGCAACAAAAAACAAAATATCCTGATTTACAGTATCTCACCCCGCACAAGCTTAGACATAGCTATGCAACGTATCTTATTCAGTGTGGCGCAGATATCGAAACCCTCAGAGCATTGCTCGGACACGTTGATATAACAACTACCCAGCGTTATGTACATAGCAATTTCAACCAAATGTGCAAAGCTGTGAATAATCTCAAATTTGAATAATAAAGGAGTTTTTAAAATGAAAAGTAAATTTTATACGGAGCAAAAACACAAAGAAACTATGAATTCCGTTGATATGCTCAAAGGTTCTATAAATCGTATGTGCGTTACTGATGATATGAATGAATTACGTCATCTTCTGATGACTTCAATGTGTCGTTTGTCTGAGTTGTATGTTATCAACCGTGATAAACTCATTGAGCGTTTTTCTCAGAATGATTTCTGAATGTGCAAAGCTGTGTATAATCTCAAATTTGAATAATAAAGGAGTTTTTAAAATGAAAGAGTTTAATTTTTGGTGTAAAGAAAATACCGATCATGGCGAATGTGCCAATAAGCTATGCGATTATGATAACTGTTGCTGTTATGCCCACTGCGAGGAATGTATATTTTATCTTACAGATTCCCCTTCTTGTGATAATTGTTCTGTACCTTGTTATGATGATTAATATTTACTTGTGTATGTTTTTTGCTTCTTTTTTTCGTTCAAAAGCATTCGGGTGGTAAAGTCGAACTCGCTGTGGGCAGAACTTTTGAACGAATGGGCTACACGTTCGACATCTGAGTAACTATGCACAAGTCTTGCTGTCTGCTCCTGCCGTTCGCTATATGCAAAAGCAGGAAGAAGATTAATCTTCTTCCTGCATATCCTTTTCGAGTAGTTCAATTATAAGGGCGTTCAGGCTTTTGCCTTGCCGTTCTGCATGGGCTTTGTAGACTTCACGCTTGCCTTTTGGTACTCGTACCTTGATATCGTCAAGCTTATTTTTCATGTACTTTGCAGTTGCTTTTTTTTGTGCTTCTGAATATGCCATAATATCACCGCCTTTACTGATATTATACTACATTTTATATATGTGTACAATATACATAATGCACAATATGTACCCTATATATTTGTTTATTTTATCAATTGATATATTGTACCCGATATGCTATAATATATATAGTGAAAGAGATAAAGGGAACTTTCACAGCGGAGGAAATTGAAAGGAGTGAGGATAATGCAGAACATGCCTACAGCTACAGAACTTGCGATAAAGTATGCAAAGCGTGAACAGCTTAGAATTATAATAGACAAGGCTCAGAACATTCATGCTGATTGCGAATATGAGGCTTTATCAAAGCTGATTAACGAACTCAAACAAATGCTTGAAGAAGCATAAAAAAATGTAGTCGGCAATCCGTCAAAATACACCGACTACATATTCACACACAAACTCGGATATCCTCCGCTTTGTAAATCCGAGTATAACACAAATTTTACTAAATGTCAAGTTGAAAGGATTGATTAAAATGAAAAACAAATGGGAAGTACTGCATGACTGTGATGATGATAACGGAAATCCTACCTCATATTCTTTAAAGGTGGGAGAAAATAAATATTATTGGTTGGATTTACATTATGACGGTATGGTTGATGTCATAGATTGCGATTGTCACACGGTTTTAATGACCTGCAGAAATCTTGTAAGCGCCAAACGTTGGGTTTCAATTAACTTGCTGTAAAAAGAAAGGGTGTTTAAAATGACTATTGAACAAATGAAGGGTATTGCTAAGGAACACATGAACAAACAAATATCATATCTTGTTGATGATGTGATTACAGCCGATGAAGCTCGTGCTACCTTGGTTGCTCTTTTTTATGTCGACCTTTTTTCTAGTGATGAATTCAGTTGTTATTGGGACCGTATTCGCCAAGTTGAACTTGAAAGTTTTAGCATTATTCAACTAAAAAACGGCTCTCCACAATAGTGGAAAGCCGTTTTTACATATTGGTCGGAGTGACCGGATTTGAACCGACGACCTCTACCACCCCAAGGTAGCGCGCTACCAATCTGCGCCACACCCCGATATCGTATATATTATACCCGATTTGGATACAATAGTCAAGAGTTTTCAGTCAAAATAAAAAAATTGCAAAAAAGGTATTGACATTCACATTCATTTGTGATATAATAAATAAGCACTCAAGAGAGAGCAGTAAAAAACAATAAAATATCGCGGGATGGAGCAGTTCGGTAGCTCGTCGGGCTCATAACCCGAAGGTCGTTGGTTCAAATCCAGCTCCCGCAACCAGCAAAGAGAAGTCTTGAAAAAAAGGCTTCTCTTTATTTTATTTACACGAATAATTCTCAGAAATTATTCTGAGAATTAAGCACGCCGAACTTTTCACAAGTACGGCAAGAAAGATTAAAGAGTCTATCATGAAGGGCACAGTGAATTTGATAGTCAAGAGAAAAATCTCTCCGCAACTCACCGAGAGTGTATTCTATTTTCCCATACAAAAGAAAAGCATCAAATATATTAATTACTTTACGATATTCACGATAAAGGCGAAGATACTCACGAACATAGTAGTTTGAAATAGTCATTTTTAACAATCCTTTCAACTTGACATTTAGTAAAATTTGTGTTATACTCGGATTTACAAAGCGGAGGATATCCGAGTTTGTGTGTGAATATGTAGTCGGTGTATTTTGACGGATTGCCGACTACATTTTTTTATGCTTCTTCAAGCATTTGTTTGAGTTCGTTAATCAGCTTTGATAAAGCCTCATATTCGCAATCAGCATGAATGTTCTGAGCCTTGTCTATTATAATTCTAAGCTGTTCACGCTTTGCATACTTTATCGCAAGTTCTGTAGCTGTAGGCATGTTCTGCATTATCCTCACTCCTTTCGATTTCCTCCGCTGTGAAAGTTACCTTTATCTCTTTCACTATATATATTATAGTATATTACGTAATACATTTCAATAGACAAAATAAACAAAGTATTGCGTAATATTTTAGGAACATTGTATATTGAGTAATACACTTAAGAGTGATATAATAAAAAGCGAAAAAGGTGGTGATAATATGGCACAAAGAAAATTTCCAAAAGGAACAGAAAAAGAACATCAAATAAAAAGGCAAAATGAATTTATAGCAGAAAAATATGATAGGTTTACATTAACTTTTCCAAAAGGAATGAAAGATAAATATAAAGAATATGCCGAAAACAAGGGAATGAGCCTAAACGGCTACATTAACGAACTTATAAAACGAGATATGCAGGAGCATTAAGCCCCTGCATTTTTTTATTAGTCATTTTCCTGCTGTTTTGCATAATCTCTCATAAATTGAGGAGCGGAACAATTTTCGCAGACAGCGGAATCCGTAAAATGATAAACACATTCCTCACAGTAACCATAACAACCGCACTCAAAAAAACCGCATTTCTTATTATCACACTTACCGAAATCAGTATTTTCCTTGCACCAAAAATTAAACTCTTTCATTTTCAGCATTCCTTTCAAAATTCTCAATAATCATTTCAAGAACATAGCTCACATAAAGCAGAAACGCCCCTAAATAAGCCGTAGTGCTACACTCATAAGTTATCACCCTTATAAGGTGAAAGCTTATAGCCTATCGTTTTCGACATCTGAGCTTTATTCTCAGCCGATACATGAGTGTAAGTATCAGCAGTAAGCTTGTATGTACTGTGACCGAGCCACTCCGAAACCTCTTTCATACTGAAACCGCTATTAAGCATAAGCGTTGCATTGCTGTGTCTAAGGTCATGTATACGAATTTTCGGTAAATCATTCTTGCGGAGCAAGTCTTGAAAGGCGTGCAGTACATAATCATAGTGAAGCGGTACACCCTCAGCGTTCACGCACACATAATTCCTTGCCTTGCACAGTGGAGCTTGTCTGCTATAAAGCTTATGCAAGTAGTCAAGTTGTTCATCACTTAGAGGAAACTCACGACGTGATTTAACTGTTTTCATTCTCTTGTTTTGACTTTCGACCCAATGCCCTGACTTATAGTCTTTTATCCTCGTTCTTGTTTCACGGATATAAAGACAACGCCCGAGGAAATCAACATTCTCCCAACGCAAACCGAGTATCTCAGACTTGCGAAGTCCAAACCACACGGCGAGATACACAAAGCTTTCTATCTGAGTACCATAAGCTACACGAAGGAGTTTCAAGAGCTGTTCTTCTGTATAATATGACATTTCATTTTCCACCTTTCGAGGAAGTGAAAAAGCCGTGTAAGGATTTTTGCTTATAAAATCGTTCTTATATGCGTAATTCAGACACGCACGCATGACTTCATGATGTTTACGGAGCGTATTCACAGAAAGCCTTGTATCATGCAGTATGTGCCTTTGATAGCCCTCTATGTGCATAGGCTTGACATCAACAAGCCTAAGTCCTTTGTTCTTGAAATAGGGGTAAAGGTATTTTGTTATGATACCTACATAGCCGTCATAGGTTGACGGAGATTTTCTGTAACACGTTTCATTGTTCCATACTATGATATAGTCGCAGAATAATATTTTATCCGTGTCAATGTTTTCAATGCTCATTATCATTTTGCCAAGGTCCTTTCCTGATGATAGTTGTTATAGATTTTTACCTTTGTCACGTTATCAAGCTGATGAAAGACGGCTCTTGAAAGTCTGTGCTTGCGGAGATATTCAAGGAAACTTTTTGATTCAGTTGCAGGCGAAGTATTACGTAAAGCCCTAACAATATCAGAATTGCAATCGTTATTATAAAAGCTTTCAAGTATTTGTTGCTGAACGTTTTCAGACAATGACAAATAATGATTATAACTAATCCTGCAAGTATCAGATAGAAAACGTTGAAAAGCAATAAGCATTTCATCATTCATTTAGTTCACTCCTTTCAAAATAATCATCATATTCCTTGCGGTATTCGTCAGAGTAAATATAATCAAGGAAATCTGCAATATTATCAAACCTAGATGAAACCTCTTCAAAGTTCGGTATGATATTCACATTTGTATTGTACTTATACTGGTTAGAGGTATAAGGTTTAGTGATAGCCGACTTTGAAACGCTATCAAAATCGGTATTACTGTATATAATCTGAGGATCACGATTACAATTCCGACTACTCCAATAATACTTGCCGAATATCTTGTTATTGCCCTTTGTAATATATTTTGTGATATAGAACGCAAGAGCCGCCGAATTATTTTCCACAGGAATAGCCGTGGAAAAGCCGTATTTCCATTCAGGGATATTATATACAACGTTTCTAACGTGCAAGTTTTTTTCCTCAATAGTCTTTAATGTCACAGGCTTGTTATATCCAGTTACAAGCCTTGTGCCTGAATCGACCATATCAAAGCAATCATTGATAAGAGCGTGGCAATGTATACCGCCGTTCTTATGCCTTTCAGGAATGAGCAAGTATTTCATATCTTTCCGCTTGACCTGATTTTCAAGCCACCGCCTAAGTTTTTTCTTAACAAAATCAGCATTAGAAAAATCGTATTCACTACCATTGAAAGTGATAGTGAGAAAATACGCCCACTCATTTGAAAAGGCTATATCAAAGACCTTGTCTTTTGCACGCTTTAATATATCTGTCCGTTCCCCTCTTTCCTCTTTTGAAACCTTTGCAGGCTTTTTGATTATCTCAAACATATCTGTTTGAACATCTTCATCATGCTGAGATTTCTCAAATTTCTCCCATTTTCGTTTAAGCTGTAATATTTTCTGATTTTGCTGATATTCTTCAAGGTTTTTGTCAACGAATATGTAATTGTTGCAATAAGTTGTTGTCGAAGAGCCGTCAGCATAGATTTTTGTTTTAGTATTTTTTAAAACGACCTCAGGGGGTAAATCATAAAAATTTGCCATTTTCCCACCGCCATTTTAGTTTTTGACGGAAATTTGCGGTTATTATCAAGTATATAACCGCAAATTTCTAAGCTTGCAAGCTGTTCGCCACGGCGCACGCAGGAGCGTGCGCACGTGGCTGAATCAATCTTGCATAGCTTTTAAAATTCTGCTTGCTATTTTCTCTTGTTCACTCGTCCGACCGATTTTCAGCCCCTTAACAATTTCTTCTGTGTCATAAAGCGACCTTAATTCATCAGTAGCACAGAATGTTTCTTTCCATTCTTTCGGACGTTTCCTCGTTCCTGCACTGCCCTGCTCTCCGTTAATGAGATAGTTTTCTTTTGTATAGCACTTATTGACGATAAGACGTGAATTAAAATACGCCTTACAATCTATGATATAATTGACCTGCTCACGAATTATTTTTGTACACCTTTTCCACTCCTGAGCCGACCCCCAGATACACTTGTGCAAATGCCTTTGCAGTGAGATATATTCAAGCAGCTCGTCCGGAGCATCTTTCCATGATTGAGAATTAAGAGTCAGGTGCATTTCATCGAACAGAAACAGCACGCCTTGATTAACACCGTTTTCATCAATATTCTCAACGTTCAAGATATCTTCCCAACAATCAAAAAATCTATCAGCCACTTCCGTATGAAAGTTAGCACAGATAAGCACTTTAGGAAATCTACTCTTGACCTCTTGCGCACGTTTCACCATGCTTATAGTTTTACCTCGACCGCCCAAGCCGTTATAGAGATACAGCCCATACATATTGAACGGAACTTCTTCGCCTTTAAGCCGTTTTCTAATAGTCTTGAAAGTGTCCTTTACCGACAAAGGAAAAGCATGAAGCACAGGAGTTCCAAACAGCATAAGAAGCACGATAACGCCCACCACAACGCTTCCCAAGGCGAGAGGTATAAGCATAGCTTTCCAATTGATATTAGCAAATGCCGACCACATTATAAAAGCCCCCTTACAAAGTTCACAAGTGCAGATACAAGCAGAAGTCCGAGAACAAAGAAAATGCTCTCAAACATCAATTCAAGATTTAAGAATTGGTCAAGCTGATACAGAAAAGAGATCATATCCCTAAGAGCCGAATAAGCTTCATCACTTATTGAGAATGACTTAAAGAACGGCAGGCTAAAGAACAGCTCTACTATTTTCGCAGTTATCATTATTCTCCCTCACTTTCACTTGATTCATGAAGCTGTATTCCGAAGCAACGGAACAAAGCCTTAATTGTCGCATAGATACAGATAGCGTACATTGCTATAGTTGAAGCATTGAACAGCGCACTCTTAAGCTCGTTCGGAGCGGAGTTCATATTAAAATCAAAGTTCTTTCCGAAAAGTGTAAACGTAACTGAATTTGATGATGATTGCTTACCCTGCTGAAAAGCTTTTCTCAACTTTGCATAAGCAGGAAACTTGCTTTCTATAGCCACATTCAAATCTTTTGAGTTAGGTACAAAAAGATAGGTCACGAGCTTCTTCAAGTCAACCACGAGATTATACAGTGCAATGCCGATATTTTTAACAATAGTCCACAAACACTTGCCGAGCCACTCAAAAATGCCTAAGAAGTTGAAGAATACAAATTTCAAAGCCGCCCACAGCCAACGGAAGAAGCCTGTGAAAGCGTTCCACAGAAATTCAACAACCGCCTTTAAAAAGTCCGATATGCCGTCCAAGTCATGAAACATATCAAAGTTAACGTAATCTCTTATATCAGGAAAATCGGTATCTATATAATCAGACAAAGACGGAAAATTTTCATAATCTTTCTTTTCATCAAACGGCTCTTTCTTGTGACTATCTACAGTATCAAGAAGGCTGTACTCATAACTTGCGGCGCAAAATCTATCCTTATATAACGCTTCATCACCCTTACCCTTAGCCGCTATAAGAAAGAAATAAAGCTTGCCCGTATTTTCAATATCTTTGTTGCTGTTATACCGCATAATGCCGTCACGCATAACATTCAGAGGGATTGAGCCATGCAAAGGGTTTTCTTTTGTGAAATCTCCCGAAGTGTCCATAGGGAGATAGTACCAGCCGTCAGAGTTAGGATAATCCCATTCAGATTGATTAGATACGGCAATGTTTACGTTGTATATATCATTATCTTTTTTCGGTTCAAAATCAAACAAAAATTTTTTGCTATCTTCATCATAAGAAATAGAAGCTTTATATGGTTTATTGCCTGAATACTCTAATTTTTCGCCGTCATTTGTAATAGTAATATTAGTGTCAATAATGTGCCAAGCACCAGCAGAACTATTTTCATTTAAATAAATTTCCTGTGTAGAATCAAAGAAAGTAGGAGATTGTGACGATGAAGTAGAAATAGTATACCGATCATCATCCCAAGAAGTATAGTCCCATTTATCATAATGACAATATATTTCAGGAGAAAACCGAGATATATTAAATTTGCCATTAGTTGCACTAATAGTATCTGTAGGAAACGAAATAAGAATAATAATAATACCATACTCGTTTGGTGCATACCAATACGCTATATAATTTTTATCATCTAATGTACCACCTTGTGCTTTTACTCTATCCACCATCGTAGATACAACTTTGAGAATATGAGCTTGTTCAGAAATAACGTCCATTACATCATCAGAAGAAGCAAACGCAGGCACAACACAAGCCGAACACATCACGATAAGGGCAAGCACTAATGACAGCGTTGCTTTAAGTTTACTATTTATCATAATTCCCCCTTAAAAATTGGCATAATAAAAGGGCAGTTCACTGAATGAACTGCCCTCGTTGCTGTCAGGCTTACGCCTTTACGTACTTTTTGAACATTCTGATAGCAATGCCGATTACAGTTGTCAGAGTTATCACAGGGATAAGAGCGACAATAGAATCGGAAACGCCCTGAATAGCAGAATTAGCGAACTGTGTCATAAGTTCACCGACATTTACGAGAGTATTGCCACCTTCTGCAGTTGTAGAAACAGGATTCATTAACACATTCTCCTTTCTTAATTAATTAAGCTATATATCCACTTGCCAAACTTGATGACAAGATAAATACCGATAGATATTGTTATCAAAAAGCATATAGTGCCTAAATATGAAATTGTAATATTTTGATTATTGATTATAGTGTGCTGATTTTCGATAACAGCCGACATATTATATTCGTCAGTCTGCTCAGAGGTAGAAACAGACGATAAATCAATCTGTGAAGAAGTGACATCATTCAACGCCCACAACCTCAATTCCCTGAGCCTGTCGCTCCAGTTCTTTAACACGGAACTGCAGTTTAGAAATTTCTTTATTTTTCTTATCAATTGCCTTAAAGCAACGAGTAAGGCAATAAAACAGGGCAAGCGCCACCACCAAGCAAAAATAAAGTGCGTATACTGTCATGTTCAAGCCCCCTTAGATAATGACCGCTTCAAGCTTCTTCTTATCGTTGTAGAAATACTGGATTTCCGTTCCGACAAGTTCTCCGATATCTTTCATAGACACATCTTTGCCGAACACGTTTCCTCTTTCGCTCCAAGCACACTTGCAATCATTGGCGATAGTGTAGCCCACGCCCTGAACGAAGTTTGAATCGTCCGCAAGTTTATTTTCTATAGGCTTCTGCACCTGAAGCACCAAGTTGTCATAGTCGATTGATTTTCCGTTATCGTCCGTAAATGTACCTTTCTTGTGGATTGCTCCTATAAGTATTCCTCTCATGTTTTTTCCTTTCTGCGGTTGAGGTTATCCGCTCACCTTTACTTGTTGTGTACATTCATTTGTATGTACCATGATTATATTATACATACTTTTGAATGTATGTCAATACATTTGAACAAATGTGTGTTATAATTTGTAGAGATTAACAAACAAAGAGGAGGAATGTTGTGTATATTTATCAAAGATTAAAAGATTTACGAGAGGACAACGAGTGCAAGCAATCAGAAATTGCAGAGCTTTTACAAATTTCACAGCAACAATACAGTATGTACGAAAAGGGCAAAAGGGAGATACCCTTACACCTGATAATTATACTTGCGAGATATTACAAAGTAAGCTTAGACTACATCACAGGTTTGACGAATGACAAACGGGGTGTAGGTTATAAGGACGAAACCAACAGCAAGTACAACATAACACAAAATAACAGCCCTAAGGCTGTTATCAAAATCAAGGAGGAAAAGTAATGGAAGCAGCATTAGCAACATTTACAGTTTGGTTTATAATAGGATTAATCGTATTTATTCTAATCATTGTAGCGATCATAGGCACATGGTTTGAAGCCCGTGAAATGCGCAAGGAACTGGAGCAGGTCAACGCATACCTTGCAACGCTCAATGACAACTTGATTATAGGTTTTCAGAACAACGACCGCCAAAGCCGCAACTTCTGAGAGCCTGCCGCCCTCGTTCCTGCTTTTCTGCACTGTGCTGTCGCCCCTGCCGTGCTGTTTCACCCTTGTGGAGCTTGTGCGCTCCCCCTGCACTGTGCTGTCGCCCCTGACGTGCTGTTTCTCCCTTGTGGAACTTGTGCGCTCCCCTGCGCTGTGCTGTCGCCCCTGCCGTGCTGTTTCTCCCTTGTGGAACTTGTGCGCTCCCCTGCGCTGTGTTTGGTGCGAACTGCGTTCGCAATGAGGGGGATTCTTGAGCGGCGTTCCCCTCTTTTTGGAGCATTGAAAGCATTGAAAACATTGAGAGTGTTGAAAAATCATAGATTTTCCAACACTCCCAACATTTCCAACACTTCCAACACCCCAAAAATTCACCCCCTAGCCGCTCGCATGATGGATTTCCCACATAGATAGCGCTTCGCTTTTTTTCTTTTTCTCTTAGAATATGTGCTGCTTTCCTCGGGTCTTTTTTCTTTGTGGTTTTGTCCGCTGTTTGTTTGCGTTTTTTGTTTTCTTTTTCCGTGTTTTTTCTTTTTGCTCTTGTGGAGCTTGCCTTGTGTCGCTTGTCGCTTCTCCACGGGGCTTATAGTTACTTTTGCGAGGGGCTTCACTCATGCTGTTTGTTGCCTGCTAGTTCTCATAACCCGAAGGTCGTTGGTTCAAATCCAGCTCCCGCAACCAATAGTTCCCACGACCGAAGTTAATGTACTTTGTATGTTAATTTCGGTCGTGTTTTTTATATCTATACGAGAAATGAGCAGGCGTATAGCTTTATCATCTGGGCTGTCATGCAAAGCCTTGAGCCAAAGAGAAATCTGATCCGTAGTGTAGTCCTTTGGCATTTCCGTCTTCTTCAATGCCTCTATCTCAGAACGGAGCTGGTTCATCTTCGCACCGATATCCTCGATAACGTCAGCTGGGAGGACACCACTTGACATGTTGGTCATCAATGTGTCATACTGCTTCTGCTTCTCCGATATCTTAGATGCAACTATCTTTTTGAAATCAGCAGCTCTCTCAGGCTCTCCGCACTTGTACTTTCGCATAGCAGTAGCAATGGCCTTTTGATTTTCTTCGTTGAGCAGGGTGCGAAGATATGTCTTAGCGGCGTCATCAACGATATCCATAGATATCATAGGTGCACCACACTTCTTTGAACAGCGATAGTAGTGATATACGTGCCCTTTCTTCGTTGATATGTGTGCGTGCATTTTCGCACCGCATGAGCAGTAGACTAACCCACTGCATAGATATGATGTCTTTGGTCCACTCTGTTTTCTGCTATCCATAATCTTCTGCACCTCGTCAAATGTTGCCTTGTCGATTATCATCGGCAAGGCATTTTCTATTCTTATAGCATTAGGCTTAGACCTGCGCTTGGATCTATCCTTTTCCTCGTCAACACAGTATATATATGTTCCTGTGTATTTCTCGTTTCGTAGTATCTCATATACTGCAGAATACTTCAAGGGCTTTCCACGCTTGCCCACAATGCCCACTGCCGCCATTTCTGCGATAATGTCCTTAGTTCCCTCGTGATTTTTCACCGCCGCAAAGATCTTGCGGACATATTCCGCTTCATAGGGGTTTATAACATACTTCTGATCAACAATGTCATATCCGAACGGAGGATAGCCGCCATTGTGAAGACCTTTCAGGGCTATTTCACGTTCTCCCTTTTTCGTTTCATTTGCAAGGTTATCTATATAGTATTCTGACATAGACCACATCAGCGCACGCATTATCTTGCTCTCCGGTCCGAGTCCGAAGTCCTGACCAACAGCTATCAGTGTAACGCCCATTTTCTGCAGGCGAGTGTCAAGGTTGACGTGTTCACTCAGCGATCTAGCCACACGATCGTATTTGTGAATAAGAATAGTATCGAAAGTACCCTTATTGCAATCTCTCAACATTTTTTGATACTGCGCACGGCTTGCTGTCATTGACCCCTTACCACTGATAGCCTCGTCCGCATATACTGCTACGATATTATATCCCTTAGTGGCGGCATACTGTCTGCACGCCCTGAGCTGGGCTTCGATACTTTCTTCGGATTGCTTATCCGAAGAGTATCTAGCATATATAACTGCATTGCTCATAGTGACATCTCCTAAGTGTTATTTCGGACGAACTGTGTCGGCGATTGACAAGAAGTCTTTGGTATTATCCTCATAATCAGAACCAAGTGTAAGAACATAGAAGTAACCATTTATATCAGCCACAGCCGCCGTATTGAAAGAAGTTGAAAGGTATACTTCACAGTCAGAAAGTCCACTAACAAATGAATATACTTCACCGTCCAGTGCCATATAATCATTGAGAAAATCTTCGGCACTTATATAGCCTGGTTTTTCTGTCTTTATAATCGAAAATCCATACCCATTTGTAACAACTACCCACGAAGTATAGTGTTCTGTTGATTTTGACTTCTGCTGCTGGTAATCTCCTTCTATGGTAAGGCTCAAATCGTCAAAAGTGAGTACGTTCTCAGCAGGTTTTGCAGCTGTTGTCGTTGTAGTTTCCGTAGTTGTCGTAGTTGTTGTAGTTTCTGCCGTGGTAGTAGTGGTTTCAGTAGCAGATGCCTCAGTCGTAACAGCAGGCGTTGTTGAAGTTGATGAAACGTCACTGCCCGACTCTGAGCAGCTTGTCATCATCAACAGGGTTGATATTACGGCGGTTAAAATAACAGTTTTCTTCATTTTTGTTACTCCTTTATAAAAAAATAAGCACCTCAAAAGTTGGGCTATTCTTTTTCCGAAATTCGTATGGTATTAAATAAATATAGGAGGTGCATTCTATATTTATGAATACTAAAAATTATAAAATCGAATTAAAAAAGATTATGCACGAAAAGCACATCAACGGAAAACAGCTTGCAGAGCTTGCCGAGATAAGTGAGGGGGAAATAAGCAAGATATTGACCGGCAAAGCAAACCCTACAATTGAAGTTATTGCACGTTTGGTTATTGTGCTCAAATGTGATCTTTCTGATTTGGTAAAAATCCTAAAATAAATTTATTATAGGAAATTTTACTGCATTTTTTGCCGAAATATGTTATAACCAGCATAAGGGGATTTAAACATATTTTTTCAAAAAATGAAAAAGAAAGGGGTGAGCAGCATGACTGACGCTGAGCGTAAGGAGCTGCAGGACCAACTGGCAGAAATGATATATTCACTTCTGTTTGAGACCAAGTCCGACGAATAGGGTACTGCCTACATACAGGCAGGCGAATAAGCACTTCACGTTTTGTGGAGTGCTTATTTTTTTATCCTGATGATTCTTTTTTCTTGTCCCTAGAACGCCATATCAAGAAGTCTACATAATCATATAGGTTTTTGAGGTCATCATCATCAAGAGTATCAAGCATTGCATTTATCTTTGAGATAACAGCTTGTTTTTTCTCTGACTTGGAAAGAAGTTCATCTTCTAATCCTATAAGATAGTCCGCAGAAACTCCGAAGAAAATTGCCATTTTCGCCAAGCATAGGGTACTAGGATCACGATCACCACATTCATAACTATAGTAGGCACGTGGTGTAACGCCAAGCTCATTTGCGACATCATCAGGTTTTAAGTCACGAGCTTTACGAAGAGCTTGTAGTCTGTCACCTCTCACTATTCTTACCCCCTTTCTGTATATTATTATACACTTAAAGTGTATAAAAGTCAACACAAAAGTATACTATTTTACACTTTTCGTGAAAAATGCACAAGTTTACAGTAAAAATTTAGTGATTATTTTTACACTCAAAGTGTTGACATTTACACTTAAAGTGATATAATATAGACAAGATTACACAGAGAGTGTAAAGTTACACACTTTAGGAGGTGTTTATATGAAAATCAAGTTTGAAAACATCAGGGCAGAAATCGTAAGAAAAGGATGGACGATTGAACAGTTCTGCAACGTTATCGGTATCTCCAAGAAGACGTTCTATCTCTGGGAAAAGAAAGGCGACTTTCCTCTCAGCTATGCCCTAAAGATGTCCGCCATTTTTGAAAAGCCGATTGATTATATAATCGGCATTGAGGATATGTCGGCTTAATAACGTCTTGTTGAGGTCAACAAAACGATAAAAAAAGAGGTGATACCAATGTCAAAATCAACAGACCATGATTTCAATGAGATAGTATATGACAGTGTTCTTCCTGAGATTGCAAGAGCTTTCTGCTCTTTAAAAAAAGAAGTCTCAGGAAATAAACTCGTGAATGAGCTATCTCCTGAGGAAAATGAGATTATAAAAATCAAAAGCAAAATGTTGAACAAAGTCATAACAGACTTTATTCAGAAACAGCTATGATCAAGGCGTGAACTTATCCACAACATATATTTCAGCAAGTTTCTTGACCAATTCAAAAGTCATTGCTTTGGCTTTTGTCTTAACAGTGTTCCACAGCTTAGAATCCCGAATGCTGTCGAGATACTGATGACCCTCATATGTGATACAGCTGTAGACAATAGTTATAATCTTGCTGTCAGCCCCTATGGGTTTTGCTTCGATATACTTGGCTTCCAAGAGCTTCGTTGAGGCATACGCAATATCGGCTCGTGAGAAGTCTGGCATTTTCTCACAGACCTGCTTAAGGTTTAAGCTTGGGTATGACAAGCTATCGTCCATGACTAGGTTTTCTTCAAGAGTTAGCAAAAGTTCACGAACACAATCATAGTTTAGTTTCATAGTTATCCCCCCTTTCTGATATATTTCAAATTTATTATATCATACAAGGTGGGAGCATTCAAGATAAATAAGGAGAATAAAAGTGACAAACCATAAGATAAAGGACTATCATAAGAACCGCCTTGCATTTGAGGTCATAGTCAAGAACTATGAAATGCTTTGTTCCCTGCTGATAGTGCTGAATAAGGAGTATCCTAAGACGTTCTATCCCAAGAAATGTCGCCAATGGATAGATGATTTTGCAGACAACTGCAAAATTGCCAACGAGTGGGACAAGGACGGTGTATATGCCTATAAAATGCAGCGGGCGTGCGAGAATAGCGGCATAGATCTGAACATGGTAGTAACGTTCGTTGAACGGAATTGCAAAGAGTTCAATCTCCAGAACAGGGCTATTCTGGCAGACAACATCAAGCTGGCGCTTGTGCAGACCGCCACAGAGTATGGCGTGGGCGGCAAGCGTATGAAAGCCATTCAGAACGCCATGTTGGAAACTTTCATTGACAATCCTAGGGAGCAGGTCAAGGCGCTGGGTATAGATGATTACATCGAAGAATGCACAGTGGGTCAGGTCGATATCCGCAAGTTCAGAGTCAAAGACAAGGTCAGGACTACCCTGCAGGAGCAGAAAGAAGCCTTAGCAGGCTTGGAAGCGTTCCGGCGCTGGTCAGCTGAGAATGTAAAAGAGGGGGCAGTAAAATGAAAGAAACGATTGATATTCCCATAAGCGTTACATATCGCATCGAGGACGGCAAGATCATAGAAACCCGCCGCAAGGTCAAGAAGATACCGATTGACGTTATCGCAAGCATTCTTTACCGCCATTTCAAGCAGAAAGAGAGGCATAAGAAGTGCTGCACATTATGAAGATAGACGCCATTATCGGCGAAAGAACAAACGCTGAGATAGAAAGAGCCATTAATAAGGCTCAGCTTGTCGGTGACAAGCTATGGCATGGAGATCTGAGCAAAGAAGACCTCCTAAGCTACTACGTGGCGCAGACCATAGAGAAGCATTTGGTGGCTGATATCGAGGAGCGTATCAAAGAGTTGGAGGGTGATGGAGATGTACGCAAAGAGTGATACCCGCAATTCACTGATATCGCAAGCCGTCATCAGAATAGCAACGGATATGGGGATTGAAAGCTATGTCCGAGAGATACGCCACGGCTATTCTATATGTGCCGGTGAATTCGTCATCGTTGACATGGCGGACAATACCAGCGTTAAGATGATAATATCAGATTATGACGGTTATTATCAGCAAATCAAAAGAAACATGAGAAAATGGAGGAAAAATTATGACAAGAAAAGACGTAGTCCTTGCAATCAGTGAAGATGTCAAGGCGGTTGATTACCTGGCAATGAGGGAGCAGAGAGACAAGCATAACAAGCTCGTTACCCGTCGAAAGCGAGAAGATCGCAGAGAGTGCTTCGCAATGGCCTTGCTGACTATCTTCTTTGCATTCATGATAATAGTAGTAATGCTCGGTCTTGGGCAGGTATGGGAGATGATCTACTGATGTATGATTTCAACAACGCAGTCAGACTTAACCGCATAGGTGGTGAATATGTCATCACTGTGGACGGAAAGCCGTTGGAAACGTCACTCAGCTCTAATCAGCGCCGAAATCCCCTTATAGCTGTCAGCAGATATGCGTCAGCAATAGACGAATACCTCAGAGGGAACGTCAAGAAGTATCTTGCTGAAAACGAGCTGAACGTAGTCACGGGCTGTAATGTCTGCATGGAGTGTACAGACTGCAAGTTCTATCACCTCAACAACGCTGAAAGCAACTGCCGCCTAGGTGACAACAATGAGTAAGACCGTATACGTCGATAATACTATTTATCGAAAAGAGTCCAAGCAGTTTCCGAACGTCAAGTATCGTTTCAACCTTTCCAACGTCGTGATACATAGTATGTATACCATGTATCTTAAGAGCCGTGGCATACCGAAGACCATAGGGCTTACAGACAAGCAGCGTTTTGATTTTGAAAAGCGTATTCAATCTCTTATCGACAACGGGTCTATCGTAGTGACAGAAGTCGAAGCAGGAACGAAAGGAAAATGAAAATGAGTACCATAGGAATAATACTGTTATCCATAGCGACGCTTATCGTTGCGGATATCGTGATGTACATAGTACTTGGTGCCATTGAAAAGCACTGGGAGAAAAAGTTTAAGGAGGATAAAGATGACGAGAGATGAAATAATTCTTGCAGCAAAATGCTGCATAGTAGACAACTGTGGAGCTTGTCCGTTTATAAATAGAGGTAATTGCATTACTGATTTTATGAAGAATGTTCTTGAATGCATAAAAAATGAGCCTGTGCTGTCTGCCAACAGTACAAGCTCGGAGGTATCTGTAAAAGAAGATACCAATAACATACACCTTGATGATAGCACAAAAGAGCATATTTGTCAAGCATACGAAACTGCTGATGAAGCTTGTGCAAATATGCTCACTATCTACGAAGGAATGTCGGAATGTGAGCAGAGAGACTTTGATATAGGCGAGGTGTACGGAAAAATATACAGCACGAGGGATAAGCTTGAAACTTCCCTAAAGGAGCTCACAAAGGAGGGGGAGAATAAATGCCGGTAATAACAGACGTTGACCTGCTATGCTATAATGCTGAACTTGCAGGCGCCAGAAAGCGGCTGAATTATAAATCGCCCCCGCCAAGGCATAACGCAGGCCCATGTATTTTTTATAATAGCATAAGACAAGAGTGTATGGCGCTAGTCGAGAAGCCAGCGCAAGAAACTTGCACACGCTGCAAGTTTTTCAAAACCAGAACGGAGGATTATAATGCAGATGAATTCAAATAATCAAAAGCCAACATTCGATTGGAGAAATTTTAAGTATAAGAACATAGCTGTTCACGTCAAGACTCAGGAAGAATACGATAACTTTATGAAAGAATGTAAGGTGCAGGGGCTTACATGGTGCACCGGCAAAGAAGTTGATAAGCTCAATCTTTGGCCGGACTGCGCATATGATACGTGCATAGTACATGACAATAGCGTTTCCGCACAAAGGGGACTGCATTATCAAAGGCTGGGCTACTATAAGAGATGCGGCTATGAGATAGAGGAATTCGCAGATTTCTATTTCCAAAAAGATTACCAACCGCTTAATTCAAACAGCAATCTTATCCCAGAAGAACAGATAGAATTCTTGGAAAAACCAACAACGCATACCTTGAAGCTGGAAGAATGCTTCTGTGAAGCAGTTGTCACAGGTAAGAAGTGTTTTGAAATTCGTAAAAATGACAGAGGCTTTCAGCCTGGAGACACGATTGAATTCATTCCAGTAAGTAACGGACATCCTGCTATTCATGTGATATCAAACCGCAGATATAGGATAACATATGTCCTAAGTGGTTGGGGGTTGAAGAATGGATATGTTGCATTCGGAATAGAGGAGGTAAAGAGATATGACTAGCTACAGAGAGCAGGCGTTGAAGAAACTCACAAACGAACGAGAGGGCGTTAAGCTTAGCGGTGGAGCATCGGCGAACACAGTGCTTGGTACTATCATTCAGCCTGTCATTGACGCACTTGAAAGCTTCGTCAAGCAGGACGAGGAATTCGCACAGGCGGTCGCTCAGGGTGGCACGCTTCAGAAGTGTTTTGAAGCAGTTTACAAAGCAATTAAGGATAGCAACTTTGCACTATCAGACTTTAAGACTTATGAGACCGCAGCAGGCTTTTTCTTCCCTGGCTGTAAGATACGTTATCACATGGATATAGACCTCTGCGGTAGTGTCAACAAGGAAGCGCCTGAGCAGAAACGCAAGTCGATCACAGTTTCTTTTGATGACCTTTTCTGAGAGGTGATTGAAAGTGTGGATAAACAATAACAAAGAGCAGTCGCTAGTATATAAGCCTATATTCACAGACTGTCTCACCCATGCCCAGAAAGAAGACGTTGAGGGCTTCCCGCCCCTCAACGTTGACGATTGTGCCGAGATTAATCGTCACTTTACGCCCTATATCTTTTATCGCAGGACTAGCCAAGGGCGCTATACCTGTTTCTGTACGTCCTGCAATCACGAATTTAAGGTCAATAGTAATGATTATGGTGATATATACCACACTGATGATAATATCATCAGGCATAACTATTTGGGTACCTGCCCATGTTGCGGTGTGAAAGCCAAATATAAAGCGGCAGGATATAAGCAAGTTCAATTAAATGAAGTAGTTGATTTCGTCATATATAAAGCCGTTGAAGAAGTGGTATATATATATGCGGCGACGATTCATAAAGACTATAACGAATACGGAACGGAGGACTTCGACAGGATCCCCAATCTTTGGGTCGATTTCCAAAAGCTTTACGTCCTGCGAAAAGGCAGTGCGGAGGTTTATCATTCGCATGCCTCATTCCGTCGAAACGGCTGGTGTTATATGATAGAGCCTATGAAGAGGAAAATGTGCAGTACATTCAATAACGGATTCGCTGAGCACAGACAAGTATACCTATATAAGAATATAATTAAGGACACTTTCTTAAAGTATTCAGGTTTTGATTGCTACTGCTGCCGCCATTATATAAGAGAGTATGACCAAGAACGTTATTATACCGCATACGCTATGTATCCGATACTTGAAATGGCGGTTAAAATGAACTGCGACACCATGGTGCAGGATCTGCTTTGGCGCAACAAGAAGAATTATAAGATATTAAATTGGAACGCAACATCGCCGAAAAAGTTCTTCAAGCACCTAACGCAAAATGAGGTCAAAACCATTCTTGAAGATCACACGCCGGCAGAAGTTATTGAGGTGTATCAGGACTTCAAGCGCAAAGGTAAGAAGAAAGACATTTTCTACTGCCGAATGTACAGCTATATTACTGATTACTGTACCAGCATTGAAAAGGCAGGCGTTGATCCAGAGCAGGCATTAGAATACCTGAGAAAAGTCATGAAGCACTCTCCCGAAGAAGAACGTTGCGAAGACGATCACTCAGAGATAAGGCGCCTTGTCAAGCTGTATGACGATTATGCCAATATCGGCTTGAAAATAGGCTATGATTTTCGCTTGAAAAACATAGCCTTTCCGAGAGACCTGAACGAAGCGCATGATAACGCAGTTGAGAACTTCAATTTCATGGAAGAAGAACGCAAGAGAAAAGAAGCCGCCGAGCTTGAGGAAGCCTATAAGCCCAGATACAAGAAGCTTTGCAAGAAGTATAAGGGCTATAGCTATCCTGGTATTCAGTTGGTTGTGCCAAAGAATGCCGAAAGCATCATCAAAGAGGGAAAGGACTTGCAAATATGCGTCGGCGGTTATGCTTCAAGGCATTGCAACGGCGCCACAACAATTCTATTCATCAGAAAACCGTCTGACCTGGATAAGTCATGGTTTACGATTGAAATAGACAATGCTGACCATATCGTGCAATGCCACGGATTTAAGAATGAACAAGCCAAAGACCCCTTAACGGGCAAAAAGCTTGAAAAGCCCGAAATAATCAAGGCGTTTGAAGTCAACTTCCAAGAGTGGCTGAATAGTCAGAAGAAGCAGAATAAAAGGAAAAAAACAAGCTAGGAGGAATTACAATGAATGAGATAAAACTAAGACCCGGTGAGGAGTTCGTATATAATGGTATACGTTTTATATGCCTCGACATTATCGACGGCAACTATTTAGCTATAACCGCTGATTGTTTGTGTGAAAAACGTTTCAACGATAATTACAATGACGGTTGCAACAACTGGAAAACGTCAACGCTCCGTCGCTTTCTCAACGAAGATGTGCTAGAGGAGCATTTCGACGCAAAACACCTTATAAAACAGACATCAGACCTTACTGCGGACAACGGCGATAAAGCTTACGGAACGTGTGAAGATTATATAACACTGCTCACTTGCGGCCAATATCGCAAGTATAGAGATTATGTGCCGTTGTTTGAAGAATGTATGTGGACGCTCACTCCTTGGAGGTGCGACACCGGCAACGCTAACTACGTGCGTTACGTCAGCCCGTCGGGAGCTATCCACAGCAGCGGTGCGTACAGCAGTGTCGGGCTCGCCCCGGTTTGTTTATTTAATTCTGATAATCTCACATTGCACTGACAGGCGCAGCTTATACCCGCTGAATAACTAACCAAAACAGGAGGAAACGCAATGGAAAACACAGAAATTACAGTATCTATGAAAACAGCTATGGTAGAACACCAGCACATATGCGAATGCTACAGGACAGCCGCAACGGCTATCGTAGAAATGGGCAGGTCACTGAAGAATATCAGAGATTATAAGCTCTACACAGCACTTGGCTATGAGTCTTTCAAGAATTATCTTGAAAGCAATGGTGATTACACGTTCAAAGAACGTCAGGCATATACCTATATCAAGCTCTATGAGGACAACAGCACAAAGTTCCTTGAAGAACACGCAAGTATAGGTGTAACAAAGCTGGAGCTTCTCTCCAAGCTTCCGGAGTACGAACGTGAAGAATTCGCTGACACACATGACCTTGGCGGAATGACAGTTGAAGAAGTCAAGAAGCTAATCAAAGAAAAGCAGGCATTAGGCGAACAACTGACATTCCTTGAGGAGGAGAAGAAGGAGCAGACAGAAAGCGCCGAATCTCTCAGAGCTGAGCTTGAAGAACTGAGAGAAAAGCTTAAGCAGGCCGAGGACAAGCCTATCGAGGTAGTTAAGAGAGACCTCGACGAAGAAGAGATTGACAAGATAAGGCTGTCTATCCGTCAGGAACTTCATGCCGAACATATGAAAGAGCTGAATTCGCTGAAGAAGTCAAGCCGTGAAGCCGTGAAGGCGGCAGAAGCTGAAAAAAATAATGCCCTTAAGAAAGCACAGGCAGAGCGTGACAATGCAGTTAAGGAAGCCGTCGCTAAGTATGAAACTGCCCTCAGTAAAGCTAAGTCTGAGGCAGAAGAAGCGGACCATGCCAAGGCAGAGTTGGAAAAGAAATTGAAGTCAGGCAATGCAGACGAAGCAAGGGTTGCGCTGAAGATCATCTTTGAAAACGTTCAGAAAGGGCTTACGGAATTCATTGAAAAAATCAATGATATTGAAGACCCACAAACCAAGGAAAAGTTCATTACTGTCACAAGCAAGTGGCTCAGGCAGGCGGCTGATGACCTTGAGGGGTAATGTTTTGAAAGCAGGACATAGATGACAACAGAAATAATTAACGAACTATTCGGCATAAAGGAAAGCTTTGAACTTCCGCAGGCACTTCTTGCGAAACTTCTTGACAAGGCTGAAAAAGACAAGCTATGCAAGGAATTTGTCAAACAGGGTTTCAATGGCAACAATGATTGCCTGCGTGACTATTTTCAAGAGAATAACGCAAACCGCAGTAATCTAAAGCAGGATTATACGCCCGATTGTCTGTGCAAGTTGATTTCCAAGCTTGCACCAAAGTCAGGGAAGATAATTGATATTTGTGCAGGAACTGGCGCACTGTCGGTTGGTATGGATAGGGATAGCGTCTTTCAATGCGAAGAATTATCGCAAATGAGTATTCCTGTGTTGCTTCTCAACCTTGTGATACGCAATAAAGATGCCATTGTTGTTCAAAAAAATGTTTTGCTTAACGAAGTGCAGAAAGTTTATAAGCTGTGCAAATCGGACGAGTTCAGCGATATAGAAGTTGTTGATACTTATGAAGAGAATACAACGGACGTTGTCATATCAAACCCACCTTATTCGCTGAAATGGGAGCCGAAATCAGACCCACGCTTTGAGGGCTATGACCTTGCACCTGCTAAAGCTAGTGACTATGCGTTTGTACTTGACGGCTTGTCGAGGCTGTCGGACGTGGGCAAGGCATTCTATATCTTGCCTACAGGCGTTCTCTTTAGAGGTAATGCAGAGGGCAGGATCCGCAAGCAACTCATAGAAAATAATTTGATAGACGCAGTTATCTCATTGCCTGAAAATATGTTTTTGAATACCTGCATACCTGTCAATGTTATCGTCTTCAGCAAGAACAAGCAAACGAGAGACATTTTGTTTATCAGTGCCGAAAAGCTTTTTGAAAAGCACGGCAAGCAGAACGTCATGACGGACGAGCACATTCAGAAAATAGCCGATACATATCACAGCCGCAGTGTTGTTGAAAAATTCTCAAACGTGGCAAGCTATGAGGAAATTGCTAAGAATGACTACAATTTGAACATTCCACGCTATGTTGACACGTTTGAAAAGGAAGAACTTCCGTCTTTGAAAGACCTCTGCAAAGAGCTGATACAAAGCGAACTTGAAGTGCGTAAGGCAACGAATGACCTTATGGCAACGCTGAAAGACCTCTGCGGTGATGATGAATATAATCAGGTCAAGGACGATTTTTTGAAATTCTTCACTGAGCAAGACATTGTCGGTGAAACCATGGCAACATGGCTTGAAATGAAAAATCTTGAAAACCGCACGGACTACATTCTTTCCCATGCCAAGAAGGAACGCAAACCACTGCTTGACATTGTGACATTTGAACGTGTGAAAAAAGGCAAAGTGTACGAAGCTGGCACTGTCTATATTCAGCTATCCGCTACGGACGGAAAAGTAAGATATCTTTGCGAGAACTCAGAGCTGGAAACCAAGTACGGCGTATTTCAACCCAAAGACAAGAGCATGGGAACAAGATATCTTTTCTATATCTTGGAATATGAAATGGAAGCGTTTTTGGCACGATATCAAAGTGGCATGAACATCAATCCTGACATTTTCAAATTCATGCAAGTGACGTACTATCCCGAAGTGAAGTATCAGCAAGAGATAGCTATGACACTTGACGGCATTCAGGCAAGGTATGACGAAGTGTATCAAGAGAAAGAGTCATGGCAATGTTTTAAAAAGTATCATTTGGAGGGAATGTTTCCCTAAAAAAACCGCCCCGTAGGGCGGCATAAGATTATATTTGACGGTGTTTTTTGAAAAATGCGTAAAATCCAACGGCAATCGATGCAATGAGCAGACCACCAAGGACAGGGACGGTATCAACGAGTTTCACAAAGGCAAATGCAAAGATCTTAATCGTTGACCACACAGACTGCAGCAGTTGTAACATTTTATCACTCCTTTCTTGAAATTTTATACATTATAACACCGTCAAATACGATTGTCAATATGCTTAACCAATACTACACATGATATACACATTTTAAACACAAAGGAGCAAAAACATGATAAAAATCAAGCCTGAATACATATTTCCACTTCTGCTGATTTTGCTGGACGTGGGAGCAGCTATCATATACGCTTTGCAAAAGGACTACAAGAAAGCCGTCTACTGGATAGCGGCGACTGTGCTGAATGTGACAGTAACATTTTAGGAGGAATAACTATGTCAGATGAAAATCCAAAAGCTATAGCGCAGAAAATCTTGTCTGAAATAACCACGGGCAGAAATAAAGATAGAAAGAGCTTGAAAAAAGCTCTTTCAACGCTCAAAGTTGGAGATCAGATTGCAACAGGCGAAGAAATATGGACTGTTATTGGTATAGAAACAATTGAATCTAAATCTTTTAAAATACCAAGAACATTGAAAGTTAAGTGTTCATCATCACAGCGGAGCAAATGCTTGATTTTCTACATACCAAAGGGCGGTGTTATGTAATGAAAAGTTCAAACACACCAACAGAACACATAGAGCAGGCATTGCTTTTCAAGTGGGCGACATTCAGTTCAGGCAAATATCCCGAACTGGAGTATATGTTCGCTATACCGAACGGCGGCTATCGCCACTATAGAACTGCCGCAGATCTTAAGTCTGAGGGCGTAAAGTCAGGTGTGCCTGACATAATGCTTCCGGTGGCACGTGGCGGTTACTACGGTCTTTTTATAGAAATGAAACGCACATCAGGTGGACGAGTATCGGAATCTCAACAGAAGTTTCTGAAAACGCTTAATGACAACGGCTATCTTGCAGTTGTCTGCAAAGGATTTGAGCAGGCGCAGGAAGCAATCTTGAAGTACCTTAATAAAGGAGTGAGAAAATGAAAATATCTAAGCTGAAAAAAATATGCAGTAAAGCGGCTAAGACCATATCCTACTTCTATAATGAAAATGATAATTCATTATGGATCGGCTCAGGAAGTGCAATATATCCGCTTTACGGCATGCCGAACATGAATACCAGCGAGCAGTTACTCACGCTTTTTGACATTAATGAAAGTGACCGTGAGAATTGGAAATGTAAGCAGCTGCCACCTGCTATTGAAAGCAGCATTGTTATGAACATCGCTTCATGCACAACAGGCAAGATTATAGATCGTCGTTCAACATTCGTTGCCGGACCAAGCGAATATCAGATATTCTCAGGCACAGAAAAGGTGCACATATGTCCGAAAGCATTTCTTGAGGTCATAGATGATTATGAAATACTTACATACTATGCCATTGATGATATGATAATCGTTAAAGCAGGCTTGCTTACACTTGGTGTGCTGTGTGAAACTCATGGTGTTGTAACGCAAGAACTTCTTAATGACATTAATTCCATGCACGATATGTTACAAGAAGTATTCAACAGGGAGTGCGAAGAAAAAGACAAGAGCAGAAATTATGAGCAATTGGCAATGACAGAGTGAAGCCCTATATATTATATATGGTATAGAACAAGTGTTCAGCCCGTGTGTAAGCACGGGTATGAGGGCTTGTAATGGGTCTTAATAACTCGGACAGTGGGAGGAAATGACAATGAGCCTTATGAGATACAGAGAGCAAAAGTATATTTATGGAAACTACATGGAAGTGAATATGTATCCTGTCTATGCCTGCCCACGTTCTTCTAGTCGAAAGAAGAAAAGAAAGCCGACAAGCAAGGTGCAGGAGAGATTGAATCAGATCAATGCTGAAAGAGCTCTGGCAAGACTTATCCCTGCAAACTTCACCGACAAAGACTATAAGTTCGAGCTGACCTATGCACCGCAGAATAATCCTGCTGACCTTGAGCGTGCCAAGAAAGACTTTGCTAATTTTGTCAAGCGTGTGAATAGAGCAAGAGTCAAGAGAGGCTTGCCGAGAATGAAATATATTTATTCCATTGAGCAAGGCTCTAAGTCTGGACGTATTCACTTTCACGTTATCATGACTGGTGGTCTGACTATCAACGAGATAGCATCCATATGGGGCAAGGGCTATGTTGACAAGGTCCTGCCATTGATGTTTGACCAGACAGGCTGTGCAGGAATGGCAAAATATTTCTGCAAGCAGAAGATTTCAGATCATAACAACGGCAAGCACGCCAAGCGCTATGTTGCGTCAACGAACTGCATTAAGCCGCAGCCGCAGAATAACGATTATCGTCTGACGAAACGTGCGGTGCAGAGCATGGCATATAACTGTGATAACTCGGCACTGTTCGAGAATATGTATCAAGATTATTACTATGCTGATTGCCGTCCATTCTGGAACGAGGATAACGGCACGTTCTACATATCGCTGTTTATGTACCGGAGAACGGCGAAGCTGAACATATAGGGGGTGAGATGATGAGTCTTAAGGGAGCTGAGCTTAGCGTGATATGTGATGATTGCCATAAGGCATTCATAGTCTGCGTTCGCAAAGAGAGATTTCAAAGCATAGAAGGGGACGTATGGTGCTATAACTGCCCTCACTGTGGTAAGTTATACGTTGCATATATCGACGATAGCCTGACACGTCATGCCCAATCGCTTCAAAAAAACGGTGTTTTGTTGAAAGATATTCTGGCGAAAATATCGAGAGAATTATCGGCAAGGCAGGGAAAGGAGAATTATCATGACTAAGAAGCGATTGCTGTCATATCGACAGCTTAAGGCTGAGCTGAAGTGGGTAAGCACAGATAGTGACGATTATCGCAGACTCAAAGCAGAGATATCAGAGATTGAAGCATATGTGTCTAGCATTGATGATGCATTCATCAGGATTATTTTCCGCCTGCGCTATCTTGTCCCACGCAAGGACGGAGCTTGGCAGCCGCCGTCATGGGCGTGGATAGCCAGACAAGCCAATGCTTCAGAAGATTACTGCAAGGGCAGGCATTGCAAGTTCTGTAAGAAAAACACGCTGTAACACGCACGAACACACTCTGCGTGCTATGATGATAATGCGGGGTTGTTGTTATAGTTTTTCCATAGGTTTATGTCGGTGCAAGGGCCACGTTGTATGACGTGGTCCTTGTGCTATATATGCGAGGTGATAACGTGTATAGTACGAGTCAGATCAGAGAGCTAATCAAGGACGGACGAATTGACAAGTTCTACAACGACCGCTACTGGAGAAAGTTCAGTAAGAGCGTTATCGCAGAGCAGCACAATGAGTGTCAGATATGCAAGTGCAAAGGCAAGGTGACGAGAGCAAATATTCTTCATCACGTCAAGCATCTTAAGCAATTTCCGCAGCTTGCATACAGTCGGTATTACTATGACGATAATGGCGAACGGCATAGACAGCTGATAGCACTGTGCCATGACTGTCATGAAGCACAGCACCCAGAACGGCGCTGGCAAGAACGTGCAGATAAGTTCGTCAATGAGGAGCGGTGGTGAGCGCCTTGCGGCGATACCCCCCGGGGTCAAGGGTCGAAAAATTTTTTCGGCCTTGTACGACGGGAGGCACAAAAGACAAATCCGCCCTCGCACGCACGTGAGAGAATTTTTTCAAGAAAATCAAATGTAAGGAGTTGGCAAAAGTGAAAAAGCCTAGTCTATCAGAGATCGAAAATTCGTTGACAGAACAGCTTGTCCAGATGGGAGCTTCTGTCGATTTCTACAAGTCGCTTGTCGCAGATTATATGTTCTACGAGAAGCAGGAACGAAAAATGCAGGCTGATATTCGCAAGAGAGGACTGACCTATATGGCGGTTTCTGCGGTAGGAAAAGAGTATGAAAAAGACAATCCCTCCGTAAAGCAGGCGTATATGTACAATAAGCAGAAACTTCAAATTCTGAAAGACTTGGGTTTGTCAACTGACAAGGTCAAGAACCTTGACGATGACGAAGAACTGTAAGGGTCAAGAAGCTCTTGACCTCTCGTATCTTGCAGACTATATCAGCCTAGTCGAGGAGCATAAGTATCCGTATTGTGCTGAGCAGTATCAGCTTATTGACTACGTCAAGCGCATGTTTTTGTCAGAAGATATCTACATCGATGTTGCCCAGGCAGAAAAATATTTCAGCTATGAAAAATATTTCCCTTTTGGCCTTTTTCCTTGGGAAAAATTCGTATTTGTACTTCACAACTGCACATATACCGCAAGCGGTTCCTTACGTTGGCCGGTGCTATTTTTGTATGTTGGGCGAGGAACAGGAAAAAACGGATACTTAGGATTTGAAGACTTTTGCTTGCTCACACCTACCAATGGCATCAAGCATTACAACATTGATATTTTTGCAACAACAGAAGATCAAGCAGAGACCACATTCAAAGACGTATATAACGTTCTGGAAGACAATCGTGACAAAATGCAGCGGTTCTTTTACTGGAACAAAGAAGTGATAATAAATCTAAAAACGAAGTCTGAATTGAAATTCCGAACATCAAGCCCGAGGTCAGCCGACGGCGCACGTCCGGGAAAGGTAGATCATGACGAGGTACACGCCTATGAGAATAGCAAGCTCATTGATGTTGCTGTCGGTGGTCTCGGAAAAGTACCAAGACCCCGCCGCACTATCATGAGTACTGACGGCTTCGTTCGAGAAGGACCTCTCGATAAAGAGAAAGCCAAAGGCATAAGAATTCTTAACGGCGAGATTGAAGACAATGGTATGCTTCCGTTCATAGCCCGGGTGGATAGTCCCAAAGAAGTCGAAATGCCCGAAATGTGGTATAAGGCTAACCCCTCACTGCAATACCTGCCCGATCTTCTTCAGGAAATGAAGACGGAATTTCAAAACTATCTTGACGATAAGATAAGCAATATCAGTTTCGCAGTTAAACGCATGAACTGTTTGCCGCAACAGACTGAGGGCGGTATAACCGCATTTGATAATATTCTGGCAACTAATCAGGATATCACGCCATATTTGTCAAAGCTTCAAGGCAGACAATGCACAGCAGGCTTTGACTATATGAAAACCGATGACTTCCTTTCAGCTGGTTTGCTCTTTGACGTAGACGGAACTGACGTATGGATAACGCACACCTGGGTGTGCAAGGCTTCTGCAGATTTACCAAGAATCAAGGCGCCCCTGCAAGAATGGGAAGCGGCGGGGCTACTGTCATTCGTTGACGGTCCAGAGATACCGCCTGAGATACCCGTTATATGGGTGGCGCAGAAAGCGGCGGAATTGAATGCAAAAGTCGCAATGACCGGCATCGATAACTATCGCTATACACTGCTTAGGAGGGCTCTTAAAGAGAATCTCTACGCTTCTGACGAAAAAGGCTACGGAAATATCATGCTTGTCCGTCCGTCAAATGAAATGATGATAATGCCTGTAATCACAAGTCAGCTGGTGAATCATAAGCTTGCAGTCGGAGACAATCCCCTTTTCCGCTGGGCTATGAACAATACCAAGGTATGCACTTCGTCCGCAGGCAATATGACGTATGGTAAAATAGAGCCGAAGTCCAGAAAGACAGACCCTTTCAAGGCATATGTCGCCGCCAAAGCGGCACAGAATAAAATCGCTGAGCAAATATCAAGTATGCCTATGGGCAAGAGCGTTATGAACGTTTTCACATATTAGCAGAGAGGAGGTAAAGCAATGGGGCTGAGATCACTGCTATCACGCATAATGAATGCCAAAGGTAATGAAGTGATCAGTATTAAGACAGTTGGATATGACGACGAAACGAGAATAGCCGTGCAGGCATATGCTATTCAGGTCGTTGTTGAAATCCTTGCGGCACTGGTTTCAAAGTGCGAGATAAAAACCTATCGTGACGGCAAGTCATTCCGTGGCGAAGAATGGTACCTTTTCAACGTTAAGCCGAACGTCAATCAAACAGCAGTGCAATTCAAGAACGAGCTAGTCCGCAAGACCCTTGTGCGTGGCGAGAGCCTTGTTGTCAGCGCTGGAAAGCAGATAATTTGCGCCGACTCTTGGAGTACACAGGAGTATGCGCTATATCCTAACCGCTTCTCTCAGGTAGCACGAGGTTCATTCACGTTTCAGAAAACATTCGATATGGGAGATGTCCTATATCTCACATACTCCAACGGCGGAGTAAGACAAATACTAACGGAAATGCTAGATGAACATAATCGTTTTTTGGAAACGGCTTCAAGCACCTACGTCAAGAGTGGCGGCCAAAAAGGCATACTCGAGATAACGCCACTGGCGCAAGGTCAACCTGATTTTGAGGAGAAATTCGATGTTCTCATGAATAATTATTTCAAAACATATTTTGACGCCAAGAATGCAGTGCTTCCACTGTGGGGCGGAATGAAATATACCTCTCAAACGGCAGGTGAGACCAAGAGAACAGTGTCAGAAGCAACCGACTACATTTCTATGCTAAATGACGCATTGGAAAAAGCGGCGATTGCTTTCAACATTTCCCCGGCTATCGTAAAGGGAAATGTCGAGAACATCAGTGAAGCGTTATCAATGACATTGACATCTGCCGTTGATCCATTCGCCAAGATGTTATCAGACGAGATAACGGCAAAGCGCTATACAAAAGAGCAAGTCCTGCGTGGGTGCTACGCCAAAGTCTGTACTAATAACCTTAAGCACCTTGACGTGCTTGAAATGGCAAATGCAGTTGACAAGCTTATCGCAAGTGGCTTCTACTCAACGAATGAGTTGAGGGAGAAGACAGGTGAGGAAAGAATTCCAGAAGCCTGGGCCGATAAGCACACAAGAACTAAGAACTACGAGACAATCGAAGGAGGTGGAAACAGCAATGAATAGCATTTTTAATCATTTTGAATTCAAAATGGAAGCGGACAAGCCAAAAGAGCTGGACCTATATCTCTATTCAGAAGTCTATGGAGGACTTGATTTCAACTGGGCAAAGGGAAAAGTTGAGGAGAGCAAGACAGGCGCTAAGTATTTCGCCGCCAAGCTTGATGAGTACAAAGATTGTGAACATATCAACCTGTACATCAATTCTCTTGGAGGTCAGATCAAAGAGGGCGTTGCTATTGGAAATATCCTTAAGCGCCATAAAGCCAAAGTTACTTGCTATGTAGACGGCTGGGCATGCTCTATCGCAAGCGTTATCGCTATGGCAGCAGACGAGATCATCATGTATAGCAACAGTATGATGATGATACATCAGGCGTCCTGCTACTGTGAGGGCAATGCTGACGATATGAGAACGGCGGCGGCTGAGCTTGACAAGATGACTGATACCGCTATCACTACATATGCAGAGCGTTGCAACGGCAAGTGTAGCCGTGAGGAAATAAGCGATATGGTAAATGTGGGTACTTGGCTGACAGCGGCAGAATGTCTTGAGAAAGGCTTCTGCGATAGCATATCAACCGCAGAGCAGCCCGTTGATATGGCTACAATGCTTAGTGATACAAAGCAGTACACTATGTCAAGCGCCCTCGACAGGGAGAATGTAGACAAGCTCATTGAGCTTTATAAGAAGTCCGCCGCACAGCAGGCTTTGCCAGCAAAAAAAAACGAAGAAGAAAAAACAAATGCCGCTATGTCGGCTTTTGAAAAGTTCATGAAAATGGAGGTAAAAAAAGAATGATTAATCTTGACGCAATCAAAGAGCAGAAAGCAGATATCCTTGCTTCACTGTCAACCGCTATCAGAGATAGTGATGACAAGGGCATGGAAACCGCCCTTGATAAGTACGGCAATCTGATTTCAGATGTTATCATGGAGCAGGTGGAGAGCACTGCGGAATCTGTCGATAATCAGATACTCAGCACCAGAGGTGTGAGAATGCTGACCAGTGAGGAAAGAGACTACTACAACGCTGTAATTGAGGCGGGCAAGTCCTCTGACCCCAAGATGGCGCTGACAAACGTTGATAAGACAATGCCAATCACGATCATTGAGTCAGTTCTCGGTGAGATCCCACAGCAGCACCCTCTACTCAACTTCATCAACTTCCAGGATACCACTGGAATTACGAAGATGTTGGTAAATGACCAGGGTGTTCAGACCGCTAAGTGGGGAGATCTTAACACAGCTATCGACAAGGAACTCTCAGGTGCATTCAAGACCTTTGACGTTGCGCTGAAGAAGCTCACAGCATGGATTCCAGTGTCTAACGATATGCTTGACCTTGGTGCCTCATGGCTGGATAGATATGTCCGTGAGATACTGGCAGAAGCCCTTTGGGTCGGCATGGAAACCGGCGTCGTGTCAGGCGACGGTCTTAACTGCCCTATCGGAATGTGCAAGGACGTATCTAGTAGTGCATCAGTAGTCGGTGGCAAGTATCCTGACCAGAAGACAGTTGCACTCAATGAACTCTCCCCTGAAGCTATTGGTGCTATTGCCGCCCAGCTCACGAAGACCGAAGCGGGTAATAACCGTCCACTCGACAACCTCATCTTTGTGGTCAATCCAAAGACATATCTGACAAAGGTAATGCCTGCGACAACAAATTTCGTTCAGGGAAAATGGGTTAACGATGTTATGCCTATTCCATGCACTATTATCCAGTCATGCGCCGTTCCTGATGACAGAGCTATCTTCGGCCTTGGCAAGCGTTACTTCATGGGTCTTGGCATGGCTAAGGGCGGTAAGCTGGAGTTTGATGACTCATTCAAGTTCCTTGATGACGCAAGGACATATAAGATCAAGACATACGGCAACGGCAAGCCACTCGACAGCAATGCTTTCAGGTATCTGGATATCTCAAAGCTTAAGAGATTTATCCCGACGGTATACACTGTCACACCGTCAGAAACATAAGGAGTTGATATAAATGCAGCAGGCATTATTCGAGGAAGTTAAAAATCAGCTGAACATAACTTGGTCAGACGAAGCTACTGACAGAAAGATAAACAGCATTATAGCACGTGCTGTAGGAGTACTTAACGGATATGCAGGTCAGGTGCTGGATATCAATGTTGACGAAAATATCAACGGCGACGCCCAGCTTCTGATCGACTGCTGCAGATATATATATAACGATTGCTTCGAGGACTTTGAAAAAAATTATCACTCTCAGCTCTTCGCTCTGAGAGCAAGATGTCAGATTGAGGAGATGTCAGGAGGAAGCGTATGATAAGCAAGCGGCAGACGTTCAATGACGGAATATGCACTATGGCAACTATCATCAATGCCAATAGCTTGAAAATCAAGCAAGCAGGCATAAGATATGACAATCGTACCGTCGGCTCAGAGCGTTTCTATAAAGCCGCTGAGTATCAGCACCGCTGTGATAAGGTGATAAGAATACCACTTATCGCCGAGCCGCAGGCGACTGACATTGTGATAATGAACGGCGACCAGTATAACGTCATTCAAGTTCAGATGATAAAGGACGCTAAGCCGCAGGCTTGGCAGTTATCAATAGAAAAGCGGAAAAAGAGGTTAGAAATCCATGTCAATGAGTCCTGATGAGATGGCTGAGGCTTTACAGCACGCATTTCAGCAAGAAAGTCAACGTGTTAATGAAGCCGCCAAAAGAGCCGTTAAGAAGACCGCAAAGGAAACCCGCAAGATCGTCCAAGAACACTTCACGTTCAATAACCGCTCCGGCAAGTATGCCAAGGCGCTTACAGTTAGCACCGAGTACGAGGACTCTTTCGACATTCGGCAGATAGTGAATTTCAAGAAGAATAAGCAGTATCTTCTCACACACCTGCTGGAGTATGGCCATGCTATGAAGCGTGGTGGCAGAACGCTTCCGTTTAAGGCGAAAGCTTATCCGCACATGATATACGGACAAGAGTATGCCGAAGAAAAATTACCGGAAAACATCAGAAAGGAGATTGAGAAGTCGAAATGACATTGACAGAACTTATATCACTTTCAGGCATTCCTGCGGACAGGATTGCTAAGATAGATTTTCCAGTGGAAACGGAATTGCCGTTCGCAACATGGATAAACAAGACACCTCAGACGATATCTGCAGACGGAAGAACTGTCGCAGTTATCCCACGGATTGCAGTTGAAATATACTGCGAGCCGGAAGATGAAGAAACACATATCCTATTTGAGAACGCCCTTATGGATAAGGGCATATGCTTCTCAGTCGCCGCAGGCTATCTGGGGCAGGATCAGCAAATGGATATGTGGGTATACGAATTCGATCGCAAGGAGGAATATTAATGAAAGGAACAGTGAAAGCCGTTGCCCATGCACTGATTACAGAGTCTACAGATGTCAGTGGTGCGACAACTATCACATATGGAGAACTTAAGTATCATAAGACAAAGCTTTCGGGCACCCGTCAGGTAAGCCTTGACCCGAAGTCATCAAGCAAGGAGATATGGGCTGACGGCGTAGTAGCATTCGCAGGTCAGACTAATCAGGGTTACGAGGGAACTATCACTACCCTTGACCTGTGTGATGATCTTGAGAAAGACTGGTATGGCAATGTCATCGAAGAGAAAAACGGCACACTGGTCGAAGTAGCAAGAACAGGAGAAGCGCCAAAGTTCGGTTTGATCGTACAGTATGAGTCAACATCAGAAGCCGAGGGATACACCGAGGTTTTCCCTTACTGCTATACTACAGATCGCACGAAATTCTCAGTTAAGACAGAGGAAGACAGCGGTATGGACTATGAGTATACAGAGCATAAGATTGCCTGCAAGCCGTCACCGGCTGAGGCTACTGTCAACAACAAGAAAGGACACATTGCACGTTTCCGTATAAAGGGTAACACAGTACTCACAAAGTTTCCTGAGTACACCTACACCCCGGGTGAATGACAATGAGCAATACAATAGTCCTGACTATAGACAGCAGGCAGATAGGCTTCAAGGCTACAGCAGGCCTTTTCTATCGATACAAGGAAGCATTCGGCACGGAGTACCTTGAGGACGTTGTCAAGGTACATCAGTTTGGTAAGGGCGCCTTTGTTCAACAGGTCGAATACCGCACCCTATGGGTGCTTGCCAAGACTTATGATGATAGTATACCGCCTATTCAGACGTGGCTTGACAGCTTCGCCTATGGTGCATTTCCTGTTGATGATATCTATAATCAGGTTATGCCTATACTGCAGGCAAACATGAAAGTTGACAGAAAAAATCCATAAGCGGCAGTAAAAGCGGAGATGATCGGCCTCTCAAATCGGAGGAGGTCATCTCCCTTGTTATAAACAGGGGTCTTACTGTCGCTGATTTAGACCGCATGACGTATGGTATGGTAGTGAACTATGCCTGCGCCTATGACCGACAGCGATTAATCGCCGCCGGCAAAAAGGTCATTGACCCCGAAATTAAATACGAAGAACTGAAAGCAAACCTGCCTGTTGTGGAAGAACGATATAAGCAGGGAAAAATCAGCAAAGAACGATACGAAAAGTATCTTGCAAAAATCAAGGCATGGGAGGGTGAGTAATGGCTAAGTCATCATCAGATGAGAAAATCAAAGGTATGTACGTCAAGATTGGTGGTGATACGTCTGAGTATACTGCCGCCATGAAAGGGCTTAATGCCGATATCAATTCGACTACAAAAAATCTGAACAGCGTCAACAAACTCTTAAAGCTTGACCCGACTAACGTTGAATACACCGCTCAGAAGCAGAAGTTGTTGAGCGAGGCTATCGAAGCAACAAAAACAAAGCTGGACGTTCTCATTAGAAACGAGAAAGATATCAACGAGCAATATAAGAAAGGCGAACTTCCTGTTGAGTCATATCTTAAGTATCAGGAAGAGCTTGAAAAGACCAAGAAGAAGCTGAACACACTGCGAGATCAGACCAAGACCGCAGACGATAGCACCAAGGAGCTTGGTAATAAAGCCAAGGATACGTCAGATAAGGTCAAAGACCTTGGTGATAAAGCTGACCAGACAGGCAGTGTCTTCAAGGACGTTTTCTCCGCTAATCTAGCCGTTGAGGGGCTGAAAGCTATAGCTAATGCCGCCAAGGAAGCGGCGGAAAGCTGTGCACAAGTTGGTATAGACTTTTCAAGTTCTATGTCCAATGTGGCGGCGACAATGGGCATGACCGCAGAGCAGGTCAGCTCAGGTGCTGAAGACTATCAGAAGCTAGAGAACGCCGCCCGTGAATGTGGCGAAACTACAAAGTATACCGCTTCGGAGTCTGCTGACGCTCTTAATTATCTTGCCCTTGCGGGATATGACGTGAACAAAGCAGTTGAGACCCTGCCGAAAGTTCTCAATCTTGCCACTGCTTCAGGCATGGATCTTGCGTCCTGCACTGACATGGTAACGGATACTATGTCAGCACTACAGTTGCAGACGAGTGACCTTGACGGCTATATGGACATGATGGCAAAGACCGCCCAGAAGTCTAATACCACAGTCGCTATGCTGGGTGAGGGCATTCTCCAGTGTGCCGGCACGGTCAAATCCACAGGGCAGGACGTTGATACAATGTGCACCTCTCTTGGAATACTGGCGAACAACGGTATCAAGGGTGCAGAGGGCGGCACACATCTCAGAAATATGCTTTTGTCGTTAACATCACCGACAGACGTTGCTTCCACCAAGCTGAAAGAGCTGGGCGTAAGCGTGGCTGACAGTGAGGGAAATATCAGAGATATCAACGATATTTTCGGAGACCTTAACGCCAAGCTTTCCAAGCTCTCAGATGACCAGAAGACAAAGGCTTTAAGTGATATCTTCAATAAGACTGATCTATCTTCCGTCAACGCCATGCTTCAAGGCATGAGTGGGTCTTTCGATGACCTGAAAGCTCAGGTAGATAACGCTGACGGAGCGTGTCAGACAATGGCTGACACCATGAATAACAATCTTAAGGGCAAACTGGCTATAATGGACTCTTCCCTTGAATCCCTTGGCATAACTATTTTTGATAAGTTCAGTGCCCCGCTCGAGGACGCCGCTGAAAAAGGTTCAGAGCTTTTCAGCGAGCTTACCAAGGATATCAAGGACGGTGACCTTAGTGACGAATTTGACGATATGGGCAACGCTCTTGGTGATTTGGTCGAAACCGGCGCAAAGTTTGCCAAAGGGTCACTGCCAATCCTCATTGACGGCATAAAGTTCTTCTGCGAGCATTCTAACCTTGTTATCGGAGGATTGACAGGAATAACGTCGGCAATGATATCAAAAAAAGCCATAAATAACGTTTCAGACCTCGTAAAGTCATTCAAGAGCCTTACAGGTGCAACAAAAGCAGCTGAAACTGCCCAGCAGGCTTTAAATGCAACTCAAAAAGCGTCGCCGGTAGGAGCAATTGCAGCTATTATCGGTACAGTAGTTGGCGGTATTGTGTCTTATGCAACTTCGGTTGATGACGCCGCTGACTCAACAAAAGTCCTCAATGACGAAGAGCAGGCGTTAGTCGACAGCACGAATGAACTGACAGACTCCATGAAGAAAGCCGCAGATCAGAGAGAAGAAGCCAAGACAGATATAGAAGCCGAGTATAGCAGCTATAAAAGTCTTGCAGATAGAATTTTTGAGCTTTCTGACGCCGAGAGCTTATCTAATGACGAGAAGTCAGAAATGAAAACTCTTGTGGACCAGCTGAACAGTGCCATGCCTGACCTTAATCTTCAGATTGACAATCAGACAGGCAAGCTTCTCAACAATAGGGACGCTGTCTATGAGTGCATAGAAGCAAAGAAAGAACAGCTTCTTGTCGAAGCAGCTCAGAAAGATATGGTCGCTATATCAGAAGACCTCTATAAGGCTGAGCAGAAGCGCAATGACATTGAGAAAGCAATCACGGAAAACAAGCAGGCTCAGGCTAAAGTTCAAGAAATACTTGATAAAAGGGAAAACAAGTTTAAAGAATTTGACAGAACGGACAGCACAAAGCAGTGGAAGACCAAGCTTGAAGAGCTGAAGAAAGCTGGAGATGAGCTTCAGAATTCATACTATGATATCAATAGCGAACTGAAACGCTTGGACTCTAACTATGCTGACGCCTCCAAGTACGTTTCTGAGCATTCTTCTGCTCTTGAAGACAACTCAAAGGCCGTGGAGGACAATGCAAAAAAGGTCGATACGATCTATAACCGCACTGTCATGTATAAAGACGGCTTACACAAGGTATCGCAAGAAACTGTTGACGCAATAGTTGAGATGAATAAGAGCTATGACGAAGCCGTCCAGAAACGAACGGAAGAATTGCAGAACAACCTCAACCTGTTTGATGAGTTCAACGGCGGTGCTGAGATATCCGCAGAACAGCTTATGCAGAACCTGGAATCTAATCTTGACGGCATGGCAAGCTGGTCAGATGATATCAAGACACTTGCAGACAGAGGCGTGAATAAAGGTCTTATCAAGACCTTGCAGGAAGCAGGTCCGCAATCTGCAAGCAAGATAAAGGCGTTACTGTCTATGTCACAGCCTCAGTTGAAAAAGTACAGTGATATGTGGGAAGGGTGCATGAGCGACTGCAAGAAGATAGCAACATCAGAGTTCGACGAGCTCAGGCAACAGTATGATAAGACCATAGAGACGCTTCAAAAGCGTGACCAAATAAGCCAGATATCAGACGTATGGAAACAAACAGGTGCGGCAATGATGGTAGGTATGCAGCAAGGCATACTGTCTGCACAGCAGTCTGTCATTGATACCGCAACAAGTGGAGCGAACGCAGTGCTTGCGGCGGTCAAGGGGGTATATGATATACACTCCCCTTCAAAGGCATTTGAGAATATATCGAAAATGAATGCGCAGGGTGAGATCAAAGGCTGGAAGTCATCAGAGGACGATATCATCAAAGCCTATACCAATACTGGTGACAAGATACTGTCAGAGAATATGCGCAATACATACAGCGATACAAATAGGGTCGCAAGGTCGGTATATAATGGATCATATGCCCACAGTATCACGCAGAAAGCATCAACAAGCGCCACAGAAAACACTCAGGCCGTCCCAACAACAGTCAGACAAATGCCCGAGACTATTCATAACGTGATAGTATTCCCGAATGGGAAAGTGATTGCAGAGGAAACAGTTCCATTTATAGATGTAATGCTTGGTGAAAGAGCTGCGAGAAAGAAAAGAGGTAGTGCAGTATGACACGACAAATCAGATTTAATGGCAAAAAGTCGTATGAGGATTTTAAAATCAGAATAATCAGTGCAACAGTTGCAGAGCCGAAGAAGCGTGAGATCAAAGTGACTGTACCTTATCGCAACGGCAGTATTGACCTGTCTGACTATGACGGCAATTTTTATTTTGACGACACCGAAGTATCATACAAGATGTTCGTATCTGATACAGAACCTGTCACACTGCTCCGCAGGATTGAGAAGATCAAGAGCTGGTTATGTGAAGCTCCACAGCAGAATATTTATGACAACTATTCCGAGAACTATCATTTTGTCGGCAAGTGTAGAACTGTTGAGACCAGCCTTGGTGAAGATGACATAACAGCTACTCTCGAGGTCACTTTCGATGTAGCACCATATAAGGTCTCTGACGACTTTGCAGACACAGCTTGGGATACATTTGCATTTGATGATGATTGCCTCAATCAGACACATCTCTCCTGCATAGCACACAAAGACGGCTATCATTCCCAGCCGGGGGTACTGTACTTCTATTCTTATGCCGAAGATGACATAGTTCCGAGCTTAAGGTATCACAAGAGTGCTGACGATAAGGACAAGCGAGGATTGACAATGCTTGACCTCAACGGTGAAGTTCTCACAAAAAACTTGTACAAAGAAACTGCCTCAGCATTCAAGATACAAAGCTTTGTCGTCAAGCCCGGCACAAATGTCTTAGCTCTATACGGATCTGGTTCACTTGAAATCGAACTGGTGGAGGAAATACTATGTTAGTTACACTCGATGATACAAAGACGATTCACGAAACTGGCTCTGTCAGGACCAACAAGCTGATAGGAACCATCATCAAAGAAATCAACACTATTGACACCTTTACGTTCAACATATATCCCGACAACAGCTGCTACTCCGATCTAAAGGAACTGACATCGTTAATAAAGGTTTACGATAAGGAAAGCCTGATATTCGATGGCAGAGTACTGACGATATCACCATACATGACTGATAGTGGCGAGATTGGCAAACAAGTTGTCTGCGAGGGCGGTTTGTGTTTTCTGAAAGATAGTGTACCAATTATCAAACAGCTAAAGTGCACAATAAGAGCATATATAGCCACACTACTTTCAGCACACAATAAATCTGTTGAAAGCTACAAGCAGATACATATTGGCAATATTAACTGTTCACAAGTGCAGCATACATTTAATCCAGGATATGAAGACACGTTCTCAGAATTGACGAAAAACCTGATTTCCGGTGAAGATATCAGAGGTGAAATGAGGGTGCGCATCGGCAAAGGAGGCATTAGATTTTTCGACTTCATAGCAAACGAATTTTCAGAGTTCAGCAATAAAACGATACAACTAGGAAGGAATATGCGATCTATCACGCAGGCGATAGACCCAAGTGAGATCATCACAAGGCTGTATCCGTTAGGTGCTGTCATCAACGATGATACGGGCGAACGTGTGACGCTTTCGGGCGTAACAAAGTATATTGACAACGACCAGCTGATAAAGCGGTACGGAGTACACGCCGGAACTATGATATTCGACAATATCACCACTCCAGGCGCATTGTCTGGAGCTGGCAGAGTATGTGCCGGAGCACTAAAAGCAGCAAAAGTTCAGTATGAGGTATCGGCTATTGACATTGATAAGAAGCTAGACGGCTTTGCAGTTGGCTGCAGGTATCGTGTAGTCAATAGCTACCTTGGCATCGACGAAATATTGAGATGCATTGGCACCAGTATCGACATCAATGACAGATCACAGAATGTGCTGACATTTGGCGACAAGATTGACACGATTAGTGGAATGTCAGCAAGAAAATAGGAGAATGATTATGGCAAAAGCAATTGATATAAGTTTAGAGGTCACACAGGTGGCAACAGCATATACAGGTCGAGACGTCCGACAGGCTATTGTCGACGCATTGAACGCCACACAGAACGCAATCAATGAAATGAATATGCCAGCAGGATCTCAGACCCTTATCGTACCGTCAGAGACGACACTGGCCACAACGACTTTGAACCTGCCGTTCACACCGACTCAGAACACGCAGATCATCTGTAGTCTGCGAGAGGTGTCGGCACCAAAAGTGAGAAGGTTGTGTGTAGAAACATTTTTCACAAGCAACAATTTGATAGTAGCGCTGACGAACGCAGAAAGTGCAAGTGCTACCGTTCCACAAGGTGAGTATATTATTGACTGGATCGTAACAAAGCCATAGAAAGGAGGAATATCAATGCACATAAAAATCAACGAAGACTACAATGTAGTCGTGAACACAGCCCTGCTAGGATATGTAGGTGAAACGAATGCACGTCCTGTGACAGTCGAGGGCATGGAGGTAGACGGAGCAGACCGCTATGTAATGACGATAGACTACGGTGACGGCGTTCAGTACGAGGTCGATATCACAGGCGGACAGTGGACGCCTACGGCTGACATACTGCGTTCAGCGCAGACAGTATCGTGTCAGATATGTGCGAAAAAACTGTCAGGGCAGGAATATATCCTGCTGAAAAAATCACGCATATTCAGATTGCGAATAGGTGCGGCTATCGGCAATAATGCCGTGCCGTCACCAAGTGTGGCAGCTGACGCACTGGATAAGATAGATGCCATAGGCAGACAGGCGCACGCAGATATGCAGACAGCTGTCACCGCTGCAGAAACAGCGACAACGTCTGCAGAGAACGCAAAGAAATCTGCCA
>ERZ791864.189-NODE-189-length-83882-cov-4.840171_pt1 | contig 83882 bp, 77 predicted proteins | sample MGYA00510282_ERZ791864 | MGnify/ENA primary metagenome ERZ791864 (study PRJEB30046, sample SAMN00792087) | human gut metagenome | study: EMG produced TPA metagenomics assembly of the A metagenome-wide association study of gut microbiota in type 2... | reverse complement strand
GCAGGGTGATCTATCACGTGGACAGCGTGATCCGGGAAACACAGGAAAAAGTAGACGACGGATTGGAGCGTGTATTCGTCAATACCGCAGTAAAAGACGGAACAACTATCTCAGAATACATGGGCTGTTTTCTGCAAAAAGAGATAGATAATGCCAAATTTCCAAAATTAACCAACCGTGTGCACTATCTGAAACATGAAGAGGGAGGTGTTCAAAAAATGTGCGAAGTAATGGAACAATATTCAAAAAAAGCTGTAAAAAAAGCAACTAAGCAGGCCAACATCACTGCAATAAAAAATATGCTCGAATTTAAAATCCCAAAAGAGAGTATCTTAAAAAAATACACTGAATCCGAATACAACACCGCCATTGCCGAACTCCAGTCCGAATCCAGATAGCCCAAGACCAAAACAAACCAACCCCCAAACCCACCCATCACAGAGCCAGCCCGTCAGGAGCTGGCTCTTTCACTACAGCCCCTCCTGCCAATTTCTTCCAATTCCCCCATCCCGATTGTCCTCATCAAAATCACCCAGTATACTGTAACTATCTCCCCGGTTTCCCCAAAGATCCGTGGGCAGAAAATCAGAACAGCATAAGAGGAAACAGCATGAGGACAATCGACGAAAATACCATCCAATCCTATCAAAACCATATTTATATACAGGAAAAATCCAAGAATACCATCGAAAAATACATCCGCGACATCCGCACCTTCACCGCCTGGCTGGAAACGCAGGAACAGAAAGACATCACCAAAGACTGCGTGATCCGATACAAAAAACATCTCGAAGAAAACTACAAGACATCAAGCGCCAACAGCATGCTCATCGCCCTGAACGGCTTCTTCGGATACACAGGCTGGTACGACTGCTACGTCACGACCTTCAAGACCCAGCCAAACCACATCTATGCGCAGGAACAAGAGATGACACGCGCCGAATACGAAAAACTCATCGCAACTGCAAAAGGGGATGACAACCTCCGCCTTGCCATGATCATCGAGATCATCGGCAGCACCGGCATGCGCATCAGTGAACTTGCATCGGTCACGGTGGAAGCAGTGAGAATCGGAAAGATCAGCATATTCTGCAAAGGAAAACACCGCGATATCTTTTTCGTGCACAAGCTGAGAATGAAACTGCTCGACTACTGCAAAAAGAACGACATCAGGAGCGGCGCAGTCTTCATCACGAAAAACGGAAACCCGGTAGACCGCAGCAACATCTGGACGGAAATGAAAAAGAACGCCGAAAAAGCAGGCGTTGCACTGGAGAAAGCATTCCCACATAACCTCCGCCATTTCTTTGCGCGCACCTACTACAGCATACATAAAAACATCAGCCACCTTGCGGATATCCTCGGACACAGCAGTATCAATACCACAAGGATCTACGTGGCGACGACAGAGGAAGAACATGTCAAAAAATTGGAGCGTCTGGATCTGGTCGTCTGAACGACAGAAATAAAAAACACAACATAATGTAGATTATGCTGTGAATGCATTCGGATGAAAGTATGGTAATTATTACCAATATCTTCCAAGTACTATTTTTTTATCAAAAAATCCGAGAAACGTCAATAGTCTGATGCTAAAATTCGACAAAAAAATCCCACTTTTGTAAAAGAAGCACTAATTTCATAGTACTTCTCTAGGAATTTATTGCCATTTTTGCACAAAAATAAGACCAGACTTCTGCAAACGCCTGATTTTTCAGTATTTCACGGTTTCACAGCTGAAAATCATGTTATTTCAACTATACTACATTCATAGACAACTGCTAAAAACCAGAAATTTTATAAATCTGTTCAAAATCCCGGTGTAACCGGGCAAAAGAGCCATTCCTCCACACAACATAATCTACATTATGTTGTGGAGCTTTCTTTATGCAATAAAAATTAAGGAGGAAACCTATGAGAAGGACGAAAGCAAACCGTGCATTGACATTTGTGATGGCAGCCGCACTGCTCATCGGATCGATCCACGGCGTAGGTGCAAAAGAGCAGAGCAAAGCTTATGACGCACCGGAACTGACACTCCTGCAGGGGGAGTCAGACTATGACCTGACGGAAGGAATCACGTATGACAGTGAAAAATATACTCTGTCCGTCACTGACACAGGAAACTTTGATATCAATGTGGCTGGAGATTATGAGATCTCATACGCACTGACGGAAAAGGAAAGCAGTGTAAATGTAACTGAAAGTGTGGAGAACACAGAGAGTGCGGATATTATAGAAAGCACTGAGACGGTGTCTGGCACAGAAACAGTAGATACCACGGAAACGATAGAAAATACAGATCAGACACCGGAAGGGGATGACCAGAATTCTGATACAGATACTGCAGATCAGGACAAGCCAGACCAGCCGGCAGATGAGGATGAAGCGGACAGTGCAAAAGACCCGACAGACAGCGGAAATGCAGGACAGCTGCAGGGAACATCCACGGGTGTCGGAGAGGCACAAGGATCAGAAAATCAGAATGATGGAAATACAGACACAGTAAAAGAAGATTCCTCGGATACAGATACTGTAAACATTACAGAAGAGCAGACTCCGAAAGCTGCAAATGCAACACAGAAAGTGATAAACTTCAGCAGGACTGTAAAAGTAGTCGTAGCGGAAGAACCAGTGGAATCTTATGCAGTAAATGAAGGAATAGCGACCTATGCAAATGTGCAGGGATACTATACCGTAAATCTAGGAACGCCAGTATGGACAGATGAGTCGCATACAAAGTTCCAATATACAAATGTAAAGATTGATACAGGCAGTGATGACATAAGCCTGATGACAATCACGTTGTCAAACGGTAAGTTGCCAGATGATATTTTAAATGATGCAAGCATAAGGGATGATTATGGAAGATCAGCCACATGGATCTTTATGGATAAAAAATCCAGTCAGGAAATAGAGAAAAAGATCCAGAACATGACATTTGATTATGTGAATGATATGAACGTTTATGTATCTATAAATGCGAATGATAATGTGGGATTTGATTCAGCTTTAGACAGCTTGAAACTGACACAGTGGTCGACAAATGGGCATTATTATTTGTTCCTTGATGAGAAAGTATCTTGGGCAAGAGCATATAATAGGGCAAAAGAATTTATACTCGGCGGAGAGCAGGGATATTTAACCACATTAACGAGTAAGGATGAAATTACTTATCTTACAACATTAAACAAAAAATCAATTTGGACAGCAGGAACGAGTTTGATTTTTGCAAATGGCAGTCGACTGAATGATAAATCGATTGAAAGAATCAAAGCGGGTGCTTTGAAATTTGGGAATGTAAATCAAGGACCTCCAAATAGCTATAATGATTTTTATTGGGCAGCAGGACCAGAAACAGGAAAGAAAATTGAATCAAGTTTATACACTTCGAATGAACCAAATGAGAGCGCGGATCCTAATGGCGTTATAGACAGTACTATATCAGATATACAGTCGCATGAATCTTGTATAATGACAATAATTGCAAATAATACCCTTAACGATATTAAGGAAGGAAATTATTATGATAATTATGCACCGGCGAGTGGAATCGTTGTCGAATTCGGCGGCTACGCTGACGGCACCGACCCGGGACAGCCGGATAACACCAAAAAAGGTGAGACCAACGTACTGGTAGCACCAATGGATGCTGAGGCTGTGATAAACGGCGTGAAATACGCTCCTCTTGCAGATGCACTGGATACGGCACAGACCGGAGACACAGTCGAGATCGTAAAAGATACCGTCACAGAAGTGGCAGGTGGAACCCTGAAAAAAGGTGTGCAGTTAAAGAGCAAGGATGGTACATGGTTCTCCGCACCGGGTGATGCGGTGGATGTAACGCTTGACGTTGCAGCAGATGGAACCGTTACTCTCAAAGACGGAACACTTAATATATCGGATAACGGAACACTGAACGTTTACAGTCCGGTAGAACGGAATACTTACAAAGTGACAACCCCGGCAGGCGCATCATCGGTCGTTGTGCCAAACGGCACAGGGGATGATACACCATATCTTAAGAACCATAACACGACAGGCGAACTCACCTTGAAGATCGGGGATGTGACATACACATATACTAATCAGAGCTTTGATGCCATCACCCTGGTCTATATCCCGGATGCCATGTACCGGAATGAACTGGTGACAAAAGCAGAAGTTCCTGCAGACAAGACACAGAGATCAGGTTAGATGATAAAGACTCCGTCAAGACCAAAGGGACAGGAAACGCTTCGGATAAAGTGACCGTGGAGCGGAGGAATACAGACAAAAAAGCAGATGTAAAAATCCCTTCCGGTGCAAGTGCAGACGTGTTCGGACATGAAGTGGGGGCAGCACCGGCAAATGGCGTGACTGTCAGCCAGGGCAGCACGACAAACAGCGGATATCCGTCGCGTGATTATGTCACGATTCCGGTAGGTGAGAGCATCGTGATCGATGGAGTAACCTATAATGCGACCGACAGCGTACAGAGATACTATCTCGGAACATTCAATGTGGCGGTCACGACCGGAAACAATGCAGAGATCTCCGGCGGCGCAAAACCGGCTGACCCGGGATACTTACAGCAGTACAAGGTAAAGATCAGTCCTAAGGCATACTTTGATCTCGATAAGGACAACTTTACCGTCACAATGAAAAAAAGTGATACCGGAGCGGCAGAGACATTGCCGTTTGCACAGGTATGCAAAGAGGAAACAGATGGAAGCATCACAGTGACGATCCCTCAGGTAACCGGTGACATCACCATCAATGCTGCGGCAAAACGCCAGCTCACAACCTTAAATGTGGAAGGGCTCACAGCCGGCGGCGCAAAGGGAATCTTCAAGGCAGTGGATGCATCCGGCAACACCTATGAGCTGGCTGCCGATGGAAGCATCCAGGTAAACCGGAATGAGGAACTGACACTTACCTTTACGCCGGATGATTTTGACGACAGATACTATTCAGACCTGACCGGGGAGAAGGGAGAGAGTTTTTCCATCCTGACAGCCCTGACGGATACGACAGATCATAATGCGGATCTGTTTGCCGCAGCGACATTCAACTGGACAGAAAAGAGCTATGAGATAACATACACGCCGGCGAAAGCGGATGTGACGTTAAAAGCAGTCTTTACGCCATCCCATATCGTACATCTCCATGTGACAGGAGGAACGGCAGAAGTGACAGACAATACACTGGTCACAAAAGAGACAGGCGCATCACAGTTCCAGCATGTCATCGTGGCAGATGATAAGACGGTGGAGGTAACACTGAAAGACACGACAGCAAACGGACTGGCTCCGACAGCTTACTGGAGTGACGTGTCAGAATCACCGGAGAATGCGGGAACGGATGTGTCCGCAGCGCTCCAGAAAACCGCTGCAAAGACCTATACCTATACGACACAGAAAGTAAAACAGCCACAGGCACTGAATGTGACCTTTGAGCAGGGACAGACCGTGGAGGTTACGGTAAACAACGGAAAACTCTTAAATGATGATGGCGCATGGAACGAAAATTCCGGCACATACACAAGGATCGTAAAGAACAACGCTCCACTGGTGCTCAAGATCAAACCGGATGACGGCTACGGCTTAAAGGGCATCACAGTCAATGGTTATCCGATAGACATCGAAAAAGCACTGGAAGACAGGGCACTCGAATACGACAGTGTGACAGGCGTCTATACCCATACCACACACGGCATCTATCAGGCATGGAAGGTGACGGTCGATCTGGAAAAACAGCACCAGTTCATCTTTGAAGACCAGAACGGTGCACAGATCAGCAGTGGGGAGCGCATCACCGTCATTGACGGCGGAACGATCGCTGCGGCTGTCTTTGCAAAAATGCAGAGAGTGACAGACGGGTTAAAAGCGGACAACGAGAGCTTCTTTGTCTGGGTGGATAAGGCAAACACCGGAAAAGTCTATAATGGGACAACGGTCATCAGCAGCCAGACGGCAGATAAAGTGACGCTCATCCCGGTATACCGCACAAACGTGGTGAACGGGGCAGACGGAAGCAGCATCGCAGCGGATGATTTCGTCATCCATGTGAATGATGTCGGAAACCTGACAGCGTCTGATGCAAAGAACCGTGCCAATGTGAAGGCATATGGTGCAAACGGTGATGATATCACGGCAACCGTGACCGTAGACCAGGACAAATTAGATGAACTGACCGCAAAAGGCAAGGGCATCTATGCAGCGGCGCTCACCTTCCAGGCAGGCGCAGGGGCTGCGACAAGCATCACGGTGGAAGTGACGGATGACAAACCGGCCGTCATCGGACAGACAGCCCATACGCTCACCTTTACAGGAAGGTCAAAAACAGAGTACAGCGTGCGTGAACTGGATACATCCGGAAATCCGGTCGGACACACACTGAAATTCAAGACAGATGAAAATGGAAAAGGCATTGCATCCGGTCTGAAAAAAGCAACGGAATACAAGATCAGCCACAGCAATTTCGGCTCCACAGTCGGAAAGACTTCCCTTGTGGACGCAGCGGACATTGCGAAGCAGTTCGAAGAGAAAGGCGCAGGCGATACAAACAGCAACAATGCCACAGACAGCACAGAAAAAGCGGAAAACTCCAACGTGGAAGTTACAGTGGATGATAACGGCAACTACAAGGTGACCGTAAAGAAGGACATTGACCAGACAGTACAGATCCCGGACACATGGGGCGATATCAGGATCGACCTTGGCGGACATACCATCACAGGTAACAAGGCAGATGATGATAATGCAGCAAAACCGGGACTGGAATTTGTCAAGGATGCTAACAGCAGCGAACATCCGGGAACGAATCTTGAGATCGTAAACGGTACGATCAAAGATGGAGACGGTTCTGCCGCACATCCGGATGGAGCAGCCGGTATCGGAGCCAGTGGTGATACAGCTGATGCCGGAATTATCATTGGAAGCAATGCGAATGTGACCGGTGGTAACGGTGCAGATGGCACAGAAGGCAAAGACGGCGGAAATGGTGGAGCTGGTATCGACGGTAACGGCAAGATCACTCCGACGGTCAGTGGAACGGTAACCGGTGGCAACGGCGGTAAAGGCGGAGATTCCGCAACCGGTATCCCTGGCAATGGTGGAAACGGTGGAACCGGAATCAGCGCAGGCGATAAGACCATCACCATCAATCCTGGCGGAACCGTCAAAGGCGGTGATGCAGGAAACGGCGGAAACGCAACAGGAGATAACACGAACCCGGGAGGAAACGGTGGAAACGGCGGTACGGGAACTGAGACCACACAGCCGGGAAAGACCGATAATAACGGTGGAACAACATCCGGTGGAAATGGCGGAGACGGCGGAAAATCCGACATCGGCAACGGTGGAAACGGAGGTAACGGCGGAAACGGCTCCACAGGAGAAAATAATAACAACGGCGGCACAAGCAGCGGAGGAAATGGCGGCGACTCAGACAAGGGTAACGGCGGCTCCGGCGGAAATGGAGGAAGCTCAGGCGAAACCGGTGGAACCGGCGGTGACAACACCGGAGGCAACGGTGGAAATGGAGGCGGCTCCAACAACGGCAATGGTGGAACCGGCGGAAATGGTGGCGACTCCAACAACGGAACCGGAGGCAATGGCGGAAATGGAGGAGACTCCAATAACGGAACTGGTGGAACCGGCGGAAACGGAGGAGACTCCAACAGCGGAACCGGAGGCAACGGCGGAAATGGCGGAGGCTCTGACAGCGGAACCGGAGGCAGCGGCGGAAATGGAGGAGACTCCAGCAACGGAACCGGAGGCAACGGCGGAAATGGAGGAGACTCCAACAGCGGAACCGGAGGCAACGGTGGAAATGGCGGAGGCTCTGACAGCGGAACCGGAGGCAACGGTGGAAATGGAGGAGACTCCAACAACGGCACCGGAGGAACTGGTGGAACCGGCGGAGACTCTGACAGCGGCAACGGTGGAACCGGAGGCGATGGCGGAAACGGCAAGGATCCGGGAAACGGCGGAACCGGCGGCAGCTCTAACAGTGGAAACAACGGCAGCTCCGGCAGTGACGGCAGCAAACCAGACAACAACGGCGGAAATAACGGCGGCAACAACAACGGCGGAAACAGTAACGGCAATGGTGGCAGCAACGGCGGAGATAACGGAAACAATAACGGCGGCTCCGGCAGTGGTGACAACAGCAACGGTGGAAATGGTAATGACGGAAACGGAAGCGGCAATAACAGCGGAAACGGAAGCAATAATGGAAGCACCAGCGGTGGAAACAGCAATGGAAATGCGAACGGAACCAACACCGGGGTCACAGATGGCAAGACCAATGCCACAGATATCGCCGTAGCGGATGCAAACAATGCGTCCGGCGGAAACAAAAACAACAAACACAACAAAAACAACAGAAACAACAACGAGTCAGACCAGGCGGATGGTGAGGATGTGACAGAAGGTACAGAGACCGATGCAGACAGCACGGATGCAGATACAGGTTCAGATGATACTACAGATGTCGCTGACAGCACAGAGACCGGAACCGGTGCAGACGGAAGCGGAAACGCAGACGACAGCATCCCGGCAGACAGCAGTGATGCAGACGGACACATCAGCTTCGCAGACTGTGGATTCCACTGGTATCCAGTCATCCTGATCCTTGTGATCGCAGGATACACAGTCCTGCGTATCCGGAAGATCCGCGAGGAACTTGACGGAGAGTAAGACAGTAACCCCAAAAGATACCAGAACGAAAAAAACAATCCCGGGGATATCCACATATCCCCGGACAATAAAAAAAGAAAGATCTATTATCTAAACTTACAAACAACAAACCCAAAATGATATATGTAATTTTTCCAAAATACTTACAAAACATCTGACATGAGCGGGCAGAACAGGAAAGATCCCTGTCAGACCCATTCATGGCAGAAATACGGGGAACAGGAGGATAAGGACCATGGATCCTGAAAAAAGAAAAGCACTGCGGAAGACGCAGAAAAAATGTATCGCAGCCCAGGTGGTGATGTGTGCAGCCTATATATCAGCGGGCATCTTACTGGCTGTGACAGGCAGGCACTGTGTGGCAGATACTCCGATCTATATAGCCGGCGCAGTCATCACAGCCGGCTGCATGGCAGCTCTTGCAGTGTTTGAATCAAGACTTTCAAGAGAACTTGCAGGATGACATGACAGGGGCAGCGCAGGCTGCCCCTGTTGTGCCTGAAAAAGGGATTATAAGGAAGTGACAGATCATGAAAGACAGGAATTTTGTTAAGGAAATAGAAAAGTTAAGGACAGCCGTCTTAGGGTATGACCGCGAGGAAGTCGTGCTTTACATCAGGGAGCTGGTGGAGTACTATGGGCAGAAGAACGGGGAGGCAGTAAGGGAACTGTATCTGGAAAAGATGCAGCTTGCGGCAGAGAACGCAGGACTGCGGGCACAGATCCCCACACAGGAGAAGCTCTATGCGGAGGCAGAAGGAAAGGCGGAGGAGATCCTGGGCGGTGCAAAGGAGACTGCGGCGACCATCCTGGACCATGCCGGCGCCGAAAAGGAACGCATGCTCAAAGAGGCAGAAGAAGCAGGGAAGAAGATCCTTGCAGAGGCAGACCAGAAAGCAGTGGAGACCATTACAGAGGCAGACCAGAAAGCAGTGGAGACCATTACAGAGGCAGACCAGAAGGCAGGGGAGACCCTTACGGAGGCAGAGAGGAAGGCAGGAGAGATCCTTGCAGAGGCAGGCCGGCAGGCGGAGGAGATCCTTGCAGAGGCAGGGAGACAGATGGACGTCATCCTGACAAAGACAAGGGAGAAAGTGGAGAAGGAACAGGCGCTCTACCATCAGTACCGCAGCCGTCTGGAAGCCTTGAAAAACGGCCTGGACTGCATCTTTGCAGAGTGTCCGCCGGAGGAAGACACACGGGATCTGCATGGAAAGCCACAGAGACCGGGACAGATACAGGCAGACGGACTGGAAGAGACCGGTCTCCGGGAACAGCCATGAACGGGGGAGAACAGTACAGCCTTGACATGGCACTCCTGAAGATCCGCGAGGAAAAACGGAAAAGAAAGATGCGCTCAGAGCGCGCCGTCATCCTGTTCGTAGTCTGGCTCCTGGTGTTCAGGGTATGCGGGATCATGCGCGTGGATGGAAATTCCATGCGCCCTGCCTGCCATCCCGGGGACATCGTGTTCTTCCTGCGCATCCTCCCGGACGGCGTGGGCTATGGGGATGCCGTCATCTTAAAGGATGCATCCGGGGAATACCTGATCAAGCGCATCGCAGGGCTGCCGGGGGATGTGATGGAGGTGGACCGTGAGGGACACCTGACAAGGAACGGCGCAAAAGTGCAGGAGACGGATGTCATCTTCGGCCTGTCGGAAACAGGAGACAGCGTGGATTATCCGTACACCGTGCCGGAAGGAAGTTATTTCTTCCTCGGGGACAACCGCCCGGTGTCCATGGACAGCAGGATGCTCGGTGCGGCTGGAAAGGAAGAGATAAAAGGAAAGGTCATCTGGGCAGCGGGGGCTGGGAGATGGAACAAAAAAACAGGTAAGAGGTAAAAGACCATGAGCATTACAGGAGCTTATACTTGGGAAGATATTTCCAGTCTTGGGATGGAAGCTTATTTCCAGCCCATCTACAACGTGGAAAAGCACAGGATCACCGGGCTTGAGGCGCTGTTCCGTGCAAGGGACGGGAAGGGAGGTTTCCTCGACCCGGAGAGCCTTGTGCAGGAGGCGGAGGAAGGCGGCTGGGTGCATGAAATCGACCTGTGGATGATCCGGGAGTGCTGCCGGTGGTTCACGAGGTTTGCGGAACACGGCATCACGAGGATCAATGTGAACCTGTCGCCGCAGACCTGCATGGTGGAGGCTGTCTGAGAGGAGATCAGCAGCTGCCTGGACCGGTACGGCCTCCAGCATGGGAAGATCTGGCTGGAGATGACGGAACTCGGGAAGTCGGCGGATAACGGAAAGCTCCTGGAGACCGCACACAGGCTGCAGGATAAGAAGTTCAACCTGGTCATGGATGATTTCGGCAAGGGCGAATCCAATTTCGTGCGGCTGATGGATTTCGAGTTCCAGAGCATCAAGCTGGACAAGGAGCTGGTCTGGGGCATCGGGAGCAGGAAGATGGGCATGCCGATCGTGCAGACGCTCCTCGTGTTCGCCCAGAGGAACCACATCTGGGTGACGGCAGAGGGGATCGAGACAAGGGAACAGGCAGAACAGCTGGAAAAGCTCGGCTGCAACTTTTTGCAGGGCTACCTGATCAGCAGACCGCTCCCGGCAGACAGGTGCGTGGAATTTGTTGCAGACTGGGAGAAAAAAGACATCCTTGTACAGTAAATATCATATAAGGAACAGGAGAGATAAATCGTGGGAAAGACAAAATTTGGAACAAAGATCGTATTCTTTTTTGTGATACTGCTCGGTGCAGGGGCAGTGTTATATGCGAAAAACTGCATGGAACAGCTCGCAGCATATGCGGTAAGCCTCATGGACGGTGTAGGACAGGCGCAGAGCCAGCTTGCGGCAATGATCGCTTCCGATGTGAAAAAAATGGCAGCCTTTATGGCAGCCGGGCTTATCATCACAATCGTTGTGGGTGCTGCAGGCATCATTGATTACATCAGGAGCCTTGACCTTGCCTGCAGCTATTCGGACACCCTCGCACAGGGCGATTTCACACAGGATGTGGAACAGAAATATTTAGACAGGAAAGACAGCATCGGAAACCTTGCGGCAGCTTTCCACAAGATCCGGGAGAGCTTTGCGGGACACCTTGGGAGCGTGAAGGACAATGCAGAGTCCCTGAGCGGCCATGTCTCCTCCATCGGGAAAAACGTGGATGAGATCAACGGCGAGATGGAAGGCATTTCCGCAACGACACAGCAGCTTGCAGCGAGCATGGAGGAATCCGCTGCATCCGCAACGGAGATGAACACCATGTCAGAGGAGATCAACCGGGCGATCAAAAACATCGCGGAGAGCGCACAGGAAGGTGCGGAGCGTGTCAATGACATCCATGCCCGTGCCATCAATGCGAAGAAAGAGACCACGGAGAACCGTGCCAATGCACAGCGCATGCACGGCGAGATCAAGGAAAGCCTCGACCAGGCACTGCAGGATGTGGAAGTGGTATCCCGGATCGAGGTCCTGGCACAGGCGATCATGGAGATCACCAACCAGACCAATCTTTTATCCTTAAATGCTTCCATCGAGGCGGCGCGCGCCGGGGAGATGGGAAAAGGGTTTGCAGTCGTGGCGGACGAGATCCGGAAGCTTGCAACGGAATCCGGTGAGACGGCGACAACCATCCAGGAGGTCACGGACAGCGTGGTGAAAGCAGTGAACCAGCTCACAAAGGACAGCAGGCGTCTGTTAGACTTCGTCGCAACTGATGTGAAATCCAGTTATGACAGCTTTGAGAGCCTTGCGGATGCCTACAACCGGGATTCCGAGTTTGTGGACGGCCTGGTGTCGGATTTCAGTGCGACATCCGAGGAACTCTTAGCTTCCATGGACGGCATGATAAATGCAATCGAGGGAGTTGCAAATGCGGCAAACGAGGGTGCAAGCGGGACCTCCGACATGGCAGAGCGCATTCAGAACATCACCATGCGGTGCTCCGAGGTGGCAGAGACCACGGAACAGGCAGGCGCAGCGGCAGAAACGTTAAAGGCAGACACTGAGATCTTCAAGGTGTGAGAAAAAGCACCGGCAGAAAACAGCAGCCATCAGGATGGAACGCATCATTGAATCAATGGAGAAATGGGAGGACAAACGTGAGAAATAAAAAAAGAATGCTTGCCGCAGGACTTATAGCAGTGGCACTTCTGTCAACTGTGAACGGATGCGGCAGTACAACCGGAAATGTGCAGGATACCCAGAGCATACAGGGGACTACAGGAGTAGCTGGCGGAACCGTGCAGGGTTCCGCCAGCGCAGAAAATGCATCAGACACGGCGTCACAGAACAACAGCAACACAGCAGATCATAATGCACAGGATAACAGCAGTGGAACAGGAACAGCACAAAACGGCAGCAACACAACAGATCATACAGCACAGACAGGAAACAACGACAGCAGCGGGACATCACAGGCAGGCGTGTCACAACATGCAACCGCAGGTTCTGCCACAATGGTGAACGGCGGCATCACGGAACAGGAAGCGAAGAACATCGCAGCCGGGAATGCAGGGGTCACAGAGGAACAGATCCAGTACATCACGGTAAAACAGGACTGGGATGACGGCCGTGCCAGATATGAGGTGGAATTCACCGCAGCCGGAGTGGAGTACGATTATGAGCTGGATGCATCCGATGGACGCATCCTTTCGGCAGACTCCGAAGTGATAGACAAGGGATACCGTGCATCGCAGGATGGCACGACAGGTTCCCGGAACGCAGCCGGCACATCGCAGACAACACCGGGCGGTGTTTCCATCGAGACAGCAAAACAGACCGTCATGGACAGAATCCCTGGCATCGATGCCGGAAACATCTACATCCATCCGGACTATGACGACGGCATCTCTCTCTATGAGGGGGAAGCCTACTATGCGGAGGTAAAGTATGAATTTGAGATCAACGCAGAAAACGGAAATATCATCAGCTGGGAAGCAGAATCCATCTACGATTGAGAAAAAGCCGTTAAAAGTAAAGGTTGAGACAGTCCTGATCATCATTGCCATGACAGGGCTTCTCCTGACCGGCATCACGATCGGGAACAGGATACAACATCATCAGATGTCAAGGGATATCCGTATCAGGTTCGAGCAGCTTCACGACCGGATCGAAGATCAGGACACCGATACAAAAAGTGTTTGAATTTGGCGGCTTTGGAAATGAACTCAGACCATAACAGAAATTTTAAAGTAGAAGCACTCTAATAGAATGATTGATCAGATGAGAATCTGATTAGAATCCATTCTATTAGGGTGTTATTTTGTAAAAAATAACTTTCGATTTCACGTAAGTTCATTGTGTCGTTTTATGTCGGGTGGTAAAATGAAAAGAAAATGTTAAGAGTCAAAATAAGGTATGGAGGGGATTAGGATTGCAGGATGATAAAATGCCAAAGGTGTTTATTTCATATTCTTGGAGCAGTGATAGACTTGTACTAGAGCTTGCCCAACGCTTAATTTCTCATGGAGTGGATGTTGTGCTTGATAAATGGGAACTAAAAGAAGGGCAAGATAAGTATGCATTTATGGAAAGATGTGTTAATGATCCTGACATTACAAAGGTATGTATAACAAATTATGTTGTATAAGAACATTTGATGAAAATGCAAATTCAGTATGTGAAAATGACTTAGATATATATAAAACACTTTTGTGGGAATTGTTTATTTGTATTATAGTGTATATGAGGCATATTAAAGATTATGCTGCTATCAATGTATTATTGACTTATACATATTTTTTGGAAACAAGTTTATTTGGAGGAGTAATTAAACAGGCTAATTATACTGCATTTCAACATTATAGTAGTGCCATTGAAGAACATTATAAACAAAGATCAGATATGAAAAATAAATATACTTTGATGGGAGATATAATATGTAATCAGAGGGAGAAGCTTCCAATATATACATCAGAAGCGATTGCGGAAGCAGATCTGTTTTTATACCAAGTATGCAATGCTTACGAACTAGTAGAAGATGAAAAAAGTGGGTATGGTATTTATTGGTTTCCAACATGTTATATATATGTTCAGAATAAACAGCTGGAATGGGAAAGAATGAAATCTCGCAGATATTGTAAAAAAATGCAGATTTTATTTGGAGTGGAGAGCATTGATGAATTAAAGAAAAGAATAGGAAAATGTGTATATGATTCGAAAATAAGGTATTACAATAGTTGGGAAGCAGCACCTGCAATTTTAAATTATATTAAAGTTGATGATATAGGTAGTTTGAACTAATGAATGAAAAATAAGGGCATAGAGATAGCTAAATTTATCAAGAATATCTCACCTGATAATATGTATATATTATGCAAAAGTAAGATTTCAGAAGTAGGAGAACTGATTAACAGTAATGGTGCTTTATATTTAGATTTTGAAAGTGCTTTGCCATATTATGAGAAAAATGGAATATTAGCAGGAAATGATCCAGAGACAACAGAATTTAATGATATTATGAATTTTTTGTATATGGGAAGAAAAGAAAAAATTAAAGAAATATCAAATGAAAGTAATCCGTATGTGATCTTAAACTTTATGTTTTAAAAAGGTATAAATGTCAAAATCAAAATGTAAGAGGAAAATTATAATTAAAAGAATTTGAAATCTTTAGAGGTGGGGGAGCGCAAGGATCAGCCATATCCTGCGAAATCCCTTTTATAAGGGCGCACATCTTGTCTGCCGGACGCACCAGAAAGGCATCCGCTCCAATACCTATGACATTATCCCCCGTGAGGAATGGGAGGTCATTGAGGGCTGCCATGAGGCGATTGTGACGCCGGAGGAATGGGAACAGGTGCAGGAAGTCAGGATCGTTTATAACTTTGTCGGGGAAATCCCGGAGATTGCAATATAAAAACTTTACCCCATCCCTAAACAACCGAGAGATGGGGTAAAATTTTTTGTTGATCAGAAATGTAAATTAAAAAGTGAGTATGGGAAAAATGCTCTAAAAAATGCAAATATTGTTTGCGGGAAAAGTCTCACCGCTTATGAGAATGTTCGTAATCAGTTAATGCCTGTAAAGCTTTGGGAGCTAATGGGAACAGTGCTATCATGTTAAAAATTGTCATCAGACCGACCCCAACGTCTCCCAAATCCCATACAAACTGGTATGCTGCAATGCCGCCGATAAAGAGCATTACAAGGGCCAGTACCTTGTAGAGCGTCTGAGAGAGCCAGTTATCGCCAAACAAATACGCCACATTTGATCTTGCATAAAACAAAATTCCTAAGAATGTGGAAAAGCTAAATAAAAACAGAATTAGTGCGATGAACACAACACCAAATTCGCCAAAATAGTATGCCATAGCAGCTTGCAGTAAATCCATACCTGCTAACCCCTCGGTTAATTCCTGAGGCACTAAGAGCATAATCATCGCTGTACAGGTGCAGATTACATATGTATCGATGAATACTCCGAGAGCCTGAAAAAGCCCCTCCTTGGCAGGATGGTCGATATCCGCAGCGGCAGCCGCACAGGGGGCGGAACCAGATCCTGCTTCGTTAGAGAATAATCCACGCTTCGCACCGTTCATGATCGCTGCGCCGATACCTCCACCAACAGCTTGCCGCAGACCGAACGCCTCGCTGAAAATCCGGCTCAAAACATCGGGAAGCTGACCAGCATTTTTGACAATAATGAAAATTGTAAGGAAAAAGTAACATGCGGCCATGATTGGCACCATGATATCCAGAACTTTGACAGTGGCGTTTTTCCGCAACACAATTATCGCAGCAATAGCAACTAGAAAAATTGTGGTATACAGCGGAGGAATGTGGAATGCATTTTCAAAAGAAGATGCGACCGAGTTGCTGATCACCTGACTGATTCCACACCAGCAGAGAAGCCCGGATAAGGCAAACAGACATGCGAAGAGGGAATATCTTTGTCTCTTACTCCTTGATGCGAATAGTACGTGGAGATAATACGCCGGACCACCACGGTAACCACCATACAGCGGATCCTTTTCCTTGTAGATTTGGGCCAAAGTCGCCTCTATAAAGGCAGTAGATGCGCCCAAAAGTGCAATGAGCCACATCCAGAATACAGCACCTGCACCTCCTGCGGAGATGGCAGCCACAACGCCCATCAGATTGCCCATGCCTACGCGGCAAGCCGTAGATACAATCAGTGCCTGCAAGCCAGAGATACCGTCAGAATTTTTGGTTTTGTTATTCTCTAGTGTTATACGGATCATTTCTGGGAACATTCGGAGAGGAAGAAAGTGAGTGCGGATCGTAAAATAGATTCCGGCTGGCACCAAAATCATAACAAGAAGGGATATTCCCAGTGTACTTCCTCCTGGAAGCGGGATCTGCACCAGATCTCCCCATAAAAAGTTATAAATTGCATTAATTAATGATATCATCTTAAAAAACATCCTCTCATGATAGGGTAAAATTTCCAAATACAGGTACCAGGACTCATTTGGCAGACATGTGTTCTCCCTATTAAATGTTGCTTCTTATGTCGCTTCTTCTGTTCTGCTTATGAACACTTTAAAAGATTCGCACATATTATAGTTGACAGAAAAAAATTACTACCACTTAACCAGTTGTTGCACCTTCTGGTTTGCCTCTTGTAAAACGGCAGCAGACGCAAGCAACGCCTGATGTTCCTGATTTGTCAGGTGATACTCTACCAACTCTCGAATACCAGACCCATTCAGAACAGCGGGAATACCTAAATAGAGGTCGGAGAGTCCATATTCCCCATGCGGCATGACAGACAGGGGCATAACAATGTTTTCATCCTGTATGATAGCCTTGATCATTCGTGCTGCAACAGCAGCAATACCATAATTAGTAGCGCCTTTCTGTTTTACAATCTGATAAGCAATTTTGGCAATTTCTTTTCTAATTGAATCCAACTCCACATAACGAAACCTCTCCGGGCTATCTCGCAGGATATCTATAATACGCTTTGCGCCGACTGTTACTTGGCTCCAGGGAATCATTTGTGAATCTCCATGTTCTCCCATGCACATGGCCTCCAGGCTGCGGGCATCAACACCAATCAGGTCAGCCAAAAAATAACGCAGGCGTGCAGATTACAAGATGATGAGCCAGAGCAGTACCTACATTGCCAGCACCGATAATGACAACTTTGCTTCTTCCAATAGCCATAAAATCCTCCTAATTCGAAGATGTACAGTTGAATTTCCTGCTTTAATAGTGTATCATAGGATTGATGATTAAGGAAACAAATGATTTTTATTATTATAATTATATTTTTTAATTAAGGGAGAAACATGGATCTAAGATTGTTTTCCACCTTTCTAAGGGTGGCAGAATTGCAGAATTTTACAAAAGCGGCGGAGCAACTAGGTTATTCTCAGGCTACTGTCACAGTTCAGATTCACCAGCTGGAGCAAGCACTGGGGATCCAGCTTTTTGAGCGAATTGGGAAACGAGTTCGGATGACCGAGCATGGAGAACAGTTTATCCCCTATGCCATAGAGATATTAAAGGCTGAACAAAACGCAAAAGATTTTCTTCGTGAACCAGAAAATCCTTCAGGACGTTTACGAATCGGTACGGCGGAATCTCTTCTGCTGAGCGTTCTTACGCCCATTCTGATGGAATACCACCATCGTTATCCGGATGTAATGGTCAGCATCCACACAGGTTTGATTCATGAACTGTTCGATATGGTTCGACAGAATGATGTGGATCTTTTATTCTTTCTGGACAAGAAAACAGATTTTGCAGATTGGGTCAAGTTGCTGGAACAGCAGGAACCCATCCTATTTGTTGCTTCCCACGATCATATGATTTGTCGCAAGAAAAAAGTATCTTTAGCGGAAGTGGTGCGCGAACCCTTTGTGCTAACGGAAAAAAGTGTCAGTTACCGCTATGATCTGGAGCAGCTTCTGGCGGAAAAAAAGCTGGAAATACACCCTTTTCTGGAAACCGGTAACACGGACATCCTCGTCAGAATACTGCTTCATGGCAACTGCTTGTCTTTCCTTCCGCAATATGTGGTTCGTCCTTATCTCCTATCCGGGAAAATGCAAACCGTAGATGTTGAGGACTGTCGTATTCAGATGTGGAGTCAGCTGGTGTATCACAAAAACAAATGGGTTACACCCCAGATGAACTGTTTTATTACGCTCATGAAAGAAAAAATGGGTAAAGTAATATAATGCTTTTTATAGCTCTTCTCATTTCAGAGAAGAGCTATTTTTATGCTCATTTTAAATTTACCGCTTGACATTGTGGCAAAGATTTGGTAGCTTTCGGTTGTCTGGTATTCTAGTATTAAAAATACTTGCTATTCCCCACCAAAAAAATCCTTTGAAAAACCCATCAATATTTGCTATAATAACAAATGCATCTATGCATGATGCAAATATACTATAATTAGAAATCGAGGAATGTAACATGGCATTATTGGAACAGTGGCAGAAAGTTGCCTATAATGAGAAAGCAGATAGAGGTGAATTACAGAGATTCTGGCAGAGATACTTCCTTTTAGAGAAGGGCGTATACGAACAGCTTTTAACTAATCCGGATGAGAAAGTAGAAGGAACTGTAAAAGAGCTTGCAGAGAAGTACAACCTCAGTGTTATGGAGATGACAGGATTCTTAGACGGAATCAACGACAGCTTGGTAGAGGCTAATCCAATCGACACCATGGAAGAAGATACAAAAGTTAACCTTGTTTTTGACAAAGAAAAATTATACAAAAATATGGTTGATGCAAAAGCAGACTGGTTATATGAATTACCACAGTGGGATAACATTTTTGATGCTGAGAAGAAGAAAGCATTATTCTTAGAGCAGAAAAAATCAGGAACAGTTCATGTAGGTAAAAAAGTAGGACGTAACGATCCATGTCCATGCGGAAGCGGCAAGAAGTACAAACACTGCTGCGGAAGATAGTCCGTCATATCGGAATTGTAAAAAATACTTTACAGATAGAAGAAAAGGGTATAGAATGACCCTAGTCAAAACGATGAAGAGAAGAGTAGCATAAGCAAAAGTCCCAGAGAGGAAGGCGTTTGGTGTGAGCGTTCCGGCTAAGAATTATGTGAAGACCAACTCTGAGTGACCCCAATCCGGTCCGGTGATACCGTTACAATCAAGAATGAGATTTCTCTGGAATGGACAGGCAGTAAGAAGATTGATGTCTGGTAAGACGGAGAGATGAAGATGGGTGGAACCACGATAAGTATATCGTCCCTGATATTGTAGGAATGCAGTATCAGGGATTTTTTATGTTGTACAGAGAATCGGAGATACTTCCTACAGAAACTTATTTTTATATAGCGAAAGGAAATGAAGAAAATGGTAGATTTTAAAGCAGACGAAAGACTGAATACTTTAAACCATTCCTGCGCACATGTGATGGCACAGGCAGTAAAACACTTATACCCACAGGCAAAGTTCTGGGTAGGACCAGTTGTAAAAGAAGGTTTCTATTATGATATTGACCTTGGCGATGATATCATCAACGACGAAGCAATTGCAGCAATCGAGAAAGAGATGAAGAAAGTCTGCAAAGAAGGCAAGAAGATTTACAGACGTGAGATTTCCAAAGCAGAAGCAATGGAAATGTTCAAAGATGATCCATACAAACTGGACTTAATTGAAGGTCTGGAAGATGGAAACATTTCTGTTTACGATCAGGGAGATTTCACGGATCTCTGCCGTGGACCTCACGTAGACAATACAAAGTTATGCAAGAACTTTAAACTTGTAAAATACTCCGGCGTATACTGGAAAGGGGATGCAAACAATCACGTAATGCAGCGTATTTACGGTGTATGTTTCCCAACACCGGAAGAGTTAGAGGAGCACTTAAAACTTCTTGAGGAAGCAAAAGACCGTGACCACAGAAAAATCGGTAAAGAAATGAATCTTTTCATGTCAGATGATCTCGTTGGACGTGGACTTCCAATGTTCCTTCCAAAGGGATACACGGTATGGCAGGAACTTGAAAACTATATCAAAGCAAAAGAGAGAAAGCTTGGATATCTTCATGTCATGACACCATGTGTTGGTACCGTTAATTTATACAAAACATCCGGCCACTGGGATCACTACAAAGACAATATGTTCCCTGCAATGGAAGTGGAGGGAGAGTCCTTTGTTCTCCGTCCAATGAACTGCCCGCATCATATGATGATTTATGCAAACAGAATGCATTCCTACAAAGATCTTCCGATCCGTATCGGTGAGATCGCACATGACTTCCGTTTCGAAGCCAGCGGTACTTTAAAAGGTATCGAGAGAGGACGTCATTTCTGCCAGAACGACGCACATCTTTTCGTGACACCGGAACAGATTGAGTCAGAGTTCTCACAGGTTGTAGATCTGATTTTTGATACTTACAAGGATTTCAACATCACAGATTACCGTTGCGTGCTCTCCTTAAGAGATCCTGCTGATAAAGTAAAATATCATGATGATGATGAGATGTGGAACACCGCTGAGGACGCTTTGAGAAAAGTATTAAATGACCTTGGAATCGAATATACAGAAGAAATCGGAGAGGCTGCATTCTACGGACCAAAACTTGATGTAAATGTAAAACCGGCAATCGGAAATGAATACACACTTTCCACCTGCCAGCTTGATTTCTGCTTGCCTGCAAAATTCAATCTGACATACATTGACAAAGATGGCACAAAGAAAACACCGGTTGTTTTACACAGAGCAATCCTTGGTTCCCTTGACCGTTTCATGGCTTATATCTTAGAGGAAACAAAAGGAAATCTGCCACTCTGGTTAGCACCGGTTCAGGCAAGAATCATTCCGGTCAAGAACGAGGACGAAGAGTTAAATGCATATTCTCATGAACTTCTTAATTATCTGGATGAGAATGATATCCGTGTGGAGATCGACGAGCGTGCCGAGAAACTCGGTTATCGTGTAAGAGCAGCACAGGTAGAAAAAGTTCCTTACCTCATCATTCTTGGTAAGAACGAGGTCAAAGACGGAACGGTAAGCTACAGACTTCACGGTGAGCAGGCTACCACAACCGTTCCAAAAGAAGAGTTCCTTGCAATGTTAAAGGATGAGATCGCAACAAAGAAGATCAATCCTGCCGCATTAAAATAAAAATGAATAAAAATTGAAAGAAGGGCATATGTCAGAAAATTATGGCATATGCCCTTTTGCATATTTTTTTCAAAAATCGCCATACTAATCTAAGACAATTGCGAAACTCATGAAAATCTAAATTGAATTGTGAGAAATTGACAAAAGACATGAAAGACATTGGGGAACCGCCGGTTCTTAGAAGGCAGGTACAACTGTAAGTTGTAACTGGCTTCTTAGTACCGTTGCGAGTGACACATAGCGAGAGCGTGTCTTGAATGTTTTTGTTAATTTTGAACAATTGAAAGAAGATTATGAGGAGTTTCACAATTGTCTGACAGATTTGAAGGAAAAGGAGAAAAAAGTATGGCATATTTGGATTGTTCAGTGAAAAGCTGCACCTACAATAATGAAGACGGCTGCTGCTGCAAAGGCGACATTCAGGTGGAGGGACGCGAAGCAACCGAAGCACAGAGCACCTGTTGCGGAAGTTTCAAAGACCGCGGAACAAACGGTGCAGCCTGTAACGCATTAAGAGATGTTTCTAAGGAAATCGACGTTGCGTGTGAGGCAGCACACTGCCGTTTCAATGAAAATGAGAAATGTCACGCAGATCATATCGGTATTTCCGGTGCCGGAGCCTGCACCTGTGGAGAGACAGAGTGCGCAAGCTTCGAGTGCAACTGTAAATATGAATAATTAATACAGGTATGAAACTGGTCTGCACATGCTCCATTTGTGCAGACCATAAAAAAGCAGGATAAGAAAATTTACATCTGTAAAGCAGGATTCCAGTGCTTTAAAACACAAAAACTACACAAAAAGTTTACAAAGATACCCTTGTTTCTTTTGCCGCGGAGATGTAGTATGGGAGTTGGAAAAACAAAAAGATTCCTGTTTGGAGGCGGTACTTATGAGAAAAAAATCACATATTTCACTGGCACGTTACATTGTAAATAATATGGAAGACAATGATCTAAAAAAACATAAATTATCTTTTTACATCGGAAGTGTCCTGCCGGACATTAAGCCATCTTTCGTCTATAAGCGTCATGAGATGGACGGAACTTACCCGGATATCAGACGCCATATTGAGCGCCTTTCCGAGGGTAGAAAACTGGTGGAGAAGAAAAAAGGACGCAAGTATTACATGGATCTTGGACAGATCAGCCACTATCTGGCAGATTATTTTACTTATCCGCACAATAAAATCTATCCGGGAAGTCTGAAGGATCACTGCTCTTACGAGGAAAAATTAAAGCGGGATCTGCGGAAATATATCAAGACGGACGCTGCAAAACCGCATAAAGCAGATCATCTGGAATTTAAAAATGCCAAAAATCTTTGTGATTTTATCCAGAAATCCCATGATGATTATCTTGTGAGAAAGCATGATGTGGAGGATGATATCCATCACATTGTGGAGGTGAACTACAAGGCAATGGAGACAATGATACATTTACTCGCCGAGAAAAGGGCAGAATTCCGGTTAAAACATTCCTGAAAAATGAAAAACATACAAAAACGATAGGAAAACATACGAATCAAATATTAATTTTTTATAAACAGCGCATCCAAAGTCGAAAAATGGGTGCGCTGTTTTTGTAGGAAATACGTGCAATTGTGAAAAAATCCGTTTGGAAATGTCGAATTTTGGAGAAAACTCATCACCTAATTCATTTGATTTTTGAATCTGCGGATAGTAATATGGAGAATATAAAAGAGAGGAAAAGAAAAAGGGGAAAAGAAAAAGGGACTATTCTCTGCTCCGGCAATTAGCAGAAATTTGAATTTGTAAAATTGCATTTTCCATTGAGGAAATCAGGAGGATTCATATGAGAAAGTTGAGTGAGTTACAGCAGGAAATCGAATCCGTTCGATTTGAACTGGATCAGGCACTTTTACGACAGGATAAGTTTGATAATTACTATCAAAAAAGTACAAAACTCGATCAGCTGATTGAAGAGTATATCGAGGAAACAGAAAGAAGTAAGTAGAGAAGAATGGAAAATAATGCCAAATCAGGAAATAACTGGTCTGGCATTATTTTTTTGCGCTAAAATATTGATTTTTTCTTAAGAATAGTCTAATATATGTTTAAAAGTGGTGGAAAGTGGTAGAGAATGGTTCGAAGTGGTGGCAAATGACCACAGAAATGGAAAATCAAGAGGAACCAGCTGCCGCACAAAGGCAGGTGATTGTGTCATGTTTATGGGAGAATACAACCACACAGTTGATCCAAAAGGCAGACTGATAGTTCCGGCAAAATTCAGAGAGCAGCTTGGCGATGAATTTGTAGTGACAAAGGGACTTGATGGATGCTTATTTGTGTATACGTCAGAAGAATGGCACAACATCGAAGAGAAATTCAGAAACATTTCCATGACTTCCAAGGATGCAAGAAAGTTTTCACGTTTCTTTTTTGCAGGAGCAGCTTCCTGTGAACTGGACAAGCAGGGAAGAATCCTTCTTCCACCAGTTTTAAGAGAATATGCAAATCTGACAAAAGATGTCGTTTTAGTCGGAGTCTTAAGCAGAGTGGAAATCTGGGACAAAGACAGATGGCAGGAGAATACATATGATGAAGATGAGATGGATGAGATTGCAGAACACATGGCAGATTTAGGGTTCAGCATCTGATCCACAGAGAATAAAAAAAGAGAGCCAGAGCAAAAGTCAGGCAGAGAGGATCACAATGGAATTTAATCATTATTCAGTATTACTAAATGAGACAATTGAAAATTTGAATATCAAGCCTGACGGAATCTATGTGGATGGAACACTTGGCGGTGGCGGACATGCTTACCAGGTGGCTTCACGGTTATCAGAAAAAGGCAGGCTGATCGGAATCGATCAGGACGCGGATGCAATCGCAGCCGCCGGAGAAAGATTAAAGGAATTTGGTGACAAGATCACCATTATCCGAAGCAATTACGCCAACATGAAAGAGGAACTTCACCGCATTGGCGTGGAAAAGGTGGATGGAATCGTGTTGGATCTTGGCGTATCTTCGTTTCAGTTAGATACACCGGAGCGTGGTTTTACTTACCGTGATGAGAATGCTCCACTTGATATGAGAATGGATGACAGACAGAGCCTGACTGCAAAAGATATTGTAAACGGATACAGTGAGATGGAGCTTTACCGGATCATCCGTGATTATGGTGAGGACAAGTTTGCAAAAAATATTGCAAAACACATCGTGCAGGAGAGGGCAAAGAAACCGATCGAGACAACCGGAGAACTGACGGAGATCATCAGGGCTTCCATTCCAATGAAAGTTCAGGTGACCGGTGGACATCCGGCAAAAAGAACCTTTCAGGCAATCCGTATTGAGTTGAACAAAGAGTTAGAAGTACTTCAGGATAATTTGGACGATATGATAGATCTCTTGAATCCGGGTGGAAGAATCTGTATTATCACGTTCCATTCCTTAGAGGATCGAATTGTAAAGACGAATTTTAAACGAAATGAGAACCCATGTACCTGTCCGAGCGATTTTCCAGTGTGTGTATGTGGTAAAAAATCCAAGGGAAAGGTAGTCACAAGAAAACCGATTCTTCCTTCCGAGGAAGAATTAGAAGTGAACTCCCGTTCCAAGAGTGCAAAATTAAGAGTTTTTGAAAGGGTGTAGCAGATGCCGAACAGAACAGTAAATCACAACAATCGAAATAGAGCAGCATATCAGGTAGATGGCAACACCGTACGCCGTATGGAGGCGATGCCGGATTACCGCAAAGAGCGCAGAGACAGACAGGAGCGGGAACGCGAGGAAGAGCTGAGAAAACGCAGACGTGCCGCAGCCAGAAATCAGGAAAAAGCGCTTCGCATGAGCAAAAGTTATGTTGTATTCCTGACAATGGCAGTGACCGTATTTGGCATTTTCTGTGGAGCTTATATTAAGCTTCAGTCCGATGTGACTGCAAGAATGAAAAAAATCGCAAGCTTAGAGAGCCAGGTGACAGACCTTAAGGCTGACAATGACGAGGCTTACAAGAGAATTAATACCGCAGTAGATCTCGATGCGATCAAGGAGAAGGCAATCGATGAGCTTGGTATGTTTTATGCAACACAGGATCAGATCGTCTACTACTCTGTAGATAAGACAGACTACATGAATCAGTATAATGAAATCCCACAATAGAGAGGATTTTCAGGCAAAAAAATAATCCGGGTGGTAGAATGGCAAAAAGAAGACCGAAAAAGCCGATGTTAAAGTTTCCAAAGCGCATGCAGAAAAAAATGATCGTCATGTTTACCGTTGTTGCAGCGCTTATGATCGGACTCATCGGAAGGCTGATGTATATTGAGTACACCAGTGGAGAAAAATATGAGAAAATCGTTCTGGCACAGCAGGGCTATGACAGCCAGACAATTCCTTATCAGAGAGGAGACATTGTAGACGCAAAAGGAACTGTGCTGGCAACCAGTATCGCAGTTTATAATGTGATTCTGGACTGCTCCGTTTTAAATGATGATGAAAAATATGTGGAGCCGACGATCAATGCGCTTGTAAGCTGCTTCCCGGATCTGACAAGTGAACAGCTTTATTCTTACCTGAAGGACTCTCCGGACAGCAGATACATTGTGCTTGCCAAGCGTTTGTCCTATGATACGATCCAGCCTTTTGTAAATCTGCAGGAGGAGCGGGATGAAAAGGGAAAACTGGTCAATCCATATATCAAGGGTGTCTGGTTTGAAAAAGAATACCAGAGACAATATCCATATGGAAAACTGGCAAGTTCCGTGATCGGGTTCACAACATCCGGTAACCTTGGAATTAATGGACTGGAAAATTATTATGATGGCACGTTAAATGGAATTAACGGCAGACAGTATGGATATCTGAATTCAGACAGTAATTTTGAAAAAACGATCAAACCGGCAGTCAACGGCAATACGTTAGTGACAACGATCGATGCGACGATCCAGTCGGTGGTAGAGAAGAAAATACAGGAGTTTAATGAGGCCTATACAGATGGTTACAGAGAGGGTGAGGGCGGAGCAACAAGAATCGGCGTGCTCATCATGAAACCGGACAATGGCGATGTCCTTGCAATGGCACAGTATCCAAACTACGATCTGAGCAATCCATGGGATTTATCTGAGTATTATACACAGGAAGAGATCGATGCGATGGATGATGATGCGAGACTCGAAGCGTTAAATCAGTTGTGGCAGAACATATGTCTGACCTATACTTATGAGCCGGGATCAACGGCAAAACCATTTACGGTTGCAGCCGGGCTTGAGACAGGAACACTGTCGACCAATGATACCTTTTTCTGTGATGGAGCCGAACAGCTCAGCGGATTTACCGTAAAATGTGTTGCCTATAGAAAAGGTGGACACGGAATGCAGACTTTGGAACAGACATTGATGAATTCCTGTAATGATGCCCTGATGCAGATGTCCTACCGGATCGGGGCAGAGAATTTCACGGAGTACCAGCAGATTTTTGGATTTGGACAGAAAACGAACATTGATCTTCCGGGAGAATCGAGAACAGATTCCCTGATTTACACATTGGATACAACATCACAGCTGAGTCTTGCAACCAATGCTTTCGGACAGAACTTTAATACCACGATGATCCAGCTTGGAACTGCTTTCTGTTCTCTGGTCAATGGCGGTAAGTTATATCAGCCGAGAGTGGTAAGCAAGATCACGGATCAGAATGGAAATACGATTCAGGATATTTCTCCGACGTTGCTGCGTGAAACTGTATCTAAGACAACAAGTGATACATTAAAACAATACATGTACTCAACCGTGACATCCGGTACCGGAAATACGGCAAAAGTAGACGGTTACTCCATGGGAGGTAAAACCGGAACGGCACAGAAAGTGCCGCGTGATGGTGTGAACTATCTGGTTTCTTTTATCGGTTTTGCACCGGTGGACGATCCTCAGTTAATGATCTACTGTTTTGTGGATGAGCCGAACTCGCAGGATCAGCCACACAGCACATTTGCACAGAATATTGTGAGGGAGATTTTAGAAGAAGTACTTCCTTATATGAATATTTATCCGGATGAGGAGACGACAGGCTTACATTCCGGATGGGATATTACCGGAACGGATACAGGCGCAGCCGCTGTGACAGACCGTGTGACAGGAAATATTCCGGAGGAAGAACCGGAAGGAACGGATGATGTGCCGGATACCATGGAAGATATTCCGGGAGCCGAGGAAAACAACGAAGAAAACGCCGAAAATGATGGTGTAAATGCAGAAGAAGCAGGAACAACATCCGATAACAGTGAATAGAAACATAACCTCATAAAAGTTGGAATAAAATGCAAGGAAGACTTTTATGAGGTTTTTGTTTTATGTATCGGAATAAGACCTTTAACCGCAAAAAGGTAATGATCGTATTCGTGGCAGTTTTTTTTATTATGATGTTTCTGATTGGAAGACTGGTCTATCTGATGATATTCTGCTCCGAATATTATGGAAATAAAGCGGAGAATCTTCATGAGAGGGAGCGAGATATTAAGGCGGCACGGGGAAAACTTTTAGATGCAAACGGCACAGTGCTTGCCACAAACAAATCTGTATGCACGATCTCCGTGATCCATAACCAGATGGAAGAACCTGAAAAAGTCATTGCTATGCTTGTGAAAGAACTTGGCATTTCGGAAGAGACTGCTAGAAAACGTGTGGAGAAAGTCAGTTCCATCGAGCGAGTGAAAACAAATGTCGCAAAGGAGACCGGGGACGCAATCAGAGCCTATGGACTCTCCGGAGTGAAAGTGGATGAGGATTATAAACGATATTACCCTTATGGGACGCTTGCTTCCAAAGTACTTGGATTTACCGGGGCCGACAATCAGGGCATTTTGGGACTTGAAGTAAAGTATGATGAATACCTTCAGGGAACCAACGGAAAAATCCTCACGTTAACCGATGCGAGGGGAATTGAGATCGAGAATGCCGGGGAGAGCAGATTAGAACCCGTGAACGGTTATGACCTTTGCTTATCATTAGATTACAATATTCAGATGTACTGTGAGCAGGCGGCAAAAAAAGTCTGCACAAAAAAGTCAGCGGACAGTGTTTCCGTGATCGTGATGAACCCGCAGAACGGCGAACTTATGGCGATGGTGAATTATCCGGAGTTTGACCTGAACAATCCGTTTACTCTGGCTGGGGACACCGGGGAAGCTGTGTCAGCGGAAGAAAAACAGAATCTGTTGAATAAAATGTGGCGAAACCAGTGCATCAGTGATACCTATGAGCCGGGTTCTACATTTAAGATTATTACGGCAGCGGCAGCGTTAGAAGAGGGAGTGGTAAAACTGGACGATGCATTTTTCTGCCCGGGTTATAAAATAGTGGAGGACAGAAGAATCCGGTGCGCGAGAACGACAGGGCACGGTGCGGAAACATTTGAGACAGGGATCATGAACTCCTGCAACCCGGTTTTTATGGAACTTGGCGAGCGGTTAGGCGCGGAGAACTTTGTCGGTTACTTCAAACAGTTCGGGCTGTTATCCAAAACGAATATTGATCTTCCGGGGGAAGCGGGAACGATCATGCATAAGACGGAAAATATTGGACCGGTGGAACTTGCGACAATCTCGTTTGGGCAGTCGTTTCAGATTACCCCCATCCAGCTTGTCACAACGGTATCTTCTATTATTAATGGGGGAACGCGCGTGACACCACATTTTGGCGTAAGCGTGCAGGATGCGGACGGAAATACAGTAAAAACGTTCTCCTATGAAATGCATGAGAATATCTGCACAGCAGAAACTTCGGAAACGATGCGCTATCTGCTGGAGAAAGTGGTGTCAGAGGGAACTGGTAAAAATGCCAAAATTGAGGGCTTTTCCATCGGTGGAAAGACAGCAACTTCACAGACACTTCCAAGAAGCGACCATAAATACATTTCATCGTTTCTCGGATTTGCGCCCGCTGACAATCCGCAGGTGCTTGTGCTTGTTGTTATTAACAATCCGCAGGGGATTTATTACGGCGGAACGATCGCTGCTCCTGTGGCGAAGGAAATATTCGAAAACATTTTGCCTTACCTTGATAAATGAGATGAAATAACGTATACTAGTTAGGCGAATTGAACGTTAGAAAAAATACAAGAGGTGTTTAGTCATGGATTATGAAATAGTGATACCAGTTTTGATTTCTTTTGCAATCAGTGCAATTTTAGGACCGATCGTGATCCCATTTTTGAAACGGTTAAAGGTGGGGCAGACAGAGCGGAAAGAGTTGGAATCCCATTTGAAGAAAAACGGAACCCCGACTATGGGTGGACTTATGATACTGGCAAGTATTATCATTACCTCCCTGTTTTATGTCAAAGATTATCCGGGAATTATCCCAATCCTGTTTATGACGGTGGGATTTGGTGTAATCGGTTTTCTGGATGATTATCTGAAGGTAGTGCTCCGCAGATCGGACGGACTGCTTCCATGGCAGAAGATGATCTTACAGTTTGTTGTGACAACCGTATTTGCAGTTTATATGGTGCGTTATTCCGGAATTGAACTTACCATGCTGATTCCGTTTTCCGGCGGAAAGTACTTGAATATCGGATGGCTTGCAATTCCGTTACTTTATTTTGCAGTGATCGGAACCGTAAACGGTGTGAATTTTACGGACGGTGTGGATGGGCTTGTGTCAAGCGTTACGATCATGGTTGCAACCTTTTTTTCGGTTGTGGCGATCGGAACAAATGCAGGGATCGCACCGATCACCTGCGCAGTAGCAGGAGCCCTGCTTGGATTTTTATTATTTAATGTGTATCCGGCAAGTGTTTTCATGGGAGATACCGGTTCCCTGGCACTGGGCGGCTTTGTTGTAGCAACTGCCTATATGCTCCAGATGCCATTATATATCCTGATCGTTGGACTGATTTATCTGGCAGAAGTCATATCTGTTATGGTTCAGGTTACTTATTTTAAATACACTAAGAAAAAAACAGGTGTTGGAAAGCGGATTTTCAGAATGGCTCCGCTCCATCATCATTTTGAGCTTGGTGGATGGTCAGAGACGAGAGTTGTCGCAGTGTTTGCAATCGTGACAGCACTGCTTTGCATGCTTGCATTATTAGGCTTATAAATCGCATTGGAAAATTGCAAAATGACCTGCCCGAACGGAGCAGGAGATTGGAAGGATAAGACGATGAATTTAGAAGGAAAAAGAGTGTTAGTAGTAGGTTCTGGAAAAAGCGGAGTTGCAGCCGCAGAACTGCTCAGAAAAAAAGGAATCACATTTGTACTTTTTGATGGAAATAAAGATTTAGATGTGACAGCATTGATCGAGAAAAATCCGGTATTTGCCGGAGCAGAGATCCTTTTGGGAGAACTTGCACCGGAAGATATGGCGCGCATTGATCTTGTTGTGTTAAGTCCAGGCGTGCCGACAGACCTTCCAATGGTCAATGAACTTCGAAACAGACAGATTCCAATCTGGGGCGAAATTGAACTTGCCTATCATTTTGCAAAAGGAAGAATTATTGCAATTACCGGAACAAACGGAAAAACTACGACAACTTCGCTTGTGGGTGAGATCATGGCGAATTATTTCGATGATGTGAAAGTGGTCGGCAATATTGGAATCCCATACACATCGGTAGCGGCAAACACGACAGAGGATACTGTGACAGTCGCAGAGATCAGCAGCTTCCAGTTAGAGACAACACATGAGTTTGCGCCGGAAGTGACAGCTATTTTAAATATCACACCGGATCATCTGAACCGTCATCATACGATGGAATGTTATATCGAGACAAAAGAGAGCATTACAAAGAATCAGACCGCCGGGGATACCTGTGTGTTAAATTATGAGGATGAAGTGCTGCGCAGGTTTGGCGAGACACTTCAGACAAAAGTTGTATTTTTCAGCAGCAAGCGCAAACTGGAAAAGGGACTTTATCTGGACGGAGAAGATATTTTTTATGCAGACGGCACAACGGACACAAAAGTGATCAACGTAAACGAGCTGAATATTTTAGGAAAACACAATTATGAGAATGTCATGGCGGCGGTCGGAATGTCGGTAAGCTTTGGCGTACCGATGGATAAAATTGTGGAAGTGTTGAAACGTTTTCAGGCAGTCGAGCATAGAATTGAGTATGTGACAGAAAAACGCGGCGTGAAGTTTTACAATGATTCCAAGGGAACAAACCCGGATGCGGCAATCCAGGGAATCCGCGCGATGAACCGTCCGACACTGTTGATCGGTGGAGGTTATGACAAACAGTCTGAATATGATGAGTGGATTGAGAGTTTTGACGGCAAGGTGAAGAAACTCGTGCTGATCGGTCAGACGAAGGAAAAGATTGCGGAATGTGCGAAGAAACATGGCTTTGAGGATGTCATACTCTGTGATACATTTGAGGAGGCAATTGACACCTGTTATGCAAACGCAGTGAGCGGGGATGCGGTATTGCTTTCCCCTGCATGTGCAAGCTGGGGCATGTTCGCAAACTATGAGGAGCGCGGACGCATTTTTAAGGAATACGTGCGCAATCTGGCAGAATAAAAAATGTCAGGCATAATGGCATGACGTGCAGTAAATAAGAAATGAGGAATTGGAATGGCAAGAGGTCAGCAGACGGAAAAGAAAAAAAAGCCAATTAAATATTTCGATTACAGTCTTTTGTTTCTGATCATTTTTCTTTTGTGTTTTGGATTGGTCATGTTGTACAGTACCAGTTCCTATGCAGGCTCCAATAAGTTTGGGGATGCTTCCTATTTTGTAAAAAAACAGTTGTTTGCAACAGGGCTCGGCATTGTAGGTATGTATATTGTATCGAAAATCCCATATCGGTTCTGGATGAAGGTGAGTTCCATGGCGTATCTGGTAGCTATCGTGCTCTGTACCGCCGTTATTTTTATTGGTACAGAGGCAAACGGTCAGGCGAGATGGTTAAAAATCGGGCCGTTATCTTTCCAGCCGTCAGAGTTTGCCAAGTTTGCGGTTATTATTTTTCTGGCAACGGTTATTTATAAGACACCACAGAAGATGGGAGAGTTCATGAGTCTTGTCAAGATTATGGTCATTGTGCTCCCAATCGTTGCGGTGGTCGCCTATAATAACTTAAGTACTGCGATCATTATACTTGGAATTGCAGTCTGTATGTTGTTTGTTGCCAGTCCGAAGTATTCCCACTTTGTGTTGATGGCAGCGGCAGTCGGTGTGGTAGGTGTTGTTTTCATCAGTTTTGAGGCATACCGGATGGATCGTATCAAGATCTGGCTGAATCCGGAAGCCTACGAGAAGGGTTATCAGACCTTACAGGGACTGTATGCGATCGGTTCCGGCGGTTTATTTGGAAAAGGGCTTGGCGAGAGTATGCAGAAGCTGGGATTTATTCCTGAGGCGCAGAATGATATGATTTTCTCTGTTATCTGTGAGGAACTTGGACTTTTTGGCGCGGTGTGCGTGATCTTATTGTTTCTGCTGATGATCTGGAGATTTATGATCATTGCCAATAATGCGTCAGACCTTTATGGGGCGCTGGTCGTGGTTGGTATTATGGCGCATTTGTCCATCCAGGTTATTTTAAATATTGCGGTTGTGACCAATACGATCCCGAATACCGGTATTTCACTGCCGTTTATCAGTTATGGAGGTACTTCGGTTTTATTCCTGCTTGCAGAGATGGGGCTTGCGCTTTCCGTGGCAAAGGGAATTAAATTTGAGGTTAATTAAATATGATAAAAGAAGAGAGAAGAAGAAAAAAGCGCAGAAAGATAGGATTGTACATCCTGTTGATATTGATTCTGCTTATCGCAGCGGGCGTTTTCATTGTCATGAATGTTTTTACCGTGGAAAACGTTGTCGTGGAGGGAAATGAACTGTACAGCTCCACACAGATTGAAAACATGGTGCTGAATGATGAATATTCCTGGAATTCCCTGTATGTAGATCTGAAATACAGATTTGTGGATATCGGGGAAGTTCCGTTTGTAGATACGATGGAGGTTTCACTGGACAATCCCCATACCGTACATATTAAAGTTTACGAAAAAGGAATGCTCGGCTATCTTTATATTAATTCCATTGGTCAGAATGCTTATTTTGACAAAGATGGATTTGTAGTCGAGACATCTACGGAAGTGATTGACGGTGTGCCAAAGATCACAGGAATCTCCTGTGAGGAAGTGGTACTTTATGAGAAACTGCAATTAGAGAACAGTGATATTTTGCGGGATTTACTGAACCTGACACAGACTTTGAAAAAATATAATCTGCTCCCGGATGAGATCCAGTATGACAGTAACATGGAGCCGGTGCTTTACTATGGAACAATTCAGGTGAAAATTGGTTCTGAGGACAACCTGTCGCAGAAAGTTGTGAGGTTATCCATTATTTTGCCACAGCTTGACGGACTTAGCGGCACACTCCATTTAGAGACATGGACACCGGAGACGACCGACATTATCTGGGACAGGGCAGAAGAACAATCGGAAACAGAAGAGGAGACGACAGAAGAGCCTTCTGAGGAGCCGTCGGCAGATACACCAGCGGAAGAACAACCTGCACAGGATGTGCCGGCAGAGAATACACCGGCCGAAGAGCAGCAGCCAGCCGAAAATGCACCGGCGGAGGATATGCCGCCAGTGGAACAATAAAAACCGTAAAAAAACTTGATTTTTTTTGAAAAAGCGGTTGATTTGTTGTAGGAAAAATTATATTATAGTTTATAAGAGTTAAAAAACGCAAAATATAGTATGATTTCGAGAGTAGATAACTAAACAAAGTAGAAATGGGCTTGTCTGGTTATCATATTTGACATAAATATAGGGAGATATGAAGGAGGAACTACCTTGCTGGAAATTAGAACAACAGAAGCAGATGCCAGTGCAAAAATTATCGTGATCGGAGTTGGAGGAGCTGGTAATAATGCTGTAAATAGAATGATCGATGAAAATATTGGCGGTGTTGAGTTTATTGGTATTAACACAGATAAGCAGGCATTACAGTTATGTAAGGCACCGACATTGATTCAGATCGGTGAGAAGCTTACCAAAGGACTTGGTGCAGGAGCACAGCCTGAGGTTGGACAGAAAGCAGCGGAAGAGAGCGCAGAGGAGTTATCAGCTGCAGTGAAAGGTGCAGACATGGTTTTCGTTACCTGTGGTATGGGTGGTGGAACCGGTACAGGTGCCGCACCAGTCGTTGCCAAGATTGCAAAAGAGCAGGGAATCTTAACGGTAGGTGTTGTGACAAAACCTTTCAAATTTGAAGCAAAACAGCGTATGTTGAACGCAACCGGTGGTATTGAACGTTTAAAAGAGAGCGTAGATACATTGATTGTCATTCCAAATGATAAATTATTAGAAATCGTAGACAGACGTACTACAATGCCGGATGCATTGAAGAAGGCAGATGAAGTATTACAGCAGGCAGTACAGGGAATCACAGACCTTATCAATTTACCTGCACTCATTAACCTTGACTTTGCGGATGTTTCCACCGTTATGAAGGACAAGGGACTTGCACATATCGGTATTGGTTCTGCCAAGGGAGACGACAAGGCAATCGAAGCTGTAAAACTTGCAGTTGCCAGCCCATTGCTTGAGACAACTATTAACGGTGCAACACACGTTATTATTAATATTTCCGGAGATATCTCCTTGATGGATGCAAATGATGCAGCAAGCTATGTACAGGATCTTGCAGGAGATGATGCCAATATTATCTTCGGTGCGAAGTTTGATGAGTCTATGACAGATGAGGCAACCATTACGGTTATTGCAACAGGACTTGAGACTGCCGGTGCAAACGCAGCAGGCAAAATTGTTCCTAAGATGCAGTATCAGAACATGGGAACTGTTCCAAGACCGACAGCACCTGTAACACCAAGACCAGCAGCACAGGCTGGTTATACAGCTCCGGTACAGCCAAACCCGGCACCAACTTTCTCTGGTATTCAGAAACCGCGCCAGCCAGAAAGCTCTGTACAGCAGATGGATATCAAGATTCCGGATTTCCTTAAGAATTCCAGAAGATAATTACATAAGAAGATGACAGGATCGTTACATGAAGATCATAAGGTTTTCGTGTAACGGTCTTTTTTTGTCAGAAAAACTGGATGAACTTCTGAAAGTAGAGGGAGTGTTTTGACAAAAAAGATGGTTCTAAAAAAATATAATGTGACTATGGAGAAGGAAAAGGAGGGAGTGGTTCCAAATATATATTTTTTATGCAGATGTCTATCTGTTACAGAATCTGTGGATGGATTTTATTGCGCTTGCGGGCGCAAATTGTCTTTTGCGGCGCAGGGTAAAGGGAAGAAGACTGTGGTTTATTGCATTTCTGTCATCCATAGGAACTCTGATCATTACATTGACCGTTACGGAGCCTTTTTGCAGGGCGATTCTGATTCACTTCCTGCTCAATACAGGAATGGTTGTTCTGTGTTTTGGAAGAAGTCCGTGGCGTGAGTTTTTAGAAAACTGGGCAGTCATTTATCTGATGGTCATTTTCCTTGGCGGGGTTATGGAATTATTGAGAAGCAGTGCAACAGGAATGACATTTTTCTGGATTCAGGCGGTCATTGCGGCACTGGTTCTGTCGGTTGTCACATGGTATCTGGGACGTAGAAAACAGTTTGGAAATCAGCTTTTTCCAGTGACATTGGTGCATCGGGGGCATGCGATGGAAACTATGGGATACTGGGACAGTGGAAATCAGTTGAGAGATCCATATAATCATAGACCAGTATGTATTTTAAGTAAAAAAGTGGCCGCAAAGATCTTAAATCCGAAAAAGGACAGGGTACATTTTATCCCTTATTGTTCCCTGGGGCAGAAGGAGGGGCTTCTGCCGGTGACAGAGATCACATGCATAAAAATTCAGAATGGAAGGCACGAAGTCGAGATAAGACCGGCAACGGTTGGAATTGCAAATGAAGGATTATTGGAAGGAAAAGAATATGATATGATTCTTCATGCATCTATGCTGGAGTGTCAGGAAAGAGGAACAAAACATGATCATGAGACTTGTACTGCCAAGATATGAAAAGGTTCATTTTCTGTCCGGGATTTGCAGCCTTTTTTTGCGAAAGGAAGATGAGGTGCACTATATTGGAGGTGCAGAGATCCTGCCGCCACCGTTGGAGGGAGAGCGGGAAGCATACTGTATCCGGATGCTCGATGGTGTGCATGCAGAGCGGGCGAGAAAGGAGCTGATCGAACACAACCTGCGGCTGGTTGTATACATAGCAAAAAAGTTTGATAACACAGGGGTCGGAGTGGAGGATCTTATCTCCATAGGAACGATCGGTCTCATCAAAGGGATCAATACCTTTAATCCGGACAAAAATATTAAATTGGCCACTTACGCATCGCGCTGCATTGAAAATGAGATTTTAATGTATCTGAGGAGAAACAGCAAGACAAAACTGGAGGTGTCCATCGATGAACCGTTAAATGTGGACTGGGATGGAAATGAACTGCTCTTATCGGATATTCTGGGGACGGATGAGGATGTCGTGGGGAAAGACATGGAAACGGATGTAGAGCGGAAACTGTTAAAGACTGCGATCGAAAAGCTGTCTGGAAGGGAACGGATGATCATCGAACTGAGGTTCGGACTGAATACTTCTGATGGGGAGGAGAAGACACAGAAAGAGGTGGCAGATATGCTTGGAATCTCCCAGTCCTATATCTCAAGACTTGAGAAAAAAATTATGGGAAGATTGAAAAAAGAAATTGTACGATTTGAATAACAGGAGTATAATTGTGTTATAAATTAAAGGAAAAGTCGAACTATTTGACAATGGGAACAGACAGTGGACAGATGAGACAACATGCAGCAGATGACTGCATGGGGATCAGATGAAAACGGACTGGAATTTACAGACAGGGGGAAGGACAGATGCAGATAGAATTTTTGGGTGCAGCGCATGAGGTGACAGGAAGCTGTCATTATGTAACATTCGGGGATAAACATGTACTGGTGGATTGTGGTATGGAGCAGGGACCGGATCTGTATGTGAATCAGGAGATTCCGGTGAATGCAGCAGCGGTGGATTATGTGTTCGTGACACACGCACATATTGATCATTCCGGTCTGCTTCCGCTTTTGTATAATCACGGATTTCGCGGACAGATTTTCGCGACAGAGGCAACAACGCAGCTCTGTAATATCATGTTAAAAGACAGCGCACATATCCAGATGTTTGAGGCAGAATGGAGAAACCGGAAAGCAAAACGGGCCGGAAAACCGGAAGTGGTACCAATGTACGATATGAATGACGCAATGGGGGTGCTGACACACTTTGTGCCGTGTGAATATAACAGCATTGTGGAGATCTGTGACGGATTAAAGGTACGGTTTGTGGATGCAGGACATCTGCTCGGCTCATCAAGCATTGAGATGTGGATCAGAGAGGATGATGAAGAAGTCAAAGTTGTATTTTCGGGGGATATCGGAAATGGTAATCGTCCACTGATCAAAGATCCACAGTATATCAAAGACGCGGATTATGTTGTAATGGAGTCCACGTACGGTGACAAAGAGCATGAGACACCGCCGGACTATGCAGTCGCACTTGCAGGGGTATTGAAGGATACCTTTACAAGAGGTGGAAATCTTGTGATCCCTGCATTTTCCGTAGGAAGAACGCAGGAGATGCTTTACTTTATCCGAAGGATCAAGACGGAACATCTGTTGCCGGAGTTTGAAAATTTCCCGGTGTTTGTCGATAGTCCGCTGGCAGTGGAGGCAACTACGATCTTTAATAAGAACGTGGAGGACTGTTTCAGCGAGGAAGCGTTGGATCTTGTGCATCAGGGAATTAACCCAATCGGTTTTCCAGGACTGCGCATGGCGATCACGAGTGATGAATCCAAGATGATCAATTTCGACGAGCAGCCGAAAGTTATTATTTCCGCATCCGGTATGTGTGAGGCAGGACGTATCCGTCACCATTTAAAACACAACCTCTGGCGAAAGGATTCCACGATTTTATTTGTTGGTTATCAGGTTCCCGGAACACTTGGAAATTCTCTTTTAAATGGGGCAAAGCAGGTAAAGCTTTTTGGTGAGACCATCGAGGTACATGCGAAGATTGAGAATCTTCCGGGAATCAGCGGTCACGCAGACCGGAATAATCTGACAAAGTGGATTGGGGCATTTGAGACACCACCGAAAAAAGTGTTTATTGTACATGGGGACGACAAAGTGACGGAGAATTTTGCGGCGCATGTGCATGAAGTATATGGGTATGACACGTATGCACCATATAGCGGCGATACGTTTGATCTTGTGACGGGAGAGCAGATTGCGGACGGAAGCAGAGAGATGATTGAGAAGAAGAAAAATGGATCATCAAAAGCTTCCAGCAACGTATTTGCAAGACTTCTTGCGGCAGGACAGAGGCTGCTTGAGGTTATTAATAAGTGCGAGGGTCTGCCGAACAAGGAACTTGCAAAATTTGCAGATCAGATTAATGCATTATGTGATAAATGGTCGAGATAATATTATAGGGTAAGATATTGGCGGATGGTTTTCAATGCAGACTTTTCCAGACGGCTGACCTGTGCCTGGGAAATATGGATCTCATCCGCCACTTCCATCTGTGTTTTTCCTTCAAAAAAGCGGAGGTTGATAATGAAGTTTTCGCGTTCTGACAGGTGGTTCATGGCATCACTTAGAGAGAGCTTTTCCACCCAGTTTTCTTCTTTATTTTTCTTATCACTGATCTGATCCATGACATAGAGGGTATCGCCCCCATCGGTGTAGACCGGATCATAGAGGCTTACCGGACTCTGAATCGCATCCAGTGCGTATAAAATGTCTTCTGCGGCAACCCCGGATTCCGCTGCGATCTCCTGCAGGGTAGGTTCCTTAAATGAATTTCTGGACAGAACTTCCTTGGCATGGATCGCTTTGTAGGCGGTGTCGCGGAGGGAGCGGCTCACACGGATACTGTTGTTGTCACGCAGATATCTGCGGATCTCCCCGATGATCATCGGTACCGCATAAGTGGAAAATTTTACCTGTAGATCAGGATTAAAGTTGTCAATGGATTTGATCAGTCCGATACAGCCGATCTGGAACAGATCATCAAGATTTTCATGGCTGCCGGAGAACCGCTTGATCACACTTAACACAAGGCGCAGGTTGCCTTTGATATACATCTCTCTGGCTTCCTGATCGCCCTGCTGGATCCGTGCAAACAGAGCTTCTTTTTCGGTTTCTTTTAAAATTGGGAGTTTGGCGGTATTGACGCCACAGATTTCTACTTTATATGCAGGCATGTTGCTATCCTCCGGTCTTTTCTAAAATCAGGATCAGCTCCGAGGTCTGTCGATGTCGGATGCTATTAATGAGGATGTGGCATTTAAGAAAAAATTATACAGAAAGAAACTTTTTTTTATTGGAAAAAAATGCTATACTATACACAGTAAGAAAATCGTTTCAGTAGAGACGGATTGTTTAAAAAAAGCATAATCAAATGGGATACGAAAAATACAACAAGAAGCTGGTGCATATATGAAAGATTTGATCGATGAGAAGAACAGACAGGAAAAAATGAAAAGAAGTATCATAAAATACTGGAATGTTTCCTATGGTTCCCCGGAAGCAATTGGCGGCGAAGAGGAAGAAAAAGAGCGGGAACATGCCGCCGGCATATATCCACAGGAAAATTATGTCTATGACGAAGAGTCAGAGTTAAAACAGGCAGAGATCGAGGCAATCGACGAGGTGTCACAGACAAAAATCCAACAGATCCTGCATGAGAAAGATGACAGATTACAGAACCTCATCGAACATGAGCAGCATGAGGGACAGGAATCCTGAAGCTGTTTTGGCAGGACAGCGTGGCAGATGCACATTTTGCAGTCTGTCACATAATGTAATAGTAAGAACAGGCGATGGTGGGATCGTTTTGGTTACATTAAAAAAGTATCACGGCCTTGGGAATGATTATCTGATCTATGATCCGAATCAGAACCGTGAATTATTACAGGAACGGCAGATACAACTGTTGTGCAGGCGCAATACCGGGGTGGGAGCAGATGGTATTTTATCTGGGCCTGTGTTTGAAAATGAAAAAATAAAAGTACGTATTTTTAATCCGGATGGAAGTGAAGCTGAGAGAAGCGGCAACGGCATCCGGATTTTTTCAAAGTATCTGAAAGATGCCGGATATGTGAAAGAAAAGTGCTATGAGCTTTGGACAAAGGCAGGACCGGTACAGGTGGAGTTTTTAGATGAGGATGCATCGCGCATGAAAGTCGATATGGGATATGCCGCGTTTGGGGCAGACAGTATCCATGCAGTAGGATTTGAGGGAGATATGATTAATGAATCCGTTTTCTTCTGTGATAATTTTTACAATATCACCTGCGTGTCCATGGGAAACCCAAACTGTGTCGTGATGATGGAAGAAATCAGCAAGAATAAAGCGTTGCATTTAGGACCATATGTGGAAAATTCAAAATATTTTCCAAACCGGATCAATATGCAGCTCTGTCACGTAGTTGACCGGGAAAATATTCAGATTGAAATCTATGAGCGGGGAGCCGGGTACACATATGCGTCAGGCACGGGAGCCTGTGCGGCGGCATCTGCAGCACATAAACTCGGACTGGTGGGAAACCGTGTGCAGGTTCATATGCAGGGCGGAGATCTGCTTGTGGAATTTGCAGAGGACGACCGCGTGTTTATGACAGGACCTGTGGTTTATATCGGAAGTATTACGCTGGCGGAAAATTTTTTTGCTTAAATTGGAAAATTTCTTGGTGTTATGAATACCGCACAGCAGCAGGGAATATGGGAACATATGGAAACCATTATAAAAAAGTCTTGCAATTGCAGGCAGAATATGATAGTTTATAAATCGTTGTGTGAGGAACACAACGATTTTTTCATGCAGAGGTACAATTCTGCAAAAACAAACGTCAGTTCGGAACCTTCCTGACGAAAAACAAAACTAAAGGAGAAAAACATATGAGAAACAAAAAGGTATTATTTCTTACCCAGGCTGCAGTGATCGCAGCGATCTACGTTGTGCTGACTATTTTTATCAGTGCATTTAACTTAGCTTCCGGTGCCATTCAGGTACGAATTTCCGAAGCACTTACCATTTTACCATTTTTTACACCGGCAGCGATTCCGGGACTGGCGATCGGGTGTCTGTTGAGCAATCTGCTGACAGGGGCAGCGGTTTATGATGTCGTGTTCGGAAGCCTTGCAACATTACTCGGTGCAGTCGGAACATATTTACTGCGGAAACATAAGTTTTTGTGCACGCTTCCTCCGGTGATCGCAAATATGGTGATCATTCCATTTGTATTGCGTTATGGATACGGACTTGCGATGGAAGTTGGTGGACATGATGTCGCAATTCCTTTTTACATGCTGACCGTCGGCGCAGGAGAAGTGATCTGCTGCTGTATTCTTGGTTCTGTCTTATTGAATGCATTGGCGAAAGTGAGAAATGTTATTTTTAAGAATGAATAAATGTGAAGGTTATAAAAATGCCATGTCAAAGAGATAAAACTCTCTTTCTCATGGCATTTTAATAATTTTTAAGAAAATATTGACGATTTCTGAAAACGCAAGTAAACTATATAGTTAGCAGTATCTATAAGAGAGAACGAAAGGAAAAAGTTATGAAGAAAATCTTGGATTTGATCACAGATGAAGTGACAAAAGCATTTACAGAATGCGGATATGATGCAAAATATGCAAAGGTTACTTTATCAAACAGACCTGATCTTTGTGAATACCAGTGTAACGGCGCCATGGCAGCCGCCAAGGAATACAAAAAAGCCCCATTTATGATCGCAGACGAAGTGGTGGAAAAACTTGCTGCAAACCCGATTTTTGCGATGGCAGAATCTGTAAAACCGGGCTTCCTCAATCTGAAAATTGATGAGGCATACCTTGCAGATTATGTTGCAAAAATGCAGGAAGATGAGGGACGTTTTGGATGTGAAAAGACAGAAGCACCAAAGACCATTATGATCGACTATGGCGGACCAAACGTTGCAAAACCACTCCATGTAGGACATCTGCGTTCTGCGATCATTGGTGAGAGTGTGAAGCGTATCGGCAAATTTATGGGACACAATGTGATCGGTGATGTGCATCTGGGTGACTGGGGACTTCAGATGGGACTGATCATCACAGAGTTAAAGCAAAGAAGACCGGAACTGGTTTATTTTGATGACACATACACCGGAGAGTATCCGGAGGAGGCACCATTTACAATCTCTGAGTTAGAGGAGATTTATCCGACTGCCAGCAAGAAATCCAAAGAGGATGAGGCGTATAAGGAAGCGGCCATGCAGGCGACTTTTGAACTGCAGCACGGAAAACGCGGTTATCAGGCACTTTTAAAACATATTTTAAATGTGTCCGTGACAGACTTAAAGAGAAACTATGCAAACTTAAATGTTTCCTTTGAGCTATGGAAGGGCGAGTCTGATGCACAGCCATATATTCCGGATATGGTTCAGAAGATGAAGGACGATGGCTTTGCATACATCAGCGACGGCGCTCTTGTCGTGGATGTCAAAGAGGATACCGACACGAAAGAGATCCCACCATGCATGATCTTAAAATCAGACGGAGCTTCCCTTTACAATACAACAGACCTTGCAACTATGGTATGGAGAATGAAAGACTATAACCCGGACGAGATTATTTACGTGGTAGACAAGCGTCAGGAGTTATATTTCACACAGGTATTCCGCTGCGCAAGAAAAACAGGTATCGTAAAACCGGAAACAGAACTGAAGTTTTTAGGTTTTGGTACGATGAATGGCAAGGACGGAAGACCATTTAAGACTCGTGATGGCGGTGTGATGCGTTTAGAGCATCTGATCTCCGGTATTAATGAGGAGATGCTTGCAAAGATCCAGGAGAACCAGAAGACAAAGGAGAACCTTGGGATCAGCACAGAGGAAGCGGAGAACACTGCAAAAATGGTCGCACTTGCAGCAATCAAATACGGTGATCTGAGCAATCAGGCAAGCAAAGATTACATCTTTGATATTGACCGCTTTACTTCTTTTGAGGGAAATACAGGCCCATACATCCTGTATACGATCGTCCGTATCAAATCGATCTTAAACAAATATCACGGTCTTGGAAAAGATGACAGCGGTGCAGTCATCGAGGCGGCGCACTCTAAGAGCGAGAAAGATTTAATGTTAGAACTCTCCAAGTTCAATGCAGTGATGGAGAGCGCTTTTGAGGAGACAGCACCTCATAAGATCTGTTCCTATATTTATGACCTCGCCAATGCATTCAACAGTTTCTATCATGGAACCAAGATCATGTCCGAGGAGAATGAGACAGTCCAGAAATCGTACATCCGTCTGTTAGAGCTTACAAAGTCCGTTCTTGAGACCTGTATCGATGTATTAGGATTTTCTGCACCGGAGAGAATGTAAGAAAAGAATAGAATAACAGTCATAAAAAGAAAGACAAGTCATAGAATTAGTCATGGGAGAAAACAAACTCCCATGGCTTTTTTTTCTTTAAAAAAAGAATTCCGTGAGGATGGAAAGTGAGGTGCCGCCTTGTGTGAAATAAGATTGTTGTTTCCGGTACATATGAGAACATTTTTTCAGGACGATACATGGCAGAGCGGGTTGGAGGAGATCCGGGTGAGAGTCGGACAACCAATCGAGTTTTGCTATGGAAGCGACAACTGTTATCTGATCGGCAAAGAAAAAAAACAAATGTTCTGTAGCGAAAAGGACTACAGAAGATGGGAAAAAGATCTGTACCATGCGAGCGAGGCTGATCTGCGGGAAATGTTAAATTATATCAGCAATTATTCGCTGTATGCCTACAAAGAGGAGATTAAGCAGGGGTATATCACGATCGAGGGAGGACACCGGGTTGGCGTGGCAGGGCAGACCGTTCTGGTGGATGGAAAAATTGCAGGGATCAGTCCAATCACGTTCTTAAATATCCGGATTGCCCACGAAAAGTGTGGATGCGCAAAGAAAATATTGCCGCTGATCCGGCAGAAGAACAGCATTTATAACACGTTGATCCTGTCGATGCCGGGAGCCGGAAAAACAACACTTTTGCGGGATTCCATCCGTGCGTTGTCGAATGGGGAGGCATATGGGATCAGGCTGAAGGTGTGTGTGGTGGATGAACGCTCGGAGATTGCGGCAAGTTTTCACGGTGTGCCACAGAATGACATGGGACCGAGAACCGATGTGATGGACGGCTGTGGAAAGGCAGAGGGAATGCAGCTTCTGATCCGTTCCATGTCACCGCAGATCATTGCGGTGGATGAACTTGGAGCCGAGTCAGATTTTTATGCGGTAGAGCAGGCATTAAACTGTGGGAGCAGAGTGCTTGGCACGATCCATGCAGGGAATATGAAAGAACTGTCGGAAAAACCGTATCTGAAACGGTGGATGGAGCGAAGACTTTTTCAGCGGTTCATTTTTCTGGAAAAAGAGACCAACGGGAGGAGAAAAATGCAGGTTTATGACGAGCATATGGAGCGGATCACATGTTAAAAGTGCTGGGAAGTATGTTGATTCTTCTGGCAAGCGTTGGTTTTGGATTTCAAATCCAAATGGATCTGAGAAATCATCTGCGGCTGCTTTATGACATACGGAAACTGCTCTTAGACATTGCAAATGAAACAGCGTATACGATGGATCCCATGGAGGTAGTGCTGGAACATGCGATACACAGCAGAAACCCGTATCTGAATGAGATCTGCAAGGAGATGGGTGAGGGATTACAGAAGAAGGAAAGAGGATGCGGACAGGAACTCTGGCAGGAGCGGATCGAAGCGTGGCAGAAAACGTTAGGTCTCACTTCGGAGGAGAAAGAAATTTTTGCAGGGGCAGGATGCGCCTTTTTCGGAAAAAGCATGGGAGAAAATGAAAAAAGCCTCGAACATTATCTGGAACGTCTGGATTATGTGATCGATCAGGTGAGGGGAGAACAAAAGGAAAAACAGAAAGTGTATCAGACCGTCAGTGTGATGTGTGGGCTGATCATCATTCTTCTGTTTTTGTAAAAGCTCCGAAAGCTGTGGAAAGGCAGGAACTTTATGAGTGTAAATTTGATTTTTAAAATTGCTGCGGTTGGGATTTTAGTGACCGTGTTGAGTCAGGTGTTAAAACACAGCGGACGGGAAGAACATGCTTTTTTGACCAGTCTGGCGGGACTTATCATCGTGCTGTTCTGGATCGTGCCTTATATCTACGAACTGTTTGAGACGATGCAGTCGCTTTTTACGTTATAAATCATAGGGCAGTTACAGTCTGCTGGGGAGTGAAAAAGGCATGGATATCATAAAAGTGGGGATTTTAGGTGTCGCAGCGGTTTTTCTGGCGATTCCGCTGCGTAAAGAGAAGCAGGAATACAGCATGTTTTTAAGCATGGCAGTCTGTATCTGCATTTTTATTTATATTATCACAAAGGTTCAGATCGTGTTGGAATTTGTGGAGAAGTTAGAGGGGATGATCGCCATTGACAGTACTTATATTGGTCTGGTGATCAAAATGGTGGGCATTACCTACGCGGCAGAATTTGCAGTAAATGTGTGCAAAGATGCCGGCTATGGAGCAATCGCAGGACAGATTGAAAACTTTGCCAAAATGTCGATCCTTGTGGTGAGTCTCCCGGTACTGATGGCATTTATTGATACGATAGGGAGCCTTTTATGAGAAAAGTGGGATGGCAGTGGAAGATCATACTGTTTCTGATGTTCGCAGGGCTCTTTTGTCCGGTGAAGGTTCATGCAGAAGAGACAGGTAGTTATCTGAGTGAACTTTCGGATGAGATGGACTATGGAAAATTGGATACATTTTTAGAAAACTATGGCGTGGAGCAGGTTTCTTTTTCCGGTCTGGTGGAAGAATTGATGCAGGATGGGGTGAGCACAGCGTGGGGAGAACATGTGTTTTCTGCGATAAAAACATCACTCGTTGGGGAGATAGCAGCTAACCGGAAGATGCTTTTGGAAATTGTACTGCTGGCGTTCTGTTTTTCGGTTCTGAAAAACTTTGCGGGTGCATTTCATGCGTCGTATATCTCGGAACTATGTTTTCTGCTGGTGTATTGTGTCATGGCAGTCATGCTTTTGCAGACATTTCTTCTCTTTCAGGAGGTCGTGTCGAAGTCGCTGGAAAGCTGTGTGGAATTTATGAAAGTCATGGTGCCGACGTTTTGTCTCAGCATGATGTTTGCCTCAAATGTGAGCAGTGCTGCGGGATTTTACCAGACCGCATTTCTGGTGATCTATCTGGTGGAGTGGCTGTTTTTAAATCTGCTGATGCCTCTGATCCATATTTATGTGCTGTTGGAAATGTTCGGTCATTTTGTGCCGGAGGAGCGCTTTTCAAATCTGACGGAACTGTTTTCTGAGGTGATCAGCTGGGGGATAAAAATCGCAGGAGTGCTCGTATTGGGGCTGAATGTAGTACAGAACCTGATTGGCCCGGCAAAAGACCGGATGGGGCATGGGATTTTTGCAAAAACGGCTTCTGTGATCCCGGGGCTTGGAAATGCGGTGGGCAGCGTGACCGAGCTGCTCCTAGGCGCAGGGATCGTCATGAAAAGCTGTGTGGGGACAGCGGGACTTGTGGTGCTTGTCCTGATCAGTCTTGTTCCCCTGCTCAAGGCGCTGTGCCTTGCATTCTTTTACAAACTGGCAGCGGCAGTGACTGAGCCCGTGTCGGATAAGCGGATCTCCGGCTGCTTAAAAGGTCTGGCAAACGGAGGTATGCTCTATGTAAAACTGCTGGGGTACAGTGTGCTGTTGTTTTTTGTGACGATCGCACTGACGGCGGCAGCGTCGGGATTTATTTATTGAGGATAATGGGAAGGAGCCGATGAACGGGATTTTTAGTTATCTGAAAAGCTATGTCATTCTTTTTCTTGTGCTCACGATACTGCTTGAGATGGTTCCGAAGGCGGGCATGCAGAAGTATATCCGTTTTTTTTCGCAGATGATCCTTGTCTTTGGACTGCTCTATCCGGTTTTGGGATGGATGGGAGAGAGTGACGCTTTTCTGGAAAAAATTGAATATCAGTCTTTTTTACAGAAGATGGAGGAGGTCCAGTCAGATGCAGAAAAAATCGCTTATCTGGACAATGATCACTATGTGAAAAAGTATGAGGATGCCATTGCGCTTGATGTTACACAGATGGCGCAGGAAGAAAATTTTGCAGTGAAGGAGATCGCAGTGGAGATGACAGAAAATTATGAGATCAAATGTATCCGCATGACGTTGACTAATCCGGTAAAGGAAGGGATTGTAATCGGAAAAGTTGTGCTGGAGGATGGACAGAAAAAACAGGCTTCTGAGGATAGCGCATATAAAAAATTAAAAGAAAAGCTGGTGAGTTATTATCAATTATCGGAAGAACAGTTGGATATCCTGTATGAATAGACTGCGGCAACTCAAAAAAAGTGACTGGATCGCCATTGCACTTGCGGGTGTGCTGATCCTGATCATTGCAATGCCGTTATCGCCGAAGCAGTCAGAGAGTGGGAATACGGCGGGGCAGGAGACAGCCGGGGCAGTTTCGGATTCCGGGAGCACGCAGGACAGCCAGAATGTATATGCGGCTGCGATGGAAAAGAGGCTGAAGCATGTGCTTGGGCAGATGGAGGGGGTAGGAGAGACAGAGGTGATGATCACGCTATCAGATTCCGGTGAAACGATCGTGGAGAAAGATCAGAAAGAACAGAGAAACCGTATCGAGGAAAGTGATGCCGGTGGAGGAACCCGTACAACGACGGAGCAGGAGACGGAGGAGACAACGGTGTATGTGGAAAACGGAAGTGAAAAACAGCCTTATGTGACAAAAGAAGTGCTTCCCAAAGTGGAGGGCGTTCTGGTGGTGGCAGAGGGCGGGGATGATCCCAGGGTAATTTCTGATATTTCCGATACAGTAATGGCATTATTCCGGGTGGAGGCACATAAAATAAAAGTAGTGAAGATGAGTAGTTCCAGGGAGTAAACAAGGAGGAATCACATGAAGAAAATATTTCGAAAAAATCAGCTGGTGATCACGGCACTGGCACTTATGATCGCTGTTGCAGGGTATTTCAGTTACATGAATAACAATATGGATGACGGAAAACTTCAGACAGCGGCGGAGGCGGCAAACGCAGAGGTGAGTGCAGGGGAACTGGAAGAGGATTACGACATTTCGGATGAAGATGTTTTGCAGAATGAGATTTTTACGGCGGAGGAACCGGACGGGACGGAGACAGCGGCAGTAACGGATGGAAGCGCAGAGACAGCGGCGGGCACGGAGGGAGAACCTGCAGCGGAAGGAACAGGGCAGACAGTGGCAGATGGAACAGCAGGGGCAGAGGAAGTCGTCAATCCGGGAGAGGCGGTGCTCACCAGTACGACCGTTGCCAATATCGACTATGCTTCGGAAATGAAATTAAACCGTGAACAGATCCGCTCAAAAAATAAGGAGACTCTGCTGGAGATTGTAAACAATAATGCGATTTCCGATGAATTAAAACAGGATGCGATCAATAAAATGATCGCGATGACGGATATCGCGGAGCGCGAGAATGCGGCAGAAATGCTTTTGGAGGCAAAAGGATTCACAGATGTGGTGGTAAGTATCACCGAGGACAGCTGTGATGTTGTCTTAAATATGGGAGAAGTGACGGATGCAAAGCGCGCACAGGTGGAGGATATTGTGAAACGCAAAACAAATGTTTCCGCGGAAAATGTGATCATTACGCCAATTGTAGTAGGCGAGGTGGACACGGAATAATATCAGATTTTCCTTGATTTTCTTCGGCTATCGTTATATCCTTATAAGGCGGTAGTCTGCAAAGCAGGCTGTGCGGTGTTACAATGAGACATGACAGCGGTCTCTTGGGACTTTATTTACACATTACAGGTTCTTTTTGAGAACCGCTGTGCTTTTTATATTTGGAGGATATATTTTGGCTGATTTAAGAAAAGAAATAGAAAAAAGACGTACCTTTGCGATCATTTCCCACCCGGATGCAGGTAAGACAACTTTAACAGAGAAGTTCCTGCTTTACGGAGGTGCGATCAATCTTGCCGGATCTGTAAAGGGAAAGGCAACTGCCCGTCACGCTGTTTCTGACTGGATGGAGATTGAGAAGGAGAGAGGTATTTCCGTCACTTCCTCTGTATTGCAGTTTAATTATGGCGGTTACTGTATCAATATTCTGGATACACCGGGACATCAGGATTTCTCGGAGGATACCTACCGTACTTTGATGGCAGCAGATTCCGCCGTCATGGTCATCGACGGATCAAAGGGTGTTGAGGCGCAGACAAGAAAACTGTTTAAGGTCTGTGTGATGCGCCATATCCCTATTTTTACGTTTATCAACAAAATGGACCGCGATGCGAACGACACGTTTGATCTGTTGGATGAGATCGAGAAAGAGCTTGGAATCGCAACCTGCCCGATCAACTGGCCGATCGGTTCCGGAAAAGGATTTAAAGGTGTTTATGACCGCAATACAAAAGAGGTTATGACGTTCTCTGATACGTTAAAAGGAACAAAAGAGGGAACGGAGAGACACATTCACATTGATGATCCGGCGCTTGTAGATGAAATCGGTGAGGCAGCAAAAGAAAAGCTGTTAGAGGAAATCGAGCTGCTTGACGGAGCAAGTGCAGAGTTTGATATGGATCTGGTGTCAAAAGGTGAGTTGTCCCCTGTATTTTTTGGTTCCGCGTTAACAAACTTTGGTGTGGAGACATTTTTACAGCACTTTTTGAAAATGACGTACTCTCCGCTTCCGAGAAAAGCAGATATCGGGGAGATCGATCCGTTTCAGGAAGATTTCTCTGCGTTTGTGTTCAAGATTCAGGCGAATATGAACAAAGCGCACCGTGACCGTATCGCGTTTATGCGTATCTGTTCCGGAAAATTTGAGGCGGGCATGGAAGTTACCCACGTACAGGGTGGCAATAAAAAGATCAAGCTTTCCCAGCCACAGCAGATGATGGCGCAGGAGCGCCACATCGTGGATGAGGCTTATGCCGGAGATATTATCGGTGTGTTCGATCCGGGTATTTTCTCCATCGGTGATACCTTGACAACAGCAAAACCTTTCAAGTTTGAGGGAATCCCAACCTTTGCACCGGAACATTTTGCGCGAGTGCGTCAGGTGGATACCATGAAGCGTAAGCAGTTCATGAAGGGAATGCAGCAGATCGCACAGGAAGGTGCAATCCAGATTTTCCAGGAATATAACATGGGTATGGAGGAAGTCATCGTCGGCGTTGTCGGTGTGCTTCAGTTTGACGTTTTAAAATATCGTCTGGAGAATGAATATAACGTTGAGATCCGTATGGACAACCTTCCGTATGAGCATATCCGTTGGATTGAAAATGAGGATATCAATATGGATAAGATCGTTGGAACTTCCGATATGAAGAAGATCCAGGATCTCAAAGGACGTCCATTATTACTGTTTGTCAATTCATGGAGTGTCGGCATGGTACTTGACCGAAATGAAGGACTTGTATTGTCAGAGTTCGGACGCGAATAAATTCACTGTTATCAGATAGCTACGAAACTCTTCATAATCTTCTTTAAATTGTTCAAAATTAACAAAAACATTCAAGACACGCTCTCGCTACGTGTCGCTCGCAGCGGTACTAAGAAGCCAGGCACAACTTACCGTTGTACCAGCCTTCTAAGTACCAATCGAACTTGTTCGATTTTGGCTCACCCAGTGTCTTTCATGTCTTTTGTCAATTTTTCACAATTCAATTTAGGTTTTTATGAGTTTCGAATTGTCCGATAACTATTAAAAACAAGGAGAGAAAGATGGCAGTTGTAACGATTACAAAGGATAATTTTGAGGCAGAAGTATTGGGATGTAAGATCCCGGTTGTGCTTGACTTCTGGGCAGAATGGTGTGAACCATGTAAAATGCAGTCTACGGTTATAGAAGAGCTTGCCGCAGAGTTGGATGGAAAAGTAAAATTCGGTAAGGTGAATGTGGACGAAGAGGCTTCTCTGGCACTGAATTATCAGATCATGAGTATCCCGACATTGGTTGTGATGCATTATGGTCTGTTTCAGGGAAAAGCAATCGGCGTGCAGGGCAAAGATGCGATCCGTGAAATGCTTCAGGGTGTTTTGTAAAACACCTTGACAAATTTCTATCTATCAGTTACAGTCAATCTTGCAGATAGCAGAATCTTTTTTTATCAAATAAAATGTTACAAGAGTAATTATTTCAGCCAGATCGGCATGAAATCCCGGCAAAAAATAGAAAGTGATGGTTTAAATAGGGGGAAAACTGTCTTAAAAGGATGAACAGGGACAGAATTGTTTCATGTTCGTAGTTGACATTTAGGGCAAAGTATAATACTATAAGAACAAGAAAACGAACATAAGTTCGTATTGGAGGAAAGAAAATGGCAAGAGAAGATAAATTGAAAGCGTTAGATGCTGCAATTTCACAGATTGAGAAACAGTATGGTAAGGGATCTATTATGAAGCTGGGTGATAATTCAGCACATATGAATGTTGAGACAATTCCAACTGGATCTTTGAGTCTTGATATTGCACTTGGTCTTGGAGGACTTCCAAAGGGAAGAATTATTGAGATCTATGGTCCGGAATCCAGTGGTAAGACAACGGTTGCCCTGCATGCGGTTGCCGAGGTACAGAAAAGGGGCGGAATCGCAGGATTTATTGATGCGGAGCATGCACTTGATCCGGCTTATGCCAAGAATATCGGTGTGAATATTGATGAGTTGTATATTTCACAGCCGGACTGTGGAGAGCAGGCGCTTGAGATCACAGAGACGATGGTTCGCTCCGGAGCAGTGGATATCGTGATTGTTGACTCTGTTGCAGCACTTGTTCCGAAAGCAGAGATTGATGGAGATATGGGAGATTCCCATGTGGGACTTCAGGCAAGACTTATGAGCCAGGCTCTCCGTAAATTAACTGCAGTCATCAGCAAGTCGAACTGTATTGTTATTTTTATTAACCAGCTGCGTGAAAAAGTTGGTGTGATGTTCGGTAATCCAGAAACAACAACCGGTGGACGTGCATTGAAATTCTACTCATCTGTGCGTATGGATGTCCGTAGAATTGAATCTCTGAAACAGGCAGGAGAGGTTGTCGGTAACCGTACCCGTGTGAAGATCGTAAAGAATAAAGTGGCACCTCCATTCAAAGAGGCTGAGTTTGATATTATGTTTGGTAAGGGAATTTCCAAAGAGGGAGATATTTTAGACCTTGCTGCAGACTGTGGCATTATTGTGAAGTCCGGTGCATGGTATGCCTATAACGGAGATAAGATTGGTCAGGGACGTGAGAATGCGAAAACTTATCTGAGAGAGAATCCACTCGTATGTGAAGAGGTTGAGGCAAAAGTCAGAGAAAAATTCCAGTTAGATGGTACTGCAGAAGAGACGGATGCTGAGGGAGAGCCAGAAGTATTAGAGGATGAGGAATAAAAATGAGTCTTCAGGTCATGTCGGTCGTACCTCTTGAGAAGGGAAAAGCAAGAATCCGGTTTGATGATGGGACAGAAGTTGTTCTTTATAAAGGAGAGATTCGAAAGCTTGGGATAGAGGAGGGCTGTGTTGTCACAGAGGCTGTCTATGATAAGATTCTGAATGAAATCCTTGGAAAGCGTGCAATCAAGAGGGCAATGCATCTGTTGGAAAAGCAGGACCGGACAGAGCGTCAGCTTTATGACAAACTGAAACAGAACGGATATCCGGAAAGTTGTATTGAATCCGCAATTGCCTATGTAAAAAGTTATCATTATATCGACGATTTTCGTTATGCTTCTACCTACATCCGTTATCATCAGGAGATGAAAAGTAGACAAAAACTTAAGATGGAACTGATGGCAAAAGGGATTGGAAGAGATCTGGTTGATGCAGCATTAGAAGAAGAGTATGTTTCGGATGATCAGAAGAAGATTGCAGAGTTACTGCAGAAGCGGCATTATTCTTTTGAGGATGCAGATGTCAGCGAACAGCGGAAGAATTATCAGTTTTTACTCCGCAGGGGATTCAAAAGCAGTGATATCCTTCATGTCATGAAGCAGGAACGGCAGTAGGAGCAGGCCGGAGAGAAAAATTTTGTTTCAGAGAAAATCTGACAAATTTGTACAATATGTTGTATTCTTATTTTTGAGTCATTCAATATTATGCATATTGAACAGTAATTGACTTGACATAAGTATGAAAATAGAATAAAATTAACCTGTTGTTAATTATGACAGAAAATTAATCTAATTATATGTTATATGTACAATGAAAATTTCATAAAGGAGGTGCTCCTGTGCTGCAGATAGTGATCGCTGTTGTTATAACACTTATCGTTACTGCGGTTCTGACATACTTTATCACAACTGCTTACCACAAGAACGTAGCAAATGCTAAGATTGGTAATGCGGAAGATAGAGCACGTGAGATTATCGATGAAGCGGTAAAGACAGCAGAAACCAAAAAACGTGAAGCAATGCTCGAAGCAAAGGAAGAGTCCATCAGAGTCAAAAATGATCTGGACAAAGAAGTAAAAGAGCGCAGAGCAGAGATTCAACGTAGTGAACGCAGAGTCGTACAGAAGGAAGAAAACTTAGACAAGAAGTTGGAATCCATCGAGAGACGCGAAGCCGGTTTTGCTGCAAAAGAAGAAGAAATCAACAAGCAGAAAGCTCAGATTGCAAAGCTCAATGAAGAGCGTTTACAGGAACTGGAAAGAATCTCTGGATTAACCTCCGAACAAGCAAAGGAATATCTCTTAAAAACCGTTGAAGAAGATGTTAAACTTGATACCGCAAAATTAATCAAAGAAATGGAAAACAAGGCAAAGGAAGAAGCTGATAAGAAGGCCAAAGATTATGTGGTAACTGCCATTCAGAAATGTGCAGCAGACCATGTGGCAGAGACAACAATTTCTGTTGTACAGCTTCCGAATGACGAGATGAAAGGTAGAATCATCGGACGAGAGGGACGTAATATTCGTACGTTAGAGACGATGACAGGTGTGGATTTAATTATTGATGATACACCGGAAGCAGTTATTTTGTCTGGATTTGATCCAATCAGAAGAGAAGTTGCCCGCATTGCTTTGGAAAAATTGATTGTAGATGGACGTATTCATCCGGCTAGAATCGAAGAAATGGTAGAAAAGGCACAAAAAGAAGTTGAAACAATGATCCGTGAGGAAGGTGAAGCAGCAACATTAGAAGTTGGTGTTCACGGAATTCATCCGGAACTCGTTCGCTTACTCGGCAGAATGAAGTTCAGGACAAGTTACGGACAGAATGCATTAAAGCATTCTATTGAAGTAGCACAGCTTTCCGGATTATTGGCAGCGGAAATTGGTGTAGACGTAAGAACTGCGAAACGTGCAGGTCTTTTACATGATATTGGTAAATCTGTGGATCATGATATGGAAGGATCTCATATTCAGATTGGTGTTGATTTATGTAGAAAATACAAAGAATCACCAATTATCATCAATGCAGTTGAGGCTCATCATGGTGATGTAGAACCTGAGTCCCTGATTGCTTGTATCGTACAGGCTGCTGATACGATCAGTGCGGCAAGACCTGGTGCAAGAAGAGAGACACTTGATACTTATACCAACAGATTAAAACAATTAGAAGATATTTCAAACGGATTTAAGGGAGTAGAAAAATCATTTGCTATTCAGGCAGGTAGAGAGATTCGAATTATGGTAGTTCCAGAACAGATCAGCGATGCTGACATGGTATTATTGGCACGCAATATTGCAAAACAGATTGAGTCTGAATTGGAATACCCTGGACAGATTAAAGTAAATGTGATTCGCGAGTCACGTGTAACGGATTTTGCGAAATAGCTTGACAAAGAGAGCATAAAAGAAGATTTGAAGAGGATGGATCCTGTTTCGAATCTTCTTTTTTATATGAAAAAGCGTTCGATTGTTATAGAATAATCCTAGAACCAGAAGAGGCAGGAGGAAAGAAAGATGAGTGAACATGCAATAAGAATTAAACGGGAATTGGTGATGAAAGGCACTATTCTTGATGTGTACAAAGATACAATGGAACTTCCAAATGGCAAAACAGAAGAATGGGATTTTGTCTCACATAGAAAGGGAGCTGCGGCAGTTGTTGCAGTGCGTGAGGATGGAAAACTGCTAATGGTGAGACAGTACCGGAATGCTTTAGAGCGTATGACGTTAGAGATTCCTGCCGGAGCGAGAGACAGTGTGACAGAAGATACCAAAGTGTGTGCTGCAAGGGAACTCGAAGAGGAGACCGGATACCGGAGTGAGAATCTGTCATTTTTGCTTTCACTTCGAACGACGGTTGCATTTTGTGATGAATTTATCGATGTGTACCTTGCAAGAGATTTAGTGAAGAGTACACAGCATCTGGACGAGGGAGAAGCGATAGACGTGGAAGCACATGATGTAGACGAATTGTGTGAAATGATCTATGCAGGTAAAATACAGGATTCCAAGACGGTTTCTGCAATCCTCGCCTATAAGAATTTGCTGAATAAGGATTCCGGAAAAGCATAGATTATTAGTAAGATTGATTTTTGGTAGAAAATTGTGATTCAAAAAAATAAGATCATCTATGCATTATGTTTCCTTGCCGGAATATTGCTTGTCAATCTTATGGGAAGCGGTTTGTTGAACACCTATGGTGTGACTTCCTTCTGGGATCAGTCAGCTGTCACTTTCTGGAGCATGTCCTATGACCAGTATTTCTGGTATATTTTTTTCATGCGGATGAAAGGACTGATTGTGATCCTGCTGCTTGGCACAGTATTTGGCAGGAGGATCGTGACAAGGGTTTTTCTGGCACTGTTTCTGTTCCTGACAGGAATATTTATCACAATGTCAGTGATAGAACGGGGACTGTCTGGAATCGCAGCAGTTTTACTGGCAATGCTTCCGCAGTGGATTTTCTATTTACTGGCGTTCACCGTGTATGAGAGAGGAAGAGAAAGAAAAGTAATATTTGTCTGTGCTTTGCTCGTTGTGCTGGGGTGTCTTGCAGAGGGGTATATTTCACCGTTTTTCCTGAAAAAAGTACTATGACAGCGAAAATGGGGCAGATTATGTAATATGTATGTAAAAAAATTGTAATGAATAATTACAACATATGGTAAGACAGAAATTACAAAAAACGACATGTTGTATATGGACAAAAAGAAACAAAAAAACAGGCAAAAATACTGATTGCATTTTGATTTCTGAATCATTATAATAGGAAATATACCTCGAAAATGAGGTATTTTTTCGGCTTGAAAGAGTTTACATTGAGAGAAAAGAATCGGGGCAGGTAATGAGCATGAATCAGGATATACATAATTTTATCCAATATCTTCATCAGGAAAAACAAACTTCAGAGAATACAGAAGTATCTTATGAGCGAGACTTAAAGAAGATGATTTTGTATTTAACAGCACATGGAGTGGATAGAATTGACGCTGTTACCCCAGAAGTTCTGAATTCTTATGTGATAGAGTTAGAACAGTCAGGATTAAAGCCTGCAACAGTATCCAGAAGTGTTGCGTCCATGAAAGCATTCTTTCACTATGAAGAGTTAGAACAAAGGACAAGCGCAGATCCAGCTTTTGAACTGAAAGCTCCAAAGGTGGAGAAGAAAGCCCCAACTATTCTGACAACAGAGCAAACAAACCGCCTGTTAGCCCAGCCGAAGGATAATTCGGCGAAAGGTCTGCGTGATAAAGCAATGCTTGAATTGTTGTATGCAACAGGAATCCGTGTTTCTGAATTGATCTCTTTGAAATTAACAGATGTGAATTTTGATACCGGGTATATTACATGTGTAGATTCACACAAGGAGCGTATGATTCCAATGACTCCGGTGGCAAAGGACGCACTTGTCAGATATATCAGGGATGGACGTCCACAGTTGGTGAAGGATGAGAATTCCATCTGGTTGTTTACCAATTGTTCCGGGGATGCGATGAGCCGTCAGGGATTCTGGAAGCTGATCAAGTCCTATGGAAAGCGGGCAGGAATAGAGTCCGAGATCACTCCGCATATGCTGCGACATTCTTTTGCTGCACATCTTGTGTGCAGCGGGGCAGACTTAAAGAGCGTGCAGGAGATATTAGGACATTCCGATATTTCAACAACACAGATGTATGCACATATGAATCAGACTGCAAATGTATAAATAGGTACCGTGTAGTCTGCAGATATACACATAACATAATAATAAATAGAGTGTTCAGGATAAAATCCTATTGGGATTTATTTGCATATCAGTCGAGCAGATTTCGTACATCTTTCAGGGAACAGCCCTGTTTGAAAGCAATTGCTTTTAAATCTTCAAATTCCGGTTTTTCATGGTTTACATGATAACCGGAACTTTTTTTTATGCGGATTTTTCCGTAAGGAGTTTCTTTTGTCTCAAACGTGGAGACGAGTTTCACACGTTCGTAAACAGCATAACGGATGCCGCGGGTGGTTGTGTGCTGAAAGAAAAGGTTTGTGAAATTTTCTTTTTCAGACAGCGCACAGAGGCAGGTCAGGATAATCCCTGGTCTGCCTTTTTTCATCTGGATCGGGATCGTATATACATCGAGTGCGCCGGCGTTTAAAAGGGTTTCCGCAGCAAAGCTTATATCTTCGCCTGTCATATCATCCAGATTGCAGGAAATACTTAAAATTTTATCATCATAACCGTCCGCCTTACTGTCACCGAGAAATGCACGCACGCAGTTGGCAGTTTCAAAGTCTTTTTGTCCCATGCCGTAGCCGGTCTGTTGTAAAGTCATAACAGGCATTTCTTCAAAACTTTCCACATAATGACGAAGGATAGCAGCACCGGTTGGCGTCAGAAGTTCGCCTTTGATGGAACCGGTATAAAAAGGGATTCCTTTTAAAAGTTCCGCAGTCGCAGGAGCCGGAACCGGGAGGATGCCGTGGGCGCATTTTACAAATCCGCTTCCGACATGGAGTGGCGACGCAAATACTTTTTCCGGTGCGATCAGGTGCATGAGAAATGCGCAGCCACAGACATCAGCCAGCGCATCCAAAGTTCCAACCTCATGAAAATGAATCTGTTCTAATGTGGTGTTGTGTACGGCAGATTCTGCTTCTCCGATCAGGCGATAGATAGCAGCGGCATCTGCTTTTACCTGGGCAGGAAGCTGTAAGTGTTCGATCTGTGCGAGGACAGACTGGTAACTGTGATGCGTGTGCGCATGGGAAGATTCATTATGATGATGTTCCGCTGTCTCATGCTCGTTCGTGTGTACATGTTCTGCTTCTGTGTGATCATGGGTATGTGTATGTACATGTTCATGTACATGCACGCCTTCCTCTTCTCCGTTTATCATAACATGCATATGTGTGCCGGAAATGCCGCACTTTTTTGATTCCTCCGCAGAAATCTGAATTCCATATTCCGAGAAAGCCTGATTCATCGTCTGCAAAAATAATTCTTTCTGGTCGCATATTTCATAAAGGGCAGCCATGAGCATGTCTCCGGCAGCACCCATCTTACATTCAAAATATAATGTTTTCATAGATAAAATTCCTTTCTGATAGTAAAAACAAAGGTCAGAATCCGGTTACCTGTTATGTAAAAAGAGGTAACGGAATATGCCTGACTTATTTTATTTTAATCGACATTTTCATAGTATGCAAGCAGGGATTCCTGTTGGTACATTTCTACAAAAAATGGAAACTATTTTTGTGAAAGTAGTTTCTTGTGAGGAAAAAAGGAACATGCTACAATAATGGAAACGAAAAAAAGAAAAACAGTTTCCAAGCAGAGAACATGGATAAAATGATGCAGACAAATGAAAGAGCAAAAGTAAGAAACAGAATACAGGCGAAAAGGGGAGAGGACATGGAGTTACGGGAAACCATTTTAGAGGGGACGATTCAGGCATTTAATAAAAAGGGATTGAAGTTTACGATGGATGACATCGCTTCCCTGCTTGGAATGAGTAAGAAAACGATTTATACCGTGTTTCAGGATAAGAATACGCTGGTGTCAGAGATGGTGGATTACTGTTTTGATTCCATCAAAGAGAGCGAGCAGGAAGTGATCTCGGATACTTCGCTCGATACGGTTGGAAAAATCCGGGCGGTTTTGGGAGTACTCCCGGAGAGTTATAAAGACATTGATTTCCGCCAGCTTTATTTATTGAAAGACAAATATCCGAAAATTTATAAAAAAGTAGAACAACGGTTAGAGACAGGCTGGGAGACAACGATCGCCCTGATCCAGCAGGGGATTCATGAGGGCACGGTGCGGCCGATTCAGATCCCAATTTTAAAAACCATGATGGAGGCAACGCTTGAGCAGTTTTTCCAGAGAGATATTCTGATCACAAATCAGATTTCCTACAACGAGGCGTTAGAGGAAGTGGTCAATATACTGGTGGATGGAATTACAAGGTAAAAGATAGCAGCGAGTTCGTTGCACAGAAGAACAGAGAGGGTGAGGATGATGTCAGAACGTATTTATTTGAATAATGACTGGAAGTTTGCAGAACAGTTTGAGGCTTCTATGACAGAGGCAGCTTATGATGACAGTACAATGCAGAATGTCAGGCTTCCACATACCTGTAAGGAAACGCCGCTTCACTATTTTGATGAACACTGCTATCAGATGATCAGCGGTTATCGAAGAGTCATCGAGGCAGAGAAAGCGTGGGAAGGAAAAAAGATATTACTGACAATCGATGGTGCCGCCCATGACAGCGAAGTATTTTTAAATGGGGAGAAAGTGGGAGAACATCACTGTGGATACACAGCTTTTACGATGGATATCAGCGGAGTACTCCGCTATGGAGAAAAAAATATCCTTGTCGTGAAAGTAGACAGCAGGGAGGACTTGAATATTCCACCGTTTGGTTATGTGATCGACTATATGACATACGGCGGCATTTACCGGGATGTCTATCTGGATATTAAAAATAAAGACTACATCGAAGATATTTTTATCAGGACAAACATTGGACAAATGGATGACCAGAATGCGGAACTCATCTCTGAGGTGACGGTGCAAAGAACGCAGGAGGGATTGTTTTTAAAACAGAGTCTTAAAAATAAAAAGACAGGAGAGTATCAGCCATTAGGGGAGAGTGAAATCTCCGGCACTTCCATGCAGCTTTCCTATCTGGTAGAAAATGTGATTCTGTGGGAGCTGGAACATCCGGAACTTTATGAAGTTAAGACAGAATTAATCTGTGATGGAAAGTTAATGGATGAGAGGATAGACCGAATCGGATTCCGAAGGGCAGAATTCAAAAAAGACGGATTCTATCTGAACGGCAAAAAAATAAAACTGAGAGGTTTAAACCGTCACCAGAGTTATCCGTATGCGGGATATGCGATGCCAAAATCCATGCAGCAGCTGGATGCGGATATTTTAAAGAGGGAGCTGGGGGTGAATGCAGTGCGCACCTCCCACTATCCACAGTCCCATTATTTTATAGAGCGGTGTGACGAAATAGGACTTCTTGTTTTCACAGAAATTCCAGGGTGGCAGCATATCGGTGACGCTGCATGGAAAGATCAGGCGGTGGAAAATGTCAGGGATATGGTAAAACAGTACCGGAATCACACGTCGATCATCCTCTGGGGCGTGCGCATTAATGAATCGCAGGATGATGAGGCATTTTACAGAAGGACGAATGCGGCAGCACATGAGTTCGATGATTCGAGACCGACAGGCGGTGTGCGTGCGAACAGGAAAAGCAGTCTGCTGGAAGATGTGTATACCTACAATGATTTTGTGCATGATGGAAAGGCAAAGGGATGTGAGCCGAAAAAGAATGTGACATCAGATATGGAAAAACCATACCTCATCAGTGAATACAATGGGCATATGTATCCGACGAAGGCATTTGACTGGGAAGAACACCGGACAGAGCATGCGCTCCGCCATGCAAATGTTTTGGATGCGGTGGCAGCCGAGGAGGACATTGCAGGATGCTTTGGCTGGTGCATGTTTGATTACAACACTCACAAGGATTTCGGAAGTGGTGACCGCATCTGTTATCACGGAGTCATGGATATGTTCCGCAATCCGAAACTGGCAGCGGCGGTCTATGCTTGTCAGCAGGAGAAAGAGCCGGTGCTGGAATTAAGTTCTTCCATGGATATTGGGGAACATCCGGGATGTAACCGCGGGGAAACCTATATTTTTACGAATGCGGATAAGGTGCGGATGTATAAAAATGACCGGTTCATTAAGGAGTACAGTGCCACAGATTCTCCGTACACACATCTGAAACACGGTCCGATCCTTATCGATGATTTTATCGGAGATGCCCTGCAGGAAGAACATATGAAACCGGGACAGGAAGCCGGTGTGAAAAAAGCTTTGAATGCGTTTACCAGATTTGGGTTCGCAAAGCTTCCAAAGTCCATTTATGCGACGGGAATATGGCTGATTCTTCGCTATCATATGAATATGGAAGAGGCAGTCCGGTTGTATAACAAATACATTGGCGACTGGGGTGGCACCTCCACAACGTATCGTTTTGAGGCGGTGATGGTGGATGTATCTACAAGGCAGGAGCGGGTGGTGAAAACAATCATCAAAGAACCGATGACAGAGCGGAAGATTTCAGCAGTGGCGGATCATGAGAATCTGATCGACGCAGAGAGTTATGATGTGGCTGAGGTTCGGATTCAGGCACAGGACGAACACGGCAATATCCTTCCATTTTACAATGAACCACTTACCTTTGAGACAGAGGGACCGATTGAAATCATCGGACCAAAGACGGTGGCTTTGCAGGGAGGAATGGGCGGCGCTTATGTGAAGAGCAAAAGGCTTCAGCCAGGAGAAAAGCAGAATGCGGCACTTATCATACGGGATTGTGACACGGAGATAAAAATCGGTTTTACGGTTCAAAGTGAGAGAAATTTTTAAAGTTTGGAGAGAATGAAAACATGACAGACAGATCAAGCGTGATTTTTGGAAATAAAATGCCGGACAAGGTTTACAAAAAGGCAGTGAAGTCCAAAAAGAAATATAGAAAAAAATTTGGAGATGACTCCAAAAAAAATTATGAGGTGTCGGTCGAGAAGAACCGTTACATTGGAGATTCCCTGGGAGTTTACAATATTCTGGTGGGAAATCTGGCAGAGAATGCACATTATGATGTCAATGCGCATGCGGAAAAAGGTACATTTGACACAGAAAAAGGGATCATTGTCGGAAATATCCGTATGGGATTTGGACACTACCGCATTTCCATGGCGATGGCGTCTGCGGCGAAGGCGATGGGCTATACGCCTTACTGGATGGACTTAAATTCCTATGGGGAGACGACCTGCACAAAAGTGATCGGTGCACAGAATGATCTGTATTCACTCGGCTCAAGACTTTCGAAAAATCCGATTTTTAACAAACTTGTCTGGGAGCCAATGAATTATGAGGGATTCCGGGCATTGTCCTACAATGCAGCAGACCAGAAAAACGCGGAGCTGATGGCTCCGGTGTACCGCAATGTGCCGAAGGACATCCCGGTGATCGGAACACATGTCTGGCCGGCGCAGGCAGCCGTACATGCCGGAATGAAATATGTGGTGAACGCGATCCCGGATAACTGGCCGATGGCACTACATTTGTCAGAGGGAAGTGTGCATACGATCCAGTGTCATAATTCCTATATGGGATACCGCATTTTAAACGGCATGAATAAAGATACAGTAAATAAACCAATGCCATCTGACAGCCTTGTATACACAGGACATTACATTGACCATGAACTTGTGCAGGGCATCGAAGCGGACTGTGCGGCGCGTATCAAAAGAAAAGAGAATGGCGAGCCGATGCGTTTCCTTTTAACGATCGGCGGGGCTGGTGCGCAGAAGGAGATTTTTGCAGCGATCATCAAATTCCTGCTTCCGTATATTGAGAAGAAGCAGGCGGCGTTATACGTCAACGTGGGCGATTATAAAAATGTCTGGGAAGCGCTGCTGGCAGAAATTCCTGAGATGAAAAACTATGCAGCAGAGTATTTTGATCGTTGGGCAGATACAGAAGCATTTGCACAAAAAGCATTGGATGAGAAGGAGAAAATTGAGGGAATCCACGGATTCTGGCACAAAAATATTTTCGAGGCGGTATACTGCACGAATCTTCTCATGAGAAGCTGTGATGTCTTAGTGACAAAACCGAGCGAACTCGCATTTTATCCGGTGCCGAAACTGTTTATCCGCCGCGTGGGAAAACATGAGATGTGGGGTGCGATCCATTCTGCGGAGGTGGGAGACGGAACGTTAGAGTGCCGGGATATTCCGCACACGATCCAGATGCTGGAATTATTTTTGCAGGACGATACTTTTCTTTCAGATATGTGTCAGAACATTGTAACGAATAAAAAGGCAGGTCTTTATGACGGTGCTTACAAAGTTGTGGAACTTGCAATGGGATTAAAAAATAAACAGAAATGATGAATTTTTAATGGAGAAAAAGGAGATTTTTACGATGGAAGCAAAGAGAAGTTTGAGCGGCAGAGAGAAATTTGCCTATGGAATCGGGGCAGTGGGAAAGGATATGGTCTACATGCTTTCCGCCAGCTACATTTCCATTTATTTTCTGGATGTTATGGGAATCAGCGCAGCAGCGATCGCAGTTCTTTTGATGGCAGCCCGCGTGTTTGATGCATTTAACGATCCGATCATGGGTGTGCTGGTCGCAAAGACAAAAACGAGATGGGGAAAATTTCGTCCGTGGCTGCTTGTCGGTACGGTCACAAATGCACTTGTACTTTACCTGATGTTCACAATCCCACCGGAATTAAACGGTGCAGGGTTAGTGGCATATGCGTCTGTTACCTACATTTTGTGGGGCATGACTTACACGATGATGGATATTCCATTCTGGAGTATGATTCCGGCATTTACCGAGGCTGGAAAAGAGAGAGAGGGATTGTCTGCATTTGCACGTTCCTGCGCAGGTGTCGGTTCCGCACTGGTATCGATCGTCACAGTCATGAGTGTTGCCGCACTTGGAAAAGCATTCGGTGGAACGACAGACAATGAGATCAACCGTATCGGATACAGTAAATTTGCACTGATCATTGCGGTGTTATTTGTGATCTTCATTCTGATCACCTGTCTGTGCATCAAAGAGAAATCAACGGTCGATATGAAGAACGCTTCCATCGGTGAGATGTTTCGGGCGCTGATCCAGAATGATCAGGCAATGACAGTTGTAGTTGCAATCGTAATGATCAATACGGCCTTATATATCACCCAGCAGCTGGTTTACTTTTTTTTAAAATATGATTTCAGCCCAAGTACTTATCAGGGAGATTTTACGCTGTTTAATATGGTCGGCGGCGGATGTCAGATTTTGGCGATGATGATCCTGTTTCCGGTGCTCCGCAGATTCATGGACACGATTAAAATTTTCTATACCTGTTTTGGAATGGCAGTGACCGGATATATTTTGATCATTATCATTTCCGCAACCGGAACAAGTTCTGTCGTATGGCTGTTTATTCCGGCGGCACTGATCATGGCGGCAGTCGGTGTGTTGAATGTAATTATTACCATCTTTTTAGCAAATACGGTAGATTATGGTGAATTTAAAAATAACCGGAGAGACGAATCCGTCATTTTTTCCATGCAGACGTTTGTTGTAAAGCTCGCCTCAGGAATCGCAGGATTTATATCTTCGATGGTTTTATTTGTGTTCCATATCAGTTCAAACAAAGAAGCGGTAGTAACGGAACCGATCGCAGCATCCTCCTGCATGGGACTGCGTTTATCCATGACGATCATTCCGATCGTTGTGCTGGTGATCGGATTTATCGTATTTAAGAAACGTTATATTCTGACAGACCGGAAGTTAGCGGAGATTTCCAAAGAATTAGAGAAAAAACATCAGAATTAAAAGAGGAGAAAATCATGATTCAGACAGCTAATGATATTTTTGTGTTACATACAGCACATACGACCTATGCGTTCCGCAAATTGCCGACAGGGCAGTTGGAGCATTTATATTATGGAAGAAAAATCCATGTGTGTGAGCCTCTGGATGAAAATGCAGTCGCACCTTTGATCGAAAAACATACCTTTCAGCCGGGCAACAGCTGTGTCTACGACAGGGAACATGACGCCTATACGTTAGAGGATCTGTGTCTGGAAATGTCCGCTTATGGAAAGGGAGATATCAGGGAGCCGTTTGTGGAACTTATCTATGAAGATGGAAGTTTTTCCTCGGATTTTGTGTATGAATCGTCTGTCCGGTTTGAGGGAAGAGAGGCGAGAGATGCAGAGGATGCATTGCCAGCTTCCTATGATGAAAAAAATCAGGTGGAACATCTGTGTGTGACGTTAAAAGACAACAATTCTGCTTTGAAATTAGAACTTCATTATTATATTTATGAGGATTGTGATGTGATCACAAGAAGTGCAAAACTCATCAATGACGGTGAAAATGCAGTGCAGATCCGGCGGCTGATGAGCTGTCAGGTCGATTTTCCGACATCGGATCATGTGTTTACCTCCTTTCATGGCGCGTGGGCGAGGGAGATGCGAAGATGGGATGTCCCGGTGGCAGCAGGGAAATACGTAAATGCTTCTTATACCGGAACTTCCTCAAGCAGAGCGAATCCGTTTGTGATGTTAAGTGGGAGAGAGACCACGGAGGATACCGGGGACTGCTATGGATTCAATCTTGTATACAGCGGAAACCATTATGAGGTGGTCGAAGTGAACAGCTATGGAAAAACAAGGTTTGTCTCTGGAATCAATCCGCAGAATTTTTGCTGGCAGCTTCCGGCAGGGGAAAGCTTTGAGGCACCGGAGGCAGTGATGGCTTATTCCAAAGCCGGCTACAATGGGATGAGCCAGTGTATGCACCGCTTTGTGCGGGAACATATTGTGCGTGGTGCGTGGAAGAAAAAAGTGCGCCCGGTATTGCTGAACAGCTGGGAAGCCGCGTATTTTGATATCAATGAGAAAAAACTGCTCCAGCTCGCAAAAGCCGGAAAGGAAGCAGGGATTGAACTGTTTGTGATGGACGATGGATGGTTTGGCCACAGGGACAATGACCGGTCATCGCTAGGAGACTGGAAGGTGAATACGAAAAAGCTTCCGAACGGGTTGGCTGGTCTCTGCAAAAAAATCAACGATCTTGGTATGGATTTTGGCATCTGGGTAGAGCCGGAGATGGTGAACGTGGACAGTGAACTTTATAAGGCGCACCCGGACTGGGCGATGGATATTCCGGGCAAAAATCATTCCGAGGGAAGAAACCAGCGGCTGCTCGATTTAAGCCGGGCAGAGGTGCAGGACTATATCATTGGGCAGATGAGTGACCTGTTCTCCTCTGCAAATATTGCCTATGTGAAATGGGATATGAACCGGATCGTGACCGATTATTATTCAAAGGCACTTCCATCGGAGCGGCAGGGGGAGGTGGCACACCGTTATGTGCTTGGACTATACCGGTGTATGAAGGAGTTGACAGAGCGATTCCCGGAAATTTTATTTGAGGGATGTGCAGCAGGCGGCAACCGGTTTGATCTTGGAATCTTATCGTATTTCCCACAAATCTGGGCGAGTGATGACACAGACGCACTGTGCCGTGCGGAGATTCAGACCGGATACAGTTACGGTTATCCAATGTCCGTGGTGAGCGCACATGTCTCATCCTGCCCGAATCACCAGACGCTCCGAATGACACCACTTGAGACAAGATTTCAGGTGGCAGCGTTTGGAATCTGCGGATATGAATGTAATTTCTGCGACATGAAAAAGGAGGATTTCGATGCGGTAAAAGCGCAGATCGCACTTTATAAAGAGTGGCGCAAAGTGCTGCAGACCGGTTCTTTTTACCGGGGAAGAAATTTTTCGGATCAGGGCAGCGTGTTAGGTTCATCGGCTGGAAATATCCAGGAGTGGACGTGTGTATCAGAAGACCGGGAAAAAGCGGTTGGCTTTCTGATGCAGAAACTTGTGTCGCCGAACACGCAGTTTGAATATTATCGTCCGAATGGGTTAAACCCGGAAGCCAGATATCATTTTTACAACCGTAGTTTAAAATACAATGTAAAAGAGTTTGGTGATCTGGTAAACACCGTGGCTCCGGTGCATATCAGGCAGGATTCTGTCGCACATAATCTGATCGCAAAGTTTGTGAAAATGGATGGTGAGGCAGAAGATTTCTGTGCATATGGCGATGCACTCATGTATGCCGGAGTAAAATTAAAGCAGGCATTTGGAGGCACCGGCTACAATGAACAGATAAGGCATTTCCCAGACTTTGCATCCAGGATGTACTTTATGGAGCAGATGAACGATTGACGGAGTGAAAAATTTGGAGGTGCGTTTCTTCCATGGCTTTTAACGTACAATAAAAAATGAAATGGCAAGAGGGGCTCTGTGAAAATAGCTCGGATTGTTTATTTATCCATGGTTCGTTTTAGACTTCTTCGATTGTTTATGTTCATTCAAAAAATGGACGACTGGCTCTCTGTGTCCGTCTACGGAAAACTCTCTTTGCAACTTTATTGTGCGCAAGTTACATGTCAGAAAATCAGCAGAGAAGTAGGGCAAAAATTATCCGGGTATTTTTTAATTTTTGCCCTACAATAAACGATGCTGATTCTGACATTTACTTGCGCTAAATAAAGTTGCAGAGAATTTTCCGTAGACGGACACAGAGAGCCAGACGTCCATTTATGAATGTACATAAACTTAAAGTCTAAAACGAACCATGGATAAATTTACACAATCCTCACAATATTTTCACAGAGCCCCTCTTGTCATTTCATTTCTATCAACACACAGAAGCCATGGAAGAAACGCACTTCCAAATTTTTCATTCGGTCAATCGTTTTTTCGCTTCGTCGATCACATCCTGGATGAAGCCTTCTGTGTCGTCGCGGACGGTCTGCCAGTCAATGTGTTCCATGTCTGGCGAATCGAGGTCGGCGCCACGGAATACATCCGGCAGATTTTTTTCTTTTGTGATCGTTCCGATAAAGGAAAAAGTGCCAAGCAGGTCATCGCCCTGCATGACGGAAAGGTTTTTGACATTTATTTCACAGCCGTTGTCGTCTGGCTGGGTGGTGATATAGCCGCTCGCTGTAAAATTGTCGCCCTGATTTGTCTCATAGAGACAGTCCATATAGATAAAATTCACATGGGTGACAGACGGATTGCGGACATAGGTGAGTGTCAAGCGTTCTCCATTTGGCATTTCATAGCTTAAAATACAGGTTCCGGCATCTGTTCCGTCAATGATCATGGAAGCACCTTTTGTGATATCAGACAGATCGACCTCCATACGGCTCATCCGGCACAGACCGGTCAGATATAGGGAAATGCGGATGTCATAGTCCGGGGCATCCATGCCCAAAAGCTCCCAGATAAAATCGCCGGAACCCTCCGGGATCGTGACGAGGTATTCGTGGCTTTTCACATCATCGGAGTCTGTTCTTGTTTTTCCGGTTTCCTCAATCTGAATCTGTCTGGTCAGTTCGATAATATTGGAAAAGTTGTCGTGAAACCATTCCTGATCGATATCATGTGTCAGCTCAGGCGCTTTTTTAAAATAGGTATTGCCGGTGGTCATGGCATAAGAAAGATTGTCTAACATTGGAACCATGAAATAAACGGTATTGGGATTCATATAAAAATCCATCTCGCCAACATTCAGCGTCAGGACATCCATATCGGAGATTATGGAAAGCTTTTTCTGTGTAAAAGAGCTCTCCCCGGAAATGTCCATGGAGGAGGAGTATTTAAAATTTTTGATATCGTTCAGGTAGGCTTTTCCCTCAAATGAGATATCCCCATTGAAGTAATCCTGGCATAATTCCATAATGTCAATGTGGTAGGCAATATAAGCCGGATCTTTCAGGGTATCCTGCATAAAATAAATGACAGACAAAAGCATTCTGGCACGTGGATTCTTAGAAATATAAACAAAACTGCAGAGAAACAGAAAAAGCAGACATGCAAAAAATATGCCACATCTGCGAAGAGGTTTTTTCTTTTTTCTGCCCGGATCTGTTTTGCTCTGCTCCATAAAAATGCTCCTGTTGTTATTTGTAATGGTCTATTCATTATAATATGAACGCAAAAAATTAACCATATAAAATGGATGATTTTTATAAAAATTTAATGTACAATATAAAAGACATAAATACGATTCTGACAGGAGAACCAGAAGATGATGAACGAATTTTGCAAGGGCGGAGGCTGCACGGCGAAGCTTGGACCGGGAATTTTGGACAAGGTATTAAAAATGATACCGAAAAAAGCTGACCCGAATCTGCTGGTCGGTTTTGACCATTCCGATGATGCGGCAGTGTATCAGCTTACGGACGAGCTTGCAGTGGTGCAGACGCTTGATTTCTTTCCGCCGATGGTGGAAGATCCTTATCTCTTTGGAAAAATCGCAGCCACCAACGCATTGAGCGATATTTATGCGATGGGAGGAGAAGTTAAAACAGCATTAAACATTGTGTGCTTTCCGGAGAGCATGGACGCCAACATTTTAGGACAGATTTTACTTGGTGGAAATGAGAAAGTGACGGAGGCAGGCGGCGTGTTGGCAGGTGGTCATTCCATCAATGATGTGGATGTGAAGTATGGACTGTCCGTGATGGGAACGATTCACCCGAAACGTATTCTGGAAAACAATCACTGCAAGGAAGGAGATCTGCTGCTTTTGACCAAGCCGTTAGGAGTAGGGATCGTCATGACGGCATCCCGCATGAAAGCAGTGTCTGAAGAAGCCTTTGACCAGGCGGTGGAATCGATGACTACTTTGAATAAATATGCGGCAGAGATTTTTAAAAAGTACGGGATACATGCCTGCACGGACATTACCGGATTTGGATTGCTGGTACATCTTGGTGAAATGCTGGGCGAAAACTTTTCCGCAGAGGTGTGGACTTCACAGATTCCTTATATCAGGGCGTGCGAGGATTATGTGGAAGAATTTTACATCACAGCCGCAGGACAGCGCAACCGCAACCATATCGGTGCACAGGTGGCATTTGAAAATTGCAGTTTTGCGATGGAAGAGATTTTATTTGATCCGCAGACTTCCGGGGGACTTCTTGTGGCAATCCCGGAAAATGAGGCCAAAAAGGCGCTGAAGGAGATCGAAGCACTTGGACTGGACTGTGGAATAATAGGAAGAGTGACAGAGAAAAAGGAAAAGAAAATCTATGTCCTGAAATAAAGAAAATACAGCATTAGCTGCCGATTGAAAAAATGTAAATAAACAGATGGAGGCATGAAAAATGAATATTCAGATTGACGCAAAAGGAAAACAGTGCCCATTGCCGGTGATCGAGGCAAAAAATGCAATTTCCGGCATGACTGAGGCAGGAATCGTGGAAGTGACTGTGGACAATGAGATTGCAGTACAAAATCTCACCAAAATGGCAGACCACAAAGGGTTAAAAGCAAAGAGCGAGAAAAAATCCGATCAGGAATACACGGTATGGATGGAAGTGACAGAAGAGTTTGTGAAAAATAATATAAAGGATGGGAATGTTTCATCCACACCGGTCACTGGGGAAAATTGTATTCCGGACATCCGAAAGAAAAAAACAGTCGTTGTGCTCGGTGCAGACCACATGGGCGAGGGGGATGATAAGCTAGGAAAAATGCTGATGAAAGGATTTGTCTATGCGCTGACGCAGCTGGAGGAACTGCCACAGACGATTTTACTTTTTAATTCCGGTGCATATTTAAGCTGTGAAGGTTCCGACTCCGTCGAAGATTTAAAGAGCATGGAGGCGCAGGGCGTGGAGGTCATGACCTGTGGAACATGTCTGAACCATTACGGATTGACCGAAAAACTGGCGGTTGGTTCTGTGACCAATATGTATGTGATCGCGCAGACAATGATGGAAGCAGATCACATTGTAAAACCATAAAGGATAAGGAAAATGAAAAAAAATATCATTATCGTCCGCGGCGGCGGGGATATCGCCACGGGCACAATTTATAAACTGCACCAGAGCGGTTATCCGGTTCTGGTGACCGAAATTGCAAATCCGTCTGCAATCCGGCGTCAGGTTGCATTTTCGGAGGCGGTCTATGAGAAAAGTTACACTGTGGAAGGCGTTACATGTTATTTTGCAGAGAATTTGACACGGGCATATGAACTCCTGAAGCAGAGGAAAGTTGCGTTGATGATCGATCCGGACGGAGCGGTGATCCGGGAGGTGAAACCGGCGGCAGTGGTCGACGGAATCCTTGCAAAGAAAAATCTTGGGACTACAATGGATATGGCACCGTTTACGGTTGCATTAGGTCCCGGATTTACGGCGGGGGTGGACGTGCATGCGGTTGTTGAGACAATGCGCGGACATAAGCTTGGCAGAATTATTTATGAGGGAAATGCGATTCCGAATACCGGGATTCCGGGTGCTATCGCAGGTGTTGCGAAAGAGCGCGTGATCCATGCAGAGTGCGCAGGTGTTTTATATGGAGAAAAAAAGATTTCCGATTACGTGCAAAAAGACGAAGTGATCGCCTTCATTTATCCGGATACGCAGGGGAAGGATGCTTCCGGGCAGGAGAAAAAAGACGGTGCATTTGCTGTGAGAGCCACCATTTCCGGGATTCTCCGTGGACTCATCCGGGACGGTTATCCGGTGACAAAAGGATTTAAAATTGCAGACATTGATCCGAGAGAATCCGAGTATGAAAACTGTTTTACAATCTCGGATAAGGCAAGATGCATTGCAGGAGGTGTGTTAGAAGCACTGCTTCATGCGGGAATCCTTCCAGAGTGATGGAAATAACGCAGGTATTCAGAGAAGCTGACAGAGGGAAAGGCAGGAACGGTTGCAATGATATACTTTGACAATGCCGCAACTACTTTGCAGAAACCAGAGGAGGTTGCACAGGCGGTAAAAGAATCATTTTCTTATATAGGCAATGCAGGAAGAGGGGCGAATGAGGCTTCTCTTTTTACATCCAGATTGATTTTTCAGACACGGAAACAGATTGCAGAGCTGTTTCATATGAAAGATGGAGAACAGTCTCTTGGGGCAGAGCGTGTGGTGTTTACTATGAATGCGACCGAGAGTTTAAATATTGTGCTGAAAGGACTATTGCATCCGGGCGACCATGTGATCACCACTGAGATGGAGCACAACAGTGTTCTGCGTCCGCTTTATGAGCTTGAGGAGAAGGGCATCGGTGTCACAATCGTTTTCTGTGAGAAAAATGGAACAATTTCCTGTGAAAAAATAAAGCAGGCAATCGGTAAAAACACAAAAGCAATCGTGTGCACGCATGCTTCCAATGTGACAGGTGATGGAAATGATATCGCACAAATTGGAACTTTATGTGAAAAATATAATCTATATTTTATTTTAGATGCCTCCCAGACGGCAGGAGCGGCCGGGATTGACATGGAACAGAATCATATTTCTGCAATTTGTTTTACTGGGCATAAAGGACTGTTTGGTCCGCAGGGAACCGGTGGGATCGCACTGGCAGATGGAGTGTGTGTAAAACCGCTTTTATCCGGTGGAAGCGGCGTACATTCATTTGAGAGAAAACATCCCATGGAGCTGCCGGCTGCTCTGGAGGCAGGAACGCTGAACGGACATGGGATCGCAGGACTCCATGCTGCTCTGGACTGGATCAAAAAGACCGGGATCGCAGCTATCCATGAGAAAGAAATGGCGTTAGCTGAACAGTTTCAGCGAGGAATTGAAACAATTCCGGGCATTCACCTCTACGGAGGTGAAAAACGGGTGGCAGCGATCGTATCGTGTAATCTGGCGGATCTTGATTCCGCTTATGTCAGTGACTGCCTTGCAGAAGATTATGGGATTGCGACAAGGGCGGGGGTACACTGTGCACCTCTGATGCACACCCATTTTGGCACAGAAAAACAGGGCATGGTACGATTTAGTTTCTCCTGTTTTAATACGACAGAAGAGGTGGAGAAAGCAGTCAGGGCGATGCAGGATATTGCAGCGGAAAACCGTGGAAAAGTGACGGCATATGTCGGAGCCGGAGGAAAGACGTCAAGTATCCGAAAGCGTGCCGAGACATTGCGCGCAGAGGGAAAAAGAGTTTTGATCCTTACGACAACTAAAATGATGGCGCCACAGGAGCAGGAGATATTTGCAGCGTATGAGCAGACCGGGCAGGAGAGCGTAATATCAGCTACAGCGTCCGTCTGGCAGGAGCGCAGGGCAGCAGAAAAGCAACTGAAAGAGCGGGTACAGTCTGTCCTTGACACATACGGCTGCTGTGTCGCAGGGAGCCTGATCCCCGGCACGGAAAAGTTTGGAATGCTGCCGGAAAAGCTGATGGAGGATCTGCTATATCTGGCAGATGAGATTCTGATCGAGGCGGACGGTTCCGCACATATGCCGGTTAAAGCTCCGGCGGAGCATGAGCCGGTTCTGTTTCCCTACATGGATGAAGTTGTCATTGTCATGGGGACACATGCGATTGGAAAACCACTGCGGGAAGTGTGCCACAGAGTCGACTATGCAAAAGAACTTTTAAAATGTGATGCCGACAAGATTGTGACAGCGGCGGATCTCGAGACACTTGCAGAGCAGGGATACGCGATTCCAATTCAGAAACAATATCCATGGATGAAAATTTCGAAAGTAACAGGAAAAGATATTAAGCTGTGTCTGACAGCTGAAAAGAAAGATAAAGAGAGGGACAAACAATGATTCGATTTAACAGTGACTACACAGAAGGATGCCATACGGCAATTTTAGAGAAGTTAGTTGAAACCAATATGGAGCAGACAGCAGGCTATGGAGAAGATGAGTATTGCGGACAGGCGAGAGAGCTGATCCGGAAGGCATGTGGGGATGAGCGTGTGGATGTGCATTTCCTGGTGGGAGGTACACAGACGAATGTCACTGTGATCTCAGCAGCATTAAAGCATTATCAGGGAGTGATCACGGCAAAAACAGGGCATATCAATATTCATGAGACGGGCGCTTTGGAGGCATGCGGCCATAAATGTCTGTGTATTGAAACACCGGATGGAAAGCTGACGGCTAGGCAGATCGCAGCGTACACAGATGCACATTTTGCAGACGAGAGTTTTGAACATATGGTACAGCCGAAAATGGTGTACATTTCCAATCCGACAGAGATCGGAACGATTTATAAAAAGGCGGAACTGGAAGCAATTTATCAGGTGTGCAAAAAGCGTGGGCTCTATCTTTTCATGGATGGGGCGAGACTTGGCTATGGACTGATGTGCAAGGAAAATGATCTGACACTTTCTGATATCACAGCCAACACAGATGTATTCTATATCGGCGGAACAAAAGTGGGAGCACTTTTTGGAGAGGCAGTTGTGATCCGCAATGAGGAACTGAAAAAAGACTTCCGTTACAATATCAAGCAGCGTGGCGGTATGCTGGCGAAAGGCAGACTGCTTGGAATCCAGTTTCTGACCTTGTTTGAGGAAAACCGGTATTTTGATATTTCCGCACATGCAGCACGATTAGCGGAAAAGTTAAAAGACGAATTAACAAAAATGGGAGTGAAATTCTATATTGATTCTCCGACTAATCAGCAGTTTCCAATTCTGCCGGATGCTGTGCTTGCGGAACTGAAAAAGAAATATAGTTTTGCTTATCAGGAGCGTATGGATGAGACACACAGTGCAGTCCGTTTTTGTACCTGCTGGGCAACGAAAGAGGAAAATGTGGATATGCTGCTTGCAGATATTCGTGAGCTACTTGCCTGATTGAAGGAGTATACTAAAAAAAGACTGATTTATTCAGAAAATTTAAATGAAAATGAATATGCAGATCAGTGAAAATGGGAGAAATGCAGCATGTCAGACAGAAAAAACATTTTACTCATCGCAACAGGCGGTACAATTGCATCCAAAAAATCAGACAACGGATTAAAACCACAGATCTCACCGGAAGAACTGATGCAGTATATCCCGCAGGTGAAAGATATCTGTGATTTTCATGCTGTCCAGCTTATAAATCTGGACAGCTCGAACATGGAACCGAAACATTGGAAAATGATGGTGCATACCATCCGTGAAAATTATGAAAAATACGATGGCTTCGTCATCGCCCATGGTACGGACACAATGGCATACACTGCGGCGGCACTTTCCTATATGATACAGAATTCAAAAAAACCGATCGTGATCACCGGCGCACAGAAACCGATCGACCTTGAGATCACCGATGCAAAATCAAATCTGCTTGACAGTTTTTTATATGCATCCGATGAGAACTCGCAGGGGGTTCAGATCGTTTTTGACGGAAAAGTCATTGCGGGAACGAGAGCGAAAAAAGTCCGGTCCAAAAGCTACAATGCATTTTCCAGCATTGATTTTCCATGTCTTGCCATGATCCAGGATGGTAATATCATGCGCTACATTCCACCGATTCCGTATGAAGAGGAAGTATGGTTTTATGAGGAACTGGATGAAAATGTGTATCTGATCAAAATGATTCCGGGAATCAAGCCGAGAATTCTGCGCAGTGTCTTTGAGAATTACGACTGTATTATTGTAGAAAGCTTTGGGGTGGGTGGTATCCCACGATCGATCGCAGATGATTTCTATAAGCTATGCCAGGAGTTCCCGAACCGTCTTGTGGTAATGTCTACACAGGTCGCACACGAGGGCAGCGATATGACGGTCTATGAAGTGGGACACGATATGAAAAAATATTGCCGTTTTCTGGAATCTTATGATATGACCTTGGAATCTGTCATTGCAAAAGTGATGTGGATGCTAGGCAACCGGGAAGCACTTAGCGGTGATCTGGAAGATATCTTTTATAAAAATGTAAATTATGATGTCATTTTCGGGAAAAACAGGAAGTGCTGACAGAAGTATCATCTCCCGGACAGCCCAGAGGGAAGAGAGAGGGGCGGCATGAATCTGCGTGTCCCCTGTAGGCTATACTATTGATTGGCTTTGAGAATTTTTACATCATCCAAAGATACACCAGAGAAAGCAGCAATTTCTTCCAGGGAAAAGTTGTTAGTTTTCAACATACGTTTGGCGATTTCAATTGCCGCATGTTTTTCACCCTCTGCAAAACCGTATTCATACTCAGCTTTCCGTAACTTCTTTTCTTCCAATTCTTTATCATACTCAAAAATACTCATACTGATAACCTCATTTCGGTTTCGGGCAAGAAATTCCGCCAGAATCCCTTCCCGGATGCATTCGTCCACAGCACGTTTTACAGCCTGATTTAAAGGCATGTCTGACGCATAGTGGCGCACTCTGGCAACATACTGTGCATATTCTTTTAACATACTGCAATGCTGCATCAACTCTGCATTGTGTCCTTCATTGACATTCAAAACAGTAACAATTAATTCGAGCTTTGGTTCACCTGACAGATGTTCAAATGCTGAGGAAAGCCGAAGCTCTGTACAGTCAGCAATTGCCGTCGAACCATTGTAAAACTCGATAAAATTTGGTGCAGGGGTTTTCTGTAACGTGGAGGAGAACAGAGATTTCTTATCCACGAGTTTCTGATATTCACTGCAAATATAAAACAGATCACGAAGAGGCATATTTGGGTTGTAGGTTGACTGATGCTCATACAGATATAAATTGGTATCCATAATAAATGCCAGATCGTTTTTCATCCCCATATAAATAGCATTTTCTAATGTCACAATTTCCAACTCTTCCGGGTTTTTATAATCACTTTGATTGACCGCATTGTAAAGTGAGAGCAGATTCTTCCGGTCAGAAAATAACATACGAAAAACGGTGTCCTTGTAGTTCCTGTTTGCTGTCGGTGTTTTAACGGTGAAGTTTCGCTTTGCTCTGTTACGGTTTCTTTTACATTTTGCCAAAATTGTTTCCTCCTGATATGTGGCAGAACAGCCTATGTTTAAAACGGTTCTTTGCTTGCAGGAGAATAACAACTGTTTATGATTCCAAGTTCATTTCGTCTCCTGCTTTTCAATTGTTGATGGGTAACAAAAAGCATAGATACGAATGAAGTACGCAGATTATTTTGGGTTAATCTGTCGTTCTTAGAATATAGATGACAAAAATGTCATGAAGATTTTGTAAAATATGCTTTAAGTCATTGTAACACAGAAATTATATGGGAAGCAAGAAAAATTGGCTGTTTACTTCAACTTTTTTGTAGAGTAAAATAATAAAATTATAATTAGTGAAAATTTTGGGGGAAAGATTTGCATCTTATGATCGTTGGTATCATAATGGTGCAAAGGATACTTTGGAAAGGTGGTTTAGATATGAAATTTGGACCGATTGAAATCAAGGATAAAAGTAATCGGACGATTGTACTGAGAAATGCAACGCCGGAAGATGCAGAAGATTTAATCACGTACTTAAAAGTCACCACAGCGGAAACACCATATCTGATCCGGGAACCGGAAGAAGTTGTCATGACACAGGAGCAGGAGACAGCGTTTATCAATAATTGTCTGAATTCGGACAGATCCTTAATGTTAATTGCAACGTTGGATGGAAAACATATCGGAAACTGTTCATTCAATCCGGTTGGAAACTATAAGAGATATCGGCACAGATGCGAAGTGGCAATTGCTTTATATCAGGAATTCTGCGGATATGGTATTGGAAAAATCATGATGGAAACAGTGCTGAAAGCAGCAAAAGAGATTGGATTTGAACAGGCGGAGCTTGAAGTGATCTCGGATAATCAAAATGCAATTACATTGTATGAAAAACTGGGATTCCAGAAATATGGCACATTTCCAGATAACATGAAATATGCGGATGGACATTATGCGTCTGCGGACTGGATGATGAAAAAATTATAAGATAACAAAAACCGCCCTCATTTTTAACGAAATCCATCCGGTATTGTTAAGTATACCTGGTGGATTTTCCATTTTCTGCAATTTATAATAATGTTAAAAATAATTGCAAAGGTGGTAAAAATATGAGAAAGTTATACATAGACAATATCAGATGGATCACAGTTGTGCTTGTGGTTTTGTATCATGTTATTTATATGTTCAATGGAATTGAAACATTTGGAGTGATCGGACCATTTTCGGATGTGCAATATCAGGATGCATTTCAGTATATCGTATACCCATGGTTTATGCTGTTGTTGTTTGTAATATCAGGAATGAGCGCAAGGTATGAGCTGGAACATCGCTCAGAAAAAGAATTTATAAAAAAAGGACGGGAAAATTATTGGTTCCATCCACCCTTGGGCTTTTAGTGTTCTGGTGGATTTTAGGATACTACAATCTGCTGATCAGCGGTGGATTAGAGGAGATGGCAGCAGTTCCAAAACCGGTTTTATTTATCATCATGGCAGTCAGCGGCATAGGACCGCTATGGTATATCCAGATGTTATGGATTTTTTCGGTATTGCTCGTATGGATCCGCAGAGTGGAAAAAGACAGATTATGGAAGCTGGGAGAGAAAGCGGACGTTCCATTTCTTGTGCTGTTTGCAATTGTGATCTGGGGCGCAGCTCAGATTTTAAACACACCAATGATTGTGGTATATCGCTTTGGCATCTATGGGGTTGGATTCTTTGTGGGATATTTCATTTTCTCACAAGATGAAGTGATGGAACGCCTGGAAAAATGCTGGCTGCCGCTCACGGTGTGTGCCGTAATTTTAGCGGTTGTATTTACGGTAATGTACTGGGGCAGACCATACGCCGAGCATTCAGTTTTAGACACACCGCTATGCAGCCTGTTTGCATGGATTGCGACCATTGCAATTTTGGCTTTCATGAAAAAATGGGGGAATATTTCCAACACATTGACAAGATGGATGGCAGCGAAATCCTGGGGACTTTATTTATTTCATTACCTCTTTATTGCGATGACAGCATACTACCTGACCATGTATACAAAATTGCCGGCAGTGCTTCTTTATCTTTTTGTGGCAGCAGCGGGATTTGCCGGTGCATATCTGGCTTATGAGATCATCCGCCGTATTCCGGTGCTCCGGTGGATCGTCTGTGGAATTGGAGGAAAGAAAAAATAATGTTTGCAGAAAATCTCATTCAGCTTCGAAAACTAAATCAAATGTCGCAGGATGAACTGGCAGATCAGATCGGTGTGTCGAGACAGACACTCTCGAAATATGAGACAGGGGAATCCCTGCCGGATATCGAAAGGTGCAAAAGGCTCGCAGATATCTTTGGCGTGACGGTGGATGACCTGATCAATTATGAAAAAAAGGATTCTCTTGGCTTAGAAGTTCCACCGAAGGGAAAACACATTTTCGGCATGGTAAAAGTAGGTGAGAAAGGTCAGATCGTGATCCCGGCAAAAGCCAGAAAGATATTCGATATCAAGCCCGGAGATAATCTCATTGTGCTTGGTGATGAGGGGCAGGGCATTGCGCTGATCAAGGAAAAAGGACTGCTTGATCTTCTGAAAGCCGCAAGGGAAGAACATTAAAAAACTTCCCACATATCGCAGGAAAACCGGATATGTGGGAAGTTTTTTAATGTGTTTTGCGGTTGATATAATTGGTCTTATATTTGGAGTAAATAATTTTCTGGCTGCTGTAGAGTCCATAGTATCCGGAAAGCATGTAGCTGAATGCAACGGCAAGCAAAAAGTAAGGCATGCCGTCATAGCCGAACAACTCAAAGCTGATGAGCAGGGCAGTGATCGGGCAGTTTGTCACACCACAGAAAACTGCAGCCATGCCGACTGCCGTACAGAGGGTCGGTGAAAAGCCTGACAGGTTTCCAAACAGACAGCCAAATGCCGCTCCGGTAAAAAACGATGGAACAATCTCGCCACCTTTAAATCCGGCACCTAATGTTAAAGCAGTAAAGAGCATTTTCATAAAAAAGGCTTCCGGGCGGACCGTACCGTCAATACACTGTTCAATGATATTGATTCCCGTACCGTTATAATTCTGGTTGCCCACAAGCAGCGTTAAAATGAGTACGAAACATCCACCGGCGAAAATGCGCACATAAGGATTTTTGAAAAACTTCTTATAAAGGTGTTCTGACTGATGCAGCATGACACAGAAAATAATGCTGACACCGGCACATAGAATCGCAAGGACAGAGATTTTTACAGCACTTGTGATCTTAAAAGCAGGAATCTGGCCGATCAGGAACATTTCCTGTGAGACACCAAAGAATTCTGCAACAGCATGTGCGACCAGTGAGGAGATCACGCACGGGACTAACGCCGCATAATACATAACGCCGACACTGACAACTTCCATGGAAAAGACAGCCGCAGCCATCGGTGTGCCAAACAATGCAGAGAATGCGGCGCTCATGCCGCACATGATCATAATGTGTTTGTCTTTTTCATCAAAGCGGAACAGTTTTCCAAGACCGTTTCCGATACTTCCACCGAGCTGTAACGCAGCACCTTCACGTCCGGCAGAACCACCAAACAGGTGGGTGATGAGTGTGGAGATAAAAATCAGCGGAGCCATGCGAAGCGGCAGATCTTCATCGGAATGTATCGCAGATAATACAAGGTTGGTTCCGGTATCTTTTTCATCATGAAGCAGGCGGTAACATCCGACGATCAGGATACCACTCACCGGGAGCAGAAAAATAAGCCACGGGTTTTTGGTTCTGGTCAGTGTGACCACATACATGCCGAAATAGAAGAGTGTGCCAACACCCCCGACAAGCAGTCCGGAGACGATGGAGAAAAGCACCCATTTGGCAGAGGTTTTTATTCGTTTGAAATCATGTTGTAATTTATGACGGATCAGTTCTTTCATATGTTCTTTCCACTTTCCCTTTTGATCAGAATGAAACGGCAGTGCCCGGATTTCATTTCCATAATATTATAGTAGCATTTCAAAAAATCTTTTTCAATGTAAAACATCATTGCATTCTAATTTCATGAAATAAAAGCGGCAGGGCAGAAAGTAATACTTTGAGCAAATTTCCACCAGAAAAATGAAGAATAAGAAAAAAGTATCTTGCTGATATACAATTTACACAAAAAACAAAAACAAAAATTATGAAATATAGAGAAGATAACGATTCAGTATTGCTTTTTTATGAAAAAAGAATATAATACAATTATCAACTGAAAACGTTACCGAAAACAATACCGAAAATGTTACCGGGAACATTTCAGCGAAGTGGCAGAGTGCCAGAACAATCATTGCACAATACAGATGTGCAGAAAGTATACGGGAGGAAACGACATGAAGAGAAAAGTTTTATCAGTAATGCTTGCTACAGCAATGACAGCAACTTTATTTGCAGGATGCGGCAGTGATGCTTCCAATGCAGACAGTGCAAACAGTGCAGATGCAACAGCAAGTACAACAGAAGCAGGAGATGCGAAAACAGATGCAGCAGCATCCGGAAGTGGTTCCGTTTATTATCTGAACTTTAAACCGGAACAGGATCAGCAGTGGCAGGATCTGGCAGCAAAATACACAGCAGAGACCGGAACAGAGGTTACAGTTATCACGGCTGCAGATGGTACATATGAGCAGACATTAAAATCAGAGATGGCAAAATCAGAAGCACCAACCTTATTCCAGGTAAACGGACCTGTAGGACTTGCAAACTGGAAAGATTATTGCATGGATCTTTCAGGCAGTGAGTTATATTCACATCTGACAAGTGATGATTTTGTATTAAAAGATGGAAACGCAGTACAGGGTATCGCTTATGTTATCGAGACTTACGGTATCATTTACAATAAGACAATCTTAAATGACTACTGCACAATGGACAACGCAGTGATTTCTTCTGTTGATGAGATCAACAACTTTGCGACATTAAAAGCAGTTGCAGATGATATCCAGTCCAGATTAGATGAGATTAATGAGAAGTTTGGATACGATCTTCAGGGAGCATTTACTTCCGCAGGTATGGATGGATCATCTGACTGGAGATTTAAAACTCATTTGGCAAATCTTCCAATTTACTATGAATACAAAGACAAAGGAATTAATTCTACAGATGCAATAGAAGGAACATACCTTGACAATTACAAACAGATCTGGGATTTATACATTACAGATTCCACCTGTGATCCGGGAATGCTCTCATCTAAGACAGGTGATGAAGCAGAATCTGAATTCGGTATGGAAGAGGCAGTATTCTACCAGAATGGTACATGGGAGTATGGTAACCTCACAAATGAAGAGAATGGTTATCTTGTAACCGCTGATGATATGAGTATGATGCCAATCTATATTGGTGTTGAGGGAGAAGAGAATCAGGGACTCTGCACAGGTTCTGAGAACTACTGGTGTGTAAACAGCAAAGCTTCTGCAGAAGATCAGCAGGCAACACTTGATTTCCTGAACTGGGTTATCACATCTGACGCAGGACGTGAATCCATAGCTCATGAAATGGGATTTACAACACCATTTGATACATTCACAGGCGAATATGAAGCAGATAATGTATTTATCCAGGCTTCTAACCAGTACATCGCTGATGGAAAATATTCTGTAACATGGAACTTCTCTACTATTCCATCTGAGACATGGAAAGACGGTGTAGGTTCTGCATTATTAGAGTACGCACAGGGAACAGGTGACTGGGACGGCGTTGTCAGTGCATTCGTTGACGGATGGGCTACTGAGTATGCAGCAGCTGCAAACAAATAAAAAGTAATGATGAAGTAACATGGAAAGGGTGTGTGGCCTGCCACTCACCCTTTCAGATTATTAAGGTTTTATGAGAGGATGGAAATTATGGAGAAAGCAATCAAAAAATATTTTCCTGTTTTTGCACTCCCTACATTAGTGGCATTTACAATAGGTTTTATAGTTCCTTTTATTATGGGTATCTACTTATCATTCTGTGAATTTACAACCGTTACAGATGCAAAATTTGTAGGATTAAAAAATTATCTGCGCGTGTTCAGTGATCCGACATTTATGCATGCATTATGGTTCACTGCATTATTCACCATTGTATCAGTGCTGACGATCAATGTTTTTGCATTTGTAATTGCGATGCTTTTAACAAAGGGAATTAAAGGTACGAACTTCTTCCGTACAGTATTTTTTATGCCAAACCTTATTGGTGGTATCGTTTTAGGTTATATCTGGCAGATCCTGCTGAATGGAATCTTAGGTCATTTTGGAAGAACACTTACTTATTCTTCTTCCTATGGATTCTGGGGATTGATCATTTTAATGAACTGGCAGCAGGTCGGTTATATGATGATCATTTATATCGCCGGCATCCAGAATATTCCGGGCGAGTTGATCGAGGCGGCAAAAATGGACGCCCAGCTCTTTTATGCCGTCTGCATAGGCAAAATACGCCCCGAAGGAAGTCCAC